>Ga0193718_1000068_pt1 | contig 21331 bp, 18 predicted proteins | sample U2a1metaG_FD_144918 | JGI IMG/M metagenome (GOLD analysis project Ga0193718, IMG submission 144918) | Soil microbial communities from a riparian zone of the East river system, Colorado, United States - U2a1 | ecosystem: Environmental > Terrestrial > Soil > Riparian zone | place: USA: East River... | reverse complement strand
CGGTAATCAATGGAAATGTCCACATCAGTTGCGCCCAGGGTATCGGCGCGTGGCTCACCGCCTGCAAATTCATCGCGAGGGTTGCATTCACCGCCACCTGCATCAGCAGGCTGCAACAAAAACCGCTCAGAACTATCTTCGGTGACCTCAGCAGCCGTTTTCCGCTCGCCATGAAAGCCGTTGCAAACTTCTGCAAAATGGATTCCCGGCGCGAATGATTCAATAATATCAGGCCGGCAACCACGACGGGTAGAAGCAGCAGGAGCCACCATGCGGAACTGCGAAGCGAAAAGGATTTTGTTCCTTCGAAACCGCCGTGGGCGCCGGTGATGCCGAATGCTATCGCTGCGATGACGATCAACGCCCCAGAGCCCATCAGGCGATCCAGCGAAACGGCAGCGAGGATTTTCGGCATCGGCAATCCAAACCGCCGCGCGTAAACCGCAGCCTTCGCTGCATCGCCTCCCGCTGCGCCGAACAGCATCAGATAAAAGAAATGGCCGATGATGGAAAACCGAAGGGTGGCCGATGGATTGACGATACTATCGTTCATCCGCAACGCGAGGTGCCAGCGCCGGGCAGCAGGTAGAAACATGATTCCATATACCGCCACCGAGCCAATGAACCAGCCGACATGCATTGCCCGGATGGTAGCCAGCAGGGTCGCGGCCGGAATGCGCCGAAAGACGAGGAACAACGCCACCACCGTAAGGAGCAGGCATACGAATTTCCATTTTATCGAAATCCATTTTGGCTGGGGACGGCGGGAATCGTCCGTTTCGGCGGTGAGAACAGTTGCGCGCATATTCGCCAATAAAAATCCGCTTCGGGCGGAACATTCACAATCAGCAGTTATCCCTATACCTGGGAATCCGCTATTGGCAATCGGTCGCTGGCAATTTAGTCTCTCGCGCGATGAGCATCCTGGAAGAACTCGAGTGGCGCGGATTGATCGCCGACTGCACGGACAAAGCCGAATTGGCCAAACGCTCCGCCGCTCCGCTCACGCTTTATTGCGGCTTCGATCCCACGGCGGACAGCCTGCATGTCGGCAGCCTCGTCCCTCTGCTCGCGCTCCGCCGGTTTCAACTGCTGGGCCATCACCCGATTCCGCTTGCGGGCGGCGCCACGGGTTCCATCGGCGATCCGAGCGGCAAAACGCAGGAGCGGCAATTGCTCACGAAGGAAGTTCTCGATCACAACATCGCTTCGGTAAAGGAACAGCTCAAACGGTTGCTGGATTTTGAGACAAAGATAAATCCCGCGCGCCTGATGGACAATGCCACCTGGACCGCGCCGGTGAGTTATCTCGAGTTTTTGCGCGACATTGGAAAACATTTTTCCGTCAACCAGATGATCGCCAAGGAAAGCGTGCGCGCCCGGATGGAAGACCGCGAAGCCGGCATCAGCTACACGGAATTCAGTTACATGCTGTTGCAGGCATTTGATTTTTGCGTGCTGTGCCGCGACCATCATTGCGAGCTTCAAATCGGCGGCAGCGATCAGTGGGGCAACATCACCGCCGGCATTGAACTCACGCGCAAGAAACTCGGCAAAACAGTTTACGGCCTCACGCTGCCCCTCATCACCAATGCGGACGGATCGAAGTTCGGCAAAACCGTCGCGGGCGCGGTCTGGCTGGACCCGAAGCGGACCAGTGTTTATCGCTTTTACCAGTTCTGGATCAACACCGACGATCGCGACGTTATTCGCTATCTGAAATTTTTCACATTCTTGTCACGTGAGGAAACTGAGGCGTTGGAAAAGAAACATGCCGGGAATCCTGGGGCACGCGAAGTGCACAAAGTATTGGCTCGCGCGATTACGGATTTGGTCCATGGCGAACAGGCCGCGCAGGAAGCCATTCGCGCGAGCGAAATTCTTTTCGGTGGTGAATTGCAGGGCATTTCCGAAGGCACGTTCAACGAAATCCTCGGCGAAGTGCCGACGAAAGAGATCGAGGCGTCCAGGCTTGGCGGCGCAGGTTTGCCGTTGGTCGAGTTGCTGGTGCACAGCGGCCTTTGCGCCTCGAAGGGGCAGGCGCGAAAAGACATCGAAGGCGGCGGTGTGAACATCAATAATGTGCGCGAGACGAATTTTCAACGCGCGGTGGGCACAGCCGATTTGCTTTTTGGAAAATTTCTCCTTTTGCGCAAGGGAAAGAAAAATTATACCGCCATAACGGTGAAGTGATTGTATGGAATGTTTCATCGTAGTGACCGTGCTCTGGGTTTTTTCAGTTTGCCTCCATGAATTCGGCCACGCGTGGGTGGCGTATCGTGGCGGCGATTACACGGTAAAAGACAAGGGTTACCTCTCGCTGAACCCGATCCATTACGCGCATCCGGTTTACAGCCTTCTGCTGCCGGTGGTTTTCATGATCATGGGCGGCATCGGACTTCCCGGCGGCGCGGTCTATATCGAACGCCATTTGCTTCGCTCGAAATGGTGGGACACGTGGGTCTCACTGGCGGGCGTAGCCATGAATCTCCTGATGGTTTACGTCATTGGCGCCTTTTTCAAATTCGGATTGCTGAAGGACGACACGCAAAGTCTCGCCTCAGTTTCGCTGGGTTTCCTGTTGCTGCTGGAAGTCAGCGCTATTGTGTTGAACCTGATTCCTGTCCCACCGCTGGATGGCTTTCCGGCGATTGCGCCGTGGTTGCCGTCGGATGTGCGGGAAAAGATGTTTGCGATGTCAAACATGGGGCCGTGGATTCTTTTTCTGGCCATCGCGTACGTGCAACCCATTGGTCACGCGTTTTGGAGAGTGGTCTTTTTTATCACCAACTTTCTGGGAGTGAGTGACGACCTGATTTTCGCGGGCAGGGACGCTTTCAGGTTTTGGGTCCACTAACTTTCAATACGCCCGGCTCTCGCAAAAAATTATTGCTGCTCTTCTTGCATGGCCGCCTCCGCGCGCATTCGGCGGATGCTTTCCTGGTAACGAAGATCGTAAGCAGCTTCGTGCGACGGCAGCGATTGAATGTGTTGAAACTTTCCCTCGAACTGCGGGTCGATTCTCAGGATGCGTCTCATCAACGGCGGATGCGTGGATTGGAAGCCGAACCACGGGTCATGAACGCAATTCACGAAGTAAAAATGGCTCGCGGATTCCGCATGCGGCGAATCCAGCCGGCCTTGTTTCAGCAAGCCGCCAATTTTTTTCAACGCGCCCTCGATACCCGGCGGATTGCGGGTGAATTGCACCGCCGCCGCATCGGCCAACCATTCGCGCTCCCGGCAAATCAAACTTTTTATCCAGCGCACCAGCGGCGAACTGACGCTGCCGAGAACGAGGAAGAAAAACGCCACCGGCACGAGCGGCGTGCTGATTTCCGGCACTTTGTCATCGAAAATGGAGTCGCTCATTTCCGGCGCCTCGCTGTTTCCGCGCAGTAAGATGCGGCCCACAATCGTCGGCCAAAAAAGCCCATGGCACAACGCCATCAGCCGCATGTTGAGCCGCGTGTCGCCGTTCAGGATGTGGCTGAACTCATGCGCGATGACTCCCTGCAACTCATCGCGGGTCAGCAGCTTCAGGCAACCGAGCGTGACGCCGATCGCCACATCGTCCCGCGTGTGACCGGCGGCGAAGGAATTAATTCCGCGCTCGCGTTCGAGCACGTAGATTTCCGGTTGCGCCATTCCCGAGGCCACGGCCATTTCTGAAATGACATTGCATAATCTCCGTTCATCTGCGTCGGTAGTCTCGGGATCCACGCGGCGGCCGCCGAGCAACTCTGCCACCGCCGGACCGCCGGCGGCGAGCACGCGGAGCTTGTAAAGGCAACCTGCCACGATCGGTAGCAGCGTGCCCGATGCGGTCCAAATAATGAGATGAGGATCCCAAATCAGTTTTATGGTGTGAATTGGACGCAGCAATACCTCTCCGAGAAAGAAGAAGCCGCTCATGATGAAAGTCATCGGGTTCCACCAGGCTTCGTTAAACAGGGGATGTCGAAAAACGTAAACAGCCGAGGCGAAGACGAGGTAAATGATGAATACCACGACCAGCACCGCGAGTCCAAAAAGTACAATCAGCCATCGCGTTTGCCGCTGCGCGCGCTCCTGTTGCCCGAAGAAGTCCACGCGGGGACTTTAATCCAAATTCCTATTGGGAGCGATTATAATTTCATCCGATTTTTACAGCCACGGCTTCCACAACTCGATTGTTTTCCGCAACGCTTCGACTTCGTCCGGCTTCAAATCAACCAGCGGCGGGCGCACCGGGCCGCCGACGAGCCCCACCATTTCCATCATCGATTTCATCGCGGAGACTTCATAACCCTTCCGTTTCCCGCGCAACACGTACAGCGGCACCACGAGTTCGTTCATCAGTTTGGTCAGTTCATCCGAGTAACCGGCGGAAGCCAGTTCGTGCAAGCGAATGGAAAGTTTTGGTGCGACATTGGCAATGCTTGAGGTGTAAGTGCGCACGCCCAGGGTGTAATAGGCGGGGACGGCATCATCGCCCGCTCCGCCAATCCAGTGCAGGCGATCTCCGACGTGCTGGCGAATCATCTGGTAACGGCGCATATCGGCCTGGCCGTCTTTCCAGGCGATGAGAGTCGGAATAGCGCGCGCGAGTTTTTCGACGAGCGCCGGCGAAGGATTAAACCAATCGCGACTGTAAATCAACAAACCGAGCGGCGTGGCATCCGCGATGGCCTTGTAGTAGGCCGTGATTCCTTCATCATCCTGGCTGGGATAATAAGGGGGGAACGCCAATATTCCGCTGACGCCGGCAGCCGCTGATTGTCTGGCCATTTCGACCGCGATCGGCGGGTTGAAACCCACGCCCGTTAAAACCGGCACGCGGCCATTCACTTCCTCGACGGTGGCTTTGACAACCTGCAAATGTTCCGCGGGCGAAAGGCAATGGAGTTCCCCGGTGCCTGCCGGCGCGACCACCGCGCAAATTGGATGTTTCAGCAACGAACGGAGATTCTTTCGCAGTCCGTCGAGGTCCAGGGAGAGGTCTTTTTTGAAGGGCGTGCAGGGAAAGGAGATGACACCTTCCAGTTTTCTGCGAAGTTCGTAGGGTTGCATGGCCAAATGGAATAGCGGATGGACTGAGGCTTATCAAGCGAACACAGCCGGAGCGCCGACTTTCAGTCGGCTTAGAGCGAGATTCTGCCTGACGGGTATGGGGGTAAAAGCCGATTAAAACTCGGCGCCCGTTTCGGAGCAGAGGGTTCGCGGTTTTTTCGTGCCATTTGGTTTGGTTCATGCTTAAACATTTGACGGCTAAATGGACTTTGATTCGACAAACTTTCCGTTACGGACCGCTTGGACCGAGATTGACCTCGGGCGGCTCCGTCGCAACCTGCAATTAATCCGCCGCGACCTTCCGGCCAGGGTGAATTTAATGGCCATCGCCAAAGACGAAGCCTATGGCCACGGGGCTTTGGATGTGGCGCGAATTGCCCTGGAAGAGGGCGCTTCCTGCGTGGGGGTGAGCACGTTGGAAGAGGCCATGACGCTTCGCGACGCTGGTATCACCGCGCCGGTTCTGCTGCTGGGCGAACGCCAGGAGACCGAATTGCCCTGGTGCGTTGCCCATGATTTGACCGTCTGTGTCAATGAACCGAACACTGTGCGCAAGCTGGCCCGGGTGGCTGCCGCTGCGGGTAAACGCGTGCCGGTCCACCTCAAGATTCATTCCGGCATGAGCCGTTACGGCGTCCGGTGGACGGAAGCTCTTTCGCTTATCGAACTGATTTGCTCTGAGAAAACCTTGCTGCTCGAAGGCGCCATGACCCACTTCGCCCAGTCGGATGAAACGGACAAGACGTTTGCCAATCTTCAGATTTCCCGTTTCGACGAAGTCATGGCGGGTTTGGCGGAAAAAGGAATTCGCGTCAAATGCCAGCACCTTTGCAATAGCGGCGGATTTTTGGATCTGCCGCACGCGCACCGCGACATGGTCCGCACTGGAATTTTGATGTTCGGCATTTTTCCCTCGTCCGTCTGCCGCCGCATCCCGGGCATCGAACCGGTCATGTCGGTGAAGGCAAAAATTGCGGCGATTCAAAAACTCGAACCTGGCGAAGTGGTCGGCTACGGAATGCGTTACCAGGCGACGTCGCCCCGGCGCATCGCCGTGCTGCCGATCGGTTACGGCGATGGTTTTCCCCGCGTCCGCAATGAAGGCGGCGCGCTTATTCACGGCAAACGCGCGCCGCTCATTGGTGGCATCGCGATGGACGCGTTGATGGTGGACGTCACGGAAATTCCCGAGGCGCAGCTGTGGGATGAAGCGGTCATCATGGGCCGGCAAGGCGACCAGGAAATCAACGTCCACGACATTGCGAAGTTGAAAGGGTCCGTGAGTTATGAAGTGCTCACCAGCTGGCGATTGCGGCTGCGACGCAAATGCGTGAATGGCTCCGACGCCACCAAGTCCCAGGACACGAGAGAAACCGTGCCGGTGTGAGGGTTAATGAAACTTCTATTTTCCGAACGCAGTTCCGATTACGACCACTACCAATTTCCCTAAGCGCCATCTGGGCCGTGCCGGAATCCGGCGAGACGCCCGCGGACATTTTTAACGCCGGCTTTCTACCTTCATCGCGGAACCTGGATCGTTTCTATCTTTGCCGCCAGGTGCGGGTGAACCTCACGAAGTTCAAGCCGTCCTCCGAAAATCGCCGCATCCTCCGCAAGGGCGAGGGCATCGAAGTTAAACTGGTTCCCCGCGAGAAATACGATTACACACCCGAACGCCGGCAGTTTTTCAAGACCTACGCGGATATCAAATTCGGCAAAGACAAAATGACGTTCGAACGGCTCGATTCGCTGTTCTCGTCGCCAATCATTTCGCACCTGCTGCTGTTCATCGATGTAAAAACCGGCGCGGAAATTGGCGTGGCGACGCTCTATCTCGAGGATAAAGAGCTGGCGTTTTATTATTACGCGTTTTACGACCTGAATTATTACGCGCGCAACCTGGGCATGTTCATGATGACGACTGCCGCCGCATTTTTTGCGGAGCGGGGCCTAAAATATCTCTATCTCGGCACCTGCTATTCGCAAACCGCGCTCTACAAGACGCAATTTGCCGGCTCGCAATTCTTCAATGGCTTCCGCTGGTCAGAGGATATGAACGAGCTCAAGTTCATCATCAAACGCGACAAGCAGGACGTCGAGCAACACCTGCTGGAAACCGAAAGCTACCGCGCGGAATTTTACGGCGGCGATTTGGCCAACATCACGAACGCGAGCGAGTTTCGGGTGAAGGTGAAGTAAATTCGCCTCCAAAAGCAATTTACAGAAAGCGCTGACATGCGTTAGATTCAACGCATGAGCGGAAACGACCTAATCACGGTTAATCCGGAAATTCTGGGCGGCACCCCGGTATTCCGTGGTACACGCGTTCCGGTGAAGACGCTGTTTGAATATCTGGAGAACAATTACTCGCTCGAGGAATTTGTTGGGTGCTTTCCGACGGTCACTCGTGAAATGGCTTGCCACGTTCTTGAGACCACAAATTCGGGCCTTCAACCGCGTGAATTTCGGCGCTTGGAGATTCCATAACTCATGACAGATCGACCGGGTCAATATCCACCGTCATCGTCACATCTTCTGGCAATACCAGTGATTGAACGATTTTCGATAGTTCCCGGCTGAGCGCACTCATGCGCGGTGTGCGCAACATAATCTGGTAACGATAAAACGTTTCCGCCTTTAGCAATGGCGCCGGAGCGGGGCCGGCGATGATCAAATCCGAAGTGGTAGGGCGCGTCACTCCGTGCGCGCCGCTTTCGGATTGCTCGCGCCTGCCGGGCAGGGGACTGCCCGACGTGCCTTTGGCTTCGGGAGTGAGTCCAAGATTTTTTTCCAGTTCACGCCTCAAATGATCCGCCGAAAATTTCACTTTCTCTTCATTGCGGCCTTTCAAGGTCAACAAGGCCACGCGGCTGAACGGCGGATATTTCAATTGCTCGCGAAACTCCGTTTCCTGGTCGTAAAAACCGTTGAAGTCGTGCCGCCGCGCAAATTGAATTGCCGGATGAAACGGCGTGAACGCTTGCACCACCACTTCACCCTCGATATCTCCGCGGCCGGCGCGACCCGCGACTTGCGTGAGCAATTGAAAGGTTCGCTCGCCCGCGCGAAAATCCGGCTGATGCAGCGCGAGATCGGCAAAAATAATTCCCACCAGCGTGACGTTCGGGAAATGCAACCCTTTCGCGATCATTTGCGTGCCGACGAGGATATCGATCTTGCCCACGCGGAAATCGCCAAGAATGTTGCGGTAATCATCCTTGCGCTTCATCGTGTCGGCATCCATGCGTTTGGTGCGCGCGTTGGGAAATAATTTCGCCAGCGTCTCTTCCACCTTCTGCGTGCCCGTTCCCGCGAAACGAATCGCGAGATTTTTACATTTATCATTGGGGCAAACGGCGGGAACTTTTTCACTGTGACCGCAGATATGACACGCCAGCTTTTGTTCCAGCCGATGGTAGGTGAGCGAGATGCTGCAATTCGGGCAGCCGCAAACATGGCCGCACTTCGGGCATTGGAGGGAGGTCGAGTAACCGCGCCGGTTCAAAAATAAAATGGTCTGCTCGCCGCGCTCGAGCCGTTGCGTAATGGCTTCCTTGAGTTGCGGCGAAAAAAGCGGCGTGCCTTTGCCGCCACGCGCGGCCTGCCGCATGTCCACGACGCGCACCACCGGCATTTTCTGGTCATCTACGCGCTCCGGCAGTTCAAGCAGGGTGAATTTTCCTTTGCGACAATTGAAATACGTCTCAAGCGACGGCGTGGCCGAGCCCAATACGACTGGCGCGCCTTCCATCTGCCCCCGCATGATGGCCACATCGCGCGCGTGGTAGCGCGGCGATTCCTCCTGCTTGTAAGTGTGCTCATGTTCCTCATCCACGATGATGAGGCCGAGCGGGTCCACCGGCGCAAAAATCGCCGAGCGCGCGCCGATGACAATCCGCGCGCGGCCCTGGCGGATCTTGTGCCATTCATCATGGCGTTCGCCGGAGGAAAGGTGCGAATGTAACACCGCCACCAACGTCTGCAATTTGCCGGAGCTGAACCGTGCCTTGAAGCGCTCGACCGTTTGCGGCGTGAGCGCAATTTCCGGCACGAGCACGATGGCGCCTTTGCCCTGTTCAAGCGCATGCGCGATGGCTTGCAGATAAACTTCGGTCTTGCCGGAACCGGTAACGCCATGGAGGAGAAACGTGTTTGAGGAGGTAGAAGCTTGCGCGTTAATAAGTGTTGGTGTAGCACCCGCGTCCCGCGGGTCGTGTTCGGCGTCCCGCCGAACACCCGGAGTGTCACCCGCAGCCGGCGTCCAAAGATATCGATAATCTTCAGTCGGTCCGACAAGTTCGAGTCTTCTCGGGTTGTTCCAAATATAGTTCCAGGTCTTATGCAAATCCGCTTCTGAGCGAATCATCCGGTCAAACGATTCATCGACCCAAACCGGTCCGGAACGTTTCATCACCTTGTTCACTTCGTGCGCAGAGAATGATTTGATGCTGTGCAGAATCTCGCTTAGCGAATGCACTCCTTGGCTCTCTGCATTCTGAATCGGCAGAGGCTGAATCAATAGGTGAACGTGGTCTGGCATGACGCACGCCGCGTAACATTTCATCTTGTTTCCATGCCAGAAATGGCAGGCGTCGAGCACTTTTGCCCGGGCGTCTTCCGAAAGGATAAGTTTGTTATAAGTGTGCCAGGTGATGTGATATGTAGATCCCGGAATCTCGAAGTGGGGCAAGTAACGTTTTCGGGCTGTGGGGCCGGAGATTGCGACGGGTTTGTTCACGCCCAACGAAGCGGGCGCGACGCCCGCTTCAACCCGCGGGACGCGGGTGCTACAGTCAGCGTTCATTGCGCTTCGTATCTTCTCCAGCGCTGTGGACTGTGCGGCGTTTAAAGGAAGTGGCTGCGTCGGCAAAATCTGTTCTCGCGCGTACGGATCGCGTTCGGAAATCTGGTTTGCAATTTCCACCAATCCCTTGTCTTCCAGCCGCCGGATCGTTGACGCGGTCGTTTCCGCGAGCTCCAGGAGTTCCTGCAACGGAAGTTCGCGCCGTTCCTCAATGATGTTCCAAATTTCCCGCTGACGTTTCGCCAATTTCGGCAGCTCACCGGTCACCGGCAGCGCTCGGACAAACAGCCGTTCGCGCCAGCCGCTTTTTTCTTTGCGCACCACTTCCGGCAGCACGCTTTTAAGAGCAATCTCCGGCGCGCAACAGTAATAATCCGCAATCCAACGCGCGAGTTTCAGGACCTTCGGCGTCACCAGGGTTTGCGCGCCGATGACTTTGATGATGGGTTTTAATTTCGTGTGCGCGGACTCCTCCGCGAGCGCGGTGACACATCCCATGATCTTGCGCGGGCCAAAGGGCACCTGCACGCGGCTGCCCACATCCACCTGGCTGACGAGGCCGGGAGGAATCAGGTAATCGAACTCCTTGCGGAGGGCGATTTCGAGGCTGACGCGGGCGATCATTCTTAAGTTGAGAGTTCAGGCTTCCGGGAGGCCTGTCAAGCACAGTGGCCCGATGCGGCAGGGCTCACGCAATTAAGCTCCTGTGAAATCGCCGAACCATGATTTCTCTCGACGCCCGAATATTTTTAATTAAAATTTCATTTACCCCATTTGAATTCGCGCAAATGGGGTAAATGGTTTTTAATGCTCCGATAAAGTCTCGATCAAGAAAATCCTTGGCTTCATTTTTGTCATCGCTTCCCGCGCCGGCCCATGGCTGCTCAATTCAAACTTCTCGCGTATGTCATGGAATTTCGCGTATGCCACGGAATTTAAATGCACGAGCCCCGCTCGATGCGGCAATATTTGAAATGCGGCCCGGGCGCGATGCCGCTACCATCCGCGCGTGAAACGGCGACAAATAATTTTGATTTCACTGGCGCTTTGCGTCGTGGGACTCCTGCTCGTCGCCGGGTATTTGTGGTATGCCACCGCGCAGGCGAGAAGATTTGAACCACAAATTAACATTGCCGCGAAGCGTTACGGCGTGGACCCGTTGCTGGTGAAAGCGGTCATCTGGCAGGAGACACGTTTTCACCCGGACCGGCGCGGGCGCGCGGGCGAGATCGGCCTGATGCAGATTCAGGAAGCGGCCGCGCTCGATTGGGCGGGAGCGGAGCGCGTGCAGAATTTCTCCCACGAGCAATGTTTCGATCCCGGGACCAATGTGCTCACCGGGACGTTTTACCTCGCCAAACTGCTGAAGCGTTACGCGCGCACGGACAACCCGATTCCTTTCGCGCTGGCGGATTATAACGCCGGGCGCGGCCATTTGTTGAAATGGAATGGCGGCGCGGCGGCGACGAATAGCGCGGTGTTCGTCGGTCAAATTGGATTTCCCAGCACGCAGGCGTATGTGAAATCCGTGATGCGACGCTACGCCCTCTACCAATTTCTTGCGCGGATTTTCTAATCGCGAGAAATGGTCTTCAGCGTTTCTTCCAGATTCTGCCGGATGACTTCCCGCTCGGCATCGGTAGCCTCGCGCGGAATATAAATCGGCTTTCCCAGATTCAAGTCGCAGCGGGAAAATGGCAGCGGAATTTGGAAGCGGTCCCAGCTTTTTAAGCGAATTTTCCAGGGCGCATAAAATCCGAAAGGAACGATGGGGAGGCCGGTCAATTGCGCCAACGACATGACACCTTCCTGCACGATGTAACCTGGGCCGCGCGGGCCGTCCGGAGTGATTGCCAGGTCGTAACCGCGTTCGGCCCAGGAAGTCAGTTCGAGCAAGGCTTGCGGGCCGCGGCGGCTGGAGGAACCGCGCACCGGTTGAACGCCAAAACGCTCGAGGATCGCCGCTAATAAGGCTCCATCTTTGCTGGCGCTGATGATCGCGGCCAGACCCTTGCCGCTGCTTCGCGGTCGAGTCTGCCTAAAATACGCTTCCATGCAGAGAATGAGGCGATTGTGCCAAAGGCAATAAATTGCCGGGCCACCAAGATCATCCTGAAAATAACCGGAGCGATTCTCCCACCGGATGCGCAGCGTCAGCGTGTATGCGCGCGCGAACAAATAAATGATCGACGCGCCCAGCCGCTGAAACCAGCGCGGCGAGTGCGGCACGACAATTCCAGACTTTCGCGGGCGCGCTTTTGGGTTTGGACTCACTTCCACCATCATGCCCCCTTTTTCAAACACGCGCGAACCAGTTCTTCCACCGTCGCCTGCGCGCCGAGGACCGCTTGCGCCCCCCGAACGGAATCGTGGGCGTCAATTTGTTTGAACCCGAGCGCCACGAGGGCCAGCACGGCGTCATTGATGCGCTGTTCATCGCTGGAAAGGCCATGCTTCGCGCTGGCCGCTTCCCAGGCGCCCGCCATGCCGATTTTATCTCTCAATTCCACGACAATTCTCTCCGCGGTCTTCTTGCCGACGCCCGAAATCTTCGACAACGATTTCAAATCGCCGGTGGCCACCGCTCCGCGAAAGGCCGTAACGCTGATGCCGCTGAGAACGTTCAACGCGGTTTTGGGTCCGATGCCACTGACGGTATGAACGAGCAGGCGAAACAAATCGCGCTCCTCGGATGTCATAAACCCGTAAAGCGTGTGCGCGTCTTCACGGACGACCAATTGCGTGAGCAGTTTTATGGACTGGCCCGGCTGCGGCAATTTGTCGAATGAAGAAAGTGGAATCAGCGCTTCGTAGCCAACGCCATTCACGTCCACTGTCACCTGGGTCGGCAGTGCGTCGATGAGTTTGCCGTGGAGAAAGGTGATCATTGGTTGAGGGGAAACATCGAACATCGAACATTGAACGCCGAACGCTGAATGAATCCGGTTAGCGCACCGGATTCGATGTTCAGCGTTCGATGTTCGATGTTCGATGTTTCGGTTTTTCTCATTCGAAATTCAAATTTTCTTCGGAGGATTCAAACTATAGCGCCCATTCGCCTGCGCATGCGTCAACGCCAGGGCCAGCGCATCCGCGGCGTCGGGCGCGGGTATTTCCGCCAGGCGCAACATCCGCTGCACCATTTTTGCGACCGCAATTTTTTGCGCGGCGCCATAGCCGACAATGGCCTGCTTCACCTTGCGCGGCGCGAGTTCATAAATCTCCAGGCCGGCTTCGCCGATGGCTGAAAGCGCGGCGCCGCGGGCCTCGCCCATGATCATTGCCGTCTGTAGATTTTGCGCAAAGAAAAGCCCTTCGACGACACAAACCGTCGGTTGAAATTGTTTCAAGACTTCGCGCAACGTTTGGACGATCTTGACGAGACACCGCGAGCGTTCCCAGGTTGCCGAACAGGAAATGGTGCCGTGCGTAAGCGTCTCCGGGCAGGGCTTGGCGAGTCGAATCACCCCAAAACCGGTGCCGCGCAAGGAAGGATCAAGGCCGAGAATGATTTGGTGGTTGCTGGTATTCAGCCGCGCGCCGGGGTCAAAAGCCGCCGTCGCTGAGCGAGACGAACGGCCCAGGCGTTCTTCCATGCGTTTGAATTGCTGCGGCGTGATGCCCATCGCGCCGATAATGCCAGTGGAAACAATCTTTCAAAAGCAGAAAACAAATTTCGACAACCGGCTCAACGACCCCGGCCACCACCACCCCCACCGCCGTTGTTATTATTATTGTTATTATTTCCGCCGCCACCGCCCCCACCGCCACTGCGACCTCCGCCACCGTCGCCACCACTGCGACCGCCGCCGCCGCCACCGCTGTCCTGGCGAGCGGGCGCGCTGGGTTGCGAGGGAGCAGAACGCACTTCCGGGGCCGAACGATAGCCGGGGTTGGAATCATTGTTCATCCTGGGCGTATCAAAATTGCGAGGCGGCGCTTCCTGTCGCTGCACGGGATAATTCGGCTGTGGCTGAAATTGGCGCTGCTGCAACTCTCTTTGCTGCTGTTGTTGCTGTTGCTGATAGTCCCGCTGCTGTTGGAATTGCTGCCTCTGTTGTTGCTGTTGCAACTGTAGCTGCTGCTGCGCTTCCCTTTGTTGTTGTTGTAACGCTGCCCGTTGTTGCTGCTGTTGTTCCATGTCCATGTTGCGCTGGCCATTGTCCGGACGATTGAATGACGGCTGATTTTGCGCCGTGTCCCGATCGGGCTGTTGCACCCGTGGGTTAAAAGATCGGCGATTGTTGTCCGCCGAGGTATTCGGTTGCGCCGGAGTTTGTGGTTGAACTACGCGGCCGCGCTGCATATCGGGCGACGTGGCCCGACCGGGATTTGCGTCGCGGGAGGCTACCCGATCCGGGCGGTCCGATCCGCGCATAATTAGCGAACCAGGCCGCTCGCCATTCGGTTGATTGAACTGATTATTGCGGCCCGGATTTTCGGTGGGTCGGCTGGCCGTGGGGTTCGGGATAATTGGCCGGCGTTCCGGCGTCGCAGTGGCCACGGGACCGCGGGTTACCGGCGTCCGGTTTACGCGCGAATGAAGATCAAATTGCGGGTCACGCTGCACACCTTCTCCCGCCAGCCGCGGAGCGACCGCGGTTTTCGGTGTCGGCAACGCCGGCCGATACACGGACAAAGACCTTCCATCGCGTCCCAACTGCGCCGATCTCGGCACGTCAGCGTCCGCACGAAGATGGATAGGGCGAATCTCGGTGTGCGAAGCTGCGGCGACCTTGTCCACCGGCACACCGCGATTAATGAGCGTGTTGTTATTGCCGCGAATGATTCGATTGTTAAGGGTCGTCGTGTTGTAAATTCTCGTCACTTCGCGATGCTCCACGCGATAGCGGCTCGGAAAACGATCATGAAAGCGACCCAGAGGGACGAATACAAATCGGTTTACCCCGAGCCCAAAACCAAAATTGAACCCCACTGAGCGTCCCAAATAAGTGAATCCGAATCCCGGACGATAACAAGCCGTCGGCGGCAACGGAGCCCATCCGCAATAGGCATCATTGTATCTCCAACTCACCCAGGCCGGGCCCCAAACCGTATCCGGCGCCCAGCACCAGCCAAAATGGTTGTTGCGAAACCAGCGCCCATAATGGAACGGCGCCCAGCCCCACGAATAATCCGACACCCAGCACCAACCGGTATCGGTATAAGCCCAGCGCCCGCGATCACAATACGGCTGCCAGCCTGGATTCGCCGCCACGGCGGTCGGTTGCCAACAAGGACCGTAGCCTTGGATATCTACCCAATTTCCATACGGCGAAAGGGAGTCATAGAAATAGGAGTAGGAAGTGTTGGGCGCTTGCTGAACCTCCGCCTCAACATCAGCCGACGGCGTCAATGGCGGCACATTTTCTGTCGTTTGCGAGATCGTGTTCTGATCCGTGTAAGGCGCTATGGCCTGGGGCTGGTTGGCGTAAGCGGGTTGCGCTTGAGGCGTCATCGCCGCCGCACCCGCGCCGGGATTCGAATTGAAACGTTGGTCCTGCTGAAGCAGCGCCGTGATGACCGGTTCCGGAGTTCCTAAATCATTTAGATAAAGGATGTCGTCGGAAGAGACGTTGAATGGCGTTGGTGAATTGGTGACGTACGCCGTGAGCACGCTCTCGCCTACTCCCGCCTGCACCAGTTTTACGAAATCAGTGAGCTGCGGATTGCTGCTCGCGTTCGTTGATGTCACGTCGGGGGTGGAAATGATTGTTCCCGGGGCGTCGGCCAGTTCCTCATCCGTCTCCGATGGTGCAGGCTGATTGGTATCGGTGCTGGAAATGGTATCCGGGAATTGGCTTGTCACCGCCGCCGGAGCCGAATCCGGCGCGGGCGCGGAATTAGCCTGCTGTTGATCGCAGCCTCCGATGAAAGGGGCCGCCGCCAGCATCAAGACCAAACCGTACCGTTGAAAAATCCGAGCCTTCATATCTTACCTTTAATTTACGCTATTTCCGCGCCGTGTCACATAAGGTTCGACTGCTTTGGGCCGGGGTCTATTCATTCAAGGAGTTACCCGTATTTCAGATTCTCGAGCAAATCAGAACCAGGGATAGCCAGGCGCAACGCCGAGGCATCTCGGTTGCGATTTGTCTGCATAATTGCTTGCAAATCAGCGACGTGAAGCACAGCGGTCACGCTTGTACGATGAATAGCCGGCAATTAGGTTCCGGGAAATCGAAACCTTGCGAACCACCGAGTCTTCGGAGTTCTTTCGTCCGACACAGGCGTCGGAGTGGTACCCCCATTCGGAATTGAACCGAAATCAACGGTTTAGGAAACCGCTGCTCTATCCATTTGAGCTATGGGGGCAACCGTGATGAGGATAAGAAAAACTGGCGGCGGCGCAAATCTCTTCGGCAGCTTTGAACCAAATAAAAAACCGCGAACGATATGCTGGCGCATTACCTTCCGCGGCTGATGAATGTGCCTCGCGGCTTCTTCTACAGCTCCGATATTTGTTGCTGGAGGGGTTCCAAATCCGGTTCCTCCAGGGCCATTAATTTTATTTGCGCTTCGTCGCCGACAGAAAATGCGCGCTTCAAAGATTTCAATGCCCCGGTCAAGTCGCCCAATTGGCAATAGTAGCAGGCGAGATTGTAATGGATCACTGGTTCCCTGGGAAATTTTGCCACCACCGCGTCCAGTGTGTCGCGCGCCATTTGCACGGTGCCACCCTCAGTGCGGCGCATCGCATAGGCGAGTTGAATCCATCCGGCAGCGTCGTTCGGAGCAATAGTCGTCATGACGCAGGCGATATCCATGCAAGAAGTCCAGTCTTGCTGCTGCGCGTGAATTCGCCAGCGTACTTCCAAAACAGCGGGGTGCGACTGATGTTCGGGTGCGATTTCTTTCAATTCCAGTGCCGCCTCAACATTGTCGCCCAATCCGAGCCAGCCCTCAGCCGCGCGCAAACGATGGTGATCCGTCATTGCCAGGCGCTGGCCTGGTTCTTCGCTTTGGACTTTTTTCTTTTTCACCGCCATACCGGAAACGGTTTGAGCGTCCTGTTTTGTTTACGCATCGTGTATGTTAGATGAATGGCATCGCACATCGGTTCCCTAAACTTCGGAAGAGCGCACCAGATTCTTCATCAATCACTTGCCAGATAAAAAGAGCAAATGCCTTGCCGCACCCTCGTGACAGCCAATGATATATTAGAAATGCGGACGTTTCTCGTATGGGGTAACGACCCGATATTCAAAGAAGCTGCCTTTCCGACGCAATCGATGGTCCGCCAAACACTAGTGGGTCTCCTCCCACACACTTGTTTTTTACCCGTAACATGGAATGCTGTGCCCGCTCCATGAGCGTGATTGTCAAAATCTGTGGGATTACCAACGTGCCCGACGCGGTCGCCGCCGTCGAAGCGGGCGCGGACGCGCTCGGCTTCATGTTTTACGATGCGAGCCCCCGCCATGTCTCGATTCGCGAAGCCGCCGGCATCATTCGGGAACTTCCGCCGCTCGTTATGAAGGTGGGCGTCTTCGTGGATGCCCCCGAGGATACCGTCATGCGGGCCATCGGTGATTGCGGGTTGAGCCTGCTCCAATTTCACGGGCATGAAACACCGGAGTATTGCACGCAATTCGGCTTGATGAGCATGAAAGCGTTTCGCATTCGCAACACGGAGTCGCTCGCCGCCTTGCCGGATTATGCAACTGATGCCTGGCTGCTCGATGCCTTCGCCAAGGACAAACTGGGCGGCACAGGCGAGAAATTTAATTGGGACCTTGCCGTCGAAGCGAAGAAACTGGGCCGCCCGATTTTTCTCGCCGGCGGATTGACTCCGGAAAACGTGGCTGAGGCTGTGAAAAAAGTTCAGCCGTACGGCGTGGACGTTTCCAGCGGCGTCGAAGCCGAGCCCGGAAAGAAAGACCACGAAAAAGTGCGCAGGTTCATTAAAGCGGCCAAGAGCGTGGAAATGCCAGAAAATGCCTTTTAGGCGGTCAAATCCTTAATCGACATTTCCCCGGTAACATTACAGATTATCCCCATGCCATTTGCTAAACTCGGTTTGTCTGCTCCCGTCCTGGAAGGCGTCAAGGCCATGGGCTACATCGACCCCACGCCCATTCAGCTCCGCGCCATCCCATTGATTCTTGAAGGAAAGGATGTCATCGGCAGCGCCCAAACCGGCACCGGCAAAACGGCGGCGTTCGCGCTGCCGATCCTCACGAAGATGGGCCATCACGATCCGCGCACCCGCATGCTGGTGCTGGAACCCACGCGCGAATTGGCCGCGCAGGTGGAGACGGCCATTCGCGATTTTGCCCGTTTCACAGATTTGAACATCGCGGTCATTTTCGGCGGCGTCGGTTACGGACGGCAAAATGATTCTCTCAAAGCCGGTGCGGACATCATCGTCGCCACACCCGGCCGCTTGCTCGACCACCTGGAACAGGGCACCTGCCATCTCGACTATGTTCAACACCTGGTGCTCGATGAAGCCGACCGCATGCTCGACATGGGGTTTCTGCCGGACGTGCGTCGTATCGTCCAGAAATGTCCGCGCGAACGCCAAACCTCGCTCTTTTCCGCCACCATCCCGCCGCAAATCGACACGCTTATCAAATGGGCGATGCACAATCCGGAGACGATTGAAATCGGCGCGCGCCGTACTCCGGCGGAGACGGTCAAACACGTGATCTATCCCGTGGCCGATGCGCAAAAGACGGACTTGCTCCTCGCGTTGCTCGAACGGGTGAACTTCGAATCCGTCATCATTTTTTGCCGGACCAAACACGGCGCGGACCGCATCGCACAAATGCTGAAGCGCAACAATCACGCGGTTGCCGTGCTGCACTCCAATCGCACCCAGCGCGAACGCGAGCAGGCCCTCAAGGGCTTTCGCGATGGGCGCTTCGAAGTGCTGGTGGCCACGGACATCGCCGCGCGCGGCCTGGATATCGCGGACGTCAGCCATGTGATTAATTACGACGTGCCGCATCATCCCGAAGATTACATCCATCGCATTGGCCGCACCGGCCGCGCCGAAGCCACCGGCGACGCCTTTACGTTGATGGTGGCCGAGGATTCCTCGCACGTCGCCGCGATTGAACGGTTCATCAGTCAAAAAATTTCCCGCGTGAAATTGGAGAATTTCGATTATCGCTACACCGCCTTGTTCGAGGAAGGCAAACCCGGCCAACCGACCGGTCATGACCGGCGCGTGCAAGCCGTGCGCGTCCGCGGTGGTTATTTCTTCGGCCCTGCCAAGCGAAGAAAGCGATAACTGTTCGAAATTAGTTACGGGTGATTTTTTGAAATCACCCCTGAAGAAAGGCTGGGTGGCGCCGTTCATGCACGAGTGCGAGGAAGTATATCGCCCCGCTATCCACTTTGTAATAAATGTAATAGGGAAATGGCCTCGTCCGGCGGCACGGAAGACCGTGAGGTCCAATGTGGTCGCCTCCGTCCCACCTGATGATTTCACGGACTTGACCAGCGATTCGTTCGCGTAGCGCACTGGCCAATCGAGGGGAAATTTCTCCGTACCGCTTTTCTGCGGTGAGTAAATTGGCTTTAAATTGGCTGCTGAAAACAGCCTTCACGGGGGTGTGCCAAAAACCTGATCGAAGCTTAAGCCGGGATCCTTCCCCGAAACCAAATCTTGCAGGCGGCGATTCAACTCAGCCTTTATCTCCTCGTCCGTTTGGTTATCGCCCTCGACACTCCGAATCAATAATTTGGCCAGCTCAACGCGTTCCGCGGGAGACAGCGAAAGAGCCTCTTCGGCGACCGTAAGATTGATCGGCACCATAGGGTAAAGATAGCTTTTGCTTTCGGGAGATGCAAGCGAAACGGGTGTCGCGAAAAGGCCGATTGCAATGCAAGAATCACCTTATCCCGCTAATTCCGTGCTTGCGGCTGCGGCGCATCGTGATTAGGAACGAGCGGTGATTTTGAATGTTATCCTCGGCGTTCTTGCTACCCTCAGCTTTGCCTTGCTGATCTGGCAATGGATTGCTGCCCTGCGTTTTCCGCTCCACAGACGGAACGCCGAGCACCGGCTCGGCTCGAAGGATGCAGGTTCCGAGAACGTGCCGAGTCGGTCCTCGGCGTTCCAACCAGCCGTAACGTTGCTCAAATCGCTCAAGGGCGCGGATGCAGCCACGGAAGATTGCCTGCGAAGCTGGTTCGCGCAGGCTTACGAGGGCGACGTGCAAATCCTGTTTGTGGTAGCCTCGGCGGAGGATCCGGTTTGCAACGTCGTCAAAAAATTGATCCAGGAATTTCCGCAGCGCGATGTTCAACTCGTCATTTGCTCCGCGCTTGCTGGGTCTAACGCCAAAGTTTCCAAACTCGCGGAACTCGAGAAACTCGCGAAGCACGAGATTCTCGTCATCAGCGACGCCGACGTCCGCGTGCCTCCGGATTTTTTGGTAAACGCGGTTGCGCCCTTGCGCGCGCCGGAGATTGGTTTGGTCAATTGCTTCTATCAGCTCGCGAATCCATCCACACTCGCGATGCAATGGGAAGCCATTGCCATCAACGCCGATTTTTGGAGCCAGGTCCTGCAATCGCAAACCCTCAAGCCGCTGGATTTCGCGCTCGGCGCCGCGATGCTCACGCGTCGCCAGCAGCTCGCCGAAATTGGCGGCTTCAACTCGCTCATCAATTGCCTCGCGGACGATTATCAACTCGGAAACCGGATTGCGCACCACGGCCATCGCATCGTGCTGTCTCCCATCGTCGTCGAATGTTGGGATCCGCCCATGACGTGGCGCTCCGTGTGGAAGCATCAACTCCGCTGGGCGCGAACCATCCGCGTGAGCCAGCCCGCGCCGTATTTTTTCAGCATCCTTTCGAATGCGGGGTTTTGGTCATTGGTGTGGTTGGTCTTCGGGTTTTACAGAATGGCCGAAGGAACACAGGTCCATTTTTTTGATCACGGTTTAGATGCGGAATTGCCGCTGCAATGGGGACTGGACATTGCTGTTTTGTTTTGCGTCATTCGCATCCTTGCCGCTTGCCATCTGCAATACCGATTGACGCGTTCGCTCGACAGTGCGGTTTACTTTTGGCTGGTGCCCATCAAAGACCTGCTTCAAGCCGCCATCTGGCTTTGCGCTTTTGCGGGGAACAGCATCGAGTGGCGCGGACAGGTTTTCAAATTGCGCCGCGATGGAACGCTGGGAAAACCCGACGATGCGCCTTGACGCCTGTGCAAGCGCCTGGTGTTACCGCCGAAAACAGATTGCCGATGGCTGCTGGTTAACCTATTTTCAGGCCAGTTGCGCGAGTAGCTCAATTGGATAGAGCGTCGGTCTCCGAAGCCGAAGGTTGAGAGTTCGACCCTCTCCTCGCGCACCATGTTTTTGCATGAAAATCATTTTGCCCTGGATACTTGCCGTGGCGTTCGCCGCCAGCGCCGGCGCGCTCTATTTTTCCAATTCCACCAAGACCGCCGAATTGGCAAAGGCGCAGGAGCAGGTGGCGCAAGTGGATACGTTGCGAGGCCAGGTGGAC
>Ga0193718_1000067_pt1 | contig 21535 bp, 19 predicted proteins | sample U2a1metaG_FD_144918 | JGI IMG/M metagenome (GOLD analysis project Ga0193718, IMG submission 144918) | Soil microbial communities from a riparian zone of the East river system, Colorado, United States - U2a1 | ecosystem: Environmental > Terrestrial > Soil > Riparian zone | place: USA: East River... | reverse complement strand
ACGACCCGTTCACTGCGGGCAAGGTGAGGGATGAATTGAAAAAATCCCTGGATCCAAAATTCCGCGTGACAACGTGGCTGGAAGACAGCTCCATGCTCAGCGCGGTGGCCGTGGAAAAGAATGTCATGTTCGTCATTCTGTTCTGCATTATGATCGTGGCGGCGCTCTGCATTCTGAGCGCGTTGATTACTTTCGTGGTTCAGAAAACCCGCGAGATCGGAATGCTCAAAGCCCTGGGAGCGACCGATTTTCAAGTGGGCGGATTGTTCCTCAGCCAAAGCGCGTTCATCGCCATCGTCGGCGTGCTCAGCGGGTTGGGCATCGGATTTCTCGCCATCACTTATCGGAACCAGTTTTTGTTTCTGATGCGGCGCGTGACCGGAATCGAATTATTTCCCGCCGACATCTATCAATTCAACCAGTTGCCGGCGCTGATTGTGCCCGGAGACATTATGTTAATTTGCGGCAGCGCAATCGTGATCTGCATTTTCGGCGGCGTGCTTCCCGCGTGGCGGGCCTGGCGGCTGAAACCGGTGGAGGCGCTGCGCTATGAATAGGCGAATGGGAAACATTGAACATCGAACATTGAACGCCGAACATCGAAATATTCGGCCCGCGATTCATTCAGCGTTCGATGTTTCCGCGAACAACGGAGGTTCACCATGAGCGAGCCTTTTCTCTCCGCCAAAAACGTCGGCAAGACCTACATGCTCGGCAAGCGCGCCCTGGAAGTTCTGCGGGGAATTAATCTGGAAATCAATCGGGGCGATTTTATCGCCCTGCGCGGCGCCTCGGGTGGCGGTAAAAGCACGCTGTTGAACCTGCTGGGCGGATTGGATTTTCCGAGCCCGGGAGAAATTCAATCGCAAGGCCGGTCGCTGAGTTCCCTTTCACGCGCGGACCTGGCGCAGTGGAGAAATCGCGAAGTCGGATTCATTTTCCAAGCGTATTATTTATTACCGGAACTCGACGCGCTGGAAAATGTCTGCCTCCCCGCGCGCATGGCCCGCACTCCGGCGGCCCAGGCTGCGGAGCGTGGCCGCGAATTGCTCACACGCGTCGGCCTCAAAGAGCGCATGGAACACAAACCGTACGAGCTTTCTGGCGGCGAACAACAGCGCGTCGCCATCGCCCGGGCCTTGATCAACCAGCCGGATTTGATCCTGGCCGATGAACCGACCGGCAATCTCGATTCCCACACCGGCCAGGAAATCATCGACCTGCTTTGCTCCCTGCGCGAAGAAAGAAAAATGACGCTCGTCATGGCCACGCACGACTCAACCCTCGCCTCCCGCGCCGAAAAAACAATTCATTTGGTGGATGGACAGATCCAGTGAAGATTTGCGATATGCGATTTACGATTGACGCACTTCTCGTCCGTTCACGCGTAAATCGTAAATCGCAAATCGTAAATCCATGAGCCAAAACTATTGGGAAAATCGTTACCAGACAAAAGATATGCCCTGGGAAAAAGGCGAGCCTTCTCCCGGCCTGGTTGATTTCCTCGCGGCGCATCCCGAACTCCCCCGCGGCACCGTATGCGTGCCCGGATGCGGCACTGGCCATGACGCACGTGAATGGGCCAAGGCCGGTTTCAATACATTTGGATTCGATATCGCCCCGAGCGCCATCGAACTCTCGATCGAGAAAACCAAAGCTGCCGGGCTCACGGCCGAGTTTCGCCTTGGCGATTTTCTGCAGGACGAACCTCCGTTCCTGTTCGATTGGCTTTTCGAGCACACACTCTTCTGCGCCATTGATCCGAGCGAACGCGATAACTACGTCCGCGCCGCGTTGCGCTGGCTAAAACCGGGCGGCCAATATCTCGCCGTAAATTATCTGATTCCGGACACCGACGGCCCGCCCTTTGGCACCACGCGCGATGAAGTGTGGCAACGTTTCTCGCCGCATTTCGATCTGGTGAAAGAATGGGTTCCCCGCTCCTACCCGAACCGCACGGGATTGGAACTGATGATGTGGTGGCGCAGAAAAACGTAACGACCGCGTCTCCACGTCCACACTATTCGAAAACTGAGGAGCGCGGAGCATTGCTCCGCTCGAATCTCGCCGGAAATTGCGGAGCAATGCTCGGCGCCAGTTGAAAAACGCGCGATTCCCCACTATTGTCCGCCGATGCTTTCAGAACGCGATTACAATCAGACGCCGGCAAGGAAATGGCGATTGTCCGCCACGATTGTGTTGATTGCGTTGAACGTCTTCGCGTTTCTTATTCAAACCAACGTTTTGTCTCAGGCAATTAATGAAAATTATCTCGAACTGAGCCCGGATGGTTTGCTCCATGGTTATGTCTGGCAACTGTTAAGTTACCAATTCATGCACGGTGGATGGATGCATCTGCTGCTGAACTGCTGGGGACTGTTCGTCTTTGGCCGCGGAGTCGAATGGGCCGTCGGTAAATCGCGTTTTCTTGTCCTCTACTTCGCCAGCGGAATCATCGGCGGATTGGTCCAGGTGCTGGCTGGCGTGCTGTGGCCTCAATATTTCGGCGGCACGACCGTGGGCGCCTCGGCGGGGGTTATGGGAGTGATTGCCACCTTCGCCATGCTCTTTCCTGAACAACGGCTGGTGCTGCTGTTGTTATACGTCATCCCGATCAATATACGCGCCAAATCCCTCATTTGGCTGATCCTTTTAATCACCGCCCTGGGCATTTCCTTTCCCTTGGCGAGTTGGAGATTCCTGCTCGGCGGCAACGTGGCTCATTTTGGCCATCTGGGCGGCATCCTGACCGGCCTGGCGTTCAGCCGATTCTATTTCATGAAAACCCACGCCCCTCCAAAACCCGGTGGATAGCCCGTTTCCCCCCAATTTTACGCAACAGGAACAAGAACTGCGTTGAAATGTCCCACATCCACGGTTACGTTCCTTCCACGATGGGCTTGGCTGATCGACATTACATGCGTGAGGAATATCACGCGCCGCACATCACGACAAAACTGATTGTCGTGCTCATTTCCGCATTCGTCGTACAGAGTGTCTTGTTATATTATGGCGGAATAGATCTTGAAGGAGTTCTGGGTCTTACCCTGGAAGGTATTAAGCACGGAAAAGTCTGGCAATTGCTCACCTTCCAATTCCTGCACGTTCCGATTTGGCCGTTTCATGTTTTGTTTAATTGTCTCGGCCTTTACTTTTTTGGCCGGCCAGTAGAGCAAATTTTGGGAGCCAAAAAGTTTACCATTCTTTATCTGCTCTCCGGCGTCTGCGGCGGGTTGTTGCAAGTGCTCACCACCCTCATCCTGCCGCGCCATGAGGATGTGGCAGTCGTTGGCGCCTCGGCTGGCATTTGCGGCATGATCGCCATTTTTTGCTCCTTGCATCCCATGCAGGAAATGACCACCTGGATTTATTTTTTTCCTGTCACGCTCCGGGCGAAATATTTTTTGATGTTCCTTGGAGGGTTTTCACTTTTCGGAGTGCTGGTGCCTTTTGCCAATATTGCTCACGGCGCGCACCTGGGCGGGATTTTACTTGGTCTCTCCTATGTGCGCTGGGGAACAGCCTGGGAAGGGGTGATCAACTGGAAACCAATTTCTTTCAAAAAACGACAGCGCCAGACCGGCAGGGCGAAATTCAAAAGAACCCCGCCGACTGTCTTCAATCGAGAAAACCCCGCCGATCTGCCCGAAGATGAATTCATCAGCCGCGAAGTCGATCCCATCCTCGACAAAATCTCCCAGCACGGCATCCAAAGCCTGACCGAGCGCGAACGAAAGATTCTCGAAGCCGCCCGCAACAAGATGGCGAAGAGGTGAAACGTATTGCGTATTCCGTATTACGTGAACATTGGCTGAAGCGTCTTGCCAATATCACGCAACACGGAATACGTAACACGCAATGCACAGCAGCCTCCACCCAAACTCGACAAACCACGGCCCCTTTCTTAGAGTCCCCCCATGATTCAACGCTATTCCCGCCCGGAAATGCGGGCTATCTGGACCGATGAAAATAAGCTCCGCGTTTGGCTGCAAATCGAGCTGCTCGCCGGCGAAGCCCTGGTGAAGGAAGGCGTCGTGCCGGCGAATGATTTTGCGAAAATCCAGGCGGGCGCGAAATATTGGTTCGGCGATCCGAAAGGGTTTGTCGAACGCGCCCGGGAAATTGAAAAACTTCGCAATCACGATGTCATCGCCTTCACCGAAGCCGTCGCGGAAAAAATCAACGACCCCGCCAGCCGGTGGTTTCATTTCGGCCTCACCAGCAGTGATATCGTGGACACCGCCTTTGCCGTGCAGATGGTTCAAAGCGCGGACATCCTGATTGCCGACGTGGAAAAACTCCTCCCCATCATCGCCCGCCGCGCAAAGGAGCACCAGATGACGCCCTGCATCGGCCGCAGCCACGGCATCCACGGCGAACCAACTACCTTCGGCCTGAAACTCGCCTTGATGCACGATGAATTCAAGCGCGCGCTCGAACGGTTGCGGCGCGCCCGCGAAGTGGTGGCGGTCGGAAAACTTTCCGGCGCGGTCGGCACCAACGCCCACCTGTCTCCCGCCATTGAGGAATACGTCTGCAAAAAACTCGGCCTGCGCTCCGCCCCCATCGCCACGCAAGTGGTCCAGCGCGATCTGCATGCGGAATTTATGAACACCCTCGCGCTCATTGCCGCGAGCATTGAGCGGTGGGCCGTGGAATTTCGCCATTTGCAACGCACCGAAGTTTTGGAAGCCGAAGAACCGTTCACCAAGGGCCAGAAAGGCAGCAGCGCCATGCCGCACAAGCGCAATCCCATCACGTGGGAGCGCCTCACCGGCCTTGCGCGGGTGATTCGCGGGAATTCCCTCGCCGCGCTGGAAGATGTCGCCCTCTGGCACGAGCGCGACATCAGCCACAGCAGCGTTGAGCGAATTATTTTTCCCGATTCGTGCACCTTGCTGGATTACATGTTCAGCCTGCTCACGCGACTCATGGACGGCCTGAATGTTTATCCGGAGAATATGAAAAAGAACCTCGGACTGAGCCTGGGCATGTGGAATTCGCAAACCGTCCTGCTCGCGTTGATCAAGAAAGGCCTCACGCGCGAACAGGCCTACGATCTCGTCCAGCGCAACGCCATGAAAACATGGGAGGTGAAACACGCCGGCCGCGACGACGCCGATTTCGTGGAACAACTGAAGTCCGATCCCGAAGTGGCCAAGCATTTTAAAAAAGGCGAATTGGAAAAGCTTTGCTCGCTGGATTTCCATTTCAAGGAAGTCGGGAATCGGTTCAAGCGGTTGGGGCTCGTTTGAGTGGAAAATATTGTCGCCTCCCCTTTGATTTGGCAATATTTGCCCATGGCCTTCCGAATTCATGACAGCGTTCTGCGCGGCGAGATTGACAACCGCGAGAAAGGAATTGTTCGCGGCAAAATCTGGGTGCACGGACGCGCGGAACCGATCACGCTCGACCTCAAGGGGAACGCGTGGCCTGATCTTGCCGGTTGTCTGCTGAAATTCACCAATCCGCTCGACCCGATCGGCGATCCGCACATTGAATCGTTGAATCCGCTCCAATCCGGCATGATCGGGGATCTCACGGCCTCGCGCAAAGTGCGGGTATTCGATATTCCAAACGAGGAAGCCTACCTGATGTGCAAGCGCGGCGAAAAGCCACCCGAGCACCTGGCGAATTGCCTCTACCTCGAATGGTTCAGCGAAACCAACGGCCGCGTCGTCATCGAATCCACCGATTATCAATTGGAGATTTCCCCGCCGCTCTGGCAACTCACGCCTGAAGAGGAAGAGCAGCGCGCCAGGGATGCCGCTGCGGGGATGAGCGAGTTCATGCAAAAACTAACGGATGCCATCGAAACGCAACAGCGCGGCCAGAAAGATTCTGAGGGCCAATGGGATGAGCACGACTATGAGAAATTCCTGAAAGAAAGCGACGCCCGCACGAACAAATACATGGAGTTGCTTGACAAATACGGCGATTCAGATGAGGCGGAAGAAAAAATCGCGCAGGAAATGGGCTGGGCACAGGAACTGACCGAAGAGGAAGCCGAAGAACAAAAACGCCGCATCGAGGAAATGAATGCAGCGTGCGAAGAGGCGCTCGACGAGCCACCGTTCGAACCCGACCCGGCCCGCGAAGGTATTGACTGGATTCGCACCGAAGAGGGCGAACTGCGGCATCCACTGCAGCATCGCTGCTTTGAAAGCGCGATGAAATTCTGGCATCTGGCGGATGAATTGGGCCGGGAGAAAGCCGAAGACCAGGACCTGGACCAGTTCATTTTTGAATTCCAGACAACCGGGGTAAAACTCGCCGGCGCGATTGACGGTATCGCCGAAGGGCATCCTTACCACGACGATTCCTTCACGGTCGCCTATCTCAAGCGCGCACTGGATCATCTTCATAAATCCCAGGCGGGACTGGAAGCCACGGCTCCCAAAAGATTGCTGCCGGAGGCAATGATCACTGAGGCACGCCAGGAACTTTTTGAGATTCGCGAAGGTATTTTAAAGTTGATGGACGAACTTCGCGGGCGCAGTTGATTGTTTTTACGCTCCACTGCCCACTCGACTGTCCTCCCGCGCTCGCCCTCGGTAAACCGCCAAAAAATACACGAGCACTCCCGCTGACGCCACGGCCAGCCCATTCCAAAATAGCGTCCACCGCGTCCCTGCCGGTCCCGTGCACACGGCGAACCACGCGCCCGTACTGAGATATCCCAACAGATTTCCCAACCCGCTGTTCACCAGCGTCAACAATGCCTGCGCTCGCGCCCGCCACGATGCGTCCACGCGTTGATCCAGGTATATTTGCGCGGTGATAAATACCGGCACAAACGATGCGCCATGGAGGAATACACCCGCCAGCAGCCACAGTTTTGAATTCATCGCGCAAAATACATATCGCAGCACGCTGAAGCCGAGGCCGAGGACAATGATCCATTTCAATCTCCATTTCGCGAGCAGCGCACCGAGAGCGAACATGCCGATCAGTTCCGTCACTTGCCCCAGCGACATCCAGGCGCTGGTATGTTGCAGGCCCAGCTCGCGCATGCGCGGCGGCGTGAACGGATAAAACGCGGCCAGTGGAATCGCCAGCAGCGCCACCGTTATGAAAACCACGCGATGGTCGGGATTTTTCAGCAGCGTCAACGCGTCCCAGCCCAGACGTTGACGCAAGGTCAGGTGCTCGACGGCCGGCGGTGTTTCCAATGGCGGCAGGAAAAAGGTGAATCCCGCCACGATCAACCACGTCACCGCCGCTGCGTGGCCGGCGTGCGTCGAGCGATCGGCTCCCAGGGCACTGATGGTCCAGCAACCAACCATCCAGCCCAATGTGTACATACCGCGAATCGGCCCAAACTCTTTTTGAGAATCCGCCAGGCGCGCGAAAATAATGGTTGAAGAAATACTTAACAGCGGCGCGGCGCACAGCGAGTAAACCTGGATCAATGCCAGAACCAGCCACGGATTCCAACCCGCCTGGATGGCGCTCGAAACGACGGTCACCATGACGGCGGTCGCGAAGGCGAGACCACGCAAGACTCTGATGGGTGACACGTGGCGATCGGCCATTGCGCCAAATATCAGCGGTGAAATAAACGCCGCCAGGCCGGTCGCCGCGTAGGCGTACGGACGAATCATCCCCAGACCGTGTGCCTCCAGGACACCCGTCAATGGCACGAGCCACATCGCCGCCGCAGCGCCCTGGATGAAAAAGAGCGCCACCAATTCCGCATATTCGGCCTTGCGAATCGTCGTCAGCACGCGCACAGGACACACAGCCGCCGCAAAATTTCAAGCTCCGAAGAGGAGAACCGCCTCCCCACTACTATCGCCGGCCCGGTTCAACGTCCAATTTGGATGTCAATAATTGCAACACTGAAACATCACTTGTTTCACAAAAAGACCAGTTTGCCGCGCCAATTACGCAATTTCTCCATCGGTAACGGTTTCGCAGGCTTGAATATTCAGCCAAAAGGCCATGAACAAAGACGAAAGGCCTTTAACTGTTGGCCCGAAACAAGCTATTATTCCCATTGATGAAACGAACCCTGGCCGCTTTTTTCTCCCTATTGGTTCTTTGCCACGCGCTGTCCGCGTCCGCTTTCGACGCCATCGTCGCCTTCGGCGATAGCCTGACCGATACCGGCAATGTCCCTTCCGAGCCATACCTGCACTTCGACGGCCGTTGGTCGAATGGCCCGTTGTGGGTGGAACAACTTTCGGTGCGGTTGGGCTTCCCTTACAACGCCAGCAACAACTTCGCCCGCAGCGGCGCGCAAACCGGCGACGCTCTGGGGGTGGTGACCCGTTACGTTCCTTCCGGCGATATCAGCAACACGCTGTTCGTCGTCTGGGCGGGCGGAAATAACTTTCTGCAGGAGTACAAAACCTATTGGTTCAACGATTCCGGCTGGAGCCAGTTCACGACTCAATCGGCGAACGATCTCTCCAACGCCGTGGTGAATCTCCAATCGAAAGGCGCGCGCTATATCCTCGTCCCCAACACAGTGGATGTAACCACCATTCCGTTGCTCAACCGGCTGCCGAGCTTTCTGCGTTCGTATCTGCAAAGCAAGGTGAAGAATTTCAACTCCAAACTTTCCAAGTCGCTCGTCGCGCTGCGCACGACTTATCCCAATGTCACGATTTATTCAGCCGACATTTATCTGGGCGAAAAAATGATCCTTAAAAATTACAAAGCCGATGGGTTCAAAAAGAAATCTCCCGATGCTCTCAGCGACATAAGATTGCTGGATAAAAGTTTCGATGGCCCCGGCGCGAAATACGTTTTCTGGGACCCGATTCATCCTACGACGAAGGCCCACGGGATTATTTCTGATTGGTTCTACGCCGCACTGGGCAGCCCGTAAAAGTTACTTAATCTCGATACCAACGGGGCAATGATCTGAGCCTTCGATTTCCCTGCGAATAAATGCCTTTTTCAATCGCGGGCGCAACGATGCACTGATCAAAAAATAATCCAGCCGCCACCCGATGTTCCGGGCACGCGCGCCGCCCATGGGGCTCCACCAGGTGTAATGACCCCCGCCTTTTTCAAATTCTCGGAACGTATCCACAAAGCCCGCCTTGATGATTGTATCAAATCCCGCGCGTTCCTCGGGCGTGAAACCGTGGTTGTGGAGGTTGGATCTCGGGTTCGTCAGGTCAATTTCCGTATGCGCCACATTCAGGTCGCCGCAGAAAATGACCGGCTTTTTCTTTTCCAGATTTTTCAAGTAAGCCAGGAAATCCATGTCCCATCGTTGGCGATAAGGCAGCCGCGTGAGGTCCCGCTTGGAATTCGGCACATACACGTTCACCACATAAAAATCGTCCAACTCCGCCGTGAGCACCCTCCCCTCCTTGTCATGCTCCACCACGCCAATGTGCGGGGCCACGTTCAACGGCCGTTTCTTCACGAAAATCGCCGTGCCGGAATATCCCTTTTTCTCCGCGCAATTCCAAAACACGGTGTATTTCGCCGGCCAAAGTTGATCGATATCGTCTTGGCCGCATTTGATTTCCTGGACGCAAAGCACATCGGGACTTTCGCTCTCCAGATATTCGAGAAAATTCTTCCGCAACACCGCGCGGAGGCCGTTGACATTCCATGAAATAAGTTTCACCGGCCAATTAGAAATGAAAAAATCAAAATGCAAAATGAAAAAAAAGAGCGTTCATTTAGCATCTTTTTTTAATGGTTACTTTTTAATTTTTAATTGAGGCCAATTCGACTACATTAGGGGCGTTCAATGATTGCCAAGCCAATTCAGCCCCAATCCGCGCAGCCTGCTTTTCGAGTCAGCGATGAGCGCCTGATCAAAATCACGCCCAGCGCCGCCAAACGCGTCAGCACTTTGCTGCAAAAGCAGAATCGGCCCAACGGCGTGCTCCGCGTCTCCGTCGTGGGCGGCGGTTGTTCCGGTTTGCAGTACAAAATGGATTTGCAGGACAACCCGGCCAACCGCGATTTCCTCGTCGAGACCGGCGGCGTCCGCGTGGTGGTGGATCCCAAGAGCGCGCTCTACGTCACCGGCAGTGAATTGGATTATCTCGATTCGCTGCAAGGCGGCTTCAAAGTGAAGAATCCGAACGCCGCCACTAGTTGTTCCTGCGGCGAAAGTTTTAGCGCCTGATAAGTCCAAGGTCCAAAGTCTAAATTCCAAAGTCGGGAGCCCGACAGACAGCGTGATCCGCTTTGACTTTAGGCATTGGACCTTGGACTTTGGACTTCTGTAATGACCGATTATTTCGCCCTGCTCAACGAAACACGCCGGCCCTGGCTGGAGCCGGAGCTGCTCAAAGATAAATTCCTCGCCCTTTCCGCAACCGTCCATCCCGATCGCGTCCACAATCTCGGTGCGACTGAACGCGCCACCGCCCAGGAGCGTTACACGGAATTGAATGCCGCCTACAATTGCCTGCGCGAACCAAAAGAGCGGCTGCATCATCTGCTCGAACTCGAACTCGGCGTCCTGCCCAAGGACATCCAGCGCATTCCGTCGGACCTGATGGACCTCTCGATGGAAGTCGCCAAGGCCTGCCGGGAAGCGGATGTTTTTCTTGCGGAGAAGGCAAAGGTGACTTCACCACTGCTGCAAGTAACCTTCTTCGAACGCAGCGATGAATTCGCGGACAAGCTAAAAGCCTTGCGCCAACGGGTGAATTCCCTGGACGAACGACTGGTCGTCGAACTAAAGCAAATTGACGCGGCCTGGCCGGCACCGGAAGAAAAACGCGCCGCCCAACTCCACCGCCTGGAAGAACTTTACCGGCTGTTCAGCTACTTCGCCCGTTGGACCGCGCAAATCCAGGAACGGGTCGTCCGACTTTCCTTCTAATTGGCGCGAATTCGCGCATTTATTGTACAAGGCCCGGACAATTGTTGGACAGATTTAGCGATAAACCCGTTTTGCCCCGCGGATTTCCGACGTGCAACACGTTGGTACGTCCTCTGCTAAACGGAGATTATGCAACAGTTACAGAAAACAGTTCTGTATCGCCCCGCGTCTTCCGCCTCCATGGAAGGCGCTCAGCCCTCCTTTAAATCCGCCGGAATGCGCTCGGCCTTAAGCTGACGCTCTTCTGAATTGGGTTTGGTTCCCGCCGGCCTGCGCAAGCAGGCCGGCGGTTTTTTTATCGCGTAAATGGATAAGTGGATTAATGGATTGAGCGCCGCCAGAAATCCATCTATCCAAAAATCCAATCATCCACCAATCCCGCCTTTTGGTTACTGGGCGCCCTGCTTGAACGTGTCCTTGTTCTTATCCGCCTCTTCCATGCCGGCGTCCACTTTGGCGCGGAATTCACTGTCGAAATCCTGCAAGTCATGGACCGACACATTCACCAACGTGCCCGCCGCCACTTCGCCATCCTCGCCTTTCGAAGTCATCACACGCATCGTGATTAAATCGTTCTCGCCCGCGTTTTTCAATTTGTCATCCTGGCCGGGCTCGACCCTCAACAGGTCGCCCTCGCTCAAGTTTCCGGCAGGATTCGAATCCTTCGCCGAAGTCACACTCACGATCTTCGAGACCGGATAAACGTGCTTCGGATCCGCGAACGCTTTCGACACATCCGGCAACACGGGATTCCCGCCTTTTTCCGCCTGTTCTGCCAGCACCTTTTTCTCGGCGATCGTCTGATCAATCTGGTTTTTCAACGCCTCCTTCGTATTCGTATCAATCGGAGTGGCGTTCGGGTTCGGTTTGCCCGCCATTTCCTGGAAGTGCTGGGCCTGCGCCAATCTTGCCTCGGCATTGCGGGCTTGCAGTTCGGCTTGTGCCTGCGCAGCTTTTGCTTCCGCAATTTCCGCCTGGTCCTGCGCCTGTTGCGCGGCCTGCTGCGCCCGGGCAGCCTCATCGCGCGCCGCCTCCGCGTCCGCGCGCGCCTGATCCACGCTGATCTGCGCCTCGTAATGGTCCTGCATATAACCGGCCACCATCCAGTCAGTCACCCAATACGATGGCGCCGGATACACATCATACGCCGACCAATACGGCCCATAATACGAATGATACCAGCCATAACCCTCCCATCCCCAGTGATAGTGAAACGGATGGACAATCACCACACCCGCGGGCGTGTACCAAAAGGGGTCATACCACGCCACAATGGGCGCCAACACAAACACCGGATGATACGCGAAGCCGTAGCGGCAACGATCGTAGTTGTTCACGATGACGGTCTTGTTCACCGTCTTGACGACCGTCTTCGACACAATCTTTTCGTGAACATCATATTTCACGGTTTCCTTGGCGCGGACATTTCCGTTGCGACCAAATTGCTGGTTGCTCACTTCACGCGAGCCATCCTTGTGCACGACCTCCTCCTGACGAACCCGTCCGGTGGAATCAAAACGAGAAACCTGGCGCGAACCATCCTGCCGGCGAACCTCTTCCGCCTGCTTTGTTCCCGTGACGCCGAATTTCGTGACGTGTTCGCCATCGTCCCTTTTTTCATCCCGCGTCCTGACTTTTCCCGAGGGCGATGTCTCTTCGTATCCCTTGGACGTGTCATGTTTCGTCAACGCAGGCCCGGAGGAATCACGCTTCGTATCGGAATCGCCCTGAGATCTTTTCGCTCCGTCGGATTTGGTATCTGGTCTGGGAGACGATCCATCATTGCGTCCACCGTTGGGCGTTGAATCCGGCCCGTTATCCCTGCCTTTTTTACCCGGGCCATTTCCTGAATTGTCCGCCTGACCGTTGCCGGGCCCGTTCTGGCCGTTTTGACCATTCTGTCCGCCTTGGCCGTTCGGTCCACTCTGGCCATTTTGTCCGCCTTGCCCGCCGGGTCCGTTGCGTCCGGGCCGGCCACCCTGGCCACCCGAGCGGCGCATAGGCTGGTTGCCGCCCTGGTCGTTATTATCGTTCTTGTCCCTGGAGTAACCAACTGTGGTCCCGGCGATAATCGCCACCGCCGCTGCACTAACGATGCAAATAGATTTGATAGATTTCATTTCGTAATTTTCCGTAATTTTCCGTCTTAAATGACACTTATTGCGTATTCAATTTTCAAATTAATCTTTACGTGAACTTTGTCCACTGGCGGCTTTCTTTGCGACCGTGGGTTAGACGACCAAAGGCGGCCGGCATTCAAATTTTCATTATTCCGGCCTAAATGCCACCACACTGAGCGGCGGCAACGTTAATGCCGCGGAGTAAGGCTGGCCGTGACAGGGATGTTCCTCGCACAAAACGCCGCCCATATTTCCCACGTTACTGCCACCGTAGATTCCGGCGTCGCTGTTGAGCACCTCGATCCATTTGCCGGTGCTCGGCAAGCCGATTCGATAATTTGAGCGCGGCACCGGCGTCAAATTCAGCACCACCGCCACCCGGCGCGATCCATCCGGCAACTGGCGCATGAAAGAAAGGATGCTGCTTTCCTGGTCGGTGCAATCGATCCAATAAAATCCCGCATGGTCATAATCCGCCTGCCACAATCCCGGTTCGCGCAAATAAAGTTTGTTCAAATCCTCGACGAACTTTTGCACGCCGCGATGATACGGCCCCGCGCCGAGCAGCCACCAATCCACCTCGCCATTGGCATTCCATTCCTCGCTCTGGCCAATTTCACCGCCCATGAAGGTTAATTTTTTTCCCGGAAACATCCATTGATAAGCGAGCAGCGCGCGCAAGTTCGCGAACCGCTGCCAGTCATCGCCCGGCATGCGGCCCAGCAACGACCGCTTGCCGTGGACCACTTCGTCGTGCGACAGCGGCAAAATAAAATTCTCGTGATGATGATACAGCATCGCGAAGGTGAGATCGTGCTGGTGATACTTGCGGTGAATCGGCTCGTGCCCGAAATAATTCAGCGTGTCATGCATCCAGCCCATGTTCCACTTGAAGGAAAAGCCGAGACCGCCGTGATGACGCCCGGAAATTCCACGTGCGTGATGTGGTTGAACGCGCGCAGGAATTCGATCGCCTCCAGGTTTTCGCGCCCGCCGTATTGGTTCGGAATCCACTCGCCTTCCTTGCGCGAATAATCGAGATACAACATCGAAGCGACCGCATCCACACGCAATCCATCAATGTGAAACTGGTGACACCAGAACAGCGCGTTGGCGGTGAGAAAGTTCACCACCTCATGCCGGCCGAAATTGAAAATCAACGTGCCCCAATCCTGGTGCGCGCCTTTGCGCGGATCGGCATGTTCATACAGCGCCGTGCCATCGAAGTTCGCGAGCGACCATTCATCTCGCGGAAAATGCGCCGGCACCCAGTCAATCAGCACACCAATGCCCGCCTCATGCAGTGAATTGACCAAAAACTTGAAATCCTCCGGCGTCCCGTAACGGCTCGTCGGTGCGTAAAAGCCTGTCACTTGATAACCCCACGAGGGATAAAACGCGTGCTCGGCCACCGGCATGAATTCCACATGCGTGAAACCCATCTGCTTCACGTAATCCACCAGCGGCCGCGCGATATCGCGATAACCCAGCGATTCGCTCGCGGTTTTTTTTCGCCAGGAACCAATGTGCACTTCGTAAATACTCAACGGCGATTTGAGCGCATCCTGCTTCTTGCGTTTCTCCAGCCATTCATGATCCGTCCATTCAAACTTGCTGAGGTCCCAAACAATCGCGGCATTCTTCGGGGCGTTCTCGAAGAAAAACCCATAAGGATCCGTTTTCAAAACAATGTTTCCGTGGGTATTCCGCACTTCAAATTTGTAAATCGCGCCTTCGCCAATGTTCGGAATAAAAATCTCCCAGACTCCCGATGGCCCCAGCGAACGCATCATGTGATAGCGCCCGTCCCAATCATTGAAATTGCCCACCACGCTGATACGCTGCGCGTTCGGCGCCCACACCGCGAAGCTCGTTCCCGGCACGCCATCAATCACCCGCAACTGCGCGCCGAGCTTTTCATAAATCCGCCGCTCATCGCCCTTGCCGAAGAGATACAAATCCGATTCACCCAACGTGGGCAGAAATGAATACGCATCGCGCAAGCGGCGCGTGTGTTTCTTTTTGTCGGTAATGACCAGGTCGTACGCATAAACGCGACTTGCTGCCTTGGTAACTCCTTCAAATACATCCGAGTTCGGAATGCGTTCGAGCTTCAGGGTCGGTTTGTCTTTCTCGTGGACCGGCTGGATTTCAACCTTCGAGGCATTCGGCACGAGCGCGCGCACCACCAACCCCGAGCCATCACCCAATGGGTGCATCCCGAGTAATTGATGCGGCGACCGTTGATTGACATCGACTAAACTGCGAAGTTCGTCCTGGGTCAGTACCATGATGCAGGCAATTTAACAGACCTTGCAAAATCGGCATTAGAAAAGAACACCCATAAATAGGCTAAAAAGAGAATTGCCCTGCACAGTTGCAGCGCGCTAAATCCATGCGATTTTACGCTTACCCGAAATAATATGGAATCACCACGACCACCGCTGCCGCCGTTCGACGCACAAACCGCCGCGCAAAAAGTCCGCCTGGCCGAAGATGCCTGGAACACCCGCGACCCGCATCGCGTCTCGCTTGCTTACACCGTTGACAGCGTTTGGCGTAACCGCGCTGAGTTCCTGACTGGCCGCGATTCCATCGTGCAATTCCTGACGCGCAAATGGAATAAGGAATTGGACTATCGCCTCATCAAAGAGTTGTGGGCCTTCCAAATAAATCGCATCGCCGTGCGCTTCGCCTACGAATGGCATGACGAATCGGGAAATTGGTTTCGCTCCTACGGAAACGAAAACTGGGAGTTCGATGAAAACGGCTTTATGCGCCGCCGCATCGCCAGCATCAACGATGCGCCCATCCGGGAGAACGAACGAAAATATCATTGGCCCATAGGCCGCCGTCCCGACGACCATCCGGGCCTTTCGGACCTGGGAATTTAGGACGGGCCACCTGCTTTAAATTTTTTAACTTTACCGCCTCGTCATCCCTCCATAGACCCGTATGCAAAAGCGGCACCTACACCTTTTGTTAGTGATGTGTTTTGCCGGGACGACCCTTTCCGCGAAAACAATCAAGGTCTCAGACTCACGGGCGGGGACGCCCGTGCCACTTGCTCAACACGGCTGGTGACCCCAATCGCTTTCCTTCAATTCCTTTTCGAACAAGGCCCACTGCTCTTCCTTGGTGAGTTGGCCGGGCGACGCCTCTGCGGCCGCAGCCGGCGGAATCGCCTCACCGCTTTTTACCGGCGCGACTTCTCCCTTGGGATTCGTTGAAGTTTCGTCGTTGGTCTTTGGCTCGCTCATACCGTTCCCTCAATTCTCACCCATTTCCGCTCAACTTTCAATCGCCTCCCGGACTTCCTTCAAAAATCTCGGCACGGTCACGGTGGGATTATATTCCTTGTTTGCCGCCACCAGCGTTTCAATTGGCAAATAACCGCGATAACCACCCGCGCGCACCACCTGCACCAGCTTCTTCACATCCATGCGCACGTCGCTTGCGCTTCCGTAAGGACTTTCCTTCACCTGAAAATTCACCGCATAGGGCACGACTTTGGAAATTTCCTCATACGGATCGCCCTGCTGAAAATTTCCCGTGTCCACAATCACGCCGAACCATTCGGAATCCACCATCTTCACAATTTGAATCACCTGCTCCGCCGTTTTGAGATAATCGCCGTGATTCTGCACACCCACCAGCACGCCGTGCGCTTTGCCGTAGGCCACGCATTCCTTCAAATTCTCGGCCATCCATTTGTTAACTTCATCGCGCGAATGCCCGTCGGGTTCAGCGCCGGCAAACACCCGAATCACCGGTGCGCCCAGTTTTGCCGCGACTTCAATCCAATCCTTCACCAACTGCACATCCGCCGCGCGCTTGTCCTTGTCCGCCTGCGCAAAATTATTGCGCACACCCGTTCCGCTGACATCGAGCCCCAATTTAAACGCATGTCGTTTGAAATCGTTGATGTAGGAATCCGCAGGCACCTTGGGATAACCCGGAAAATAATATCCCGTGGGATCAATGGCGTCGAAATTGTTCTTCGCGCAAAAATCCAGCACGTCGAAGTAAGTCAGGTCCGCCTTGCCACCGGCCTCCGGCGGCGTCAGGGATTTGCTGAAGCAATACGCGTTCAGGGAAATCTTCAACGCGCGACCGCCGCTCGTCTTCGGTGCAGGTTCCGCGGCCACGGCGGACAGGCCGACCGTTCCAGCAACCACTCCGGCAGGCAACAGGGAGGCGGATTTAATGAAATCGCGCCGGGAGGACTTGGAGTTCATCCCCCATTTTTAACGCGAAAGACCTTCCCTGTCACGCTCTTGCGCAAAGCATTGCAGGAAAGACATCTGTGGCCAAAAACCGGCAAGACTAGAGCAATATCCGTGTAGTCCCATTTCCCATTTTTAGTAACTATATTACGAAATGCGAAACGAAACAGGTCCCGGCATTAAAAAGACGGTCCGCAACGGAACCGGCCGCGCGCACCTGCATCCAGCCATCTCCGAAGATGTCGCTTTTGGTTATCCGCGGGATTTTCTCCAGAATCAATTCGTCTATCTGGTGATTTCTCCACGGGCGAAGGGCTTATCCATCGGGATCAATTTAAACCCGCTTGTAAAATGCAATTTCCAATGTCTCTATTGCGAGATTGACCGCATGCAGCCTCCGCGCGCATCCCACCTTGATGTGGAACGCATGGGCACGGAACTGGACCAAACCCTCCGGATGGCCGATGCCGGGTGGCTGCGACACCTGCCTCGCTACGCCAATTTGCCCGAAGATATGCTCCAGGTCCGCCACGTGAATCTAAGCGGCGATGGAGAACCAACCCTGGCCGAGCAATTCCCGGATGCGGTGAAGGCCGTTGCCCATGTTCGCGCCGTGGGACGTTTTTTCAAGATCGTGCTCGTCACGAATTCAACCGCGCTGGACAACCCGCGGGTCCATGACGGCCTCAAATACTTTACGCGCGAAGATGAAGTCTGGGCCAAGCTCGATGGCGGCACAGACGGATACATCCGAAAAGTAAACGGCTCCACGACCTCCCTGGAAAAAATCCTCAGCAACATCCTGACGCTCGGCCGCCGCCGGCCGGTGGTCATTCAAAGCATGTTCCCCGCCATCAACGGCGAAGCACCGTCTGACTTTGAAATCGAAGAATACGTCCAGCGCCTCAAAGAACTGAAAGAACAAGGAGCGGAGATTTCCCAGGTGCAGATTTATTCGGCCACCCGTCCCATGGCCAAAGCGGGATGCAGCCATCTGCCGTTAAAAGCTCTCTCGCGGATTGCTCAAACCGTCCGGAAAGTCGCCGGGCTGCCAGCGGAAGTATTCTAATTCGATTCGCGGGCTGAGTCCGTCATGCGCTGTTGACGCGGGATGACGCCAGCACCCGATCCAACTGCGCCGAGAGAACTTCCAAACCGCCCTCACTCCAAACCACAAAACTGGCGCTCGCGATTTTCTTTTCCACGGGAAGCTGCGCGGCTATGCGCTGGGAGATTTGTTCCGGCGCCCATCCGCGCTCCTGCAAGCGTTTCTGTTGGGTCGCCGGCGAGCAGGCCACGCAAATGGTGGCGTCAAATTCGCGTTCCGCGCCGGTCTCAAACAGCAGCGGGATGACCACGCACGCCACTGGCGTTTGTGCGGCACGCCAAAGGGCAACCTGTTCCCCCCACAACTCGCGAATGCGCGGATGGGTGAGACTCTCCAGTTTTTGCCGGGCGGCAGGATCGGAGAAAACGATGCGCGCCAGCACATCGCGGCGCAATTGGCCATCGGAAGCAATGACCTCGCCACCAAAAGTGCGTTGGATTTCCTTCAGGGCAGGCTGGCCCGGCGAGACTACCTCGCGCGTGTCCACCAGGGACACCCCGCGCTTCACCAGGAATTGCGCCGCGGTGGATTTGCCCATGCCGACTCCGCCGGTGAGCCCAAGTAATTTCATGGGGCATTCATGCTTGCGCCCGAGTCCGGACGCAAGCGTAAAGCGACGAACGGTTACGGCAGGAGCAAGGCGCGATAGAAGCGGGTCACGTAATTGCTCGCGGCCGGGTCAGTAAAGTCAATCGGCGGCGTGCTGGTGTAAATATTCACCCAATTCGTGCTGACCAAATTGCTGTTCGCCTGGATGACCATTGTAATTCCGTTGGCCGGGCCGGGCACGATAATGTGGAAGGTGCCGTTGCTCCTCACAAAGAGCGGAGTCAAGGTCGTGGTAATCGGGCCCACGTTGACCGTGGCTGAAGAAATATCTTCATCCGGGTTCGGATCGGGCGTGCCGGCGTCGGCAATCGCCTGGTTGAACAAGCTGCCTGGGCCGCCTGGCTGGACCGTCAAAACCAGCGATCCACCAGCGCCAACCGCCAGCGTGCCTACGTTCCAGGTCAACACCGACCCGGCGCGGCTCACTGAACCCACGCTCGCGTTGGTCCCAGTCACGGTGACCGTGTTTGGCAAAGTATCAACAACGGTGACGTTGGTGGAAATAGACGGCCCGAAATTGGTGACCGTCAGAGTAAAGGTAATTGGCTGGCCCACAAAAGTATTGCTGCTCGCAGTCTTCATCAGCAATTCCAAGTCAGCCGCAGTGCCCACGAAATCGGCGGTAGTCAACGAAAGAATCCAGCCGTTGGCAACCACGCCACCACTGATTGGCGCGTCATCCTGAATAAATAAGTCCCATGGTCCGTTCGGATTACCGCCGCTAACTGCGGACAGGTTGGCTCCATAAGGCGGAGGCGGCGGTGAAATGTGGCTTACGGTCGTGTTTTGGGCGAGGATCGCATTGATTAAACCGGTGCCCCGCGGTGTGCCCAATCCCGTGCAGAGATCATAGCCAGTCACCGCATTAAATAAAGTGGGGCTGCTGCTCGAAGTATTGTTACCGACGGTCGTGTCATGGAAACAGTTATTGTAGTTCACCGAGTTGGCAATCGCGTAAATAGCCGGGTTGATAAACCCAACCGACGGATGGGCATTCATCACTGCCTGTTGATTCACGAGTGCCGTAAACCCGCCCCACAATGGCGCCGCGCAGCTGGTACCGGCGGCTGCGCCAGCTTGTCCGTTGTCAAAAAAGATAAAGACATTGTCGGCTGTCAGGGCTACATCTGGAATATTCCTCTTAGTGGATGAACCACCGCGCGCGACCATGTTGATGTTCGTCTGCCAACTCGGGATCGCGAAAGTCTGGCTAATTCCGCCACCGCTCCCTATCCCATCCAGCCCCCGCGTAATTCCCCAATTCCAAACCGCCTCGGAGCCGTAGTTGGCGCTCACATCCGTTGCCAGAGCCGTACCTCCGACCACCGTGATAAAGGGACTATCCGAAGGAAATGGTATAAAGCCAGTGTACGCATCGGAATCGCCCGAGGCCTGGAAGAACGATTGTCCCTGTACCGCCATTTGTTGGAAAATCTGCTGGGCGCCCGGACCTACGAAACCACCGCCCCAAGAGGAACTTAGCTGTTTGGACGAATTGTCATTGACCATCCGGTTGAGAATATCCACCCAAGGACTTCCATTTGCCGCTTCATACACGAAGATCGTTCCAACCCCTGGCGCCATCGCCATCACCATTGAAATATCCAACGACACCTCGCCATTGTTGCCGCCCGGCACGGAGACACCTCCATCGATCGGCACAACCACCACGTTTGGTCCGCCACTGCCCAATCCAATTTGATTTTTATAAGCGTCAATGTCGCTCTGGAAAAATCCATCGAACTGCACCAAACCGACATTTTGCCCCGCCCCGGTCAGCAGTGTGCCGGGTGCGTAAGCTTTGCGAAAATCATTGCCTAGAAAAGTCCCGCCCGGGCCGGAACCGGCCGCTGGCGATGCCTGCGCGAATTGAGCCAGAGGTCGCACCTGAAGATTCGGATGAGGAATCGAATAATCATCCAGACCGCTCACATCAAGAATCGGCAGAGTTGAATCAACCGTCGGGTTGGTGTCCGGCGCAAAGAACGTCCGATTTTCCCGCGGATGTGGATAAGTCCGCAACGTGACGTGAAACGCCTTTTCGATGTCCGCAGCTTTTCCAGTGACCGACAGGAGCACGCGGTTGGGGTGCTTTTGAACGATCTCCAGTTTGTTCGCCTGGGCGAATACGACGACCTTCTGGTAATCACTTTCCGTCGGGCCAAAGAGATCCGTGAACTGCGCGGGCGTCAAATAATGCCCGTAATTCGGACTTTTCGGATCAGAAACCTGGCGAATGAGGTCGCTGAGCGCCTCCTGGTTTCTCAAGGGCAGGCTGATGGAAATTCGCATTATTTTCCCGGCATCCAACCGCCCACTGGCCTGGGCCAGAGCGTGAGACACAGCCACCGGCACATGACCCGGCAACGGAACATCCGCCGCCGAACTTGAGAAAACTGTGACGCCCGACAAAACCATGCCGAGGCCAATAGCTAATAAATCCTTCCGCATAAAAGCTGAACGTAAACGAGGTTGGGCTCCGGACCCGCAATTGCCTGAACGGTCCCCGGAACTAATATGAAAAATATTCAGAATCATTTTCATGTTGCTCAGGGGAAGACGGGCACCGGCAAATACGCCGACGGTTTGTTGGTTCCGGAAATAATCTGGCCGTTTTGCGGCAGGCTGGTGCTCGCCGCATCATCAAAAGTCAGCGTCGTGTTCG
>Ga0193718_1000066_pt1 | contig 21568 bp, 4 predicted proteins | sample U2a1metaG_FD_144918 | JGI IMG/M metagenome (GOLD analysis project Ga0193718, IMG submission 144918) | Soil microbial communities from a riparian zone of the East river system, Colorado, United States - U2a1 | ecosystem: Environmental > Terrestrial > Soil > Riparian zone | place: USA: East River... | reverse complement strand
CAAAACAAAAAACAACATTAATGCCTAACCTAGTACATTCACTAGATGCTGCTAGTCTAGGTTTAGTTCTTGAAATTTAATTTAAAGTAATTAATAATAAAAATTTTACTCTATACTTGATAGTTTTGCAATGCCTTGTAATAAAGAGAAGTTATTAACTAATTTTATAAAATTGCTTATTGTATCCTCTATCAAGTATCAAGTATACAGATAATAAATACTTATTAGATTTTGACGCTAACTTTATTAATAGTATTAAAATTTATTATGGTGAAAACAATGTTACTTTGGATTTGAATACTGAGAAACTTTCTGTTTATACTAATGAGATATATTACTGTAAAATATCCTTATTTAAATTCTATTATTAAATCTAAAATATCACAGATAGATATATCAAAATCTCTATGCTTAATAAATTAGTGTAATAGCTAGTTTTCATCTTGCCTTGAGTCCAATAAAGTATTAGATTAAATTAAAATTATTTAATTAGTTTTTTAGACCCGTTTAAATTTCAATGGGTTTTTGTTTGTTTTTGTTTGTTGTTTTAGCGATAAAAAATAAGAAATGTTTTTAGGATTCTGCAATACAGGATAAAATCAGAACCTTAAACCATTCTTTATCGATGGAAAAATTTAAATTTAAAAATAAAACTATGAGTACCTATAATACTATCCTCGGTGTGAAGAATTTTAGTGTTAGATAAAGGGAGGGTAATTTTTAGATGTTTTTCCTTATCCTATTTAAGGCGTGTATTTAAGAGGGAAATATTCGCGCTCTCTTTGTTTCTGTTTAAATTCTGAAAAAGCTTCCTACTTAAAATTTTAAACAGCATTCGTATTCAAATCATAATAATCAATTACGACCGAACAACAAAATCTCCAAGGACTTTTCGCCTTTTCGCAATCGAACGCAATCGAATTATTAGTGGATAGAGAAGAATACGACAATTATATTTCTTCCGTCTAAAAAGATGAGGTGAGAGAAAGTTAGCGAAATTAAAAACTATAAGGGTTTAATTTTATTAAATTCTCTTAACTTAAAAAGATACTTAAAAAATACATAACCTCCTAAAAGAGCTAAAAAAAGAACTTAAAGGAGACTCTTTTGGCTCTTTTGCCCTACAAAATAAAAAGGGCATAGGATACCAGAGTACTACTGTTAGATAATGAAACTATATTTTTGTTTGTTTTTTTGTTTAAAAAAAATTATATCTTTTTATTAAGAATATAATAATAAAAAAGCCATCATTAAAGCAAATAATCCAGTAGCTTCCGCTAAAGCGAAACCTAAGATAGCGTAATTAAATAATTGTCCTCTTAATTGAGGGTTTCTAGCTGTGGCTAAAATTAAAGAACCAAAAACCGTACCAATACCTGCTCCTGCACCTATTAAACCAGAACATGCCACACCTGCTCCTATGTATTTTGCTGCTGCTAACATATTATATAATAAAAATAATCATATAAATTAAATTAGCGTCTAACATACTAAAAGTTATAGTAATTTTATATTTATTTATTTTTATTTTTATTCTTCAATACTCTTTTAAAAACTGCTTTATAACTCAGTATTTTTTTGTTTTTGTTTTTATTTTTTTGTTTTTGTTTTTATTTTTTTGTTTGTTGTTTTTTGCGACAGTCTCCAGCAAATGTTTCTTGTGCGTTTGGTTTGGCCACATTAGCTTTTCATTTCTAATTTGCAATAGAGGCCATAGTCATAGTTCCTTTCAATTTAATAAAAATAAGACAAAATTTGCAACAGTAAAATAAGATAAAGTTCAAATATCAAATATCCCCAGCAACAGGGGCAAAACTTAGTTTTAAAATCAAATGAAACAGTAAAAATAAGAACAATAACAATCGTTCTAAGTTCTAAGTTCTAAGTTCTAAGTTCTAATTTCTAATTTCTAAGTTCTAAGTTCTAATTTCTAATTTATACCTTATAATTAACATAATAGGCCAAAGTTCAATAGAAATCAAATGCAAAAGTTGTTTATAATATACTATTAGGATGTTATTACACTCGGTTAAATTAAATAAATTTATTATTATTAGATTTAGAAATAATAATAATAGCGAACATTGCTAATAATAATATAACACTTAAGATTATTAATAATATAGCACCATAAGTATACAAACTATGACCTAATATTTCTATTTGTTCAAAAGTTGTAATTAAAACATCAGCATTAAAATTATAAGCATAGGAAATAAAATCTCCTAAATTAAGCGTAAAAGAATCAAATATAGTTTTCGAAGTTTGTAAAGCATTAGCCCTGAAAGTATTAAAATTAAAATCATAAAAAAAAGTATATAAAATAGTAATCTTATTTAATATAATAGAAGGAATATTAATTAAGCCATATTGTAAAACTGTATAAATTATAATTAAACTTAATACAACTATTGAGATAGCTAAAGGTAAGTTTTGAGTAAAATCAAGTCCAGTTTGTATAATATCAATTAATTTTATTTCTATCATCATTATTACAAAAAGAAATAAAACTGCAATAGATCCAACATATACAACAATATAAGAAATTCCTACAAAATTAATCCCTAAAAGTACTAAAACCGCCGCTAATTGAACAAAAGTAGCTATTAGATAAATCACTGAAATAACAGGATTTTTAGATGTAATAGAAGATACACTAGAAACTAAAGCACCAAAGGCTAACAGATATATAAACACATTTCTCATCGTTATTTTTTGTTTTTTTGTTTTTTTATAATTACTTTTGCTGCTTCAGCATCAACTTTTGCATTAGTTTTTATTTTTAGAATTAAAAATTAATGTTAAAACAACTTTTCACTTTTGCCTTTGTTTTGTAAAAACTAAACTTTTCCCTTTTGTCTGGTACCTGGTTACAGCTGCCTCTTGTTCTTAAAGTTATTAAAGTTATAAAAATAAGAATACTCGCTTGCTTTTTACAAGAGCCAAATGTTCTAACGAATCAAAGGCAGTAGTTTTAATCTTATTGATATTTACTCCTTCGGACCTCTAGGCAACGAGGCAAAGGCTAAAATTAATAACTCACAAGTCCCCCATCGGCCACTGCCATTACTGCTTTAGCTGATTTGGCCATGGGGCTCTTAGGCTAATGGGGCGGGGGAATATTTAATCTACTCCTCTATATGAGTAGGAGGATAAGACTTTTACAGGCAAGAGGCCTAGCTTTAAGACTAAAAATAAGAACAAGTTACAATTTAAAACAAGGAAAAGCAATTGTGAAAAGCAAATGTGAAAAGCAATTGTTAATTATTTTTTAGCCTAGATTGAAATTTAATTTTTTTGTTGTTTGTTTTTTGTTTGTTTTTTTAGCTATCTTGGCTCCATATGGGTGTTTCGTTTGTTTTCCGCCCCTTAAACGCCCTTTTATTTTTGTTTTTTTATTTACGAGTTACCTGTTATTTTCATTCTTTATTTTTTGTTTTTTTTTTTGTTTAACATTTTAGTCTCCTAAGTATTAATTTAGCAATATTTAATTAGAATTAAAGGTGTTAAAAACACTCCGGATAAAGACCCTCAGGGTAATTACTTATATTAATATACTAAATTTATGTAATAACCTCCTTGCGAATAATTTATTACTTAATAATTGATATCCCCGCACATTTGTTGTTCATTTCGCTTTTTTAATTTTTACTTTTGTATTTGATTATTTCTTACCTTTACTGTTCTTATTTTTAGTCTTAAAGCTGTGCTTGTCACACTAGGGCCTGAACTCCAAAGTAATGCTATTGTTTTATTTTTGTTTTATTTTTAATTTTTTTTTGCTGTTGTTCCTTTGTTCCTTTGTTCCAATGGTCAATGGTCAATGGTCAATGGTCATTGTTCCTTATTTCACAATCTCATTGTAACGGGTGTGCTTTTTCTTATTTTTAGTGTTAAATATATTTGCCTCTCACGTGCGTAGTTTTTATCCTTAATATTTCAGATCCTAACTTAAACTATAAAAATAGCAAACTGTTGCCTGTTGTTAAGATTTGTATTAAAATAAGAATAAAACCCCCAGCGCAACATTGTTCTTAGCGTTACTTGTGCATTCACTAAATCAATTTGTTATTTATTATTATTAAAATAACAGAAGAATAAAAAGCCGCTGCGAAAAAACAAACAAAAAACAAACAACAACAAAACCAAGAGTATCTTTACTTTGCGTAGTGCGAAAGCTATGCACTTCTTAGTACCCTTGTACCCTTGTACCTTAGTACCCTAGGACCTAAAATAGGAAAGAGAATAAACAAAACAAACAAACAAAAAACAAACAAAAAATCAGAATAAAGCAGTAGGTCACCAGAAAGTGAAGCAAAGGCCGCTGCGCAATAGCCTCCATCCTTGGGGGGGGTAAGCAAAGGTTGCTGTTTACTTAGGGGAACTCTAGCGCTATGGCAACAGGCAAAACTTCAATTTTTTATTTGTAATATTAGACTAAAGATTAAAAATAATAAAATGCAAAAGTAAAAACTAATTAACTTGTGCCCTAAACACACAAGCGAGGGAAGCAATTTGTGAAAAGCAAATGTTCTTAGTTTTAAAATACAAAGAAGAACCCGAGAGAACAAATTAAAATAGCACAGAAAAAAATTTAATTTTGTTGTTGTTTTATTTAATCTTTATAAAGGCTTAAAACAAACAAAAAATAGCTTTATTTAATGTAAGGGATACTAGGTCTATCGGCGCCTGATTATTACACAGGACGACGCTTTACACTTATTTTTACAGAGCTAACTTGTATTAAAAACATAAATCAAATATATATTTAAATACCTAACTTTGCTGAAACATAACCCTAACTAAGCTGTTCTGTCTCTTTCTTTACTTTTAGTTATTTCTGTTATTTGCGCGCCCTCTAGGTAAGAAACCCTGTGGATTCACATTTGCTTTCGTTAGAACACTCTCTTACCCTGTTGCATTGTTTGAGTAAAAACAGCACCCCCGTGATTTTTATCCGTCTTACTGTTGAGTTATATTTACTACCCTTTCTCGCTTTCTCGCTTTCTCGCTTTCTCGCTTTCTTTAGTTAGAATACACCTTTTCTGTTTAGCTTAAGGTTTTGATGTTTATTTTAACATTTTCTTTTTCATCCTAAAATAAATTGAAACAGTAACTAAAAAAAAACAAAAAGTTGTAATGCTAATTATTGAGCTAGGGCAAAAGGGCAAAAGGCAAAAGGCAAAAGGCACTAGTTGTGTTGTTATTAATTTTTACTGTTGCATTTGCTAAATCAATTGTTATTTTTTATTAAAATCAACTAAGAATACTAAGCTGTAGCGCCACAAGCAAGGATCCTACGGACTCATCCTTTAAACCGTTGCTAGGGTACTTATACCTGGTTTAAACAAATAAGCGAGAGTAAAGAGGAAAAGATTAAAATAAGAATACAAACAATACCCTACGCCAGGTTCGGATAATTTGGCTTTTCAAGCAGCGGCAAACAGGGGCAAAGCTTTGCTTTTGGTTTTATAACCCTTGCCTCTTGTCTTTTGCTTTTTGCAAGGGAAGAACATAGGTTTCATTGCTTTGAGTTATAACAATCGTAGCGCTAGTGCAAAAGGGAAAAGTTTAGTTTTTACAAAACAAAGGCACAAGCGCAAAAGTTTAAATTGCAAAAGTAAGTATAAAGTAGAAAGTATAACATATATAAATACCAATACAAATACAAATACAAATACAAATATATATTATAAGTATAGCTAAACAAAAACAAACAAAAACAAATATAAAAATATAAAAATAATAATATATTATGTTTGTTATGTTTGACTGTTGTATTTTACAATTTATAAAGAATAATTGTTGTAGGTTTAACCTGGAAATTATGACCTTTATTTTATTTTAATATTTTTAACCTGAAACATTTGCTTATCATTTCAATTGTCAATTGAAACAGGGAGGTTCTTAAGAAATTAAGAATATTATTTTAGTCATTACTAGCTACAATATTTTCCTCTTGCCTGTTAAACCCTAGAGCAGATGTTCTCCTTGTGCCTTTTCTTGAAATAGCCACCTGTTTGTCTTATTTTTACTTGTGTATTTTATTATGAAAAAACAAATGTTCAAATAAGAATACAAACAATACCAAAAAGAAAAGCCCCCGCCCCATTTGCCCAATTGCCCTATTGCCCATTTGCCCAATCAGCTAAAGCAGTAATGGAAAAATGGCAGGGCTGTAGCGGTTTGGTTTTAACTGATTTTTTGTTTTGTTTTTTGGGTTTTTATATTTATAATCATAAGAACAAGAGGCACCAGGTAATCTCTTACCTGATACCAGCTGCAGCCGTTACTATTAATAGCAGTAGCACCCTGGGCCACTGGGAAAAGTTTAGTTTTTACAAAACAAAGGCACAAGCGCAAAAGTTTAAATTGCAAAAGTAATAATAATCTAAATTTAAAATAAAATAAAGGCAGGATGACTAAGCATACATTTAATTAAAATTAATTCCAATAATTTATACCATCACTTATGTAAAGGGCCTGAATTAAAAGAATTTTCAATTTAAGAGTACTAAAATTTGTTTATTATTTTAACCCCTCGAAACTCCTGAGGTACCTTACCACCTGGTTGTTCATTACTTAATTTAATTGAACTGGTACCAGTCCCTCCCTATGCCATCCAAGGATTCTTACCCCTCTTGGTCCTGGCGAGTTCTTAATTTTTTATAATAAAAATAACCCACAGCATTGTACTTTGTACTACCTAGTGTAATAACCTTTTTGCATTTTATTTGAAATGAAAATTCCCGTAAAGGGGGGGATGTAATTTTATTAAATTAAATTAAACAGAGGGGTTTATAAACAGGGTAACTATGAAAATGGAAAGCCAATATTCTTAACTTTTTTTACTCAAAAACAAACAAATTTTTTTTTAATGATAATAATAGTATATATACTTAAACCCTTAGAGTAGGTTTTATATTTATATTTTTTAATAAAACAAACATTTCCCTCTTCATTGTGAAACACCCTTGCTCCGCTATTGAGTAAATGTTCCCCTGTTGCTTTCGTTAGAACATCCTCCGTCAGTGCACTATAGCCTCTACGGACTAACAGCACTCCTTACGGATCGCTTACTTTTTAAACCATGTACCCTGATAAAATTATTGGTTGGTTATAACAAAGCTGCTTTAGCTGATTGGGGGAAGTTGGGGCCTTTTGCTTTAGTTTGCTATAGCCATCTTTTGTTCTTATTTTTACTTGTGCATTTGAGAATTGAACTGTTGTTGTTGTTCATATTTTTACTGTTGCATTTTTGTATGAACAAAAAAATGTTAACAGAAGAATAAAAAGCCGTTGCGAAAAATAAAGGGAACCAATGCTATCACCCTTTTAGAGGCAAGGTTCTAAAGCTCTAAAAAGTTAGACTTAAAAATAAAAACTATATTAAGTAAGAGTTAAGGAGGAATTGAACCTAAATATTAGACTTTGCAGGTCTACTACAGAACCATCTGTAAACTTAACCCTAGGTTAATTAATTTTATCGTGGGTAACTACAAGCGTATGTAATAAGCTCCTCTTTTGCATTTTAAATTTTAAATGAACAGCCTTCTCTTTTGCATTTTTCTTTTAAATTTTTGTATTAAACTAAGGACATTTGCTTTGTCATTTTTGTTTTTGTTGTTTTTGTTTTTATACTAACCTTTGCTTTTGATTTTTAAAACACTTGACTACACTCTTGCCCCCTTTGCCCCTTTGCCCTTTGCCCCGTTGCCTAGATGTCCGAAGGAGTAAATATCATTCAGAATAAAAACTTGGGGCATTTGCCATTGGCCCATTCAGCTAAAGCAGCTAAAGCAGCTATGTTAACCCTGCTACTACCACCCCTCAATTGAAGTGGCCAATGGGGCTGTTTAGTTCTTAGTGCTAGTAAATCAAAATACAAACTTAAGGAAAAACTTGTAAGGCTAATGATTGCGCACCCCCTTTGTTATTCAATTTAACAATTGCACAAGGGGCACACGTTAATTTAGTAAATACAAAAGAGGCAAAAGGTACCTCACAAGCAAGCTATTCTTTTGGCTATTGTTGTATTCTTATTTGAATAAAAATCAGAACAACGCCCAGGCACAAGAGGCGTTCTAACGAAAGCAAATGTTCTAAGCAAAAGTAACTAGAATCCTATTTTGTTGTTTTTTATTTTTGTTTGTTTGTTTCCTTGTTTCACCCTAATAAGGAGGGCCAATTACTCAATATTTTAATTGTTATAATGAACCAATGTTATAACTAACCAATGTCCCATGTTTCACTTAACGGAATTGAGTATCCGTAGGAATTGTAACTAACAAAGCCTGTGATTGTTTTTTGTTTTTTATTCTCTTCCGGATTTGAACCAGAACATGCACTTTAGAAGAATGCGATTCTAACCATTGAATTAAGAGAATTATTTTATTTTATTTATCTTGAAGGTATTTACTTTTATTAGAAATAATTAATTCAAGCAATTAAGAACCTCCCCTTTTGCATTTGATTTTTGTTTAATTTTTATCTTAATATTAAGGACCTTTTATTTCGTTAGAACACCTTCTCGTCAGTGTACTATAGTTCTACGCTAATAGCACTCCTTACGGATCGCTTACTTGCTGCTGTTACCGTTACTATTAATAATAATAGTCCGAAGAAACAAAAGCAAAAGCAAAAACATCAAAAACAACACAAAAACAACGACAACAATTAACTATTTTGTTTTATGATTATCTTAATACTTTCATTATAACACTCTAATAAAACGCACAAGCATAAGAAAAGACCAAAAAGATAAAGAGACAAAAGATATATGATCCGTATAAAAGTTTCAAAATCAAGAAAAAAATGTGAACAGTAAATGTTATTTCTCTTATTTAATTTATTTAATTAAATTTATTTTTATTTATCCCTATTTAAGATAATAAAACTCATCTGGTTTTTGTTACATTTGTTACAACGGATATATTTCCTATTTTTACAACGGTTATAGTGTAAGTAGTATAAGGTCTTCTCTGTGATAACATAACAAAAATATTGGAGTAGATAGATAATTGAACAAATAAGAGAGCCTTTCTTTTTTGTTTGTTTTTGTTGGTTTTTTGTTTTTGTTTGTTTGCTTTAGCATTTTTTTGTTGTTTTGTTTCTCTTTACAAGAGAAATATTTGTTGTTTGTTTACTCAGTATAAAATTGGTGTAAATGTTCTGTATCATACTAATTTATTTCAATAATACTAATTTATTTCAATAATACTAATTTATTTCAATAACAATAATACCTATCCTCTTTTACTCTGTTCTTAGACGTGGTTTTAGGTTCTGACTATTATATTAGCTTTACACTAAAGAGATTTAAAATCTTTTACCCTGTTACCAAAATTAAATTTAAATTTTATTTAATATTACCTCAATATCCCATTCACTTCAGGTACCAGTTCCCCATTACTGCCAATCAATTTTACTATTCTATTCTATTTTAACTACCTCAAAACGGAGTTGAACCGCTATTAACTTATTACAAGTAAGTCGTTTTACCTTTTAAACTATTAAGGCTTTATTGTTTACTTAACTTAACTTTACTTTTCTTTTATATTAAGTTATAAATATAAATATAAATATTATGATTATACTTATTGCAGTACTTACGTGAAAAGAAACTATAATAACAACCTCCCCTTGTTTTTAAAGGGCCTACTTAATCAAATAAAACACTATACTTATATATCCTTAAATTGCAAAATACTAAAATATTCCAACTTCCTTCCCTTAGTTCTACTTACCCTTTCTTATCCTTTATTTAAATTAAGTAATTACTCCCTACCTGGGAACATCCAAAGCCTAAGTTATAGTGTTTCCTTCCTAATCTCAATCACCCATACCTCTTTTCCTTAAATTCCTCCTCTTAACATAAAATTCCAACTTTCATTTCTCACATCTTATCCCTATTGTTTAATCCTTTACAATCACTAATTACTGGGTATCGGGTATTGAATATTGAGTATTGAATATTGAGTATCCGTTCCTGGTAACAGTTCACTTCCGTTACTGTGAAACGTGAAACATGGCCCATGGGTTAGTTATAACATTGATTAATTAGAAAATAGAATCTTGGGGGGAGTTAAAAGGGGAGGCAAAAGGGTAGGGCAAAAGGGGCGCGGCAAACAAATAATAAAACAACTTAAACTAACTATCTAACATTTTGATGTAAATAGTCACTTTTAACACAGCGTCGATTAACTACCCTAACCTAAACTCTATAAAGAATAGAGGGTAATTAGAAAATAACAAATTTCAACAAAATAGCTACTACTTTTTTTTGTTTTGTTGTTTTGTTTCTCTTTACAAGAGAAATATTTGTTTGTTTTTAACCTCTATCTTATTGTAATCACCCTAGTTCGAGTATAGTTTTCCGATCACATGTAAGCTACTTAAATCAGCAGGAGCAAGGAGAATTGTGTCCCTAATATAAACATTAGCCGTATCAAACTGCAAAGGTTGAGAGCTTGTAACAAAAGATTTATTCACTAAATCCAATTTTAGTTTTAATTCATCAAAGTCATCAAGTAGGGATAGGTCTGCGGTATTGTAGTATGCGAAAATTAAATTGTTCTTATTAATATAATTAAAAAACCAAACTGATCGCCTGGGTCAAAAGTGACAGAGGTTCTAGTTATAGCTTTAAGCTTAGTACCAAAGTATCAATTTAATAACCTTTCTTTTTCGAATTTAAGATTCAACCCCGAGAGTATTTCAACAACGGAACAAAAATCAGAAGTATGAGCTCTGCGAGGTTAGATGTTTTATTTGATATGTTTACCAAATCCTTAAAAAGAATTATTTCCTCGGGGTAAAAAATCTTGGTCTGCAATGGTGTAGTTGGGAAATAAAAACGATTTGGTCTCTTTTCAAGTCTTCAAAATAACTAATACCTTGCGCATTTTTTAGATTGTTAATAACTTCTGCATTAATCAAATCGTGTGTTTTGTAATAAATGCTTCTTATTTTTGTAACACATTCTTTAAGACTATGCAGTATTCTAAATATATTTATAATTAGATTCTTAAGGTCAGTTTTAGATTATTTAACTTCAGTTTTATTACCTTTATTTAATAATGTGTCTATTTTATTGATAGATATATAAAAAATCTTAATATCCTAATATTATACTCTATTTATTACCATTTTTCTTTCTTTCTTACTTTCTTATTTAGATTCTTATTACAGAATCTTATTTTATTACAAATCCATAAAAATTATTTAGATTCTTAGATCATCAACAACAGGATATTAGAGTCTATCTTACAACCTTTCTAGCATATTAGCTTAATATCTTAAAATCTTACTAAAGTAAAGTTTCTTACTAAAGTTTCTTACTAATCTTACTAAAGTTTCTTACTAAAGTTTCTTAGATTTAATAAATACTATCTGACTAATTTCTTTCTATCTATCTTACTATCATACTAACTTATTATATTACTATATTACTATCTTACTAAATTTTCTAAAATTATTTTTATAATTTAAAATCCTTTGCAATCTTTTTAGACACTTATACACTCCTCCAGGACTCTGAGTTTTGTTTTGTTTTGTTTTGTTTTTTTTGATTCCTTAGATAACTTAATTAGTTATAGTCTAATTTAGTTAGAATCTTTATTAAAATATTACCTTACACTCTATTAAATATTTTCTTTGTTATGTTCTATCTTAAATTCTATCTTTTTTATATCCTTTTTAATATACTTCTTAAATTCTATCTTTTTAATATCCTTTTCTTTTTATATTATTCTATCTTAGCAACTGTATTCTTAGTTTTTATCTTATTACTTTTTTTCTGGTTTTGGTTTACAACCTTTTTAGAATCTTCAACTTCAATTCTTTATCTTTATTTTTTTTATAGCTTACTATTCTTATATTTATGTTCTATCTTTAATCTTTTTCTATCTTTAATTATTTTCTAAAATCCTTAGTTATATTCTTACTTATATCCTTACTTATAATATTATAAAATCCTTATTTATTTTCTAGCTAATGAGTTAGGAGAGTCGAACAACTGCTTGCTTGTTACTTTTCTATTTGAGCAAATTATCTTATCTTAGTCTTTTATGCTCTAACTTAGAATATGTTTAATGACTAATATTCTTTTTAGGCTATTTGTAGGCAATGTTATAAGGATTCGAACTCTTTATTAAAATTTCTTAAATTTTAGACTCTGACTTAGACTTTTACTTAGACTCTTAATTTGTATATGTATTTGTATTTGTATCCTACTTATTAGTCTTTCCTTAAATAAATTTAGACTCTTTCCTTAAAGTCTTTCTTAGAATCTAACTAACCTAGCTTACTCATATGATTAATTAAATACTTTCTATTTTTAGTTTTCAATGTTAGTTAAATAAGTTTATAACCTTTTTAGATATTTTCAACCTCTTAATATTGATAGAGTCCTTTAATTCTTTGATTCTTTGATAGGTTTTACTAATATTCTAAGATAATTTTATTAGAGATTTATACCTTTAATACTCTTGTTACTTTACTTAATTTCTTAGATTTTTAGTTTCTAATTTTCTTAATTTCCTTAAATATTTGTCTTAGTTCCTTATTTTCTATTTGTCTTAGATTCTATATTTGGTTTGGTTAATTATAACATAGTTAGTTCTCACTGTAGTCAATTAATTCTATTCTATTCTAGCTTTATTAGTGTCCTAAAGATCTATATGAAAATAGTAAATTATTGTATTATTTCTGTCAGACTTAGTAGTTACTGTTACTGTTTATTATTTATATTTTTATGTTATAAATAAAAATTAAAGTATAAGGTACTATAGCTCACATAGGAAGAACATAGTTAATTTTGTAAATTCTTTCGTATTATATGCTCCGTCTTTCGCTCTTACCTATTTAGGTAGTTATGTCTTTCGCTTATACTTACTTACTTATCTACTTAGGTAGTTATATCTTAATCCCTCACAGAATAGTTTCTTAATTTATGAACTTAAGATCGGTATGTGTTCACACTTTTATGTCTTTATTACACTCTGTCACTCGGTATGATTGTGTTTCTGGACTTTAAGATTATATACTTTACTGTGCTTTGCTTCTGTAATATAGGATTTGCTCTCTTACTTATTTTTCTTACAGTATAGCGGGACTTTCTCTCTGTGACTCTTATTACTCCTACTTAAGAGTTTAATTAACTTTACTTTAGTTAGAAAGTTAGATAGTAGCTAGCACTCTTTTATAACAGTCAATCACATAGTTTAGATATTATAGATACTTATACAAGAGAAATTAAATATAGTTCACATAGAATAGATAACTTCTTATAGTTACTTATACTTATACAAGATAATTTAAATACAATTAGATAATTTAAATACTATTAAAAATCACAGGAATAATAGTATGTACTAACTTAATAATACATTGAAATTTACGATTATATACGACTATATACTATTAAGAACTACAGCCTTTTCAGCTACTAACACTGCACCTTTACTTAATCTTAGTATTCCTCTTAATATTTCTTAATATTACTTAATATTACTTATGCTTTTTTAGTAATAAAATTTATCCCTTAACCTTCTAAAAAGACTGAAACGATTGCATCCCTTACATCAGATAAAATTTAGTAAACTAAGTACCCTTCTTCTTATAAGGTCCGTAAATAACCTAAAATATTACCTCTTGCCTCTTACAAAAGCTCTACTACTTCATTCCTACATATTACCAAGAAAAAATCACAATTAGTATCTAGCAATAAAGATTCCCAATTATTAAGTATTTTCTCATATGGTTTTATGACCAAGTGCAAGCACAGTGCAAACACAGGACAATATAAGAGGACACCTCAAGAAAGTCTCTTACTTTATTAGAAAAATAAAATAGAAAACCAATACATAATACAATAGGTTTGCTATACCCTTTTTACTTTTTAATAGCCTTAATAGACTTAATAGACTTAATCTAGTTATAAACATGTTGATAATTCACTAACCATACAAATACTTTTACCTCTATAGTAATAAGAGGGATACTAGACTATTCTATTCTATGTCTATAGGTAAATTTTAACTTTAATCTTTCTACAAATATTCACAATAAATCTTATGCTAATGCTAATATTCCACTTAACCCTTAACACTACGTCTCGTTAAATAATTACTATTATACCAAAACCATACCATAGCACCACCTCTCTACGTTTCTTATATATATATATATATTTCTTACCTATAATTAAAATATTAACTACCTTACTCTTAGAATACTTATGTGAAGTGTAAAAATTAAAATCTGTCTGTTACCTTTTTATACAACGGTACCTCGAGTTAGATTTAGATTTAGTATTCGATTTAGTATTCGATTTAGTATTCGATTTAGTATTAGATATGCTAGCAATTCGCTAGCAATTAAATAGAATTTATTCACTATACCTCAAAGCTCTTATATCAGAGAGTCCTACTCTTGTTATACTGTTATTACTCTTATTAGTCCTAATATAAGTCTTAATAGAAGTAAGAGTAATTATTTTTCACAGAGGGACCGCCACTACACTACCTTCACTTAGAGAAATATGGATTTAATCTAAGACAGTGAATCCTAACATAAGAGTATGTAATCTAGGACCAATATAGCAAATCTAATACCTGCTTTCGCAGCCCACAACTAGAACTAGTATCGCTAGTATAAAATATTAGAATTGAATTGAATTGAATAATTGAATAACCTACTATCACCATTAATTAGAAAAATTTAATAAACTAAATTAAGTGTATTTTTAAAATACTATTCTGAGAATACTATGTATTATTAACAAACTACTATGAATTATTAACAAACTACCCTTATCTTAGCCTACTTATGTTATATATTTTAAGATAATTCTCATCTCCTCTCATCTCATTTCATCTCATTTTTCTCATCTCTCTTATTCTTCCATAAATTAAGCTATTAATAAAATTATATAAGTATATAGTACTTATTCTGTATACTAATATAATATCCTATACTACAATATTCTCTATTATAAAAATATAAAGTACATAACAGGGGTTGTACTAAATATAATACAGAGTCTTATATAAATAATATATAGAAAAATAAGTATGTATAGTAGATATAGTACATAATGTATCTTATACAAAAATAAAGTATCTTCTATAGAAATTTTGCAAATATGAATACTATTATATAATACAAACTAGTATAGGTATCAAATATAAAATATTATACAATAGTATACTATAATTAAAGTATCCAATGCAATACGCAGAATTAGGTCAGGAGGATAGAGGAATTAAAACCCCAAAACAAACAAAAATTAAATATAACAATAAAAAACTAAAACTAAACAAAAACATAAACAAATAAAAAAAGCAACTGCTGTTGACACCTGAAAAATACTCGCTTGCGCAAGCGTGGTTTTAGTTTGTATTAGGATGACTAAAAATAAGAAATAAAAAGCAAGGACCACCCATGTTTATAACGAACCCTTCTTATAACGAACAAAGGGCCCTGGCGAGTAACGGGTGCTACTGTTGTAACTATTAATAGTAACGGCAAGTAAGAGAGAGGTGTTGTTTGTGCTACAAGGCTACAGGAGAGGCAAAAGGAAACCTATGCTTTATGTTGTGTTATTGTGTACACTCCGCAGGACAACAACATAACAACAACCCCAAAAGTAAGAGACCCTGGGGAGGTGTATATTATTAAGAAATAAATTCTGTAGCATTTTAAATGAAAAGCCCAAAGAGGTTATTTACATATAAATGTAATTTATATTAATAAAAGAAGATAAGAAATATTGCGCTAAGCAAATAAAATACGATTATAAAATATTATTATTATTTTTATAGTCTAAACAGTTGGAAGAATTTAATTTTGGTTCTGATTGAACGTTTTTCAGTAGTTTTAAGACATGCGAATCTATTATTCTAGAAAAATTTAATAATAAGTATAGAATAAGGTGTAAAGGTGAGTAATGATAAATAAGATACCTTATAGACCTCTTAAATAGGGGATAAGCTTTTTTAAAGCGTAATTTATGCTTAATTATAAAAAAAGGAAAGTTTCTACTATAAGAGTCGATTTATTTTGTTTATGGTAGTTGGTGGGGTAATGGCCTACCAAGCCTACGATCAATAGCCATATTTGAAAGAACAGGTGGCCACATTGGGAATGAAAAGCCCCAAATTGCTTATGCAATCTGCAGTCAAGAATCTTAGTCAATGCTCGAAAGAGTGAACTAGCTAACTGAAATCACAAAACACCTAATAAGTGCTTATGTGATAACGTAAGGGAAAAAAAATGATATTACCTTACTATAAGTGTTGTCTAAAAAACTGGTGCCAGAAGACTCGGTAACACCAGAAACGCGAACGTTAGTCGTCCTAAACAGGCGTAAAGGGTTAGTAGGCAGCTTCTAAAACCCCTGTCTATAAAAAAGCTCTAATGTCAAACAATTTGTAAATTTACTCATTGTAATATGCAATTAAGGGTTTGTATTTAGTATAGGGTAGGATTACTAGAAGATAGAATCATAAAGAGGATAAGCCAAATAATGCTTAGAGTAGGGGCGATATCCGTAGATACTAAGTGGAATACTAAAAGTGAAGACTTTTTATCCAATAATGATTGACGCTGAGGAACGAAGGTGAGAACAGGGATTAGGATTTGATACCCAGGTACCTCTCACTGTCAACGATGAATGGTAGTTATTATTTTATTAAAAGTGGTAACGATGTTAACGCGATAACCATTCCGCCTTGAGAGTACGGTTGCAAAACTGAAAACAAAAAAATTAGTCGGTCTCGAAGCAAACGAAGTGAAGCATGTTATTTAATGCGAGATTACGCGTACAACCTTACCACAACTTGCAAATATCCAATCTTATTTGGATTGGGATACAGGTGTTGCATGGCTGTCGTAAGTCCGTATCGTGAGGAGTGAGGTTAACTCCACTAACGGACGAAATCCCTATTGTTAATTTATACTTAACGATTTATGATCTTTAAATATTTCATTGGGGGCTAAGACAAGTCGTTATGACCCAAACTGTTGTGGGCTATCAACGTGCTACATAGAATTTTTACAAAGTGATGCAAAACTGATTCTAGATTATTATATTTATTTATTATTTATAAATTAGAAAAAAGGAAGAGCTAATCATTAAAGAAAATTATGGGAATATATAATATCGAATTGTTGCCTGTAACTCGGCAACATGAAGAAGGAATTTCGAGTAATCGTTGATCAGTACTGCAACGGTGAAGCAATGCATTCGGGATGTACTAACTGTCTGTCGCTGGGGCGGAGTTCGGATAAGGGGAAATCGCAGCGAAATCTATACTTTACAAAATATACGTTTAAAAATTTTAATATAAATGGTATTCTATTTTTAAATTAAATTTATTTAGCCTTTTTCTAGTAAATACTACTTGAGTCGTTCCTTTGAATAAAAGGAAAAAGATTAGTTGTAAACTATCAGAATTTGGTGTTGTTATACTGAAATTTGATATAATTAAATTATTATAATTAAATTTTATAGACTAATAACTCTTTTGTTAAAATATTTTTAGTTTCGATTAACCAATTTGAATGACATCTCAAAAGTCATAGCAAGGTAGCCGTACTGGAAAGTGCTGCTGGAAAATAAAAACTTTAAACCCCTTTAGAATTTTTAGAATTTTAGAATTTTTAGATTACAATTAGTCTTTTTACAGATTTTGTAAGACATGGATAGACATCTCTGTTATTATTTTTATTGTTGCATTTTGTCTTATTTTTATACTTATCAGGCTTATCAGGATCACAAAAGAATAAAACACGAAATTAAGTTTTTGCCCTTTTTCCTTTTGTTATTAGACCTACTCATGAAATGAGTAAATTATTACTTATTTTATTTAAGAGGTTTAAGAGGGAGTATCCTAATTGGATAAGGAGCTTACTTTGGGAGTAAGAAGTTGCATGTTCGAGTCGTGTCTCTCTCATTTAATAGTTGTTGCTTACGCGATTAGTAAAACTTATAAAGTTATTTTTCAGTTTATATTCGATTATTCTAAGTGTGGCCTCTGCCTCTTTTTATTATTATTATTATGTGGAATACTGACTATGCTGCCCCCCTTTTTAGTAATAACCTTTTGTATGCTTAAATTTAAATTTATATTTTTATATAAGTATTTCTAAGTTTTTATTAGTTTTTATAATTTTTATAAGTTTTTAGTTTTAGTAGCGTAGTCCGTAGGATAGTCCGTAGGATAGTCCGTAGGATAGCAAGTCTTAGTATTAGTCATAGTAGATAGTCGTATTTTTATTAATTTTTATTCCCTATTAATATAGCCTGGGTTTTAATGAAATTTGAGTTGAATCTCTATTATAAGTATAAGAGGTCTTCATAATATAGGTAATTAATTACTAACTATATATAATATAAGATAAGATATAAAACTTAAACATCCCTCAGGACAATTGTATTTACCTCTTGCTGGTAATTTAATACATGCTGGTATTGACCTCCCCTTATGGTACTTACTTTTTTATTTAACTAATGACAAAACTTGTAAGGGTCTTTTCCAGCGATATTGTGGTCCTGGCTGAGGAAATTAAAACACTAGGGGTACGAACAAATAAACTTGAAAGATAATAGAATATTACAGTGAATTTGAATTAAGAAAGAGTTAAAAACAGAGCAGAAAAAGACAAATTAAAATAAAAAATAACAGTTGCAAATGGCAATTTGGCAAATGGGCAATAGGGCAATTGGGCAATGGGACAAATGGGTAATGGGGCGGGGGCTAAACTAAATTATATTATATTCGATTAGTAAAGAAACTTAATAATAAAGGTCTTATGGCTGAGCGGTTTAAGCGAAGTACTGTTAATACTTTCTACAGAGGTTCAAACCCTCTTAAGACCTATTAAGATAGTTTAATTTTATGCCTGAGTATGACAGCTGTTTAGTTTATAATTTAAGTTAAGAGATCACAAATAGCAAAAATAAAAGGTTGAATAAAAATAAGAAAAATAGAAAAAATAAAATTATAAAGAAAATAATTCACTAACTAAAGAAAAACAAAACAAACAAAAAACAAAAACAAAAAAAATACTATATTTAAGGAATAATTTGAATTTATTAATAACCCCCCTTTTGCATTTGCGATAAAAATGAAGAGCATTTGTTGAAGGTAAGAACCTAATACAAATAAAAATATAAAATATAAAAATAAGAATAAAAATAAGAATATTTATATTTAATTATCATTTTTAGTGGTTTAAGTCCTTTTGCTGTGTGGTTCCCTCTGATGGAGTGCCTAAATGCTAAGCTCTTTTAAAAATAAATTTCTAAATTCAGCTAAATTAAGTTTCTGAGCTCAAAATTTATAAGGGGATTAGCTGAGTGGCTGTAGCGACATTTTTACACAATGTAGACAAAGTTTCGATTACTTTATCCCTTAAACTTAATTAAAAAATACAACACAAACAAAAACACCCCAGGCGGGCTATTGCGCAGCGGCCTTTGCTTCACTTTCTTGTGACCTACAGGGTTTGTATTTTTAATAACTCTAAGAACAATAGGTGCGCGGGGTTGTATTCTTATTTTAATAATTGCCTCTTGCCTAGGCAAGGCTCATCATCCCCTTACGGGGGGAGGAGAAGAGCATCTGTTCTTTTTTTGTGAGTTGAGTTTGGCAAAGGAAAAAGTTCATTTCGTTCTTATGGTTATAATAGTAACTACAAATGCACAAGTAACTCTAAGACAAAACTTAAATTCGTTGTTATTCTGTGATCATGATAAAGATCAAAATAAGACAAAAAATGCAACAGTAAAAATAAGACAAAAAAAAGGCAACTGTGCAACCGCGTAAGCGACAACTGTGAAATAGCGTAATCGCTTGTGCCGCAGCTGTCAACAGCAGCAGCAAAAGCAACAACTGTGAAACTGGCAACTGGGTAAGCAACAACTGGCAATAGGCAACTGTGAAACTGGGTAACTGTGAAACTGGCAACTGTGTAATAGGCAATTGGCAATAGCTGCTGGCTGCTGGTAACAGCCAGGTAAGCAACAACAGGGCACAAAGTAAATATAAGAACAACAGGGAAACCATAGGGTAATTGCTTAAATCGCTGCACTGAATAAAAGACCACCCCAATGGCAAATTGCCAAATGTTATAACGATTCTAACAAACTCGTAAGCGAGGGGATATTGGGAAAACGAACGTGTTGAAATTGGTAAACAATCTTCTCTTAAGCAGAAGTGGGAGTATCCCTTAAGAGTTCAAGTCTCTTTGTTCGTACTTTTGATTCAAAATTAGTGTTAATTTTATTTAGATATAGCGTTACATAAATCTTGTTGTTTTTTAATACGCTAGTTAAACTATGAATGTTATTGTTATATTAATGAATAAACCCGCTCGTACAAATGAAATAAAAGGAGAAAAAAGTTAAGTAAATAATAACTACTAAGTTTATATTTTCTTTTTAATCGAATGCGAGAAGGCGTAAAAACAAAACAAAAATAACAAAAGGGTTCTGAAGAAGTAGTTCCTCAATTAAAGAATAATTATGCTGAGTTCCGGTGAAGAGTGTACTACTCCTTAAGGAGGAAGCAATAAAAGCCTAAAATCTACGGGTATTTACCACAAGGTAATTTCCATCAGGATTGTACGGACCTCCCCCCTTAGGGGCTAACTACTAAATTAAGTGATTGAACCCCCTTTTTTCTCTCACTTTTTTTTTACAAGACAAGGACCTTAGACCTTAGACCTTAGACCTTAGACCTTAGACCTTAGACCTTACTTTAGAACATTTGGCTCTTGTGCTGCTGCTGTCAACAGCTCAAATAGTAACTCTAAAAATACTAGTTCAATTCGTGTTTTATTCTTCTGTGATAATTATAATAATAAGAAAATGCAACAGAGGCTAAACTTAAATTAGCAATTGAAACAAGGGCAAAAGTTAAATTTAAATTCAAATGCTAAACTAAGTAAACTAAGTAAACTAAGTAAACTAAGAAAACTAAGAAAACTAAGAAAACAAACAATAATAAAAAGAAAAGGTTGGTTGTGATTTCTTATTTTTAGTCCATCAGAATACCCGTTAAGCTGCTGTGGACAGCCGCAGGCAAAAGTTCATTAGGTTTATCCTTAATATTAAGAAAAAATTAAAACAAATCAAATGCAAAAGAGGGGGTTAAATTAAGTATAGACCTTTCTCTTAAAGAAGATAATAACTTACTCGGGGAGTAAGAACTAAACTATGCTTTTACGAGTATGCTGAAATTAGGTAGCCAGGCGAGTTTTAGGAACTCGTGATTATAGATCGTAAGAGTTCAATTCTCTTTACTCGTATCATAGAGGGTATGTATAAAATACAAATACAAAAAATTATATTTAATTAATAACTTAAATTTTTACTAGTCCTGGAGGAGTGCGCTCATATGCTTTAAATAATTATTAATATAAAATAAAATAACACAAAAAACCCCACATTTATTACAGGAAACAATAATGAAAATTTAAAATTTATATACAAACAACCATTATAAAAACAATGATATTTTCTTCTATTACTTTCTTAGATTTAAGTAACTTATCGGGATTT
>Ga0193718_1000065_pt1 | contig 21603 bp, 18 predicted proteins | sample U2a1metaG_FD_144918 | JGI IMG/M metagenome (GOLD analysis project Ga0193718, IMG submission 144918) | Soil microbial communities from a riparian zone of the East river system, Colorado, United States - U2a1 | ecosystem: Environmental > Terrestrial > Soil > Riparian zone | place: USA: East River... | reverse complement strand
CGCTGTCTCGATAACGGCGGGGTGTTCATCTATGGCGCTTTCAATTTCAGCGGTACCCAGGTTGTGGCCGGACACAATAATGATATCATCAACGCGACCCGTAATACGATAGTACCCGTCATCATCCCGTTTGCATCCATCTCCTGTAAAATACTTTCCAGGGAAGGTCGAGAAATACGTTTCCTTGAACCGCTGATGATTCCCGTAGATCGTCCGCGCCATGGCAGGCCACGGGAATTTAATAGTCAGCCTGCCTTCCACTCCGTTCCCTGAAAGTTCATTCCCCTTTTCATCCATGAGGGCAGGTTGAATTCCCGGCAAAGGGAATGTAGCGTGGGCGGGTCTTAATTTGGTAACATGGGCAATGGGAGAGATCATGAATCCACCGGTTTCAGTCTGCCACCAGGTGTCGATAATAGGGCATTTTCCTTTGCCTATATTTTCATCGTACCAATGCCAGGCCTCTTCATTGATGGGCTCCCCCACCGTCCCCAGGACCTCGAGCGAGGAGAGGTCGTATTTTTGAACAAAAGAAAGGGGCGCTTTCTGTAGTGATCTGATCGCCGTGGGGGCGGTGTAGAAAATGTTGACGCGGTGCTTCTCGATTACCTGCCAGAATCTACCCATGTCGGGATAGGACGGTATGCCTTCGAACATCACGGTAGTGGCCCCGGACGAAAGTGGAGCATAGAGAATATAGGAGTGACCCGTGATCCAGCCAACGTCAGCCGTACACCAGTAAATTTGCCCATCGCGGTACTGAAATGCAGTTTTGAATGTGTACTGGACGAACACCATATATCCTCCGCAGGTATGCACCATTCCTTTGGGTTTGCCGGTCGACCCGGACGTATACAGGATGAAGAGCAGGTCTTCTGAATCCATTTCTTCGGCGGGGCAGACCGGGCTCGCTTTTTTTATCTCATCGTGCCACCAAAGATCACGACCGGATTTCATCGGCGGGCTGGATTTTATTTTTTCGTAGACAATCATTTTTTCTACGGAAGGGCAACTTTTCAATGCCTCATCGACGATGCTTTTTAATTCAATTTTTTTATCACCCCGGAAAGCGCCGTCGGCCGTCAGGACTAATTTGCAACCCGAATCATTGATCCTGTCCGTTAACGAACCCGCTGAAAATCCCGCAAAAACCACCGAATGCACAGCCCCGATCCGGGCGCAAGCCAGCACGGCGTACGCCAATTCGGGAATCATGGGGAGGTAGATACAAACGCGATCGCCTTTTTTGATACCCTGGGCTTTCAACATGTTTCCCACCATCGAAACCCGATCAAGCAATTCCTTGTAGGTAATGTGAAGCGCCTTGTCCTTAGGATCATTAGGTTCCCAGATAATAGCAGTTTGATTGGCCCGCTTGGGCAAATGCCGGTCGATACAATTTTCCGTGATGTTCAGTTTTCCCCCGAGAAACCATTTGACCTCCGGCTTATGAAAATCCCATTCCATTACCTTGTTCCATTTCTTCTTCCAGGTAAACTCTTCAGCAATGCCCGCCCAAAAACCCTCCGGGTCCTGAAGGCTTTTGCGATAGGTCTCCTGATAATCATTAAAATTTGAAATGCGATTTTCCATTAGCAATAGTCCATTAAACCGAGGGTCAATATACTGATTATCTGAAAATTCAATTCAGTTTTCACCGCGGAGGCGCGGAGGCGCAAGGTAGGCGCAGGGATTAAAAGAATATTTGGCCAACTGTGAAAGCAGTTGATTGAGTCCGCTTTCTTTTCAGAAAAAAGTATTGTATTTCGCAAAAACGTAATTTTGCCCTTTCCCAACTATGCGTGTGTGCTGAACTAAAACATGGACTCCACTTTGAAACTAAAACTGCTGTGACCAAAACCACCAAAGACTTTCTGGAGGAAACGCTTCTGATCCTGGTGATCTACCGTTGTGTGCCGGAAAAGTCGGCGACGTGGAGTTCGCTCGTACGGGAAGCGGCTAGGGTAGAGGCAACAATACATGTGTTTGTCTATGACAATTCTCCGAAGCCTCAGCATTTCCCCCCCTCTCCATTTATAAGAATGGAATACAAACACAATCCGGACAATCCCGGAGTAAGCAAGGCTTACAACGAGGGTTGTGCCGTGGCCCGGGGGAAAGCGAAAAAGTGGTTGCTTTTGCTCGATCAGGATACCTCCTTTCCGACGGGATGGCTCGCGGCTTATTTCCACAACACAGTAGAAGAACCTCTCTCTTTAATAAGAGCGCCTATCCTGTCGTCGGGCTCCTTTATTATTTCACCCTTTCGGTATTGGCTGACCAAGGGAGTACCTTCCCGCCGGGTTGAACCGGGAGTCTATTCCTTGCTTCGCTATTTTGCGGTCAACAGCGGTCTCTTGATTGATCGGAATGTTTTTGAGTCCGTGGGCGGTTATGATGAGGCCATCCCTTTGGATTTCAGTGATTTTGCATTTATGAACAAACTGAAAAAAGACAAGTATCGTCTAAATGTGCTCGAGCTTCAGGGTCAGCATCAATTATCTTCCATCAGTAAAATGGACGAGAGCAGGGCAAAACAGAGATTCAACCAGTATTGCCTGGGAAGCAAACAATTAACCGCGTACACCCGCCAATCGATCCTTCATTTCTTTCTCGGGGGAGCGCGAGCCATTCGATTGGGATTTCAGTATCGCTCCATGGATTTTATTTTTATCTTATTTAAGTCGTGGGCACCCGATTGATCATTCCTATTTCGGAATCACTTTTTCGCCAATATTTTTACGCTATTAGACCATGATCAATCCCTTTTTCTGCTACCTATTTTCTTTTATTGTTGCTGTTCTCGTATACTCACTTGGGTGGTCAGAATTGTACCCCAGGCTCAGCCTTGCGCTGCTTGCATTTCTTTTTATTACGTTCATTGTTCATTTCATTATTGGTAAACGTATCCTCGATAGCGGGAGCATACTATTCAAATCAGTAGCGGCGAGCAAGGGCGTACACGTTATTATAACGCTCTTTATCTACCTGCTATGGACGCTGGACTTTTTCTATGAAGGGGGTATTCCTTTGATAAAGATTATCTTGAACCAACCCTATAATTATAGACTTTTCGGTATCCCGTCACTCCATGTTTTTGATGTTACGTTTAGCTCGTTTTATACAGTTTATCTTTTTCAACATTACCTTTCGAACAAATCGAAAACGATATTCCTTCTATACATCATTAATTTGCTGGCCGCTATCCTTATTTATAGTCGTGCCATGTTTTTCTTTAATCTTGCATCCAGCTTATTTATTTATTTGATTTATCTGAAAGCTATTCCGATAAGAAAAATTGTTTTTATTTCACTTGCTTTAATTCCGCTTTTCTTTCTATTTGGTTTGCTTGGCTCACTCCGTGTTTCGCGCGAGGCAAAGGAGTCCTACAACAATGAAAATTTCATGGAGATTGGCAAAGCAACCAACACCTTCCGGCAGTCATTGATACCCAAAGAATTTTTCTGGTCCTATATTTATATATCTTCACCCTTAGCCAACCTTCAACAGAATGTAAATGAATATCCCTTAGAACTGGTTTCCTTTAAGAAGCTTGCGGAAATGTTCAATAGCGAGGCACTTCCCGATTTTTTATCCAAAAGAATCAATCGCCTTTTTAATTTGGATCAACCAACAGAAAAAAGAATCCCAGGCCCGTTTAACGTGTCCACGATTTACTCCCGCTCGTATAGTTATGCCGGATGGTGGGGACTGATTCTAATGGCCCTGGTAGTCATTTCATTTCCATTTTTATTCTTAAAATTATTACCTCCTTCCTCCAGCTTCTTTCTTCCTGGCTGGGCAATCCTCTGTACTATGTATTTTTTCTTTGCATACGACAATATGTTGCGATTTACCGGGTTATCATTCCAATTGGCCTATCCACTGCTTTTACACCAGCTCTCTAAAATTCAAACCTTTAAAAAATTACTCTCTTCTGAATTTGAGAACGGAATTTCCCAATCCTAAATCGACGTTTTTGACACTTTTCAGGTTTTATCCACTCCTTCCTGGACGGACAAATGCTTATTCCACAGACGGGCTCTGGTATCCGTTATCTCTAACTATTTTTGTAAGGATTAGCAACGTCCGTCTCATTTTTGTTGTATAGGATCTGGAGGGTAACCGTAGAAATGATTTCAGTTTGCATGGGCATTAAGAACGGAGGACGGTTCATCCGGGAGCAAATTCATTCCATCCTGCCTCAATTTGGGGCTGATGACGAATTAGTGGTTTCTGATGACGGTTCCAGCGATGATACCTGGCGTCTCATCGACTCGTATCGCGACCCAAGGATTAGACTGATGCATAACCCGGGACGTGGACTAATTTCAAATTTTGAGAATTGTCTGAAAGCCAGCCGGGGTGACCTCATTTTTTTGGCTGACCAGGACGATGTATGGTATGCTGAAAAACTGCAGGTGATGACAGAAGCGCTCCGTTCGTGCGACCTGGCGGTTTGCGACTGCCGGGTGGTCGATAAAGACCTGAACCCGATTTATGGTTCTTTTTTTAAGTTCAATCGTTCCCGTCCGGGATTGGTGAGAAACCTCATCAAAAGTTCGTTCATGGGCTGCTGCATGGCTTTTCATCGCCGGGTGCTCGAAAAAGCATTACCTTTCCCGGATAAAATTCCGGTCCATGACCAATGGATCGGCCTCATTGCCGAACGATACTTTAGCGTAAAGTTTATCCCCAAAATCATGGTCGATCACCGCCGGCATCACCAAAATCATTCCTCCACCGGCGGGCCCAGCATCCATTCCATTGAGAAAAAGCTTCAAACAAGATTTCATTTGGCCAAAAAATTGTTCTTACCGTAATGATAAAACTGAGCGCCTCCATTGTTGTGTATAAGAATGACCCTGTCCTCCTGTCGAGGACCCTGGAAAGTTTCCTGAAGAGTTCGCTTTCAGGAGAATTGACAGTGGTAGACAATTCGCCCGAAGATACCGTCCGCTCTACGTGCGAGCGGTTTGGTGTGAAGTATGTTTTCAACGGTGACAACCTTGGGTTCGGCAAAGCACATAACCGGGTCCTGTCGCAGTGCCTTGACCGGTCCCGCTATCACCTCGTATTAAATCCGGATGTCTATTTTGAGCCCGATGTACTGGAGAAACTATTTACGTTCATGGAGGAACATCCCCAGGCCGGTCTCGTCATGCCCAAAGTATTATATCCCGACGGAAGCCTTCAAATGCTTTGTAAATTATTGCCCACGCCATTCAACCTGGCGACCCGGCGATTTTTTCCGTTCCCCGATTGGATAAGAAAAATGAATGACGTGTATGAGTTAAAGGAAAGTGAATACAATCAATTGATGAACGTGCCTTTTCTTTCCGGCTGTTTCATGTTTATGCGAACAGAAGCGTTAAAGAAAACGGGTCTTTTTGATGAGCGTTTCTTTCTTTATGCCGAAGACACCGACCTTTCCCGCCGGATCCACCAGCAATTCAAAACCATGTTTTATCCGTTTGCTGAAATTTATCACGTCCATGCGCGGGGGTCGTATAAAAACGCCGCGCTTACGATGCATAACCTGATCAGTGCGATGAAGTACTTTACTAAATGGGGCTGGTTTCTGGATGAGGAGCGAAAAACAATAAACGAGACTGCCATACAATCTGTAAGAGGCGTTACGTACCGGAATGAATTGCCGAATCGGGTGGAAGTCGCTCCGGAAATCATCCGATGAAGAAAGTCCGGTATGATACGATTTACCATATCACCTGGTGGTTATGTGTTGTTACCTTGCCCTGGACGATTCGTGTCAATAGCATTTGCATTATTCTTTTGTCTGTTGTCTGGCTCGCGGAAGGAAATTGGAGCACAAAATGGCAGCGCGTAAAAGAGGCGTTGTGGATAATACCCTTTTTTGTCTTTTTCGGCCTCCATCTCCTGGGACTACTTTATTCACATGATCTTCACGCCGGGCTATCGGAGGTCGAAAAAAAAATGACGTTTGTTCTCTTTCCGTTAATTGCTGCATCGGGAAAGCCTTTGGATCAAGCTTTTTTTGATTTTCTTAAAAAGGGATTCGTGTATAGTTGTGGTGTGCTGATTATCGGTTCCCTGGTATACACCGCCTTTACTTTTGTCAATTCGTCGCCGAGCGCAAATTTTGACCTCCAAACCCTCAATCACTTCCATCTTTCTAATCCGTCTGCTTCTCCCTTATGGGAATATTTTTCGTATGTTCAGGTGGCGAGTTGGATGGACCTCCACCCAGCCTATCTCTCCCTGCATATCCTCTTTTGCGTACTCATCCTGTTGGAGGGGATGATGGATCAAACTAAAATCGACTGGATATCCATTGCATTGATCTCCTTATTCATCTTTTTTCTTGACCTCCTCGCTTCCCGTATGGCCATCCTTTCATTTGTTATCATTCTCGTATATTTAATGGTCACTCAACATCAGAAAATTCCAGGGATTCCCCGGGTGACGGCGTTAGGCTGTGTGTTGGTTGCCTTTGCCGGACTGATCTGGTTGAATCCTGTATCCCGGTTCAGGGTTATCCAGGAGCCGAAAGCCACCGGACTGGAGATCCATCAGGAAGTAACCCAATGGAATTCAGTGAATTTGAGATTGTTGGAATGGCAGGCAAGTTGGAATATCATTAAAAAGTCGTGGATTACCGGGGTGGGAACGGGAGACGGCCAGGATGCGTTAGAAGGCTACTACGCATCCTTTAGCGCCAGTACAAAGAACATGGATTTTGATTCGCACAATCAGTACATGCAAACTTCCATTGAATTGGGAATGATGGGATTTATTTCATTATTGTTTTGCTTTTTTTTGCCTGCCTTTCGGCCAGGGTATTCTATGTTACAAATTTCTTTCATTCTTCTTTTCAGTTTAATGTGCCTGACCGAGAGTATGCTGGCCCGGCAAAAAGGAATTGTTTTTTTTACTCTTTTTCAATCCCTGTTCTTAACGGTTAAGCCCGCGGCACGCTGATGAAATCCATTTCTCCTTTACCCTCAACCCTGCAAGTGGAAAAAAACATTCTCCTTCCCTTGCTTTATTTCGATATATTCAATTACCCGATGACGAAAGAGGAGATCATGCGTTTTGCGCCCTGGCCGCTGACCGCCGATTTCGATTCAGCATTAGTAAGTCTGATCGATCGGCTACTTATTTACCGGGTTGGGGATTTTTACTCCCTGACCAATGATCCATCCTCCGTTCACCGGCGGAAGGCAGGCAATGTGTTGGCTCAGAAAAGAATGCATACGGCCAAAAAGTTCGGCAGGCTTATGTCTGCTATTCCCTTTGTGCGGGCGGTGATGCTTTCCGGCTCTATTTCCAAAGGATACATGGACGACCGAAGCGATATTGACTATTTCATCATCGCACAGTCCGGCAGGCTTTGGCTCGTTCGCACGGCCATGGCGTTGTTTCGGAGGGTCTTTCTTCTTAATTCCCATAAAGATTTCTGCACCAATTATTTTGTGGGCAACTCCGCCCTGGAGATCGGCGAGAAAAATATTTTTACAGCGGTCGAAACCGCTACCCTTAAGCCGGTGTACGGGAAGCACCCCGTTTATGAATTTCAGGCCGCCAATACCTGGATTGATGCATTCCTACCGAACCGAAAGATTGAAAACGGATTGGGTGAGGAGCATGACTCAATTCTGAAAAAAGGGTGGGAAAAAATACTGTCGCTTTCGCTCTTCGACAAACTGGACGATTGGCTTATGGTCCAATCCATCAAACACTGGAAAAAAAGGTACGGACAACAATTGGATACGGATGACTTTTTGATTGCCTTTCAATCCACACCGCAGGTGTCGCGCAGTCATCCGAATTTCTACCAGAAAAAAGTATTGTCCCGTTACGCAAAAAAAATCACGGCATTTGAAGAAGAACAAGGCATCAGCTTATCAGCATGAGCAAGGTACTGTTTACCCATTCTTATTTTTACAAACGGGATGCGAAGCAATGGAGATTCAAGCAGCCCTACCCCCCGCTGGGCACCCTTCAAGCCCTGGGGGTGGTGCGCCAATCGGGCTTTGACGTCAGGCTGTTTGATGCCAGCCTCAAAGATCACCCCGAAGAAATCGTTCCCGTACTAGAACAGGAAAAACCGGACTACGTGGTCCTCTATGACGACGGATTCAACTACCTGACCAAAATGTGCCTGACGGTCATGCGGGAAGCTGCCTTCACCATGGCCGCCCGCGCCAAACAAATGGGCTGTACCGTCATCATAAGCAGTTCCGACTCGACCGATCATTACGAAAAATATTTCGCACAGGGCGTTGATTATGTCATTCGCGGAGAAGGAGAAGAGACGCTGGTGGAATTGCTACACAGCCTCGATCAAAAAAGAGACGTCTCATTGCTTCCGGGGATTGCTTTTCGGCAACACGGAAAAACCAGCGTTACTCCAGCCCGGCCCTTGATGCGCGACCTGGATGCCTTTCCCCTGCCCGCCTGGGACCTGGCCGATATAGAATCCTACCGTCAAATCTGGAAGAAATACCACGGCTATTTCTCTCTCAATCTGGCCACTACCCGCGGATGCCCATTTAAGTGCAATTGGTGTGCTAAACCCATTTATGGCAACCGTTATCATTCCCGCTCCCCTGAACACGTTGTCCGTGAGATCGAGTTCATGATCAATGCCTACCATCCCGACCACCTTTGGATGTGTGACGACATTTTTGGGTTAAAACCCGGATGGGTGAAACGCTTTAGTGAGATCATGCAGGAAAAGGGATTGTCCATTGCTTATAAAATTCAATCCCGTGCCGATTTGTTGCTGGAAGAAAACATTCAATCCCTTGCCGGCAGTGGATGTGATACTGTATGGATGGGTGCAGAAAGCGGCTCGCAAACCGTGCTGGATGCCATGGACAAAGGAATAACAGTACAGCAGATCAGGACGGCCACCGGTTTGCTTCAGAAGAACGGCATCAAAGCAGGGTTCTTTTTGCAGTTTGGTTACCCGGGGGAAACAAAAGCCGACATCGATGCCACGCTGCAACTTGTGCTCAGCACCATGCCGGACGAAATTGGCATTTCCGTCTCCTATCCGCTGCCCGGCACTGCGTTTTATGAAAAAGTAAAAACGCAACTGGTAGAAAAGCAAAACTGGACTGATTCGGACGACCTGGCTTTGATGTTCAAGAATGCTTACCCCCCGACGTTCTATAAAATTCTTCACCGCTATGTGCATAGCCGCTACCGGATCCAACGGGGTCTTAATCGAATCCGGGATTTCGTACGTAAGCCGTCTTTGATTTACCTCAGCGACCTGAAAAAAATTGCGTCCATGGTTTACCATATTCCTGTTTCGATGGTTCGCTTTTACCAGTTACAACGATTGAGTTCAGCCGATGCCTGATCCCGCGAGTCCCGCAACCGACTTCGAAGCAGTCGGGAGCGCATTCAGTAAACAAGCAGAGCGGTACGACGAAAATGATCGCGCTAATCCAATTTTGACCGCCTGGCGCAAGCAGGTCTATGCCCACGTTGACCGGTTTTTGACACCGCATCGATCTATCCTTGAACTCAATGCCGGTACCGGCATAGACGCGCTCTACTTTGTTGGAGCGGGACATACTGTTCATGCGACTGATGTTTCGCCGGGAATGATCCAAAAAATAAGAGAAAAAATCGACCAACATAAACTGCACGATCGGCTGACCTGTCAGCTTTGTTCATTTGAAAACCTTCAGGCCCTCCATGGGAAAAAATTTGACTATGTCTTCTCCAATTTCGGCGGACTCAACTGTACCGATGATCTCGCTAAGGTTACGCGACCTCTATCCGGATTGCTGAATCCGGGTGCCTACATCACCTGGGTGATCATGCCCCCTGTTTGTTTGTGGGAACTGCGGTGGACCTTCCAGGGCCGTCCAGGAGCGGCACTCAGAAGATTTCAAAAGAACGGAACCCTGGCTCGTGTGGAAGGGGACCTTTTCAGGACGTATTATTATTCTTTGGACCGGGTACGCAACGCTTTTGGCAGAAACTTTAAACTACAGAGAGTCGAAGGGCTGGGTGCGTTATCCCCACCCCCTGCCAACCTGAATTTTGTTTTGAGACACCCGGGAATGTATTCCATTCTGGAAAAAATAGACAGGATGGTGCGAAATCATTTTCCATTCAATCGGTGGGCGGATCATATTATCGTTACGTTTCAATACACTCCTTGAACTTCTTTGACCATGCTTTCCTCTATCAAAGACTACTTTCAATCTCATTCTCATTTTACTTTAAAAGATGAACTATTTTATCAAAACGGCTTTTCAACTTTATCCCACTTTGAAGAAAACTATGTGTGGCTTCGCCGGCAAGAAGGAAGACTTTACGACGATAACACGGTACGTTGCCTTCCTGATGTGCCGGTGGGTCACCCCCTGTATAGGGAGTGGGCGATCCGGAAACACACGGCCGATGCGTTGATCCATTACTTGAAAAAGAAGAAAGTCAATACGCTGATGGAAATAGGCTGCGGCAATGGCTGGATGATGAACTACATAAACCGATCCTTGCCAGTCAATTGTTGTGGTATCGACGTCAATGAAACCGAACTGAAACAAGCCGTCAGGCTTTTTGGAAAAAATGAAAAGTTCACGTTCGTCTATGCCAACATCACTGAACTTATACTGGGTCCATTGGCCGATATCATTGTTCTGGCAAGTGCGATTCAGTATTTTCCGGATTTGACTTCGTTGCTTGGGAAACTAATGGGGTTTCTTCAGGCGGGGGGCGAAATTCATATTCTGGACAGTCCGATTTACACTCCCGGCGCTGTTGCATCGGCCCATGAAAGATCGAACAACTACTTTAGGGATTCTGGAAATCCCGCCATGACGAAGTTCTACCATCATCATCAATGGAAATCATTCCAAAAATTCAATTATCAGATACTTCACAATCCCGGTGCGGTCTGGAGTAAATGGAAAAGCTGGGTATCGCATGGCTCTCCGTTTCCATGGGTTAGGGTCACCGCCTCCTGATTTTGAGTACCTTTCACCATAGCTGACGAAGTTGAAGAAACATATCCTTTATAAAGCGTACTCGTTGCTAACGCCGGTGCAGCGAAAAAAGGGTTTGGGCATTACGTTCCTTTTGTTCGTCAGTTCCGTCCTGGATTTTTTCAGCCTGGCGTCCTTCCTGCCCCTCATTCTTCTGATGGTGGGCCAGGAGTCTCTTCAAACCAATCGCTTCGCCGGCCGGATCCTTGCGATTCCCGGCCTAACGAGTACGGTAAATATAGGTGTTGCATTGACCCTGATCGTTCTCCTATTTATCGTCGTCAAAACCAGGATCAATCTGTGGATCACCCATCGAAAGGCCAGGTATGCCTTTGGTGTTGGCAGTGAACTGGCTTCCCTGGCGGTCACACGCTACCTGAAACTCTCCTATGCAGAGTTTACCCACATTGATTATTCGAAAGAATTAAATCGCATTTCAAACCTTCCGCTCAATTTCGCGAATAACATCATCATTCCCGCCGGAACACTGCTTTCGGAAACCCTCGTCTTTTCAATGTTGTGCATTGGGATGGCCGTGTATAAATTCAACGTATTTGTCTCCTTTTTACTGATCATGATACCGGCGTTATTCGTCTACCGCAATTCAAGAGCAAATGTATCTGCTATCAGCATCAAAATCGGTACTACCTATCCGCTTCTGCTGAAGTACACGTTGCAAATGATAGAAGGTCTTATTGATATCCGATCGTTTCAAAAAGAATCTTTCTTTAAGAAACGTTTTACAACAGTCAGCAACCAGTTGAGTAGCATTTTTGCCGTCGACCATACGGCGCACACAGGAACAGCGCGGACCACAGAACTCCTGGCGGCGGTATGCATTTGTGGTCTCCTGCTGTATTCCCTGGTGAGCCATCAGAACCAGCAAGACACATTGATCTTGCTAACGGTGTATGCCGGTGCAAGCTTTCGGATTATACCATCCGTTAACAGGATTTTTGGAGCCCTTCATCAAATTAAATCCAACCAACATGTCGTAGATGATCTCGGCGAGATTGTCGTGTTGGAAGGTGACTCCTTTGATCATAAATATCTTGCCCTGGAATTTAAAGATAGTGTCGAACTTAGAACTATTTCCTTTGGTTATCCCGGGCAACCTCTTCTGTTACAGCGGGCAAATTGGAAAATCAGAAAAGGGGAAAAGGTGGCCCTCACTGGAAAATCAGGCAATGGTAAAACAAGTCTTCTCTTATTACTGATGCGGCTCCTGGTGGAAAAAGAAGGAGAATTGTTTTTGGACGGCCGAAAGCTAACGGAAGCCGACATCCCTGCCTGGCGGAAACTATTCGGCTATGTCCCGCAGGTTCCGTATGTTTTGGATTCCTCAATAGCAGATAATATTGCTTTCGGAGTCCCCCCTGATCACGTTGACGCGGATAGAATACGACAGCTTCTTGTCGATATGGATTTGATGGATTGGATTGCCGGATTGCCGGAAGGCGCTGACACGCTCATCGGCGAAAAGGGTGCAACGATTTCAGGAGGCCAGCGGCAACGCCTGGCCATCGCCCGGGCCATGTACCATGAATCGGAGATTTTACTTTTGGATGAAGTTACCAATCAACTCGATCCAAAAACGGAATCAGAAATATTCGAAAGCCTTCGACGGGCCTCCGCCAACAAGACGATTATTATGATAACGCATCATCCGGATCTTCTCCGGAAATTTGACAGGGTTTTTGAAATCCTCGAGGGTGAGATCCGGGAAGTTGCTAAGCATCAATTTCACGCCGTTGAATAATGAATCAACCTCTTGTCAGTGTAATCCTACCCACCTATAATCGTTCGCACCTGATCGGGGAAAGTGTTAAAAGTGTCGTTGATCAGACCTACAAAAATTGGGAGCTCATTATTGTGGACGACGGGTCTTCGGATGAGACTTCTGTTCTCTTTACAAACCATCCTGATTCACGAATTCAGTACTACCGGATAGACCACTGTGGCATTATTGGAAGGGTGAGAAACCATGGGATGCAGCATGCGAAGGGAGAGTACATTGCCTTTCTCGATTCCGATGATCTTTGGCGCGAGGATAAATTAGAATTTCAGTTCGCTCTTCTGAATACGCATCCGGAAGTTTATTTCATTACGAGCAATGGCGTACACTTCGGGGATGATCATTCCCTTCCTGCGGAACTTGAAAATTTGTTTGTAGGCAATGCTTTTTTGCCAATGCTCGAAGAGGAGCGGTTTATTTTTTTTGTGCCTTCCCTCCTGTTTGAAAAAAAGGTAGTGAACGAGATTGGTTACATCGACGAATTGATGATCAGCGGGGGAGACATTGATTTCTATTTTCGAATGGCGAGAAGGTTTAACGGCATTTTTACCAATGAACGCTTGGTAAAAATCAGGAAGCATCAGAGTCACTCACCGGCACTTGAAACGGTCGCCTACCTCGATTACATAGGAATGGTCACGCAATTTTTCAATGAAAAATCGTTGACGAGAAAGCAATATTCGGGTATTTTATCAAAACAATATTATCGGCTAGGGTTGGTGTTTTTAAGGAAAGGGTTGTTCAATGATTCCTTCAACAACTTTTTGAAATACAATTTTCTGAAACCGGTGAATTATAAGGGTTGGATTAGGTTGGTGCAGTCCCTTTGTCTGGCTTCTTTCGCAAAATTAAAAGGGTAGCACGATCACTTCACAAAGCTGCTGCAACAGCGGGAGCAGGCAGGGAGCAACCCTCCGTGGTCGGTTACCGTGCTTCTAAAATGCGACATGATTCTTGAGTTCCATATCTGTTTCAAATTTTCTTCATACAGATTTCCCACGGTCAAATTATAGCACCGCCCGTGTGCCGGTATAACATCTCCGTTTGACTTGATCATGAGGTTGGAAAATATGTCCATGCACCTTCTACCAACAAATACTTCGGGGTGTGAATAATAGCTGGCGAGCTTATCTTCCGTGGAAAGGTCAGGAAAAAACTCTACTGGAAAATCCCAACGTTTACTCCTGATCTCCAGAATTTCATTCCACAGACTATGGGTGTCAACCGATCCAAGATTGGTTTCGGTCGTATTGGAAGGGGTCGCAGGATAGAGACCTCCAAATGCCTCGTTGTGCTGGTCGGCTATCTGCTGCGCGGTGAAATTGGAGTGCATCAGCCCGACCTTATTTAAGGGCCAGGACGCCAGGTCATCCAGAAATTTCACCAGCCTGCCCACGTTCCATTCTGTGATTACACAATAGACATTAATTTTAATCTTGCTATTTCGCGCGGCTAACGCCTCGACTCCTTCCATTGCCTTTGAGAACGAATGCTTATTGCCCCGTATAAAATTGTGAACATCAGCTGGTCCGTCAAGTGAAATATTGATCTCGTCCAATCCTTCCCTGTCCAGGACCGGGGCCCATTTCTTTAGACCCAATGCGTTGGTAGTGAGGGAAGTGAATAGGTTCCGTTTCCTGGCGTAGCGCAATGATTCCTCCAAATGGATATAGATCAAGGGTTCCGTAAATGCATACCCTATTTTCACCTGCGGAAAATGGGTAGAGGCCTGGTCAATGATTTTCCTGAATAGATCCATCGGCATATGCACCGGCTTGCTTCCCATCAGGTTTTCATAAAAATTACTTTGTGTATAGCTTACGCCTACGTCACACATTTTGCAATGCAAATTGCACGTATTATTTACGCCCAACACGAGCCACTTCGGTGCAATAAAAACCCGTTGTGGGTAATAGATTGCATTTATTTTTCGCAGACGATTGACCGCACGCTCGAGCATAGTATTATAAAGTTACTAAGAGTTAAATATTTCCAGTCAGTTGAATTACAATTCATTGAAAACGGTTATGAGCTGGTTAGCCGTCCAGGAAAGGTCATGACTTTCCGACCATGTTTTCGCATTTTGAATTTTTCTATTCCAGCTGTTCCGGTTCCCCGTTAATTCGATTATTTTTTTTGCCAATCCTTGATCATCACCAATATCAACAGTTACTGCATATTCTTCCCCCAGGTCGAAGAGCAAACCCACCCGCGTACCGGCGATCAAGACACCGCAGGCGGCAGCCTCCGTCACAGCCATACTTTGTCCTTCGGAAAGCGACGTGTGCAGCATGACGTCAGACCATGCATAGTGTTGGGGCATTTGATCATACGGGATCACGTCATAAAACCTGACCCAATCTGAAATACCCAATTCATTGCAATATTCCTGGATCGATCCATTCAGGCGGTCAACACCGAAAACACGGAGTTCCGATGGTTGGTTCTTCCTTACCAAGGCGAATGTTCTTAATAATGTTTTTTGATCTTTGACCGGAGTAAGATGCCCAACGTGGATAAAATGCAAGACAGATCCTTGAATTCTGGGTTGGAACACAAATAGGGAAGAATCTGCCCCCCACGGCACAATCCGAACTGCTTTTCTAATTCCATTTTCGATAAGCTGTTTTTTTTGAAAGGCGGTTAGCACGACCAATTCGGACGCGTGCTCGTAGGCCCATACGGCAAGTATCTTGTGCCATCGCATATGAAATATCCCGTGGTCGATAGCTGCAATACCAGTCGAATCCCCACCCAACAAAAACAGGGCTGAAGGCAAATGCATAATTTTGCCTATGACTGTGGCAAACCAACCTGCAGGAAAACCCCAGAATGCACCCAGAAAATCGAATTTGTGCTTTCGATGGTCCCAAAAAAAATAGTTAACCAGGTATAACCATCGAATAGCTTTCCATTTCGCCGATGCCGGAGCAGATCGAATACTAAATCCGAAAGGCTCATAATCGATGTTTGGGGCGAATTGCGAGTAAACGACGATATCAAACGGTTCAGCCAATCTCTTTATCAATTGCTCCAGTAACGGATAGCCTTGCGAAAAATGGCCCGTCCCGATTCCTCCATGGATCCAAATAGCAATTCTCTTTTTCATCAATCGCTGGAATTAAAAAATCAAGTTAGCGGATCAGAGCTTCAGTCGGCATCTTATGATCCAATCGCCACTGGGCATAGTAGCCATGAATATGCGCCAATGTAATTCCATGATTTACTTTTTCCTCGCTCAAAATTTCATAAAAGTGAATGCGGTGAATGCCGCGATCGAAATGGTGAGTCCTTTTGAGTTCCCGGTATCCCAATACCGAATCCGGCAACGGAATTTGATTTACCTTCGATCGCATCGGCGCCAGTACAAAATTTTCCAGGGGTCGAACTTTCGCCATATGATTTTTGCCCATCGCGTACGCATTTTTATATGCGGATACGTTCACGCGTGACAAAGCAATCATTCCGGCTCTTTCTACCTGTTCACTCGCTTTTCCTCCGATCCTCAAAGAACTGATATAATAATCCTTATTTACGATTCCATGCAAGTCCGTAGGGAACATGTTCATCTGATCTCCGTCCTGTAGGGTAATAACCGAAATAACCCGGGGTAGTGCATAGGCCGTTCTGACCTGGTCATACAGGTTTCCCGGAAGAGTATTGTTTTCCGGATCTTGTTTCCTGATCTTATTTAAAAGCCGGTTGACGGTTTGGTGAAAATAAGTCAGAAAGCGGTGTTCGGCATGTTCGCCTTCATATAGGAATACGAGGGAAGCACCCAATTCCGCTTCATGAATTCTCCTGATTAAGATGCGCGCAAGAGCATTTTTGTCGGATGCAAAACCTTTCCACGTCGTATTCATTCCAAAACTCCCCGTGACGAAAGAAAGGCAAACACGATCCTGAAGTCTGAGCCATTCCAAATCGGCGGAAAATTTATCCACTGTCACCGCCATAATAAGTGGTTTATAGCCCAGGAAAATCTGACTAGCCGTAACATTGATTACACCGGGAACATCGAGGCCGGTCAGATAAATGGACACCGGGGAATCAAGCTTCTCCTGCCCCACGCAGATATATTCCTGCGGAAAAGATACTCCGAGTAACGCGCGCTTGATGAATTGTTTAAAATGCAACTCCAATAAATTTAATGATCAACCGTGTTTCAAAATCAGTTCTTGAGCCGCTTTCAGTACAACCTCCGGAGTGTACCGTATCAGACATCGCACATCGCCATATTGGCAAATTTCCTTCATACAAAACCGGCATGAAAGGTCGGAAGAATCCAGACACCGGGACCAGGATCCCAGCGGAGCCGACCAATCCCCCCGGCTTGAGCCAAAAAGCGCCAGGGTAGGTACACCTTGTACCCAGGACATGTGCATCAGGCCGGAATCCTCCGTTAAAACAAATTTTGCCCTGGTAATGATTCGGAATGCTTCAAATGGAGTTGTCTTCCCTGCCAGGTCTATAACTCTTTCCTTTAATCGCACTTTCAGAAAGCTCGCTTTTTCCGACATCGACTTCAATCCCAATATCACAAAAAAAGTGGCGCTGTCCACGTTTTCCAGCCACAACGCTGCAAACCGCTCATAGTTTTCCAGGGGCCAGTTGCGCGTAATAAATGCCCCTGCGGGATTGAGAATAACCCAGTTGCTTTCCCCATTCCATCCCTGACGTTTCATTATCCCGGTGATATCTGTTTTCTTCCGATCATCAAATGTCGTTACGAGCCGGACCGGAGGTAACCGGACAGCATCGATGGTTAATCTCGTTCGTTCACCGGCACTCACCGGTGACGACCGGTCAAATTCACTCCAACTTGGTGGAAAAAGTAGCCATCGCAAAATCCTGCTTATTTTATGATTTTGTAAATCCAACACGACATCGTAATGCTGCAGCCACAGAAAGGGCAGGTACAAAAGGGACAAAAAGAATTGCACCTTCGCATTCCGTCCTCCTCCAATCGCCATCACTTTATCAAAGAGAAGAAGGTTCCTGGGAATATCCCTTACTTCGCGTCTCGTCAACAGGTGGAGTTCCACCGCCGGCAACGCGTTTTTCAGACTTTGTAGATAGGGAAGTGTAATGACGAGATCACCCATCGCCTGGTAGCGAATGGCCAGTATTTTCTTTGGAGCTTTCTCTTTGAGCCAGGGCCGGGAGCGGACGATCGTTTTCAAACTTTCAATTTACTAAACAAAAAATGGTAATTATGATCTTATCTTTATGCCGTGAACAACGTTATTCTTTTCAATCCCCGCAGCGCGACCTCCAAACATCGTATACCCAACTCCATTCTGCAAGTGGGGGCCTCCATTCATGGAAAATTGGATTATGTACTGGTGGATGGCAACCTGGAGAAGGACCCCTGGACGACCATTCAAGCTTATCTCGATACCGGCAAGTTTCGTTATTTCGGATGTACCGTTATGCCGGGGCCACAATTGAAACAGGCCATTCCGTTTTCAAAGCAAATAAGGGATCGCTATCCTCACATCACCATCATTTGGGGCGGGTACTTCGCATCCAACCAATATAAATCGGTTATCCGGGCGCCGTATGTGGACTATATTATAAACGGTCCAGGCGATGAAGCGTTTCCCCGGTTACTGGACGCGCTGGAAAAAAAGGAAAATGTTGAATCGATTCAAAATTTGATCTTCAAAAAAGACAGCCAAATCATAAAAACACCGTTGGCACCCCTATCGGACCCCGATGTTTTACCCCAGCTTCCGTACACGTACTTAAATGAACTCTACCCCATTAAACGTTACCTCGGCAAAACCTTTCTGGGCAACAGAACCGCGGCTTACCATTCCAGCATGGGCTGTCCGTTTACGTGTTCCTTTTGTGCTGTGGTGCCGCTCTATAACGCACGCTGGAAGGGGAAATCAGCGCCCCTCATCTATAAGGACATCCGCTATCTCGTGAGTGAATATGGCGTCGACGCCGTGGAGTTTCACGACAATAATTTCTTTGTCAGTGAAAAGAGAACCGTTGAATTCTCCAGGCTTGTCGAAGATGAAAAAATCTCCTGGTGGGGGGAAGGCCGCATCGACACCATCGACAAATACAAAGATGAATCCCTGGCGCAAATGAGCAAATCCGGGTGCCGGATGATTTTCTTTGGCGCCGAGACCAGCAACGATGAGCTCCTCAAAAAAATGGATAAGGGCGGAACGCAAACGACAGCGCAAATGAAGCGTTTTGCTGCCCGGCTAAAAAAGTTTGATATCATCCCTGAATATTCGTTTGTATTGGGTTTCCCCGCCGAAACACCGGAGAAGGTTGTCCGGCAAATTGATCAGGACATTGCCTTCATAAAGGAGATAAAAGAAATCAACCCCGATACCGAAATCATCATCTATATCTATAGTCCGGTGGCCACCGAAGGATCGGAAATGTATGAAGCTGTGAAAAAATCTGGATTCAAATTTCCCGAACACCTCGACCAATGGCTCGATCCTGCCTGGCTGAATTTTGATTTGCGCAAAAACCCCCTGACCCCGTGGCTCCAACCGGAGATGGTCGACAAAATACGGGGGTTTGAAACGGTACTCAACGCGCGCTTTCCCACCGTATCGGATTTTAAGATCACGCCCGTTCAGAAAAAAGTGATGCGATGGCTCTCCCACATGCGGTATCAAACCAATTCCTTTCGCTTTCCTTATGAGTTGAAAGCCTTGCAAAAGTTCTGGCTCAATTACCGCCGGCCGGAGATCGAGGGGTTTTATGCAGAATAGTCATGAACGGGGTCATTCGTAAAATCCTCCTGCCCCTTCCCTCGCTTGTAAGAAGGTATCTTTCCAGAAAGCGGACGTACCGGTTTCGCGAACTAACCATTGAGGTATTTCCAGGAGTTTTTCATCCTGGCTTTTTCTTCAGCACGACCCTGCTCTTGCAATTTGTAGAGAAGCAGACCTTGCAAAATTCCAATGTATTGGAATTAGGAGCCGGGTCTGGAATCATCTCATTGCTTGCCTGGCAGAGGGGCGCATCGGTTACGGCCACCGACATCAGCAGTGAAGCGATCCGGAATATCCAATACAATGCCATAAAAAATAAAGCAACCCTTTCGATCCTCCGATCGGACCTTTTCAAAGAATTACCCCGTCAGAAATTTGACTGGATCTTTATCAACCCTCCCTACTATCCGCGCCAGCCTCTGAAAGAGGAAGATTTTGCATGGTATTGTGGAGAAAACCATGACTACTTTGTAAGTTTTTTTGATGGCTTGGTCCCTTTCATTTCCGACGATACCCAAACCATCATGGTCCTGTCTGAAGTGTGCGACCTCAAAAAAATCACGGCGATCGCCGCCCAGCACAGATTCGAATTAGAAAAAATAGCGGAAAAGAATGTTCTGATGGATGGAAAAAACTACCTGTTCAGAATTAAACCGATCGGGTCGAATCAACGTTCGTTAAACATAAAGTGAGCACACACATTTTTTACAAATCTCATTCTTATTCACATCCAATTTTTTCCGGAACGACACAGCCTGTTCCGAGTTAATAATTTCTTCAAATGATCCGTTGAAAATATTCCCATAGGGTTTGTGAAAAAAACAAGGCATAACATCCCCATTCGACTCGAGCACGGCGGACACCCAGGGAGCATTGCATCGATGGGTAGGAAACGAGGCCTTACCCTGAATGGCACGATAGTATTGAACAAGACTTTGTATTTTGTCCCTGCTTTCGGCAATGAATCTGCGGCGATACTCTTCTTTAAATTCAACAAAAGACTGCTTGACAATTATTTCAAATTCATCCGTTTCATCCGGCGTCAACGCTATCCCACCTGCCTTCTCTTCCTGCCATCCCTCAACATGATTAAATGCTGTGGATGAAACATCGGCGGATAAAAACGAGATCTGATCAAGACCCAGTTGCTTTGCAGTTCGAATTACATTGGCAAAGTCCCTGAAATTCAGTTTCTGGAGGACACACCGGCCGGTGACAGGAAATTTTTTATCAATTTGCTTCAGCGCCCTTACCCCTTGCTCCAATTTTTCAAAGGCAGAAGGAATATTTCTGATGGCATTGTGAACTGCACGGCTTCCATCCAACGACACGATCACGTCATCGCAGTGGGTTGTCACTTCATGAGCGTGGGGGGCCAACAGGATGCCCGTTGAAAGTAAACTTATTTTGACTCCAATGGCATGAAGCTGATCGCAAAAATTCCAAAGGTTGACGTGCATGAGCGCTTCTCCCCCGGATAAGGCTACCCGTTTGACGCCAAGTCTTTTAAAGGCTTGAATATGCTGTTGAAGAACTTCCGTTGAAAGTTCTTTCTTTTCGTTATTTGACTTCCATATATCACACATCACACAACGGCAGTTGCAGCGGCTGTGCGGCATCAATACCATGACAGGAAGGCTGTAAATTTTGTTTGTAGCCAATGTGAACAGTCGACGAAGCATCCTTCAAATTACGAAAGAATTTCCCGCAGACCTGTCCGACGAAGCTTCAGCGCAGTCGGATCGCGCAGATTTACGCGGAATCGCGGCATGTTCTCCCGCAGACCTGTCCGACGAAGCCTTGGCGTAGTCGGATCGAGCAGATTCATGCAGAATCGCGGCATTGTTTCCCGCGGATCGCGCAGATTTACGCAGAATCGCAGCATGGTCTCCCGCAGACCTGTCCGACGAAGCTTCAGCGCAGTCGGATCGCGCAGATTCATGCAGAATCGCAGCATGGTCTCCCGCAGATCACGCGGAATCGCGGCATTGTTTCCCGCAGACCTGTCCGACGAAGCCTTGGCGTAGTCGGATCGCGCAGATTTACGCGGAATCACGGCATTGTTTCC
>Ga0193718_1000064_pt1 | contig 21809 bp, 17 predicted proteins | sample U2a1metaG_FD_144918 | JGI IMG/M metagenome (GOLD analysis project Ga0193718, IMG submission 144918) | Soil microbial communities from a riparian zone of the East river system, Colorado, United States - U2a1 | ecosystem: Environmental > Terrestrial > Soil > Riparian zone | place: USA: East River... | reverse complement strand
TCAGAAACTTCTTCCACCAATCCCGACACGCAACCAGCTCCTCCGGTTTGGGTGGATCGCTGTGCGGCACTTTTTCCAAAAGGCGCACGGTGCCGAGCGGAAAACTTTCCTGAAAATGTTTGTGCTCGCCCTGGCCCAAAATGAATTCCGTACTGCCGCCGCCGACATCGAGAAGCAACAACGGCTGCGTGGCCAGTGCCGGGTCGGTCGTGACACCGTGGAAAGCCCATTCCGCCTCTTTTTCGCCAGAGATGATTTCCACTTTCAAGCCCGCCGCTGTTTCGATGGCGGAAATCAAATCCCCGGGGTTGACGGCGTCGCGCGCGGCGCTGGTGGCGATGATGCGACGGCTTTCGCGGTTTTCGCAATAGGTTCGGCCTGGAGACGGTGCGTTTCGTAAAAGCCCCGGCCCAGCCGCGTTTGCTTGCTGTCTTCGCATACGGGCCGGACATCGTGGCCTTCGACATCGGCCACGAGCAGCTTGATTGAGTTAGTGCCGACGTCGATGACGGCGCGGCGGGTGTGCGACATCCTCCGATTAGACCAACGACGGCGACGCAGCCCAAGTTAAAAAGAGGTGACGCTTCGTTCACGGGTTGTTCACTGGGCACGGCTCGTCCTCGGGCTCGGACTCGGGCTCATTCTCGGGCTTTTTCCTCCGTTTTAAGCATGTTCTCGAGGACGAGGACGAGGAGGAGGACGGGAACGATCAAGCGGATGGTGAATAACTCGTCACCGGATTGTAACTTTTTCGGCGTGGTTGCCTGGGGCATCATTCGCAGGTATCTTGATTTTCCTTTGTGAACGCCAACGCATTCAAACCCGAGCATTTCCTCAATCGTGAGCTGAGTTGGCTCGAGTTCAACCAACGCGTGCTCGATGAGGCGCGCGACGCGGAAAACCCGCTTTTGGAACGGCTGAAGTTTTTCTGCATCGTCAGCTCCAACCTGGATGAATTTTTCGAGGTGCGCGTCGCCGGTCTCAAGCAACAAATCGAAAGTGAAGTCGTCGCGCGCAGCATTGATGGCCTCACGGCCACGGAAAGTTTCAAGGCGGTTTCCGCGCGCGTGCGCCAAATGGTGAATGACCAATACGCGTGCTGGCGCGAGGACATTCGGCCGGCGCTGGCCAAAAATGGAATTCGCATCCTGGAAATCAGCGAGCTGGACCGCGAGGACTTTGATTGGCTGCAGGATTATTATCGCTCGCAGGTGCGGCCGGTGTTGACGCCGCTGGCGATTGATCCCGCGCATCCTTTTCCGCAATTGCTGAATAAATCGCTGAATCTCATCGTGCGCCTGGAACTGGCGCGCGACGAACAGATGCTCAAGCACATGGCCGTGGTGCAGATTCCGCGTATTCTTCCGCGCATGATTCAACTGCCGCGCACGGATGCGCGCCAGGATTATGTTTATCTCGGGCAACTGATCCGCCACAACCTCGCGGATTTATTTCCCGGCACCAACATTCTGGGGTGCTGGCCATTCCGAGTGACGCGCAACAGCGAGCTTTACATCGACGAAGAGGAAACGGCGAACCTGCTCAAGGCGGTCGAAAATGAACTGCACAACCGGCGCAAAGGCGACGCGGTGCGTTTGGAAATCGAACACGATTGCCCGCGGTTTGTCCGGGAAGCGCTGTTGAAAACGTTGCGGCTGACCGAGGATGATTTGTACCTGGTGGATGGCCCATTGAATCCCACACGGCTGATGACGTTGTTCCAGGGCGACCATTCGCCGGAGTTGCGATTCAAACCATTCGTCGCGCCCGTGGCGGCGGCGCTGCGCGGCAAAGCGGATTTGTTCGCCGCGATTCGCGAGCGTGACATTTTGCTGCATCATCCCTACGAGAATTTCAACAGCGTGGTGGATTTTCTCGAGCAAGCCGCCGCCGACCCGGACGTGCTGGCGATTAAACAAACCTTGTACCGCACGGGCGGCGATCCGCGCATCATCGGCGCGCTGGAAAATGCCGTGAACAACGGCAAACAGGTGACGGCGGTGGTGGAGTTGCGCGCGCGCTTTGATGAGGCGAATAATATCCAATGGGCGCGGCGCCTGGAGGAAAACGGCGTGCACGTCGTTTACGGGCTCGTGGGTTATAAGATTCACGCCAAGAGTTGCCTGGTAGTGAGGCGTGAAGGGCACCACATCCGCCGCTATGTGCATCTCGCCACCGGCAATTATAATCCGAGCACGGCGCGGCTGTACACCGATATCGGCCTGCTGACGTGCCGTCCGGATTTTGGCGAGGATGCGACGAATTTTTTCAATTTGCTCACCGGGATTTGCCAGTATCAACCGATGCGGAAGCTGCTGGTCGCGCCGTTCGAATTGCATGACCGCATGTTGCAGTTAATAGAACGCGAAACGGAAAATGCGAAGAAAGATTTGCCGGCGCGCATCATTGCCAAGGTTAATTCGCTCGCGGAACCGCAAATCATCGAGGCGCTTTACCGCGCGTCGCGGGCGGGTGTGAAAATTGAATTGATCGTGCGCGGGATTTGCTCCCTCCGGCCCGGCGTGAAAGGGTTGAGCGAAAATATCACGGTCCGGAGCATCATTGACCGTTTCCTGGAGCACAGCCGGATTTACTATTTCGAAAACGCCTGCCAACCGCAGGTATTCGTGGGCAGCGCCGATTGGCTGCCGCGCAATTTGTTCCGGCGAATCGAAGTGGTGTTTCCGGTGGAAGACGGAGTTTTGCGCGAGCGCATCATCAACGAGATCCTCGCCATGACGCTCGCGGACAACTGCAAGGCGCGAATTCTGTCGAAAGACGGTTCCTACAAATTGATGGCCAAACGCGGCAAGGCGCATCGGAGCCAGTTTGAATTCATTGCGCTTGCGGCCGGGCAGGTCAATGGGCCGGAAACGCATTCGGTGAAAGGCAAGTTTCCGGCGGTCAAAGTGGTGGAGCGGCCGTTTTGAACTGCCGCCGCTTTTCTTTGCAGCAGGGCAGACGCATCCAAAATTTCCGCAAGTTAATATTTTGTTAGCATTTTGGCTCGACACCGAATTGCTTCTGATTAAAATTACAGCTCCCCAATTTGCTGCTATTTCAAATTGGGGAGCTGAGTTTTTTTAGCGGTTTCTGAAGGTTCCGGTCTCTCGAGTGTCGGGGGCTAATTCTAGCGTCGAGGACCAGTTCTAGTGCCGGGGGCTAATCTCCGCGCAAAAACGATCGGCCCTCTGGTGAATTTTACCCCATTCACCGACATTCCATCGACTGAACTAAATCCATTTAAACTCCCTTTTGGCTTCTGTGGAATTTAGATGCCTCTGCCCTTTTCTTTGCGGCTTTCCATCTTTGCGCCTTTGCGTTAAGGTTGGCGGGTCGTCGTGAGCACGAACTTTCCCCCTAAAATAGCCGTCCACCTAGCGGAGAGCGTCCGCTTCTTCCGGCGCCGTTATCGCAAGCGGTTGGCGCGCTGCCAGGAAAAGTTTTCGGAAAAAACGGTTCACGCTCTGCGCATCGAGACCCGCCGCATGCTGGCCTTGCTGGACTTACTGGAAGCATTTCGTTTTGAGGAGTCGCTGAAAACATTGCGGAAGGCTTTCAAAAAACGGCTGGATGCGTTCGATGATTTGCGGGATACGCACGTGCAATTGGTGTTGCTCAAGCCATTGTGGCCGGATTTTCCGGAGGCGGGCGAATTGAAGAAACATCTTTGCAAATGTGAGAAACGGCTGGAGGCGGTGATGTCCCGGGAAATTCGCAGCACTAAAAGCGGGCGTTTAAACGGGTGCCTCAAAGAACTCCAGAAGTCTTTGTGCAACTGTGCGGACCACCCTTCGGACGGACACAGCACCCGCCTGGCCCAAACGCTGCTGGGTGGGGCTTTTCGCAAGGTTGTGCTTTTAAGGCGCCAAATCCGGCGCGACAACCCAGCCACAATTCATGAGCTGCGCGTGGCGTTTAAACGATTTCGCTACACGGCGGAGTTGCTGCAACCGTTTCTGCCCCATTTTACCAAGGAGCGCATCGCCCGCATGAAGGAATTCCAAGCGGCGGCGGGAAACATCCAGGATGTGGCGGTCTTGCTTGAAAGACTGGCCAAAGACATCAAGACTGGGGACGTGAAGCCGGCCTGGGCCAAAAATTTGCGAAGCGAGTTGTTGCGGCAGGAGCGGCGCGCGATAAATTCCTTTATGGCGCGAATTGACGAACTCACAGATTTTGAACCGGAACGTCCGGTGCCTTTCGCGCCCAAACCAGAGTCTGCGTCCCGATGAAACTTTACCTTTTACGCCATGGCGATGCCGTCGAAAACGGCGACCCGCGTTACAAGGAAGATGAACGTCCGCTGACGACGAAAGGCATTCAGCGCACCAAGCAACTCGCGCACGTCCTTCGCGAGATGGAGATTTCGTTCGATGCCATCCTGAGCAGCCCGCTGACGCGCGCGCGGGAAACCGCGGAGATTGTCGCGCGCGGATTGAAGCTGCAGGGGGACGTGCAATTCAGTGAGGATCTCAAGCCGTCGGGCAACATGGAGGAGTTGGTGCATCAGGTGAACACGATCCGGCCCGCGCCAAAAAGCGTCGTGCTGGTGGGACACGAACCCTACCTGAGCGGATTCATCTCGCTGCTGTGCACCGGCGGACCGGGCTTGCCCATGGTTTTCAAAAAAGGCGCGCTGTGCCGATTGGAAATGGAAGTGTTGAGTTGCGGCAAATGCGCGGCGCTCGATTGGCTCCTGCAACCGCGTGTGATTGGATTCAGCCCGCCGAAACGCAAGGATGCGAAGGAGTGAAAGACCGGGCTCGCCTTGTGCGTCGCGCCTTCAGATCAGGTGGCAAAACATCGCGTCGCGGAGCTTGGGCTCAAACCAGGTGCTTTTGGGCGGCATGATCCCGCCGGCATCCGCGATGGCCATCAAATCCTCGATGCTCGTCGGGAACATGGAAAAGGCGCACGCGTAACCGCCGCCGTTCACCAGCTTCTCCAGCTCCGCCGTCCCGCGAATGCCGCCGACAAAATTGATGCGAGTGCTCGTGCGCGGATCCGTGATGCCGAAAATGGGATCCAGGACATATTTTTGCAGCAAGGTGACATCGAGCTTTTCAATCGGGTCGGTCGTTGCGGCGAAGCGCGGGCGAAAATTCAGGGTGTGCCAGCGGCCTTGCAAATAGAGGCCAAGTTCATGTTTGCGCGCGGGAGTGGCCGCGCCCGGGGATTTGAGGATGAATATGCCGTCCAATTTCTCCAACAATTGTTCCGGTGAAAGCCCGTTTAAATCCTTCAGCACGCGGTTGTACGGCAGAATCTGCATCTGGTTGTGCGGAAAAATGACGCTGAGGAAATACGCGCTCTGGCCGGCGCCCTTGCGCGCCTGAAAAACGCGCGCCGCCGCGGCGCTGCGATGATGCCCATCGGCTATGTAAAGCGCCGGGATGCGCGCGAATTCGCTTTCGATAAACTTAATTTGCGCGGGATCGTTCACCACCCAGGAGGTGTGCCGCACACCATCCGGCGCGGTGAAATCCACGTCTGGTGTTTCGGTGATTTTTTTGGCGATGAATTCATCCAGCGCCGCGTGAGCGCGATAGGTCAGGAACACCGGGCCGGTCTGAGAGTTGAGCGTTTCAATGTGGCGAACGCGGTCGTCTTCCTTGTCCGGACGGGTGAGTTCATGCCTTTTAATAACGCCGCTGAGATATTCCTCGCAACTTGCCACCGCGACCAGGCCGACCTGTCCGTGCGCGCCCATGATTTGCCGATATAAATAAAAGCAGGGCGACGCATCCTGCCGCAGCGAACCTTGCGCGATGAGTTTCTGAAAGTTCTCTTTGCCTTTGGCATAAACCTCTGGCGCGTAGGCATTCGTGCCGGCCGGCAAATCAATTTCCGGTTTGCTGACGTGCAGGAAGCTGAGCGGATTGCCCGCGGCGATTTCGCGCGCCTCATCCGAGGACATCACGTCGTAAGGGAGTTCACAAATCCGGCCCGCGAGTTCTGGTTTCGGGCGTAACGCAGCAAAAGGTCTCAAAGTTGCCATAAATTAGAGGCGCGAAGATAGGAAGTTGAGCCGGGGAACGCACGCCGAAACTTAGGCATAGCGAGCCGACCTCGGATTTATCTCGCGAAGACTTTGCGGATGACGTCTTCGATGGGAACTTCCTGAATATCGATATCGCTAACGGGCAATTCGTCGAGGAGCGCCTTGCAGGCGTGGATGACGCGGTCGCGTTTTACTTTCAGAGTGAGGCAACCGGGCTTTTGCTCAACGATTTCACCGTATTTCGCCACCGCTTCGGCAGAGTAGGTTCCGGTGCCCTCAAACTGGATCGTGATGAGCTTGAAATCCGCGAAGCGGTCCACTACTTCGCTCAGCTGGCCATCAAAGGAAATCACGCCGCGGTCGATGATAATGACCCGCTTGCACAATTCCTGGATGTCGGTCATGTAATGGCTGGTCAGGAGGATGGTGGTCTTGTGCTTCGCGTTGTGTTCGCGCAGGAATTCGCGCACCGTTTTTTGCGAAACGACGTCGAGCCCGATGGTGGGCTCGTCGAGGAACAGGATTTTCGGCTGATGCAACAAGGAGGCGATCAATTCCATTTTCATGCGCTCGCCCAGGGATAGTTCGCGCACGGCCACGTTGAGTTTTTCCTTCACGGCCAGCAGTTCGGTCATTTCGTTTACGGTGCGATTGAGGACGTCGTCGGGGATGCCGTAAATTTTCGCGTTAAGTTCGAGGGATTCGCGGGCGGGCAAATCCCACCAGAGCTGGTTTTTCTGGCCGAGCAACAGCGCAAACTGGCGGCGGTAGCCATCGTCGCGCTCCCACGGCGTGTAGCCGAGCACCTTGGCGGAGCCGCCGGTGGGATACAGCAGGCCCGCGAGCATTTTTAGCGTGGTGGTCTTGCCAGCGCCGTTCGGACCGAGGAAACCGACGAGTTCACCGGGTTCGACGGTGAAGCTGACGTCTTTGACGGCGACGGTTTGCTCGTATTGCCGGCGGAAAAGCCCGCGGATCGCGCCCTTGAAGCCGGGCTGCTTTTTGTAGGTCTGGAACGCTTTGGTCAGGCCATTGACTTCGATTGCGGGCATAGGTCAGCGGCAAAGAAACATAAAACGACCCAAAAGCAAAAAGTTATTTAAGGTTTTCGCGAGAGGATTAGTGGCACGGGCGTCTCGCCCGTGAAGTTGATGTCTCACTGAAACGCACGGGCGAGACGCCCGTGCCACTAAACTCAGCGCATCAACTGCTTTTCGAGGTAACTGACCACCTGGCGGACGCTGGAATCGACCTCCATGCGGTCTTTGACGAGGCGGCAGGCGTGCAGGACGGTGCCGTGGTCGCGGCCGCCAAAGGCTTCGCCGATGGAACTGAGGGAGCTTTCGGTCATCTGGCGGGAAAGGAACATCGCGATTTGACGGGGGAAAGCGATGTTTTCCGGACGGCGCTTGCTGGTCATGTCCGCGAGGCGGATGTCAAAATGTTCGGCCACTTTTTTCTGGATGACTTCGATGCTGATGGAAAAACGGCCTTCTTCGTGCAGCACTTCGCGCAATAAGCCTTCCACGACCTCGATGCTCAGCTTTTTGCCGGTCAAGGAGGCATAGGATGCCACGCGGATGAGGGCGCCTTCGAGGCGGCGGATGTTTGTGCGGATGCGGTTCGCGAGAAAATTCATTATTTCCTCGGGCAAGGTGACGCCCATGATCTGCGCTTTCTTGTTCAAAATCGCGAGGCGCATCTCGATATCCGGCGGTTGCAAATCGGTGACCAGGCCCCATTCAAAACGCGAAACGAGGCGATGTTCCAGGTTTTGAATTTCGCTGGCGGGACGATCGCAGGTGAGGACGATTTGTTTGTGGCTTTCGTGCAGGGCGTTAAACGTATGGAAGAATTCCTCCTGAATTCGCTCTTTGCCCGCCAGGAATTGAATATCGTCGATGAGCAGGACATCGGTCTGCCGGTATTTTTTGCGGAACTTGACCAACAGATTGTTCTGGATGGCGTCGATGTATTCGTTGGTAAACTTTTCGGAAGAGACGTAGGCGACGCGTGCGCCTTTCTTGCTGTTGAACACATGCTGCCCGATGGCGTGCAGCAGGTGGGTCTTGCCCAGGCCGACGCCGCCATAAAGGAAAAGCGGGTTGTAGGATTTGCCGGGCGACTGGGCCACTGCGAGTGCGGCGGCGTAGGAAAAATTATTGTTATTGCCGACGACGAAGGTCTCGAAAGTGTTCTTCGGATTGAAATTCAAATCTGAGTGATTCGAATTTCGGTCGGCGGAAGATTCCACCACTTTCGGTTTGGGGGCGGGAATAACCGGCGCCTGGGCCAGCGAACCATTGCCACCGCCGACTTTGAATTTTACCTGGAGCTGATGGCCGGCAGCGAGCGCCACCACGTCCTGCAGAAGGCCCATGTAATTATCTTTGAGCCAGACTTCGCAGAAATCATTGGACACTTCGAGGACCAAAGTGTTGCCCTCCAAGGTGGTTGCGCGCAACGATTCGAACCAGAGTTTGTATGTGTCTGCACTCAACATCGAACGAAGATGTTGCTGCGCGAAATCCCAAATTTTCTCTCCGGAAGCTTGCATTGTTTAATCCCAAAAAGCCTGTATTTTGGCCGTTTTATTCACCTATCTTCTTAACAGGCTTGTTTCACCGTTCCGCCCGTCCGTTTTATCATCAAAATTGCTTTCCGCCAATAAAATCAACCGGGCCAGACGTTCCGGACTTGATATCAACTTTTGGCGGATCATGCAAATTACAGCAAACCAACAACTTACGACGACAATCCTGCTCTGCTAAACTTTCATCTTTCTTGGTTGCCCCCGGCAGCTAAACGTTTTTCGTTGCCGGGTCTTTTTTTAGTCAATGCGGGCATAACTTACGAGGACAACATATTAACTCTTATTCACGAGTTATTCACAGTGCATTTTGGCCAATAAAAACGGGCCTTTCCCAAATTTTTCGGCGAAAAAAGCGCCTCGCAAAAGAGGCGCTTTTCGAAAAGAAATTTTCCTTACACATCGTAGTAGAGAAAAAATTCGTGCGGATGCGGGCGCAATCGAATCGCATCGTGTTCTTTTCGTTTCGTGGAGATCCACATGTCGAGAAAGTCGGGAGTAAAAACATCACCCTTCAGCAAAAACGCATTATCTTTTTCCAGGCAATCAAGCGCTTCGCTCAAACTGCCGGCGACATTGGGAACTTTTTTCAATTCTTCCGGCGGCAGTTCGTAAATGTTTTTGTCCAGCGGTTCGCCCGGCTTTATTTTGTTTTGCACGCCATCCAATCCGGCCATCAACAACGCGGCGAAGGCGAGATACGGATTCGCGGCCGGGTCCGGCGGACGATATTCAATGCGCTTGGCCTTGGGGTTTTCGCTGTAAGTGGGAATACGCACCGCGGCGGAACGGTTCCGAGCGGAATAGGCGAGGTTCACTGGGGCCTCATACCCAGGCACCAATCGTTTGTAACTATTGGTGGTCGGATTGCAAATGGCGCAGAGCGCCCGGGCGTGTTTGAGCAGGCCGCCGATATAATACAAAGCCATCTGGCTCAGACCGCCGTATTCCTTGCCCGCGAAGAGAGGTTTGCCTTTTTTCCACAAGCTCTGGTGGGTGTGCATTCCGCTGCCGTTATCGCCATACAGCGGTTTCGGCATGAAGCAGGCGGTCTTGCCGTGTTTCTTGGCCACATTTTTCACCACGTACTTGTAAATCATCATCCAGTCAGCGGCCGTCACGAGTGTATTGAAGCGGTAATCGATTTCCGCCTGGCCGGCAGTGGCGACTTCATGATGCTGGCGCTCTATCTTGACGCCCAGTTCTTCCATGACGAGGCACATTTCGGTGCGGATGTCCTGTTGGGTGTCGGCGGGTGATACCGGGAAATAACCTTCCTTATGGCGGATCTTGTTGCCGAGATTCGGCATTTCATCGCGGCCCGTGTTCCAGACGGCTTCCTCGGATTCCACAGAGTAGAACGTGCCGTTGCTGCGGCTGTCGAACTGGACGCTGTCGAAGATGAAGAACTCCGCTTCCGGGCCGAAAAATGCCTGGTCGGCCAATCCGGTGGAGATCAAATATTGTTCGGCGCGCTGGGCGATGCCGCGCGGGTCGCGGCTGTACGGCTCTTTAGTGCCGGTTTCGGCGATCGTGCAGGTCAGGGAAAGCGTGGGAACGGCGCAGAAAGGATCAATGAAAGCCGTGTTGGGGTCGGGCATCGCGAGCATGTCGGAAGCCTCGATGCTTTTCCAACCGCGGATGCTGGAACCGTCAAAACCGAGCCCTTCCTCGAAGATTTCCTCGGTGATTTCGCCGATGGGACAACTGAAGTGCTGCCAGGTGCCGAAGGTATCCACGAATTTGATGTCCACCATCCGGGCGCCGGCTTTTTTGGCCAGCTCAAGTACGCTCTTGGGTGTGCTCATTGAGTTCAGCTTTCTCTTAAACACCGTTCCCGAAATTTGGTTTCGAAAAAGGAAAAGTAACTCAGACCGCTTTTTCGCCGGTCTCTTCGGTTCGGATGCGAACCGCATTTTCAATGGAACTCACAAAAATCTTCCCGTCGCCGATCTTCCCCGTCTTGGCGGCTTTGATGATGGCATCCACCGCCGCCTGCGTGCTTGCGTCCGCGAGCACAACCTCGAGTTTTAGTTTGGGTAAAAAATCGACAGTGTATTCGCTGCCCCGATAAATTTCCGTATGGCCTTTTTGCCGGCCGAAGCCCTTGACCTCCGAGACGGTCATTCCTTCCACGCCGAGCCCGGCCAAAGCTTCCTTCACGTCTTCCAGTTTGAACGGCTTGATGATGGCTTCGATTTTTTTCATGAGTCTCTCGGTTGCAACCGCAGAGGCGGATACTAACAACCAGTCGGTACCTGTAAACAGGAATGTTTGGAAAATTTTACGGATAAAAAATTACGACGTCGCGATTTTCCGTGAATACGCCAGCAACGGTGAAGCGTATTTGCTTATTTCGAAATGAATTGCGGTTAATACTTGGCCGCGCCCCTTTGACAGAAGTGTCGTATGGTGGTTTACTGTGTGCAGACCCAAAACATTTGTGGGATACGTTCTTTGAATTTTGTAAGATTTCGGTCCTGGTTACAGTACAAAGCAGGACCGATGTACTCCGTAATCCCGCTCAGTACTAAATTCGAAAATTCCCCGGGCTTTTCAGTCACCCCCTGATTGACTAGCCCGGTTTTTTTATTTTCGGGCCGAATTATGGCCCATTATCCTTCCGCCCCGGCAAGTTCCGGCTTTTTGTCCCAGCGCCGCTGCACGCGCTCGGGCAAAGTCGTATCAACTTTTGCATAATACGTCTCCTCGCCGAACAGCTCATCGGCGGCGTGTTGCAATTCGCGCGAGGGGGCGACAAAAAACTTTTCGTGCGTCTCCACAAAGATTCTTTCGCCCGTCGGCTTCGCAAAACAGAGGAACAACGGGCACCGGCCCGGGTGCGCCGTGATTAAATCGCGCACCGACTCGATGTGCTCGGTTTGCAGGTGCGCCATGTGCAATCGCAGATACACCTGCTTGGTGTATTTCCGCGGTGCGTCTTCCAGCGGCATGATTTCCTGCGGGAAAATTTTGGGGCGCTCATCGCCGGTGTTGACTTCGCCGATGACGAGAATGGCTTTGTTTAAAACGAGCAATTCGCGGTATTTATCGTAATTCTCGTTCATGCACAGGATTTGGACCGAGCCTTCCAAATCTTCCAGGGTCACCATGGAATAAGGTTTGCCGCTCTTTTTTGAGATGCCATTCTGGACCGCGCCGATCAATCCTCCGATGCGCGTCAGGCTACGATTCGGCAATTGCGCGAGTGTGGAAGTGGTCGCCAGCGCGTATTTCTCCAGGATCGGCGCATACGGCGTCAACGGATGGCCCGTGACGTAAAAGCCGAGCAATTCCTTTTCGTTGGCCAGCAGTTCATGCTGCGGCCACTCGGGTAAATTGGTGGAGGCTTCCGGCATCGGCTCGGTTTTCTCTTCCAAAGCGCCGAATAACGAGCTTTGCCCGCGTTGACGGTCGGAAATGATGCTGGCAGCGCGCGCCAGCGTGCGATCAATTTGCGCGAACAACGTGGCGCGGGTCTGGCCAAAACAATCGCACGCGCCGGATTTGATGAGGCCTTCGAGGATTTTCCGGGTTACCGCGCGTCCATCCACGCGCTGGCACATATTGGCGAGCGTCTCAAATTTTCCGGCCTCGTCCCGCGCTTTCAAAATCGCCTGCACGGCCACTTCGCCGACGCCTTTGATGGCGGCGAGGCCGAAGCGAATGCATAGTGGCACGGGCGTCTCGCCCGTGCGTTCCTGTTCCGCTTCAGATGATACGTCCGCTTTGGCCCCAGTTCCGCAACCCAATCGAAATTGGTCTTTTGGCAACGCTGCTTTGACTGGATTTTCATGAATGTAGTACATGAATTTCTCCAGATGCTTCCCATCCCGAACAATGTGATCAAACGATTCGGGCTGCCACAGTTCTCCCGTGCGATTGAGCGCTTTGTTCACTTCCTTGGCCGTGAAAGACTTCCACGATTGCAGAATGTCTGGCAATTTATGTTCCATCGCAGGCCGGACCAATGCATGAACGTGGTTTGGCATTATAACGTAGCTGCCTAACAAATATCGGTCGCCGTCAAAGTGGCGCAGCGCGCTTTCGACGATTTTCGATAGGGAAGGGTCTCGGAGCGGACATTCGCCAATTCCCTGGTCAAGATGTCGTTCCAGTTTTTCGCGATATTCCTCCGCGATTTTATCTTTCAACTCCTGCTTCTCTTGATCGGATAATTTGGCCGCGTGCTCTGCCTGATCGAGAGCAGCATCTCTTTCTTGGCGCCAACGCCGGTAAACTTCCTGCGGGAGCGAATCCGCCAGCCGGAACGTCACAAAATATGTGGCACCTTCCTGCTGCCAATGAGGCAAACTGCGTGAGTAGATGCTGGCGCGGCGGGATTTGTCAAACGCGTTAAATGGCAGTGCCGTAGGCGTTTTGGCCGCCGATGGTCCTTTTTTATCTTCGCACGGGCGGGACGCCCGTGCCACTACCTGCGCCGGAGCAAAATGCACCAGGCTTTCATTCACGTCCGGCCCCAGCACCTCGATGCCGAAGGCGCGCGCTTCGTTGATGTATAGGCTCAACTTGGCCGTGTCGCCCATGTCGTTCGTCATCATGGCGCAGAAGAATTCGACCGGGTAATTCGCCTTCAGGTACGCCGTTTGATACGCGACGATGGCGTAAGCTGCCGCGTGCGATTTGTTGAAGCCGTAGCCGGCAAATTTTTCCAGCAAATCGAAAATCTGGTTGGCTTTGGCTTCCGGAATTTTGTTCTTCTCCTTGCAGCCTTTGACGAAAATGGCGCGTTGTTTGACCATTTCCTCCAGTTTCTTTTTGCCCATGGCACGACGCAGCAAATCGGCGCTGCCGAGCGTGAAGCCCGCCAGCAATTGCGCCGCCTGCATCACCTGTTCCTGGTAAATCAAAATCCCGTAGGTCTCGCGCGCGATGGGCTCGAGCAAAGGATGCTCGTATTCAATCTTCACCTCGCCATGGCGGCGTTTGATGAATTCCGGGATAAGGTCCATCGGCCCGGGGCGGTAGAGGGCCACGAGCGCGGTGATGTGCTCGACGGAACTGATTTGAAATTTGCGGCACAAATCGCGCATGCCGCCCGATTCCAATTGGAAGATGCCGAGCGTGTTCGCTTTGTTCAGCAAATCGTACGTCTTGGCGTCGTCGAGCGGCAGGTTATCAATCGGGACGTCAATGCCGCGCGTGCGTTTCACCATTTCGCAGGCGTTGCGAATGACGGTCAGCGTCTTCAGCCCGAGAAAATCCATTTTTAGCAAGCCAAGGTCACCGACGGGATTCATCGCGTATTGCGTGACGATGGTGCCGTCTTCGTCCTGCTTGAGCGGAAGCAGATTTACGAGCGGTTGATCGCCGATGACGACGCCGGCGGCGTGCACGCTGGCATTGCGCGTGAGGTCTTCCAGGATAAACGCGGTGTCAATCAATTCGCGCGTGGCTTCTTCGGTCTCGTAAGCTTCCTTGAGCTCGGGCGATTGCTTGAGCGCCTTGGTCAGATCCATCTTCAAATCGAACGGGATCATCTTGGCGAGGCGATCGCATTCGCCGTAGCTCAGGCCCATGACGCGGCCGACGTCGCGCACGACGGATTTGGCGCCCATGGTGCCGAAGGTGATGATTTGCGCGACGGCATCGCGGCCGTATTTGCCGCGCACGTATTCAATCACGTCCGCGCGGCGATCATCCGCAAAGTCGATGTCAATATCGGGCGGATTCACGCGTTCCGGATTCAGGAACCGCTCGAACAGCAGCCCGTAACGAATCGGGTCCACGTTCGCGATTTCGAGCAGATAGGTGACAAGCGAACCGGCGGCAGAACCGCGCGCCACGCAGGCCACGCCCATTTCGCGGCCTTTGCGAATGAAATCGCCGACGATCAGGAAGTAAGAAATGAACCCGGTCTTGTCGATGACCGCGAGTTCCACCTGCAAACGGTCAATGACGGTCTTGATGGCGGCGGCGACGGCGGGGTCGTTGATCGTAGGACGGGCTTCCAGCCTGTCTCCATTTTTTTCCGGCGAAGATGATGGAGACAGGCAAGATGCCTGTCCTACGTTATCGGGTGGAGATGATGGAGACAGGCTGGAAGCCTGTCCTACGATATAGGTCGGCAACCGCTTTGGGTCATCGATTCCTTCGATGATGAATTCCTGTCCTACGGCCTTGGCGTGGATGGTGTAGCGGCGGAACAGGCCTTCCGCGAGCCATTGGCGCAAAAAGCCTTCGCGTGTGAAATTTTCCGGGGGATGAAACACCGGGTAATGCAACTTGCCGAACTCAATTTCCAGGTTGCACATGTCGGCAACTTCCCGCGTGTTCAGCACCGCTTCCGGCACCTCAGCGAAACGCGTTTTCATCTCTTCGGCGGAGCGAAGATAAAATTGCTCGGTTGCGTAACCTGCGCCCATCCGTTTGGGATTGCTCAACAGGTCCTGCGTGCCGATACAGACGAGGCAATCATGCGCGTGCGAATCCTTTTTATTGACGTAATGGACGTCGTTCGTGGCCACGAGTTTGAGGCCGAATTCCTTGGCGAAAGCAATCAACTGTTTATTGACCTTGGCCTGCTCCGCGATGCCGTGATTTTGCAGCTCGAGGAAAAAATTCTCCGCGCCGAGCGTTTGCTTGAACCAATCCACCGCGTCGCGCGCTTTTTGGAGCTGATCCTTCATGATCATATCCGGGATTTCGCTGGCGAGACAGCCGGACATTGCGATTAAACCCTCGCTGTGCGCGGCGAGAATTTCTTTGTCAATGCGCGGCTTGTAATAATAGCCCTCCAAATGCGCGGCGGTTGTGAGTTTGATGAGGTTTTTGTAGCCGACCTCATCTTTCGCGAGCAAACCGAGGTGATGATAGATGTCGCGCGTGCCGCTGCCTTGTTTCTTTTCCAGCCGGGAACCGGGCGCGACGTAAACCTCGCAACCGATGATCGGCTTGATGCCTTTTGCCCGGGCAGCCTGGTAAAATTCAATCGCGCCATACATGGCGCCGTGGTCGGTGATGGCGAGCGCGGGGAATTTCAGCTCGTGCGCCTTGTCCATCAGCCGATCAAGCCGGCAAGCACCATCGAGCAACGAATACTCGGTGTGAAGGTGGAGATGAACAAAGTCCGCGTGCGACATGGAGACAAATTACTCTCGCAAGGTGAGAGCGTGCAAGGATGGGTTGCTAACAATCGACTAACTGGTGGCGTCATCGTCAGGCCACGACATCGTTCACCCTGTCTGGCTGACTTCGAATGTCGCGCCAATACTCTACGCGAACATCTTCGTCAACTGCCACAGGCAGAGCGGATCCATACATCCTGTCTCCGCCTCGCCGCTTAGGACCTGAAATCCAATAATCCTCTCCGGTTGCTTCGTCCAAATAGTTCGATTTGAAACCACCACCGATCATCCGGCGAAAAACATGCTCGCGATAGAAAATCGTGCGTCCTGTTTTGTTGAAGGTGACACGACCGATGCGTGCGTCTCCTGTCAATCCGCCAGCCTTTCGCTCGATATACATGATCCGACTTTTCATGTCGGCGTTTGCCCCGGCGTTTTTCTAAGCTGCTTTTTAACATCTTCCCAATCCAGAAAGGTTTCCTTGCCTGATTTTACGGCTTCAGCTCTTTCGCGCAGGACATCTTCATGCCATGCAGGCGACTCGATTTCCGACTCGTTGTCCCCGTCTTCTTTCATGGCTAATCCGGATTTTGCTGCATCCAGTTGGTCATGTGCTGGCCCCAGGTGTTCCAATCGGTGCCGTAATCCTCGCCCAGATACAGTTCGAGCAGGTCTTTGGCCTCGTCGTGTTTGGAGTGGTCGGCGTCGCTGGCCACATTCAGGAGTAGCGGGAGTTTCAAATTGTTCGGGCGGTTCAAGACATCCGCCAGCAGTTCGTCGAGCACGCCCTCGGAAAGCTTGTCGTTTTTCAACAGATCGCCGAGCTGCGAGTAATTGTCATCGTCAACGAGGTTCGAGAGGTGTTGCGCGGCTTCTTCCTGGCCGTCCTCCGGCAGTTTTGGAAAGAGTGCGAACAGTTGCTTCACTTTGTTGGTGTCCGGTTCATCGGAACCGACGATGTCGTCTATTTTTTCCTCCCAATTGGTTTCGGAAGCCATGGTGTTGGTGGCCGTCAGGGCAAGATTGCTGGTTTGAACGACCGGAGCCGGCTCGTTCGTGATGATCGGTTTTACATCCAAAGTCGGATTTTGCGATCCCGGCGCTGAGTGCGTGGTTGCGAGCGGCGGGGACTGTGATTCGGGATTTGCTGGAGTCTGCGCGGTGGGCCGGAGGCCGCTGGGGCCGCGACCCGCGAGCAAGCCGACACCCACGCCAATCCCGATGATGGCGACCGCCACGACTGCTATCATTATCAAAATCTTCGAGCGCATAACGTCCTAGAATGTTTCTTAACTTCAGCCGGTAAAGCAACTCGAATTCATCCGCCTTTGCCGGGCGCGAGGTGAGTAACGCTTATGTCTGAAACTGAATCTCGTACAGTCTCTGGTAAACGCCGCCGCGTTGGATAAGTTCCGCATGGGTGCCGGATTCGACGATTTTGCCCTCGTTCAGGACCACGATGACGTCCGCCTTTTGAATGGTGGAAAGCCGGTGGGCGATGCAAATGGTGGTGCGGCCAATCATCAGCTTTTCCAATTCCTCCTGGACGGCGCGTTCCACTTCGGCATCGAGGGAATTGGTCGCTTCGTCCAGAATCAGGATGGGCGCGTTTTTCAGGATGGCGCGGGCGATGGAAAGACGCTGTTTTTGTCCGCCGGAAAGCAAAACGCCTTTTTCGCCGACGATGGCGTCGTATTTTTCGGGGCGTTGGGCAATGAAATCATCCGCTTTGGCGCTGCGTGCGGCGTCTTCAATTTCAGCACTGGTGGCGGATGGACGGCCGACGGCGATGTTGCCGCGAATGGTGTCGTGGAAGAGAACGGTTTCCTGGGTCACGATGGCAATTTGGTTGCGCAATTCCTTGACGGAAACTTCCCGGATGTCCGTGCCGCCAATCCGCACCGCACCAGTCTGGGGATCGTAAAATCGGGGAAGCAAATTCGCGAGAGTGGTCTTGCCCGAGCCGGTGCTGCCGACCAGCGCGACCAGATGCCCCGCTTTTACTGTGAGATTGATGCCGCGCAATATCTGTTTCTCGCCGTAGCTGAAGTTGATGTTTTCGAACTGGATGTCCGCATTGGCCGCTTTCAGCGGTTTGGGTGACGCCGGTTCGGCCATGGTGCTGGGCGTGTCCAGCAATTCGAAAACACGCTGGCTGGCGGCTTCGGCCTGATGAAGCTGATTATGCAAGCGGGTCAGCGATTTCATGGGCTTGTACATCAGGAAAATGGCCGTGAGAAAACCAAGGAAATCTCCAGAAGGAAATTTATCGCGATGAGGGATGACGTAAAGCAGAACCATGGTCACGCCCACTCCGCCCAGGAATTCCATGATGGAACCGGGAATTTCATTCGCGCGGACGATGCGCATAACCTGGCTGACGAACTTTTTCGTTATCAATTGAAACTCAACCAGCATTTTATCTTCAAGATTGTAGGCCTTGATGATGCGGTTGCCGGTGAAGGATTCGTGCATCAGTTTCGAGAGATCCGCGGCGTGGGTCTGCATCGCCTTGGCGGAGCGCCGCACCTTCCGGCTGTAGGCGGAGATGGGAATCACGCAGATCGGCACCAGGACGATGGAAAAAAGCGTGAGCCACGGTTGTTGAAACATCAGCATGACGAATAAACCAATCACGGTGATGGGATCACTCACCAGCGAGGCGAGAGAGGAGCCAATGATGGTGCGGAGCGATTGGGTGTCGTTCGTGACGCGCGAAATCAGGTCGCCGGTATTTGCCTGGTTAAAAAAGCTCAAGGGCAGGCTTTGGAGATGCGCGAACACTTTCGTTCGCAGATCGGCAATCGCGCGCGCGGAGGCCCAGCTTACCAGGTAGATGTTCAAATAGTTGAACAAACTGCGAAAGAACATAACCACGGGGATAAAGCAAACGATGGCGGTAAGGGTTCCTCGTGTGGATTGAAGCCTGGGCAGGTGTTGGGTCAGCCATTGCACGAACGGTCGGATAAAAAACGGCAGGTGGTTTTTTTCGGGATCGATTGGCAGTTTAACCGACGTTTCCGAATTTTCGAAAATCGAATTCCCGACCAACTTCACGATGGAATACAGGGCGCCGTTGGCGAGCGCGAGGAGAATGCCGCAAATCAGCCCCAGGATGAGCCGCGTGCGATACGGTCGCACATAAGTCCAGAGGCGGCGCAAAAATGAAATCATCCCGCGCAGCTTATGTCGGCAGGCGATTCGATGAAAGCGAGTTTTTGGCTGGCAACCAGCGAGGTGCAATTCAGACCGCGTATTCGGCAGGCCTGGAGCAACTGGAGTCGCGCGCTCCCCTGCGCCCTTTCAAATTTCCCCGGCCCTTCCCGGATTCGTTTTTGGGCAAAAAAACGGCTGGTCTGCCCGATTCAAAATTAAATGACAAAATTGTAATTTTTCATCGACTGTAATGGAAATTCCGGCGATAATTAAGTTCCACTCGTTCAATTCGTTGTACAATTAATGCAGTATGGTGTCTAAAATCGATGTGTCGTGTCTGTTGTTCGGAATATTCAGCCGTCGCGTCTTGCCGCGCTTAATCAGAAACCAATCCGAGCCGGTTTCTGTCTGAACCGATAATGATAGTTTTTTTGCATATTCCGAAGACCGGGGGCACTTCCTTCCGGTTTATCCTGGAAAATAATTTTGGCCTGCATCATTGCCATGCCGGACATGCGGGCGAGGCGGATTTCAGTGAAGGTGATCTCGCTTTCACGAAAAAGATTTTTCCCGGATTGCGAAGCGTGGCCGGTCACAATCTCGTCAATCCAACGCGATTGCCCGTCGCCAATCCTTTTTATGCCACCATTTTGCGCGAGCCGGTGGCGCGCGTCATTTCGCATTATCTGCAAATCAAACGCCGGAGGGTTCCGAACATCGAGTTCGAAAAAGCCTTGCGGGAGCGGCAGGAGTTGGAAAATCTCCACGTGAAACTGATGGTGGGGGAGCGAAATCTGGACAAGGCGAAATTTTTCCTGGAGAAACAATGTGATTTCGTCGGATTTACGGAGAGATTTGATCTTTCGATGCGCGTCTTTGACCGGCTAACCCTTGGCAAGCTGGACGTCAACTATCAGCGGCGCCGCGTCTCAAAAGAGAGTCCTTTTAAAAACGCGGTGCAGGCAGATTCGCGATTATTGGAAATGGTAAGGGAATTCAACCGGCTGGACCTCGAGCTCTATTCTTTTGCCCTTAACGAAGTTTTTCCGAAGCTTTGCGAGAAGGCGGGGCTGCGCGCCACGGATGCCGTGCCACCTTTGGACACATACGCGAGCAATTTCAAATCGAAGTACGTACTGGGCCGGTGCTTTAACCGGATTATCTACCGGCAACTTTGCAAGACCCGGAAAACGCGCGAAGCGAACACCATGTTGTTCGGCGCGCGCCGCGAAGGTCTGACTGACTAGAACCCATCCAGCTCGACCGGTCTCTCCGCGCGCCTTTATGGCGCTGAAAGCAAAGGCAGAATTTTAGATAGACGCCCGGCAGAATTTTGGAGGATAATAATTCTGAATTCGCGGTGTTTGTGAGTCAGGCCTGCAATCACGGACCAGCACCGCTAGAATCAAATTCCAATGATGAGCGTGCAGCGATGAGCGCGAGAGTGAATCTATGAGAAAGCGCGTCCACGTGAACCGGCTCGATCGCGGCGGGGGCCCCTGGTGGCGGCGGTTTCAACGTCTCAAATTCCAAACGCGATATCCTTTTCGCTACCTGGCGCTTCGGGATCAATGCCGAAAGTGCGGTTGCATTTTTGTTCACATTCCCAAGTGCGCGGGCACGTCACTGCGTGAGAGTTTTCGGATTCCCCTGGGAGGCCATGGCACGCTGGTTGACTACCAACTAAGATTGCCGCCCGAGGATTTTGAAAGTTCTTTCAAGTTTACCTTCGTCCGGAACCCGTGGGACCGCCTCGTATCCGCGTTTTTCTTCCTGAAAAATCAGAACATGAAGAGCAACCGAAAATGGGCGAAAAAGAACCTGGCGGCGTGGAATGACTTCGATTCGTTTGTCCGCCAATGGGTCACGGTGGAAAACGTCTGGTCTTATAGCCACTTTCGTCCGCAGTTTTATTTTGTCTCGACCGAAACCAGGCGGCCCGCGGTGGATTTCGTCGGCTTTTATGAAAATCTTCCCGGAGATTTTGCATTCCTTTGCAAGAAGTTGAAAGTCCAGGCCTCGCTTCGCGAAGAAAATCGCAACTCGCTTCGAGCGGAGAATTACCGCAATTATTATACGAACGAAACGCGGGACATTGTCGCGGGAGTGTATGCCGAGGACATCCGACTGTTCGGTTATTCCTTCGATAATTCGTCACTTCCAAATCAAATTGCAGCGCGCGAGGGGCGAGGTGAGCCGGGGGCGCCAGTTGCCGGAAAACGCGCGGTTGCCTAAAATCTTATGGTTTTTTCCCAGCAACCGCCATTTCTGTTTGTCCACATTGACAAGGCGGCGGGGTCGAGCATCGCACTTGCGCTGCAACCGATCGATTCGCGCCGAAAGAGCAGCCGCTGGCGGCGGCGGCTGGTTTGGCTCGGCCTGCTGAATCGCCTCGGTTCTTATCGCTCGCTGGAATTTCCCGCCCACGCTTACGCGAGCGCGGCGAAGCGTTGTTTGCCCCCGGACGTTTATGCGAGCCTGTTTAAATTCGCATTCGTGCGGAATCCATGGGACCGGCTCGTTTCCCGTTACGCGTATTTGCTGCATAACGAAAAACATCCGCGTCATGAATTTGTCCAGAAGATGAAGGGGTTCGATGATTACGTGGCGTGGGAGATCCGGCGGGGAAAGTTTTTTCAATACACTTACGTCACCGGCTCCGATGGAAAACTGATTGTTGATTTCATCGGACATTACGAACGGTTGCGCGAGGATTTCACGACAGTTTGCTCGCGGCTGGGAGTAAGCGCCGATTTGCCCCGCGCCAACGCGTCATCGCATCGGGATTACCGCACTTACTATTCAGACGCGACACGGGAACTGGTGGGGAACTATTTCAAGCGCGATATCGAACTGTTTGGGTACGATTTTGACGGGTTGAAGAAGTAGTTGGAGCGCGGAAAAAAAATTAACGCACGAGGCGGTAATGCTTCTTGTTGAATTTGAACCCGAACCATTGCTCCAGCTTTAA
>Ga0193718_1000063_pt1 | contig 21912 bp, 13 predicted proteins | sample U2a1metaG_FD_144918 | JGI IMG/M metagenome (GOLD analysis project Ga0193718, IMG submission 144918) | Soil microbial communities from a riparian zone of the East river system, Colorado, United States - U2a1 | ecosystem: Environmental > Terrestrial > Soil > Riparian zone | place: USA: East River... | reverse complement strand
CGAAGCATCGTGGCCCAGGTGGATGGAAAGAATTTTCACTATAGCCTTTCGAATAAATTTTTCTTACAACAGTTTCAGCGAAGCTCGGCAATCAAGCGTTAGGAATTACTTAAGCGCTGGACAATGGTGTAGTCGCAATAAGCCAAGTTGTAACCAGCGTCAGCAATCCGATTGCCCCACTCACGTTCACTTTGAGATTCCATTTCCACATTGAACATTCCAACCCGGTCAATGACTTCCCGCAAAGTAAATGCGTTCAAAGTACTCGCCCAAGAGTGCTCATTAACTGCATATTTTTGCGAAAAAGCATTTCTTTTTCTGATGTTTTCGCGCCGTCCTACGGATCCCTTCGGAGGGCAGGAGTCGATTCGGCCACCTACCAGGCCGCAATCGTTCTCTTCGAGCGCTATAAGGCCATGGTCAAGCCAAGACGGGCTTGGGATACAATCGGCGCTTGTAAACGCCAATACATCGCCACGCGAATGGCGAATACTCTCGTTGCGAGTTGCATAGATTTTAAGAGACAGCCCGGTTTCGGCTTCTATTTTTTTCAGATGGGAAATGCCGTAAAACATACCACCCATTTCTCTCTGGCTGTTTGCAAGAATAACCTCCACGCTTTGCAGGGGGTAAGTCTGTTGACTCAGCGCGCTTAGGCACAGGTTTATATGACGAGGGTTATCACAGGCAACAATCACTGATACAAGCCGTGGCTTTTTTTCGCTTATATCTTCCAATCGCATGGGACGCAAATGGAGGATATGGCCGGTGAGGGTGTCGCTTCTGAACTTGTAATCGTAATTTCTTATGCCGCTAAGGTGTAAATGATGTGTCCTGATTGATAAGCTCGGGTTTAAAACCCTGTATCCGCAACAGCGAGCCTCAAAAGCCAACCGTCCGTCGCATCTGGGGCGCCCCATTGTAAAATCGCACCGAAACATATGGGCCTTGGGTTTTCCGGAAAATATCCACACGTCTTGTGAAAGTGAGCTTTGATAAAAAATGGACGCGCCATTCGCGCACACGTTATAGCGAGTGAGACAGTAAAAATCATCCTTTCCCATTGGCTTGGCGAGCCGAGCAGAATCATCAAAATAAATATCCGAATTGCTGATGATATTGATGTCGTCCTCGCCACTGAAGCGGGTCACGCAGGAAAAGAAATCCGAATAGATCGGGCGCTGCCCGCATTCCAACTGCGTTGCGCCCTTTGCAAAAGAGGGAAGAGAGACATCGCGTTCTTTGAGGATATGCAATTTGAACAATTTAGATTCAATATTTCGCCGCAGACAGTCATCGAACTCTTTTTGCCGTTCCGGCCTGGCATCCAAGTAGTAATTGATAAACAAATTCATCGAATGCGTCCGAAAATCAGGTTTCAGCTACACGACCATTGGAATCCCCTGAGATTGGACGGCGAGTGATATAGTATTGGATCGCTCATGAAACCAAAAATGCATCCGGACATCTGTCGCAGCTCGAAGCTGAATGCAGGCCTTGTGGATTTTGGGTCCAATCAGAACGTGATGTGTGTTTGCTGATTTCGCCCATAATTTGAAGATATAAGCCCTGAATATTTTCTTCGCCGGATTTTAATTCTAATGGAATTAGGAATGGATTTCTCAACGACCAAAACCAAGTATCCACCGCCGCCGCAGCCAGCCAATTTCCATCCCAGAGATTCGGAGGCGTGCCTCGCAATGATCTCATTCACGCGATCGTTCAGCATTTCAGGGAATATGGTGACTTGAGATTCAAAAGATTTTTTTACTCCTTCACCGAATTTTGGAAGATCTCTTTCCGCTATGGATTTCCAACATAATTCCGCGGCTGAAGCAAGTTGGGAAACTTTGGAACGTTCGACGTTAGGTTTCGAATGGATTTCAAAATTGAGTGCGCGCGGTCCGGTTTGAAGTAGACAGAGATGTTCCTCAAGCCAATCGAGAGCGTCCATTTGTTCAACGGAAGTAATCTTTTCTGGCCAGTACCCCCCATCATAATCAAGCCGGTTTAAGCCGGGAAATACGATTCCAATCGCATCCTGTGATCCGGAAAAAAAAGGGCAGCCTGGCGGATTCTCGAAGGCGAAAAGAATTTTTGCAAGTTGTTCAGCGTCTTCGGGGGGCAATCCCTTTTGCCACAACTCGATTGCACGCCTGCGGGTGCTTGAGGCCATGCCACTGCGGGAATCGAATTCAATGGTGGGTTCGACTGAAATTGTGAGAACCGGCCCCGGGTGGTATTTCGAAATGAAAGGCTGGTCAAGCCATCCACCGGCAATGTCAAGCCTAAATGGCATATTGCACTCAGATCGCTCACCGGAGTGCCTTTTTATCCCACCATGTCTCTGTCGAAATATGCGCACCAAACCTTTAACCCATTTCTCATTTGTCCAAACGTAGAGATGAAACAAACCCGACTCCAATCAAGGTTCGACTCTATCCATCCTCTTTACATTTCGCGATAATTTCCAAAAATATCATTGATCCCCGCGAGCAGAGGGACTTTTTCATTAAATGACGCTCTGTTGTTTGAGTCAAGAGCGTTTATGAGAAATCCGTTGATTTTAACATACAGCTTCGATACCAAAAGCCAGTAACGCCATGAGCATCTCCTTATACCTGCATCCGGAAATGCGTTACACGATTTTTCAGGAGGAAAAGATGCGGTGCCTCATGAATCATCTGGGAGTAACTTTTGTTCAATCGCCCGCTGATGCATCGCTTTTGGTGGGAAACCGCATACCTCTTCTTGCCGAGCTTGCATCTAGGTTTGGGCCAAAGAAACAGTATTTGCTTTGGACTCATGAACCTCGCTTCTATTTGGAAGCGTCGAAATGGACAACTATCAAGAACTGCCGGGTTAGAACGATTTCGCTGCAATCGGGCGAAGTGTGTTTCGATAATTATTACTATGCAAGGATACCGACCGAAGAGGATTCCCAGCCTTTTAAAAGTCGTCTCTCCAAAAGACTCAAAAGAGTCGTTTGCGTTGCTACTGCGTCCCGGAATCCCTCTTGCCTTCTAAAACGCTGTGGCCAAGGCATAGATCTCAATCCTTTGCGCACAACTATTGCCTTGGACGGATATCGGCAGGGGTTTGTGGATATTCATGGCAGAGGCTGGCCCTCTTACGTCTCGCAAAGCGATTCCAGAAGCGGGAATTGGGCCATAGCCAAATACAAGATATTAACGAATTACGATTTCAATTTATGTTTTGAGAACACTTTGTTTCCCTTTTATTGCTCTGAGAAGATCTGGCAATCCATCTATTGCGGTTGCCTGCCAATTTACTATGGTCAAAAAACGATTTATGAGGATTTTCCTCGGAACAGCTTCATTGATTACGCAGATTATCCCACACCAGGTGCCCTTTTTGAACAAATTCAATCAATGAGTGATGATGAAATTACGGAACGTTATAACAAATGCGTGAAGGTTTTTGAAAGCGCAAGATCACACGCCGAGAGATCACGCGTTCGAGCTAGCGAGTATGCAATCTGCGAAATTCACCGCATGTGTGCCTGATCGCTCATTCTGCAATTTGCCTCTTTAGTCGAATTGTCTTTTTGGCAAGCTCGAGACTGCGCCTAAAATCAAAGCCTTAAGGAACGGGGTCAAAGCGGCTATCTGGCCGGCGGCGCTAACCAGTTCCTCCAACATGGAGCAATCGGGACAATCCGGTCGGCCTGCAGGGCATTCCGGCAGATCACAGATTTCGCGAACTCGCCGAAGTAAAGGGTGAATGGCTTCAGTCTCCAATTTAACGGATTTGAGCTTGGGCGAGAACTCCAGAAAGAACCGATCACTTTTAATCAAGAAATCCGAGTCGGCACCCTCCAACTCCGTCACCGGTTCGTAATAGAGCAGGCCGAGACAGAATGTTTGTCCCAGACCAATCTTGAGCTCAGTGAACCAATAATCGCCGTGATCAAAGAAATCGTAGGGATCAACCATGTTGATTCGGTAATATTTATCGAGGCCGTTGAGCATATTTGCAGCCAAATTCTCCACGAATGACGACGGGTAATTTAAGGTCCACCACTGAGCGCCGGTATCCAAGCTGATGGTCCGATGGTAATATGGATTATTTTGGTACGACAGCGGGTTAGCCGTTCCATAAGTTCCACTCTCGTGAACACGCTTATTTCGCAGCGAATACAGAAGTTGATCGTGCCTCAACTTCAGACAATCAATCCCGTTGATCTTTTTCAAGCGCTTATCGGCAGAATTTGAACCTACCGGCCAGAGCGCTTCAACGAGAACCGCCCGCGGGTCCGGCGGGTTTTGATGAAGCAATTTCTCGAGAACTGGCACGGCGTCTTTGACGGTGGGGCCAAGTGCATCCAGAGCAGCCAATGCCTCGCGCCTTGCGATGGCGGGACGTGGCAGATTGATTTTCACCAGCGACAGAAGCGGGCGCCTCTTCTGCCTCCACCACGACTCTTGAATGGGTGGCTTCGTCTCAAGCATTTGTACAATCAATGGCAGGGCGTTCGTTCCGATCCGGCGCACGGCTTCAGCAGATTGCCGGTGAATCTGCGGGAGGTCACTTTCAAAGCTTCTCAGCCAGAATGTCAGTGGCTTGCCGTAATAATTTGGCTCGGACTGCCGCCCATAAATGGTGAGCGACAGGGCGATTCCTAACACAATGGAAGCTGCAATCCAATGGCTCCGCCTCATGCGGCATTGCTACACCGGTACTTTTTGAAAAGCGAGCGGAATGCGGTTCCACCCATTTGCCTCAAGGGAACTCGTGTAGACGATACACCTTTCGCGGCACTGTCCGGCACATACTGCCCCAAACTATGCAATCGAAACCACCGGCAACCCTGAATCAATGGGTTTCATTTTGTTCATGGGTGGAACAATCCGGTTCGGATTTGGGCTTATGCTCCCTAACGATTTATGAATGCTCCAATCAACGAGCGGGTGGTGGCATCACTGGCCGCAAAGAAGGACAAGGCTGAAATCCACCTGGTTTCCGGCCATGTGCGCGACTTGCTGAACGTCCGCCGACTTCAAGGCCGTTTGACCGTGCGCCAGACCGCCGCGCTTCTGAACTGCGCCGAACATGATGTTCCGGTGCTCGCCAGCCATGGTCTGTTGACGCCGTTGGGACATCCGCCAGCCAATTCGCAAAAATATTTTTCGCCCGTAGAAGTCCTCGAACTGGCGGGAGATCCCGAACGGATGGGGCAAATTTGTGACGTGTTGTATAAACATTGGCAGACAAAGAACGCGGCCAAGTCAGGCAAACGGAACCTCGCCGAAAATGGCAATGGTGCCACTCGTTCAAGGCGATTTCGCGGCCAATGAACCAGTGTCCCGTAACAATTCCTCTTAACCGCCGCCAACTCGCCCGTTACTCGCTAACGCGGCGGGGCTTCGCTGCCCTAAATTCAGGTCATGCTTTCGCCCAAAGCCCAATTCAGTGTCGGGGATGCCAAAAAGTATTTCCGCGAGCACTTGTGCGTTGGGGACTACTACACCGAAGGCCAGCGGATGCCCGGCCACTGGTTCGGCAATGGAGCGGAAGACCTGGGCTTGGCGGGCGTCACCACGGAAGAAGAATTTGTCCGCTTGTGTGACAATCTTCACCCGCAAACTGGCGGCAAATTAACCCAACGTCAGAAGACCACCCGCACGGAAGTCGGCGCGGACGGTGCGGAGCACGAGGCCGCCAACCGCCGGGTGTTTTACGACTTCACCTTTTCGCCGCCCAAGTCAGTTTCGGTGGCCGCGCTGGTGGCCGATGATACGCGGATCGTCGAGGCGCACGAACAGGCGGTAATGGCGGCACTCGACCAATTGCAATCCCTCGCCGCGACTCGGGTGCGAAAGGACGGCCAATGCACGGACAGGGCCACCGGCAACATTGTCGCCGCCGTCTTCCGGCACGATACTTCCCGCGCCCTTGATCCGCATTTGCACAGTCATTGCGTTGTGTTCAATGCCACGTTTGATTCCGTTGAGAAGCAATGGAAGGCGCTCCAGAATCACGACATGCTCGTGGCGCAAAAGTTTGTTGAGAACGTCTATTACCACGAGTTGGCCCGCGAACTGGTGAAGTTCGGGTATCAAATCGAGAACAAGCCGCGCGGCGATTTTGAAATCAAAGGCGTCTCGCCGGCACTGCTTGAAAAATTTTCCAAGCGGCATCGGGAGATTGATAAAAAAACGTTGGAGGTGCTGGCCCGCGAGCCGGAGAAGGCCAACGGAAACGTGGCCGTTATTCGGGAGAACATTGCACACCGCGAACGCCCGCCCAAAGTCCGGGACGTGGGCCTGCCCCAGTTGCAATTTCTGTGGCATGACCAGATGACCACTGAGCAAAAGGCATCGTTGCAAAATCTGGTTCGCAATCCGGCTTCCGCCCCTGCGGGTGGCTCCATGTCCGCTGAACAAGCGGTCGCATGGGCTGAAGAACACTTGTTTGACCGGCGGTCGGTCGTTCAGGAGCATGAACTTTGGCGGCACGCGCTGGAACATGCCAGAGGCCAGAACGTCAGCCTCAAAGACTTTCAAACCGTCACCCGCCGTCGTGATTATGTGCGGGACGAAAAACATCCCGGCAAAGTCACCACCCCGGAGCATCTGCAACGGGAATTGGACATCGTTTGCATGGCGAGAGACGGGGCTTCCCGGTTCGGGCCGTTTTGTTCGGACTTCTCCGTCAGCCCGCAACTGGACACCGAGCAACGGCAGGCTGTCGCCAGCATCCTCCAATCACGAAATTTTGTGACCCTGTTTCGGGGCGGGGCTGGGACGGGCAAGAGTTATACTCTACGTGAGGTGCAACGCGCTCTCGGCGAGGCTGGTCGTGTCGTCGAGGTCATCGCTCCGCAACGGCAGCAGGTGATGGAATTGGAGCGAGACGGCTTGCAGAATGTCGAAACCGTCAGCGCCTTCCTGACGCGCCGTGAATTAGTGCGCGGGGCGGTCGTCCTGGTGGATGAGGCCGGACAGATCGGCGGCAAGCAAATGCACGCGCTGCTTGACTGGATTCAAGCCAATGAAGGCCGGGTGATTCTTTCGGGCGATACGCGCCAGCACGGGGCCGTCGAAGCCACGGACGCGCTGCGAGCGATAGAAAAACATTCAGGACTGCCTGCCATTGAGTTGACCAACATCCGCCGCCAGAATCCCGCGCTGGCGAGTTCCATCGAGGAGCGGCAATGGATCCAGGAATACCGGCAGGCCGTGGCGGAAGCGAGCGAGGGCAAACTGCTGGCATCATTCAACCGCTTGGAAAAGCTCGGTGCAGTCGTTCAATGCAGCGTTGCAGACCAGCACGAGAAACTGGCCGAGCGTTATTTGGAACTGATGATAGACCGTCAATCCACGGTGGTCGTCTCCCAAAGTTGGAATGAGATCCACCGGGTTAATGACGAGATTCGAGCGAAGCTCAAACACGCCAAGCTGATCGGTGAAGGTGAAATGAAGGTCGCGGCATTTCAGCCGGTGGATTTGACCAACGCACAGAAACGGGATGCCCGGTCGTACGATGACCAGACCGTGCTCGTGTTCAATCGGGATGTCCGTGGCTTCAAGGCGGGTGAATCCGCGCGCTTGCGAGTGCTCACCGATACGCATTTGATTGTCGAGGGCGAAAGCCGGATTGCTCCCATTGCCTTTAAGTATCTGGATAAGGTTACGGTTTGCCAGCGCAAGGAAATGCCATTGGCTGCCGGTGACAGGCTGCAACTCAAGGCCAATGGTCGCAGCCTGGAAAACCGAAAGCTCGCCAATGGCGAACTGGTCACAACCAAGGAAGTCTGTGAAGACGGCCGCATTGCGCTCACGGACGGACGGACCCTGCCGCCAAATTTCCGGCAGTTCGTGCGCGGCTACGCGGTCACCTCCTACGCCTCGCAAGGCAAGTCGGTTGATCATGTGCTGTTCTCGGATTCCGCGGTCAGGGCCGCGACGAATCAACAGCAATGGTATGTGAGCATTTCGCGAGGAAAGAAAGGCGTCCACATTTTCACCACCGATAAAATTGAACTTCGCCAGAACGTCACCCGTTCCGGCGACAGGACTCTGGCTCTGGATTTTGCCAAGCCGAAATCGGGCCTGGCTGGCAAGTCGGGGAAAATCCGGCGACAGGATGCCGTTCGGCGGCTCGCGATTGAACATTCACAACGTGAATCGGCAAAGCGCCGGGCGGAATTCATCGAACAGTTGCAAGGCAATCAACAATCCGTCCCGGCTCAAGAAGCCCCTCGATCTGACAACCGAATTGGACTCAAGCCAGTTCAAGCCCCGACCCATAACCGAGGCATTAGACCATGAATGCACCCTCTCCTTGCTACAAATTAAGCCGAAGTGTCATGGGCGAGAATGTGCCAATGGACAACCTGCGACTGGAATTGAATCCCGCTTCCTTTTATCTGCTCTCCTATCATCATTTGGAATGTGCGAAATTCGAGGCGGGCAAGGACCGCGATACGCTGACGCTTTCGTTTCTCGGCCATCAGGTGCGGATTCAGGGTCGCAACCTGCGTGATCTGGCCGTGGCCATCCAAAAGCGGGCCATTGAATCCGTCATTCAAATGCCCGGTCGGTACAGTGCCGTCGGCAACCAGTCCGGTTTCGTTGAATCCATCGAAGTGCAAGTCGATGGGACGCGGAGTTAATGGGTAAAACCGTGACTATCGGTTTGTTGGCTGGCAGCTAATTCGCATTCGGGCTAAAATGGCCTTCTGACAAGTTCAAAGAACGTCTTTGTTTTTAGCTGCGTGACCCCTGCGGCGACAGCCTCGGCTTGCGCTCTCGTTGCGGTCGGATGATTGTGCGCCCAAAGCGGATGCACGATGAATTCACCACGCGGGCCTGAATGCGCTGCGGGCAAACCTGCAAACGTCGTCGGTGTCCAGCCAAGAGCCTGAAAATAAGGCGGTGTTGCCGAGGCGACTAACGGATGCCAGTAGGGCATGGTGAAATCCACAGGCGCGTTGGCATCAAGTGCTAGACGAGCCATGTCAACGGCAAGTCGCCAATCGAGGATGCAGTGCCAAGCCAGGTTTGCATAATCGCGCAGGCAGTTCGGACAAGAGACCTGGCAATCTGTCGCATGGTGATCGGCAAGTATTTCGCGCAAAAACGAATCGTTTGGGTCGGCAATAAAGCGGAGAAGGCGTTCAAGTTCTGCCGGCTGCTCGAAATGGGAACAGTAACCGGCGCCGTTCTCTAGACTATCGGATAAGAATACCTGCCCAACAACTTGTCCAGCGTGACGAGTGACGCGCAATCCCACACCAATTTCCAGTGCGCTGATGTCGAGCAAGACGGAAACCGCTCGGCGCAGCAGGAAACCGAAAGAGTAGAGTGCTGCGCGTCCCTCCACGCGGAGCGGGGAAAGATCAAGTTCCGGGCGCACGGCGTGAAAACCCAAAACAAGAAGATCGGTGCGCTTGATGGAACCAAGTCCGACTCGGCGCACAGCATTACTGTATTGCGGCGGAGGTGCCCCGCTTTGCTGTCGCGCATAATCCACTGCGTCGCGTGTCACCCAACTTGAACTACGTGCCAGTTGCTCGAATTGAAACAACTGTCCTGCGTTGTCATTTACAACACAGACATCACGCGGGCCGGACCAAAATCCGACGTTGGCAACGGTGGTCATCGTGAGAGGGTCGGCATCGGTTTTTTGCCGCGACGCACGGGGCGTCCACTCAAACGTGCCGTCAAAGTCGCGTCCGCCGTCAAATAGCGTGCGGAAGCCGCGCGGTTGGGACAACGGTATTACCGTGAAATTGGGCGTTTGGCATACGGGGCACATCGTGTTGCCCGGTGTTGGATTCAGGCTCACCGCTTGGCAATTCTGACAGGTGCCAATCGGCATATCGACTCCAAGAGGATCTGGTTCTTCCTGAATGCGATTGCCAATTCTGCGGTAATGCGCGACACCGACTGCCGTATGGACAATGCCGTCTTTCACGGTTTCCGCTCCCGGCGCAAACTGGCTGATTGCAATGTCTAGGTTGCGATCCACGGCGTCTTCGGGCGGCCAATCCGTGTTCCGTGTCGGGTCGGCATGAAAAAGGAAGCGCGTACGAGTGGGAAAACCGAACATCGGAAGCAGTCCGGCATTGGCAAGACGCTCACTGAGCGCGGACTGCGTGTAAAGAGAATTATTTGGATTCGCAATATTTGTGACTTCGTTGACAAGATCATTGCTCATCCAATCGGCCAAAGCAGTCCTTTGATTCAACAGTTCCGGCTCAGCAAAGGTGAGCAGAACATCGCATGTGCGGTCCAACACGGCACGGTTCTGTTGAATCCATGCGCTCACCATGTCAGCGACAGTCGGCCCACCATTTACACCAGGAGGCGGTTGGTTCCATCCCGCCGCTTCGCCAAACTCTCCATGCACACTCTCACTAGTCCCAATTAATAACCCAAGCGCGCTAAATGCCTGTCGCAATACTTCTTTGACCAACACGCGCTGGAGAATGCTTTCACGGCTCAAATCCACGTAAGGGGGCGGCGGCGGATAGGCTGTAATACGGTCGGGACGCTGAAAGTAGTAGTCGTCGTGGCTGCGTCCACGACAAAGCGTGAGTGCAACGCTCAATCCAGTTTCCCGTCGCCCGGCGCGTCCGACGCGTTGCTGATAGTTGAAACGCATCGGAGGCATATTTGCCATCATCACTGCGAGCAGCGAACCAATATCCACACCCGCCTCCATCGTGGTCGTCACGCTCAGCAAATCCAATTCATCCGTGCGCGGTTCTTCTTCTGGATACGGCAGGCAGCGGCCTTGGAAAAGACGCTGTCTGCGTCGGGCCTCGGTCTTGTTCGTCTGACCCGTCAGTTCTTCACAATTAAGGCGGAACAACTCACTCGTTGGCCGTGCCAAAAAGCGATAATAGTCATCGGCGACAAGCATGTCGGCGATTGGCCGCGCAGGTTCCAAAGGTTCCAGGCATTCGATACAAAGACCACCGGAAGGATGCAGGTGGAGTCGGCGGCATTGTGGACAGGATTGATACGTGTCTAAGGGTCGCACCAGGCAAAGATGCTCGGCAAAGAGCACGCCGATTTGGGCAGGGTTGCAAACTTGTGCCCGGTTCAATAAATCGTAAACGTCTCGTTCCAAATCTGGGGGCGATTCACTGTTGTGGACAGCAACGCGCTGAAGGTATCGCGTGACATAGGCAGGTGGATTCGTCTGCGGCATCGCCCCGTGGGTCGAGAGGCGATTGCGCCGCGAGCCGAGTAATTGTATGACACTGTCTGCCGCTTCTTGCACAAGGGGGCGAGTCGTTGGGAATCGTAGTCGGTCAGTAGTCGCAAGACCGATGCCGAGTGCTTCGAGGCTGCGCCGACCGGACGCAAAAATGGCGTCGGTGACTTCGCGGAAAGCGGTTTCGCGGATGCGTCGAAGATGGTCTTGTTCCGTATGCGCTAAGGGCGGATTGATACGCGGTGCTGGCTGAGCGCCGGAATGCCATTCGTAAATCTGCCGCCAATACCCGGCGCGACGGCGCGGGTCGCTATCTCCCCATAAAACATCTTTCGTGAAACCGCCAGGGTTAATGCCTTCGGTGAGAAGTCGAGCGGATATGTCTTCGGTGAGCGGCGAAATTGGAAATGGACCATGAACACCACGCTGTAAAATCTGCTGGGCCGCTTGTCTGTTGCTCAGCCCCGGAAATCCTGTGGCAGGCTGATCGGCGCGATTGCCCAAGGCAGCGTTGAGAATATTTGCTTCACGGGGATAACTCGCTTCAAATTCTTGGGCCAATAACGGCTCGTTGGCCGTGAGTGTCGCGCCTGTAAGCTGTCTCTGGAATGTTATCGCTCCACGCCCAGCCATCTCTAGGGACGAAGCCAACGCTTGACGAACGGCGTCACGGTAATGAGCAAAGCGCATCCCGGCGGATAGCTTGGCAGCATCCTGTCGGCTATCAGAGAAAACTACAAGTTTGCGACTCGACTGCTCTTGGGTATGCGGCATTTCACGAAGTAGCGTGTCGGAAAGCACTTGCGCCACGCGTTGAAAGCCCGTGCGCATCGGACGAATTGGCGTGTCGAGACGCCGCCGCCGCCGGTCTTCGTCGCATCGCGGGCAGATGGCTGGATACGCTTGATCGGCACCCGGAGCGGGGTTGGGGACATGATAAAGGAATCCTCGCAAGCCATTTCCGCCGCCGAGTTCCACGCGCGCTTCGAGGGAATCCAACCTTGCAGCTTGCCAACGCCGTGACACATTGTCTTGGCTCCAGTTTCCCGTTGCTGGTTGGCCTATGTCCGGCGAAGGCCAAAATACTGCATAGTTGTCGTAGCGCCGGTCAAGGAATGCCGTCTCCGGCGCGGTTTCCAAGTCCGGGTGGTCTGGACTCAAAAACCATTCACCGGGAAGCACTCGTCCTTGAGTATCTTTCACTTCACGCCGATACCCGCCGAAAAATACTTCACCGCAGCATTCACACACGAGCAATTCAAGGACGCGTGCTCCGCATTCACAGGAAAGAGTCGGTTGGTGATACAACATGCCGACAGGAGCTGTTCCTTGGCGTGTGGTCATCCTGCATTGGGGATCCGTACAAGCCCACAAACCCTGCACGCTGCGAAAAAAAAGATGTGCACGAAGCCTGACAGGCGCAGGCCGCGCGGCAGAGAGACACACTAATACACCCTCGATTGCCTCTGCGCGTTCGTCATCGGGCAAAGCCGGAAACAACCTGTCACTGAGTTGGGAAGGTGGCTGCGGGACAGATGAACCGTTGATTTGGCAGGCTGCGCGTATAGCGTCGCTGGCCTCGGAACGAATCGCGACTTCGCGCAACACATGTGCTGGTTCGCCTTCCGGATTGATTCCAACCGCTTCGGCCAACATTCTGCCAGGTTCGGCTAGATTACTTGCGTTCAATTGGACGGCGCGGCCAAAATCGCGAAATGCGGCGGCAAACGCCGCGCAAGCGGAGATTGCGCCTGGTGCGGGCGGCGTTGCTGTTCCGGTAATTGCAGGCGCAAAGCGCGAGTGATTCCGTCCAAAGAATTTTTGGAGGTATTCGCGGCCGCTATTGCCATTATCCAAGGAAGCGCTTGACGCGATAATGCGGAGTTGATCGGAATCAGGATTGAGGCCCAACCTGTCAAGCAACACCCGCAGCAGATAGGCGACTTCAGTGCCTGGGGTACCGCGATAAGTGTGCAGTTCATCTACAACGAGGTGGAATACTCGGCTGCGGTCAGCGGCAAGCCAGTCGCGCGTCTGATCAAATATGCCCGCCTCCAAGCTGCGCATAAGCATGATGTTGAGCATCGAATAATTAGTGATAAGCAAATCCGGCGGATCGTCCTGCATGTCTTGACGCGACCACATTTCCGCTCCGTTAAGCGTCTGGAAAAATACGGCCGCGTCGGAACCAGCAACCGCCGCTGCCTCCCGCGCCAAATCTCGAAGTTCTTTGCGCAGTCGAGCGTTGTCACCTCTGCCGGAAACGGGTGTGCGTCCCGTATATCGTCCGAAATAGATGCGATTGCCGGGGCGGTGGGCATCAAGCCAAGCGTGTGCTGCCGGACTGTCTAACGCAAGGCGCAGACGCATGAGTTGATCCTCTACCAGCGCGTTAAGAGGATAGAGCAGAAGTGCGCGAACTGCCGCCGGACGGGTTTCATGCGCGCGCTGCGCGAGCCGTTGGGCATAGCGTGGATTTTGGCCCTGCATCGTTCTATGGCGGTCGTCCCACCAGTCCCACGCGGGTGAACGGGGGCCGGGCGCAGACCATTGACGTGATTCACGCACCAATTCTGCCAGCACCGGCACGAGAAAACATTCCGTCTTGCCGGAGCCGGTGCCCGTTGTAACTACCACGTCCCGGTGTTCAACTAGTGTTCGTTGGAAGACCTCATGTTGATGTGAATAGGGTTGTCGATGGTCTGGAAATAGCGATGGGCCAAGGAATTCGGCCACTTCCTCGGCAGCGGGATTTCCCCAGGATGCGTCGAGCAATTCGTGCGCTGCGGCGGAGAAATCCGTGCCGCAAGTAGGATAGGCTGACATCGGTTCGATAAGCGGCTCGCGCCAAAGCCGCCGGTCTTGATCGAGGAGTGCGCGGCGTTCGTCGCGTAATGCGTCGTAGCGAATGGCAAGCGGGCTGTCGAGATAGCGACGGTAGAGGTCGCGAAGGTTTCGGAAAAGGGCAATCGGATTGTTCATTGTTGTAAACCCTGGCGTAAAAGCTCGGCTGCGAAACGTGCAATTTCAGGCGACACCTCGGCGTAAGTCAATCTTCCGGTAGTTGAGGAAAAAACAGGCAGCGAACCGGAACAGAGAACGAGAGACCGTTCAAGCAATCTCGGCGGACGGCAAATGGCTGGCAAATCCAGCGTCCGTGCGGTCGCGTCATAGTATAAAACTTTACGCCGATTACGCCTGAGCAACGCATAGATTGCGATGGCTCGCGGCAAGGCAAATGTCGCACCAAGCCAGCGAAGAAAATAACGGGGACGCTGATAACGATGCGTAAAGCGAAACAGACCTGTATAAGCTAATAGGGCACGGCGATGGTCGGCTGCTTGCCAGCACAACGCTTGGGCATCAAATTGGTGAACGCTCCATTCTGCTCCTACTGGAAACTCCGTTTGCTTGCTTTTCCGCGCCGGCGGATCGCATGGCGGCAAATGAAATAATATGGCCAGGGGCGCGTCCGGTTGGAAGCCTACACTGGCGCGGGTAGCCAACTCTGCGAGCGCGGGTTCGGCATCAGCGATAAGACGAATCGTTTCGGGCGCGCCGGAAGAATCATTTCTTTCACAACCAAGATTTTGTGCGGCGCTTAGGACCCGCTCACGCAATGCCGGTGAACGTGCGCCACACAATACCCCTCGGACACCGTTCGGCACCGTATGCACTGCCAGGGTCGGTGGAACGACACGCCAGCCTTCTTTGCAATCGTTGGCGAAGAACTCGACATGCGCGAGACGTTCAAGGTCAAGCCGAAGTTGCTGATGCAAAGGAAACTCGTTGGAATCTTCTGCATCGGTTTCGGCGGTCGCCGAATGCAATTCCTCAACGGCTTCACGAAACCGTTGCCAGGAGCCTTCTCGCCGCGCCGATAGCCAGAACAATAGTTCGTTCGCCTTCATCGCATCCTCCTCCAAAGCTGTTTGGCGGTTTCACGGTAACGCCGCCAAAGCATTTTGGCGTCCTCGCTATCCGTGGAGAGGGCAAGTCCTTTGCATCCCGCCTCGCGGATGGCTGAAATCCAGGCAGCCAATCGGCGGTTATTAATGCGATTGCCTGTCAGCTTTTGAAGGTTGATCGCGCCCGGTTCTGCCGGGCCATACAATACCACGCGCGCTGACCGCTTATCCACATGGGCCGAGTCCAGCGGCAACGCCCAGACGGGCGCAAATGGAACCATTGTCAAAATGGTTTCGCAACGCACGTCATTGCGCGGGCAACAATTAAAAATTTCACCGGGATGCGCACCTACAAGTATCGGATTGCCAACGGGCACGCGGATTTGTTGCCATCGTGCTCCGTCAAGACGTTTAGTATTCGCACCACAAATCGCGGCACCCGTGCCGAAATCGTGCGCGTGCCACATTGGCCAATCTTCCTCCATCCTGGTGAGCGTGTAAGTGACGCTTTGGCCCTCGAACCACAACCGATGTTCCTGAACGTCATCCCATTTCTGAGCTTCAAACGCGCCGTCGGGTGCAACGTGGGCTTCCCGCCCGTCAATTGTGACCCGAAAGCCGTTACCAAGTTCTCCGGTGAATCGAATCCGTGGTGGGAAGCCGGACAACCATGTTCTTTCTTGGAGCCGGATGCCGCCGATAAAATGCGGCTCAATGTTTGGCAACGGGCAAAGAGCATTCAGAATATGTGCATCGCCGCGCATTGACGCGGCGCGTGCGGGTGTGACTTCGCGGAAAAGCAGCCAGCCGGATGGCACACCCGGTGTTGTATCATCAATTATTTCCGGGGTGGTGCAACCGGTTTCGCTAAGCGCGGCTAGAACTTCATCTCGCAAGTGTGCAGCAGCAAGCACCACATGGCGCGCATTTAAAAGGAGACGGGGGTCTTTACGTCGTGAGACGAAGCCGTGCAGGCCAAACTCGTCTCCTTCAGCGAGCACATAAAGTTCGCGCCCGCCCAATACCCATCGCCAACGTTGAGTGTCTCCACGCCCATGCCATTCGACGCCTTGCCGCAAGGCATTATCATCGCCCGGAATGATTACTGACTCGTAGCAATCGTCTTTTAACTTCGTGAGTTGTTGCTTGCCTTGCGTGCCTGTGATTTCCAATTTATCTGGCATTCCATCACGGTGATCCGGGACAAGTGCTATTGTCTTCACGCCACCACCGCGACCGAAGACCAATTGCACGCGCAATTGTAAATCCGCATTCGTATTTGTATTTAGTGGTAGGCGCGTGTTCGTAGGTCGGCGTGGACGTGCTTGATTGACTGAAGAAACAGGCGTTGGTGGGCGATACGTCGGGCCTTTCGCGGGAATGGTGGTTTTCTCCGGCGTTTGTTGGGGAGTCTCGACAGGCGGCTCTTTCTCTTGGGTTTTAGGTGCCGCTGCGGATTCCGGCGGCAAGCTTGCCAAGGCGTTGGTTTGGTCACCGGGCGCGGACAAATTAACATCCGCTGCCTGCGGCGCAGTTGGCGGCTCGCTAATCTGTGGGAGTTCATTAGCATGGGCGGGAATGATGTCTCCTATCGGCTTCACGTCTGACCCGGTCGCAACGAAAGCCAGTGGCGAAGTGCGATGCGGTGCCGCGCTGGTGGGATTATCAACGAGTGCTGGAACGTCCGTTTCTATTTTAGAATGCGCGTTGTTCGTCGGCTGGTCCGAAACACCTTCACCTAGCTGAGGCAAACCCACCCGTTCCTCAACCGATGGTGGCATAGCGGAGCTCGTGGCCTCCGGCAAATCAGGGGTTTTTGATTGGTGATGGAATTTCGCCAATGTTGGGGAACTATCCGTTTCGTTGGGGGCAATTGGGGGCTGTTCTTGAATTGCATCTGAAGAAGTTGGTGCTGGCATTACGATTTCGCGCGATCTTACGTCTGACCGGCGACGACGTGACCAAGCGAAAGCCGCAAAAGCGGCCAACCCCAAAAACGCGAACGCAAGAAACCCGATCATTGTGTTTGGAGATTAATAAAAACCCCACGGAGCAAAGTTTTCATTTGGGCTGGTTTTTCGCTTTCTTCTTTAACACAGGAGGGCTGACTATGGCGTCGTTCATGCACGAAGGCCGGTTCACAATAACCACGTCGAACAATCCGCTGAGTCCTTTCAGGCCACGCTTCAATTCCGCTTGTTCCTCGGTACGTGCGCCATCATCCCAAATTGCCGCGATGACCGCGCGATAGGGGGAATCCTTGCGGAGATAAAGAGTCAGGTCGGCGGCGATTTCCTCGGTCAAGTCCTTCACGCTCTTTCCGCGATACCAGAATTTCACCTCGACAACGAGTTGCAGCCCTAAGATGCAAAGATCCGCACGCGGTTGGTAAGTCCCCGTTGGCGGCAAATACTGTTCTTCCTCCAGTGCAGGAATCAGTGGCTTCAAAACAGCATAGAGCATGCTTTGAAAGTGGTATTCGTTCTCGATATGCCATCGGCGCGGTTGTGCGCCTTGCTTGGCCGTTCTAGGTTTGTCTTCCCAGGTCCAGCGTTGGAACGCCGTCGGCACGCGATGCAGAACAGTCGCCACGTCTGTCAAGGTGAGGGCGGCGATGTCGAAATCCATTGCCCGCTTAACAGCCCAATCTATCGCAGCCAAACGCAATCCGGACTCAAAACCATCCGTCACGCTCGAAGCCTCGTTCAGCGAGGCTTTCAAAACATCGCTGACGGACTTTTCCACTGGAGTGCTCCATCCGTGACGATGCAATGCCGCCGCGAGCCACACTGGTTGATTGGCATCGTTGCCGGTAGTCTTTGCAACGGCAATTCGGCGTCCCAAAATATCGAGCAAGCCTCGTCGCCAGCCTCCATCCTGAACCAAGCCATTAGCGTCCTTCCAAACTGTGGCAGACCACTTCTCGAAACGCTGGCGAATCTCGTTGCTCAAAACATTCTCTGTTCCGGCAACGACGCCAGCAAAATTCAGTGGGTCGGCGACTACGCCGCACGGCTCGCCTCCCGTTGCGAAGTTCGGCTTTCCGATGGACCACTCCAATTGGGCTGCGAACTCCGCCGCAAAACGGTTTTTTAACGCCCCGACGCTGCACGCAAATCCCAGCACCGCCACGTTTCGCGAATTGCGCTCTGCCCCCTTCGCCGCTGCCGCCCTTGTAGCGGCATCCTCCAGCAGCGCGACCAGATCGTCGCCCCCGAGCAGCCATCCGAGAAATGCCGCCACCAGCGGATTTTGCTTTGCGTCGGTTACGGCGGTCTTGAGCAAGACCGTGCGCGCGTCGGTTATCAGCATGAGGTTCTCCGTTTTCATAGAAACCACCTCAGCCGATTGAGTCGCCCGTGAATGGAGTCCACGCTAAAGTGTGACAGCCCGCCGAGCCGGCCAAGGAGGCGTGCGATGAGTTGCGAATAACCAATTGTCACCGGCATTCCCGCCATGTCGAAACTTTTCCACGAGTGGGAAGCAAATGTATAAACCTGTTCTGTCAAATACTTCATGTCCGTGAATGTCGAGCAACGGTGAAGATGGAGAAGTACCGGGTAAGGCAGCCCGTCCGTTGGCTTCTTGACCTCTTTCGCGCCGGTCAGCGACAGGATCGCGTTGGACTTGTTGAGAGTGAGATACGTTCCGCGCATCGGCGCGAATTCACCTTTCATCACATCGACTCCCCTGGCGAATCCCGCGCTGAAAGATTTCGCTCCAGGATTGTCGCTATCGAACAAAACGGTGTCGTGCTCTTGGGCTACATGGAGGAACGCGAAATCAACATGGTAATCCTTCAAGCTCTCCGCGACTGCTTTCACTGCATTCGCTTCGATATCCTTCAGTGGTTTGAAAGAATGGAAGATCAACCGGACTTCATCGCCCTTCTGCCAGTTCATGTCGCTTCGGGCGCGCTCGATGGAACTGGTGAGCATTTCGACGACCGCCTTGCCGTATTCTTCAAAGGGCACGGCGTTCGACATGTTGCCGAGCAAGTAACGCCCCTCGCTCGTGAACATCGTCGTGATCCCGACCATGCGCTGTCGTGCGCCAAGCTTTGAATCGCTTATTGACGTGCTTCCCAGCCCGACAACCAATTCGTGCGCCATCGGATTATTCACTTTCAAATGCCACGGTGTTCCGCCGAGCTTCGCGTAACTCGCCAGCGCGATATTGCTCAGGATGAAATCCAAGCCCGATCCTTTGCGACGGCTGGTTTCGATCATGAACTCCTGAGTCGGGATTTGCTGGGAAAGGAACGTCGCCTTGGCGACCAGATACGGATTGGTTTCGCCGCGCATGTCGTGGCTGGCCTGGTTCACCTGCACATAGGCCAGATGCCAGCGTTCTGCTTCCGTCGTGACTGCCGCCAACGCCTCTTGCGCCGCTTTTCGATAGGCCAAAGCTGTCGCGTTGTCCGCCAGGAAGAAACGCACGTCTTTCCCTTGTAGCCTGTAAGTCTTAATGAATCCGTTCGGGAAGAAGCATTTCCGCCCTGGCTCGTTATGCCCCTCCAGCAACTTTTGGAGAAATTGTTCTACTTCTCCCTTACGGCTGCGCTCGCAAATGACGCAAATGCGCGGTGTTGAGGGCGTGAAACCCTGCTGACTGTATGGCCCAAGTTCAAAGATTCCGCGCTTCGCATCGTTCAACGCTGGCTTGTTGAACGTCCGGTCGAACACATAGAGCGCCTGTGGTGCTTGATGAACGGTCGGAAACCGTTTTCCTTTCGTATCGAGGTGCGGCAGCACGGGTGCTTCAAGCCCGGGAAGCAAGCGGAGCGATTTTTGGGTGAGGCGATTTTCAATGCGCGCCAGTTCACTGAGTTTCTTCGGTCCGACTTGGGCCGCTGACTGCAGATCAAACAATTGCCGGTCAATTGTATTCGCCCTGCCTGTGAACGTGGCGTTGAGACAGCGCATGAAGCCCTCGTAGTCCGCCTCAATCTCGACGTCATTCGCGTCCACTGTGTTCCGGCCCTCGCGGCAATCCGTCAGTTGCAGTGTGCTGCCGTTGATGACAGCAACGCGGCCGACCAGCCGCGCGCGTGGTTCGATGCGAGCATCGTTGAAAGGTGATTTCTCGGATACATACAGGCCGGCCAAGTCAAAGCGTTCCGCCAGCCATTCCGAACATGGCCGGGCGATGCGTCGGTAAGTGTGATGGTCAAACACCAGGCCGAGGAATGGGTCTTGTCCGTCGAATTGAAATACACGGGCCTCGATTGCGTGCGCCAGCCGCACGAGCAACCAAGGTGGAATTGTTGCGCCGTTCACGGCCTGTGCGATGAAGTCATGCTCCTTCTCGGAGGACAAAACTTTCAATGGCCCAACGTCCACAATTTTCCTGTCTGCTTTCCCAGCGAAACTGGAGATGAAACTTTCGTTCACCAATTGCCGCGCCACGCCAAGGTTCTCTAACAGTCGAATCTTTTGCGTCTCCGCGAAAATGGTGCAGGCCGCGCCATCCAGCCGTACCGCATAAATCAAATCCTGCTTTTTCCCATTCGCCTCCACGCTGACTCGATTGAAAGCGTGCGTGCCTGCGTGAGCCTTGCGCAATTCGCGCATCGCGTCCTTGGAATCGAACGGCTGGACGCCCACAGAGATTTCGGCGTCGGGCAGACCGATCGGAAAAATGTTTAAGTGCAGATGGCTCATGTCTTCAGCGTGATGTGGGTTCGTTTGGCAGGATCGGCTTTGCCAAATTTAGCTCGCCGACTGCCCCGACGTTGATTATTGCCAGATTGAACGAGCCCGGCACGCGCTCGATGCGAAATATTGCCACCCGGTAGCCGCCGCGAATGAGCACGGCCTTCAAATCATCAAAGTCCTGCTCCCGGAAGCGATAGCCCAAGACAACAGTCTTCAATGCGTGCTTCGGAAACTCAACTCGCTTCGGCTCATCGCCGGACAGCACCAAGCGCCACTCCTTCTGAAACTCCCACGCCTTGGATTTGCGCAACGACCACGGGTCAACTTGTTTCGTCGGCGGATTTGAAAAGTCGGTATCGACTGCGGGAGCATGCAAGTATTGCACCTGTTGAATTTCAGAGAAAAATGGATCACTCGTATCGAAGCCGAGGCAAATCCCACGGTGGTAGTCCGCATAGCCAGCCCACATCAATTCGTTATCCATTTCTTCCGCGAAGCAAAGCACCTGCGAATGTCGCCGCGTCTCTTGACCGGCCAGAGGAGCAAAAACCTTCTTGGCTGGTTGGTCCGTGAGGGTGTTCAATTGCGTGAGACTGCCGAGTTTTCGCTCACGCATCAAGCTGAACAGGTCTTTATGGTGAAGGATAAATCGGTCTATGTCCAACGGACTACCGGTCGCACGTGGTCCAAGCAGACTGTCGTGGAGGTCGTCAAAATCGCGAGGCGATGAAAAATGGAAAGTGCCATTCTCCAGAGATTCCTTTGTGTAATTGCGTTCGGCTACGCCCCCATTTCCGTCCTTGCGGAGTGCGAAAGTCCACGCTCTATACCTGAAGAGGATTTTGGGAATCGTCACACCCGCCTCTCTCCCTGCGACACCACAGGCGCTTTCTTCTCGTGTTCGGGTCGCTGCGCGTCACCCCAGGAGCGGACCAGGACTTTGAATTTGCTGGCATTAAGGAATTCCTTATTATTCATGGTGCTTCAGTGATTTCTGCCAACAGAGACCAAGTATTTGGGAACAATTTGAAAGTGGGGTTCACCGTCACTGCCACGCGACGGAATATTGAGACGGTAGAGTCCTGGCTCCGGCATTGGGAAAGGCACGACTCCCTGCGGTCGTAACGACCAGCAAACGGCTTTGGACGGAGTTACAT
>Ga0193718_1000062_pt1 | contig 21971 bp, 20 predicted proteins | sample U2a1metaG_FD_144918 | JGI IMG/M metagenome (GOLD analysis project Ga0193718, IMG submission 144918) | Soil microbial communities from a riparian zone of the East river system, Colorado, United States - U2a1 | ecosystem: Environmental > Terrestrial > Soil > Riparian zone | place: USA: East River... | reverse complement strand
GTCCTCCGGCAACGAGATGCCCTTACTTCCCACGTCGTTTATGACTTTCGTCTCAATTGTCCGGGAGATAAAATCGACCACGAGCCCTTGCCATTGTTCGGGCGTTATATCTTTCACGTCGTCAATTTCCAGATCAGTGAGCTCAAGGACCGCCTCATCCCATGCTTCTCTCGCAATGGCTTGGTCGATTGGCCCACCCGGCGGGCAAAACACATCGGTCAGTATAGCAAGTGCCTGCTCAGCGGGCTGTCCAATCAAATTCTCAAGGCCAAGTTTCTCAAGTGCCTTGCCGATCCCGTCACGTGCAACACCCTGGACGAAATCGATCGCCCTACCAACCGAGGGGATTGAAGCACCCATCCTTCGCGTTGCTGTCCGTCCGCTACCTGTCCCCTTGCTAACGTAGCTGGAAAGAGAATTTCTCAGCGTTCGACCGTCGCGTGAGGAGGCGAACGAATTAAAACTTGTCCGCGAACTTCTGAAACTGCTGGCAGGTACGGGCTGAGGCAGTGGCGGTAAAGCGGCTGGCGCTTCGGGCTTTTTCTGCTCTTTCGGTTCCGGTTTTTTGGGCTGTTCTTTTTCGTCTTCCTTTTCTTCTGGAGGTGGAAGCACCGCTGGCGGGATCGACACCTCCAGGAACGACGGGATTAAAGCGCTCGAAGCGCTTGGACCACCATACTTTGCGGAAGTGCCCATATTTATCGCTTCTTGTTCGCCATCTTCACCGCCGCCGACAGTTTGGGGCTTTGACCGCCCGCAACCCATTTATCAATTGTCGCCGTGAGTTCAGCTTTAATGGTTTGATCGGTGAACACCTTTTCAAATCCCGTGGTGACCCAACCATGCACTTTCGCTGGTGGAATGTCCCGGAGAAACGTGAAGAGCTTCCTCTGCAAAGCTGGCTTGGCTTTCGTTAACGCCACCAGACCCGCAGGCCGGGTCGAATAATCGTCGGCCTGTGCTATACGGGTCTGAACAGCATCAAAGACTTGTTCAGCCTCAAGTGGCGAAAGTTTGGAAAGCTGCGGCTCGATGCTCCTCACAGCCATTTCTTTTCCAAGCAACGCATCGACAATGGGGTCCAAATGGCTAGTCCCGGCGGCACCCCCGAAATAACTTCGCTTATCGCGTGTGACGAAAATATATGGCCTCAAATCAACGTTCGCTAATTCAGGGTCACACTTTGCCCACGCCGCAATCCATTCGCTTTTTGCCCATTCGTCGGCGTCTTTGGAACCATCGGCAGGTGTTTCGTCTTTTTCGGCATCTTCCTTCACCTGGACGTTCAGCCGCACTGATTTTTCCAAACTGCCAAGCTCTTTTGCCTTCCCATCGGAACTCGCATAGGCCGCTTTCGTCAATTGATCGTAGAACGCCGAATTGAAGGATTCAGCCAGCATCACCTTCGCAAGGATTGGTTGCTTGATCGCGGCTCCAAACCCGCGAGCGGCGGCTATTTCGTTTCGCAACAGCATCGAGTTGAGGAAACGTTTTATCTGCCGCGGATTGCCCTTTGTGCCATCGGTCAAAATGCGGGCGATTTGCTGGCTCAGGGTAATGGCGTGCGAAATTTCGGGCGGGAGGTTTTCGTTCCCCTGACCGAAAAGGGCCTCTTTCGCCATTTTTTGATCCAACACGGCCGCGTTCCAAGGCTGGCTCAAGCATTCGCGGGCGCGCGGAAGCAACTTGGCAAAAACTGCGCTGTCCTCTCCCAATCCAGCCTGTGCGAGTACCAGCGCAATATACGTTTGCGTCTCGGCATAGCCGAGCGCTGGTATCCGGAAAGGAACTTGAATGAGTTTTTCCAGATAATATCGCGCGTAAGACATCGGCCCAGAAACGGTCGGCAGATCCGGGAAATGTTGACGGACCGCGTACTCAATCATCGCTTCATCCGCCGCGATGATGAAGGCGGTTTGCGGCCCAAAGAGAAAAAGCCGTATCGCCTCAAGCGTCTCAATGGAGGTTTTCGGCAGGCACCGATCAAGGTCATCAATCAAAACCACTAACTTTTCAAACCCCGCCGTCTTAATCAGATCTTCAAATTCCTTGTGAAACTGCCTCATCTGTTCCGGAATTTTTTGCTCCGCTTCTGGTTTCAAGATGCCTTCGGCTTCCGTCACGGCCTTCGTCACCTTTTCAATCGTCAAATCCCCCTTTGCCACAGTGAATAGACCTTGGAGAATAGAAACCGCATCCGTCACCTGTTGCGGATGCGGAAGCCCGGTAAAAAGGGAAGCAATCCAAGGTGCGCTTTTCTTGGCAATCTTCAAATAATTAACGCGCCTGAGAAGTGCCGCAGCCTTGGTTTGAAGCCCTTCGTTGCCTTTTTTGGCGTCACGAAGTTCGGTGATGATGCTCTCGATAAGGGCAGCTTTCGCATCTTCGAAGCCTTGGAATTGCCAGCCGTTGAAGCGCAAGCAGAGCACCTTGGGATGGGATGCAAAGCGCTTTTCCGCCATGGCAAGTACGCTCGACTTCCCCGCGCCCCAATCGCCGTGAATGCCAACGGTAATTGGCTTTGCCTTGCACTCCAACACTCGCTTAACCAGCGTTTCAGCGATAGCATCGTAGTAAAGCAGGTCAACCTCTGTCTCGTGATCGATTAAAAACATAGCCTCTGAACCCCGCGGTTGAACGGACGAGATTCGAGGATACCGGTTTTACGACGACGAAGAAAAGGAATTTCCGGCGTGGTTTTGTGCGGTTTCGAGGCGCAATTTGCGATTCTGTTGGACCTCAAAATCTCGTCATTCGAAACGAAATTTACTGGCTTCAAGGTATTCTTCAACATTTTCGCTAGCCAGCCAGCGACGTCCGAGCTTTTCAGAAACAGCACCAGTTGTGTTAGAGCCTGCGAAAGGGTCGTAAACGACATCGGACTCATCCGTAAGAAGCTTCACAAAGAATTCTGGCAGCGCAGCCGGAAAACGTGCCGGATGAATTTTAATCCCCGCCTCTTTACAGCGCTTCGTGTAAACATCATTCGCTGCATTGTTGCCGAATTTGAGCATGCTCTCGGCTAATCCTTCCTCAACCACGTTCGGCGGGATCGAGCCGCCGGAGGAAATCTCAGTGAATCCCGCTCGAATATTGTGGCCGGAGGGCCGCACGGTTTCCTTTACGCCCTTCTTGTTCAGACGAATCATGTCCGCGCTGTAGGGCCGAAGCACTTTGCGGTTGCTCGCCTTCGGAAATGGAGTCTTCGAAAACCACCACACGTATTCGACGGAGTCTCGGACACGGACCCGGCGCACTGTAACCCACTCAGCCGGCACCGGCATCTTGGCCGGATTATACCAAAAACATTCCTGTGCAAGGTGGAAACCAATTTCCTCCACCAGCGCCATAGCGAGCTTGAAATGGTAAATTGAGCGCGTTGGCGTTCCCTCGTTGTAGCTTCCGCCGATGTTCAGAACAAAACTGCCATCGTCTTTCAAAACGCGGAAAAACTCTTTGGCGAATTCAAGGAACCACTCAACGTAAGCCTCTTTTGCAACATTCCCATACGCTTTCTTAAAATGGAGAGCGTATGGCGGGGATGTGAAGATCAGGTTTACGGAGTTCGCTGGAAGCTGCTCAAGCACGTTTTTGGAGTCGCACAGATACGCCGCCCCGTGAGTCGTGCTGTAAAACGGGGAGGACAGCGGCAGCAACGCTGAGGGGTTCTCACCGTTCGCAAAAGCTAGGTCAGTCTGTTTCTTCGATAATTTCACTGCGTTTGACACAACAATACCCTTTCATGAAATGAGTTTCCAAGAGGAAACCATTTGCACTATTCTTCGTTCACCATGACATGGCGCGGTGGATGACACACGCGATTTCAATCATGGATAGCATAATAGGTTTACATTGTCAACCCATTCAAATGTAGAAATTCGGCCTGACGATTGGGTAACGCCCGCAGAGGCGGCCCGACTTCGTGGCGTGACGCGCCAGGCCATCACCAAACTTATTCGTGCAGGTCGAGTTACAGTGCTGGAAATCGGGGGCCGTCACTTGGTACTGCGGTCAGACATTATTAATTTTGAGCGCAAGAAACCAGGACGTCGAAAACAACGAAAGGCCTCGAATGCCAAGGGTTGACGATATTAAGGCACTGCTTGTCCAATGCACGCCTGAAGAACGGCTTCAAATCTTCAGGCTTCTTCGCCAAGAATTCAACATTCACCCCATTGAGGACAAACTCAACACAAAGGCCGAAGTGATCCTCGAAGCATTCGGACGAGCAAACGATCTGACGCTTCGTGGAATTCGGGGCATAATTGCCGAGGCAGCATTTTCCGTCGATGTTGTGACGGCCTTGAAGGATTGGAAGGACGTGACACCCCCAGGTGACCACGCCTACGACTGCTTGCTTCAGGACAAAGTCGGCCAAGTCAAAGTTCAGGTGAAGATGCAGCGCCTCCGTGATCACCGGCCCATGCGCGCAAAGGAGGGATACCGCTTTTTGCCGGACGACATGTTCGTTGTCGAGACGCAGCGGACACGGGGCGGGCTCGACACAAAGGGCGAGAAAACAAGGCCCTATCGCTTTGGCGAATTCGATATATTGGGTGTTGCACTGCATCCTTCGACAAACAATTGGTCGGATTTCGCCTACACCGTGGCTAATTGGCTCATCCCCGACACGAAACAGAAATCGTGCATGCTGAAGTTTCAGCCTGTTTCTGCGACCGAAAATGAAGATTGGAGCAGGGATTTCTTAACTTGTGTAGCTTGGTTTCGAAGTGGTCAAAGGAAACAGATTTGTGCGAGCCGCGTTAATCTCCCAAAAACTTAACCGAACGGACGTACGGGCCGCCGCCGCAAAGGAAGCACCTGAACCGGAAGCAATTCGAGCCCCGCCAATCTTCGCGCGTGATTCACTTCGCGCAGCAACCGAATATACTGCTTTCGAACTGGAGCGTATGGCGCGAAATGCAGGGCCCCGAAACGCGCTGCGAGAAGCTCGAAATTTGCACTCAACGCCATCCCCCAAAATCGACGTTTCAAAAATGCAAACTCAATGCCATCAATTCGGACCGACGCATGCGACCTGCCGTCCCGTCCGCGACCCAAGCCGACGCTATAGCCTGCGAAACGTATTGGGTTTTTCCTAAGGTCCTTAATGTTCCTCTCATCCTTGAAAAAGCGGTGCTCGCCTTTCGTGGCCAGCAACAAAAAAAAGCGACCGAAACGTAGATACTGAACGTTTGCCTCCCCTCTCTTCTTTTTCCGCGCGCGGACGTGCTTCGAACCCGTGATTCGATATTTCGCCATCAGCTTTTGATCCACCGCTCGCGGGTCGGCGCCTGCGGGCACCGAGCCAGCCACATAAAAATGGTAACCGCGTGAAACGTACGCGACAGCAAGCTGTTGAATGAATCCTTCAACACTCGTGGCTGCGCACTGATAGCGCTTCGAAACATTCCGCAAATGGGGATGGACATTGTTTTCGGCACAATCTCCTGAAAGCGCAAAACGCTTCGGAAAACACGCAGCAGAAAACCCCAAACCTTCATCAAAACCTTCGTTCCGCGCCTGGGCGCAGGTTTCTCCTTCGCTTTGGCCGTTTTCTTCGCTCGCCGCTGTATTCCCATATAGTAGTTGCCTATCTATAGTGGTTGCGGCTTGCGACATCATTTTTTCTTCGTAATGCAGTGTTGCCGGAAAGACAGCATCACTTGTCCCCAAGTGATTCCGCTTAAGCGCATTTTTGCTTAAAGCCGAGCCGGTGAAGGATAAAACCTCACCGGCTCGCGACCTCATCAAGACGGGTAAATCCCGTCAGCCCTTTCAGTCTGTGAATTTTGCTCGGCACCACCCGTTAGCTCACAGGCACAATTCCACACTGCCTTGCACGGAACATGCGAAGGAAAGCCTGAGCTTCCCTTTCTCCTACGTCAGGCCACTCTCATCCGATTACGGCAGTTGAATCACCGGTTGACCACCGGCACCGAGTTACGAGCTCGGACGCCATATTCGTTGCGCGGTTAATCGCTAATCTTCGCTTACAGAGTCACGTTGGTATTGGGCTTACGCCCCTCGCTTAATCAGGTATGCACAAGGCTCCCGCCTCGCCATAGTTTCCAGCGTTCGATTTTTTTGAATGCTGATTTCTGGGGACAGAATACAGAAGCTTCCCCTTATCCGGCCTAATTTGCTTTGTCCGATTCGGCACCGTCTCTCTGCAAGTATTACTGGCAAAGGCTCACGCCTCTTTCATAGTTGAGCTTTTCGCCGTCTGCTTTTTTTCATTCAGCAGAACGCCGGGGGCCGTCAAGCCACCGGTTGTCCCGTGTTGCCACGAGCAAACTCCCTACGCCAGCAGTGTTACTTGAACCACGGGCCATTAACCCGAATTGGCCATGTGTGGCTTTGGTCCCTGTCCCACTGACGGGATTTGAAACATAACATCAAGTTTCGCACCCGCTTTGATTACGACGGCTCTTGGGGGTTGCACCCCAAAAGCATGTCCCGCTCGCCCTTACTCCTACAGCTTACAGCAGTGCATTGGATAGAATCTCGGGATTGCTCTTCAGTGAAACTGAAGCATTGCTCCGAAAAGCCTCCATCGAACCGGACGAGCCACTCTCGTGGCATCCGGCTCTACGGGACATCGTCAAAATGCGGCTGGTAAGGCCGCGACTCTTAGCCTGCTGGTAAGCAGGTTTACCGAGTGATGATGCCCATCTTGATGAGGATCAGAAAATGCGTTGGCATCTCTGCCCTCTTTTTTTGGATAGCGCATCTCCCGTTACTTCAACAGACTTAAAGTTTAAGCCGATGTTTTGGTGACCGGGTTATTTTCCCGTCTTCCACGGAACGCTCTTCGGGTAATGTGTTTTGGACGCCGAATCCGCTGCCTCGAGCTCGGGGTTAACTGATTTTGCCGTCGTGCCAATGATACCAAACGTCGGTGTTTGGATGAAACTACATGCATTTAGTATCACACCCAATTCCAAGGTAAATCGTGGAACAATTAAATCGGGCCTGTGGAAAACCCGGTCAACGCTTTAAATCACTTAAAATAACGGCGGCTGCCTCAGTCGTTTCCCCGAAAACGTGGAACATTTTCGCTGTCCCTCTCGCGGGAATGGCGAATTGCGGCCCGAGCTCTCTCCTCCTGCGCTTGTGTTATCAAATGCCATTGACTCCGGCGCACAATCGCAACAAACACCCGCACCGGATCACGAGCCGGAACTGTGTTCGCTCGAACCGCCGCAGCAATCCAGTTCAAGAAATTTGATTCAGAGCCTTGGACCCAGTTGTTTCTCACGGCTTGGAAGAAAAGCGCCTTTAGCGACATGAAGTTTTTTAAGTCCTGAGCCTTGATGTCCCGAATCGTTGCTTCCCCCCGATTCTTTTGTTTGCAAACACCAGGCACTCTTAGAGCGCGGCTCTCAGTTTTCTGGTTTTTAAATTCGTAAGAAGTTTTCTTGTATTCATATGGGGGTGCAAAATCAGGGCGCTTTTGTAGCCCACGGGGTGAAATTTTTAGCGTCTCCCCTTTGCCTTCATGCCAGGCCAAATTCACCTGAAAATATGCGCCGTCGCGGTTCAGTTTGCGCTGAAAAGAGCCTGTATCTTTTGTGATTAACCCGCAATCAATCAGCTCTTTTCTAGCCCCCTTTACGGAGCGAAGCGAAAGCCTGAAAACATCAGCAATCCACGACGCTTTGACTGTTCCCGCCGAGCGTAAGCTCGCATCTTTTCGGTCGATTGAGAGACCCCGCACCACGTAAGCCATGACTGTCTTTCCAAGCGCCCCCTTTGTGGACCGAGCGACGAACCGCAACACGGCGCGCGGGACAGGAATAGGCCGAAGTGGTGAGCGCTGTCCCGAAAGGCTTTGCAACAGCCCGTCATTTCCCGGAAGCGAGTCGCATTTGACGACGAGAAGTTTTTCGCTCCACGACAGAAGCCCCGCTTTTTTGAGGCTTCGAAGTTCCCTCTTCACCGCTTGAGCTTTTAGCCCCGTAACCGCACAAAGCTCCGCGACCCGGTAACGAGCCTCACCGCACGGTTTTCTCCCCTTCTTTACGGCGTCCCGCTTTGCTGCCTCGCGTGTTGCCACAAGCGAGAGGCACGCGAAATAAACGCGCACCGCGCGATACGAAATCGCATCTTGATTCAGAGCGCCAAAGCAATTCGCAATCTGAACCGGAGTAACCGTTTTATACCCACCTTGAATACACACGTTCCCTTCTCCCTCCCGACTGAGGGCCAAGACAGACAAATTTTGGGTGCAAAAATCCTACGAAGCTAAAAGATGGGCCGTTGACGTGGATTGGGAGATGGAATTAAAATCGTCTCACTGTTCAGGTGAGCTCCCAACCAAGGGCTCGCTTTTAGCTTTCGCAAAACAACCAGCCGCCAAGCTGGTTTTTTTGCGCCCGGAGTTTTCCTTTCTTTCTTTGGCCCGCTAGTTCCCCTCGCCGGAAAATAAAAATTGGGCATTCTCCAAACTTCAACACCCTTAAACCGATATAGGGAGATCATCCAAATTCTGTCCAGATACTTTCTTCGGCTATGTATCTAAAATCACTTTGGAATCCGGCACTATACCGGCATACCGGCACACTGCGATTGAGGCATACCGGCAGACTGGCTAACCCGCCGCAAGTCAAAGTGAATTCGGCTCCAAATATCCGCGAACTGTCTGCCGGACTACCGGCACACACGACATTATTGTGCCGGTATAGAGGCACTCTCACATAACTGCCTGATTAATTTTCGGAACACGAACCGAGCGAGACCAAGATCATTGAGCCGGTATACCGGCATACCGGCACACAAACCGGGGAGCACAAAATTCTTTAGACAGGTGAAATTTGTCGCATAAAGAAATCCGATGGCAACAATCGGTCAAGCAGACTCTGGAGCATCCACTTTAAACGAACGGAAGGGGGCTTAAAAAATTCTTTCGTCCGCTGCTTGAGCTCGGCAGCCTTTCCCGATTCAGAAAGCGGTGCGAGCGAAATTAGCGCTTCAGCATTTTCCGAAATGATTGGAGTGTACCGGCACACACTGCAACGAATGATCGCGGAGACTCTGCCACTATACCGGCACACTGAAGCGATACGCTCTTCGTGAGTCAGCCTGTATACCGGCATACCGGCACACAAACTAAAATAGGGGATTGTTGCACTGCCGGTGTACCGGCATAGTCGAAAAAGTCAGGTTTTCAAAATCTCGAGGGGGTCTTATGCGCTTCAAGGAAACTCAGGTCATCACTTTTGCAAATCAGAAAGGCGGATGCGGCAAAACCTCAAGCGCCATTTCTGTGGCGGCTGCATTTGCTGTCGCCGGATATTCAGTGTGCCTGGTCGACACGGATTCGCAGTGCAACACGACCGATACGCTCGGCATTGATCCAGACGAGCACATCCGCGCCGGGCACTCGACACTCGCCGACATTTATCTAAAACGAATGCCGGCCTCGGAAGTGGAGGTGGAATACGGCGAGCGCTTTAACGGTTTATTAAGTCTTGTTCCCGGACACCGGGCACTCCGAAGCGTTGGAGCAAGACTCGAAAGCGAAAAACTCGCAGCACTCGCAAACGATCAAAATTCAATTCTTGATACCGACGACATCGCAAACGAACACCGCCAAAGACTAAAGGAGTCTTTGAACACGCTTCGGGGGAAACGCGATTTAGTAATTATCGACACGCCGCCAGATTTGGGTTTTGAGATGACAACCGCGCTCATCGCGTCAGACTGGTTTGTAATTCCGGTTTTTCCATCCGGCTACGATTTGAGAGGCCTTGAGACCCTAGCCCGAACCGTCGAAAAAATCCGCAAGCGTTACAATCCAAACCTTCGCCTCGCGGGTGTGCTGCTTGGAAATTATGACAAAACAGCCAAGCTCGACGCTGACATTCACAAGGCACTTGTAAAAAAATTCGGCGACGATCTCGTTTTTAGGACGACCATCGCCAGAAGTGTCAAACACCGTGAATCGACCCTTTACCGCCGCACAATTTTTGAGCACGCGCCGAGTGACCAAGCCTCAATTCAATATGCGGAGCTTGTGAAGGAGATAATTAATCGAGGAGCAAAGGGGGCTTTTGGAGCTACGCATAACCCACTCCCAGATCAAGGCGCTCTCGTGCGAATAGCACCCGAAGCCACTGACACCGAAGAATCAGGTCTCGGGAGCAGCATAAATGGCTAAAAACAAACCCGGCTTACCTGATGGATATGAAATAAATCTCAACAACCCGGTAGAACTTGGCGACTATCTGGACGAGGATTTTTCAGGCAACGCTGCAAAAGTAATCGCTGCGAAAAGAGCGACGGCTCCAAAGCCCGAACCGGTAAAAGTTGTTAGTGAACCAACGCCGCCGCCGACACCCAAACCGCAGAGTGTGGAAGCGCTACCTCCTTTGCCGCCAAGAAACGACTCGGTGCTTGATCTCGCTGAAGCCCGGCGCCGCAGCACACCGAAGGCTGCCGCCTTCAGAAGGCCCGACCGCATTCAGTGCAACATGCGGCCCGAGACGGTGAAGATGTTTAATGACATTGTGGAGTACGTTCAGCGCTACAGCTTGCAAAATGACGCGAAGGCCAGCGAAATCTTTGACGCCCTTATTAGCGTTCTGCACGACTCAAAAGAGGAATTGGCATTTAACGACGTACCACGAAGAGGGAAGTGGGGGACACCTACGGCACGAGCTTTTCCAACCGCTTTGGGAAATGCTTTCGCTCGGGCAATCGCAATGCGCTATTCAAAACAGCAGACGGAGTAAGCAAATTTCTACTGGCCGACTGCGTAGGATGGTTTGAGCATGTGCGGTCGCTACACTCATTTTTACACTTGGAAAGAAGTTCACGATTATCTGTCGGCTTTTACTTTGAAACCCGTTGAGCTTCCGAAAAGCTACAACGTGGCCCCAACTCAAAAAGCTCCGGTCATCCGAATCAACGCGGAAGGGGAGAAGTGCATTGATCTCTTGCGGTGGGGTTTGATTCCGTCATGGGCCAAAGACCCGAAGGTTGCAAGCAGCCTTATCAACGCACGAGGCGAAACAGTTGCTACGAAGCCTTCCTTTCGAAGTGCTTTCGCAAAGCGGCGATGCATCGTTCCCGCGAGCGGTTTCTATGAATGGAAGGGGACAACAGCTGGAAAGAAGCAGCCGTATTTTATTTTTTCGCCCGATAAGACGCCGCTCCTTTTCGCTGGTCTTTGGGAGAGATGGGAATCGCCGACAAAAGACGTTCTCGAAACGTTTACGATCGTAACAACTAAGGCCAACAGTGCGCTTACAAATTTACATGAGCGCATGCCAATCATTTTGAACCCTGAACAAGCCGATGTCTGGTTAAACCCGAACGCGCCACTAGAAGAAATTGCCGAGGCACTAAAAACCGCCACTACCCTCAACTTGGAATACTTCCCGGTATCGACGGCAGTTAACAGTCCGCGCAAAAACTCTCCTGAATGCGTCGAGCGGATCGACATCGGCTGAGGTTGTCGATTTCCGTTCGGAGAACTCTGGCGCGCCGCGACCAACGCTCGCACGCTTCGGTGCTTTTGCTTGCCCCTCCGCTTTGCTCGCGCTCGACACGGCGCTAAGGAGCCAGACTGACTCCGCAGCTTTTCGGATGCTCCGTCACTTGCCGTTTCGCAAGCTCCACTCCCGTAACCTCCGCACTCCGAAAACAGCGGAGACAGTCTCCAATTCTTCCCCCGGCGCGAGAGCGGCCAATTGTTTCCGGCTACGCTTCTCGTTCCTGTGAGGCTGTGCCTTCACCAATTTGGCCGCACTCGCTGCCGCCCCCCGATTTTAGTCTGACACCTGGCTGTCGCGCTCCAAGCCGGGCAGCGAAGCCGCCCTTTTCCCCCATCGGCTCGCCGCCCCGCTCTTCGCTCCGCCATCCAGGAGTCAGAAATACGCGCGCCCATCGCGGCCCCCATATTCTTAAGTTTTCAGGTCCGTTTTTGTGCTGTCGGTCCTCTCTCTCGCCCTCACCCGCCCGCTTCTTCAACAGGGGGCTTTGGCGGTGCCCTCTGAAGACTACTCCCGCCAGCCGCCCTGTTGCGCGGGCTTTTGCAAGTGAAGGGCGAGAGACCGGAACCGAACAGCAGAGCACAAAAAAAAGACCATGAAAACAAACACAAACAAAAATCAAAAATCAGAGATCAAGAGCCGTCCCGAACAATCGAGCACGGGGCGGGATCAGAAGCAGGGGACAACAATGGAAGCTACCAAGCATTACGTGAACTACACGGAACGCGAAGCGAATCGGAAACTTCCGCAAGATCGAGTTTTGAAGATTCTGGAGCGATGGATGCCGCTGCAACGGAAAATGGCTTCCGTTGTGGGGTCTTGGATATGGATTCAATTCAAATCCGAACCTCCACCTGAAATCCGCCGCGACCTTTCACAGCTTGGATTTCATTGGAACAGGAAGCGCCAGCTTTGGCAGCACCCATGCGGAAACGAAGCAACGACGACAACCACCACTGCCTAATCTTATGGAGACAAAAGGTTTCGATCCAATGCTTCCGGGCTTTGAAATTGTTAAGCCGTTCAAGTTCGCGCCGGGGCCTCACGAATATAAAGTGACGACCCTGCGCGAATGCCCGACGCCGGACGCTTTGCAGTTGTGCGATACACCGGAAAAGGCGGCTGACTACTGGAGGCTCCACGTTGGAACAAGCCCATATTTTAATCCTGATTGCGAGTGCCTCATTGTGCTCATTCTTAATACCCGCCGAAAAGTGAAGGGCCATCAGCTTGTGACCATCGGCACGATGGACACCCTTCTTGTTCACCCTCGGGAAGTTTTTCGACTAGCAATAATGACGGCAGCTTCCGCAATAGTTGTCATGCATAACCATCCAAGTGGAGAGGCCACGCCCTCAGAAGCCGACATCAAAGTGACACGTGACCTAATCCGCGCCGGGCAGCTTCTAAAAATCGAAGTGCTGGATCACGTCATCATCGGCAGGCAATCCCACAGTTCATTGCGAGAGCTTGGTTATTTTTACGCTTAAAACATGAAAACTACTGTCAGCAAAAGTGTCAGCAAAGGTGCTGTGAAAGTGCTGGGTCGAGTAGTGACAGAGTTAGCTTGATTCACCAATGAAATATGGCAATTTAACAACTGAAACGACGCTTAAGGCGACCGATTCCGACCCTCGCCTCCAGCCCCTTTTGTTGGGGAAACGGAGGAAAAACAGCCCTGGCTCCAGTGAAAGCTCCAGTGATTTGGGTATTGGCGAACCTTTTCGCTTAACTCGACGTAACCGGGTTTAACTGGCCGCCCGCAGGCTAACGAGGTCGGATCGATTTCATTTATCCTTATAAAGTGATATATGAAATGAAATCGCGTTATCGGTTGTTTCGACGTAGCGGAGGAAACTATTTTTGTGAGGATCGGCAGACCCACGCCCAATACAGCCTGCGGACCAAAGACAAAACGGAGGCCGTGCGCCTGCTCAATGCCAAGAACGAAGCCCACGAGAATCCTGGTTTTGCCCTGCACATCGCCAAAGCGTATTTGGCTGCCGCCGACCCGACGATTACCAAACGAACCTGGCGTTACGTCGCGGAGGAACTCATCCAGACCAAGCACGGTGAGAATGCCGTGCGCTGGAACCGGGCCATCAAGGACAAAGCCCTCGCCAGAATTTTAGACCTGCCATTAATTGAGACCAGAGCCGAGCATTTTTTTGCCGCGCTAAAAACCGGGACGGTTTCCACCAATGTTTTTCTGCGGCGGCTGCATAATTTTGCGTTGGGCCTTGGTTGGCTACTCTCGCCCGTATTGCCACCGAAACAGTGGCCCGCGGTGCGGCATGGCGCCAAACGTGCAATCACCCTGGACGAACACAAACGAATCGTAGCTCGCGAACAAAACCCCGAGCGCCGGGCGTATTACGAACTGCTTTGGGAACTGGGCGGCTCCCAGGGCGACATTGCTCACCTTTCCGCGGAGGACATCGATTGGAAATCGAAATCGATCAGTTATTTCCGGGCGAAGACCGGCCGGGCATCCCGAATTTGTTTTGACGAGGAAGTCGAAAAGATCCTTCGAACTCTGCCCTCTTCCGGGCCTCTGTTCCCGTATCTGCGAACCGTGCGTGCGTCTGACCGGGCCAATGAATTCAGACAACGTTGCGAGGGACTAAAAATTCAAGGCGTGACGTTGCACAGCTACCGCTATTCGTGGGCGGAGCGTGCACGCGAAGCTGGCTATCCGGAAAGAGCGGCTCAGGAAGTTCTGGGACACGGCAGCAAAGCGGTTCATCGTGCTTACGCCCGCAATGCCAACCCTGAATTGGTTACCATCGGCGCCTGGCGCAAACGTCAGGCAGCGAACAATGTGGTGCCGGTTGAATTCAAACAGTCAGTTGACGAAAAATCCGGAATTTGCGGCACGTGAAATCCTTTCTGACTCCAATATCATCCAATGAACCGCCGGAGGAAAACACCTCGCCAATCAAACAAATCGTTTATTAAAATGCGCTCATGAAGGCGCAAAAGAGAATCAGTGAGCTAAAGCAAAAACGGGAGGACGCGCGTCAAGAAATTGTCAATCATCCAGAAGAATGGGATTTTCGTTCCATAACTGAAGATGATCTGCATCTCGCCATTTTGTACGAATACGCCCGGTCGGAAAACTGGGTAGTTCATGAGTTCGAACAATGGCACAAACAGTCGATCCGTTTGCCCGCCAAATCTAAAAGTTTCAAAACATGGCAAGATAAAAACGTTCGAGAAGCTCTGAATTTTATACTGACATCGCCGGAAAACCTACCCCCTGACGTAGGACTTCAATTGTTTGAGGTCCAACCCAGACTCCTCAAGGAAACACCCTTGGTAGAATTGACGGATATTAGCATCCACTTTCCCTTGCCATTCGCACACCTTCGTGGATTACCAAAGCCTGTGTCTCTCGAACACCTAGTTCCGCGATGGAAAAAAGAGGGTTGTGGCTTTGAAGTAATTGATTCTCTGCCGAATTATTCGCGGCACCAGCTTGAGAGCAGCGCTAAAGCAGGAATCCTCTATTTGACGGTCAAAGTTGATTTGCGTGTCGGCAAAACCAAACTCGCAGACGATGCGAAAAATCGTCTGCTCAAATTATATGAGGAAAACCCGACAGCGAAAATGCTTCCTGTCGGAGGCGCTGCCGTTCTTCCTTGGACCGAACTCAAAGAGCTGGCTGCCTATCGTCTGCACAAAGCGGGCTTCGATCATAAAGCCGCTAAATCGTTCCTTGATAAATTCTCAAAAGAAAATCCAGTCTCAGTGGACCGTTACGAAGACGACATTTTGCCGCGATATAAACGGACTGGCTGGTGGGATGCCATAGCCAACGCGAAGAAAAGAATTCAAAAGTTGTATCCGATACCAGCGGCCGTATTGTCCGCTTGAGACACAAAATTATCAGCGGAGTATAATAGAACTATGTCCCGACGTATACTGAAACAAGATGAAGAGTTCAGATACGTCCAATACAATTCAGCTTCTTTCAAGGAGAGACGCTGCGAATCTACTTCGGGTTGACCCTAGAACCATACGGCGTTACGAATGCGCTGGGCTGATTAAGCCGATCAGGCTGAATTGCAGGGTCACACGCTACCTACGGGAGGATATTGAGAAGCTCGTTGCAAATTACGCGTTGCAAGCCCCCACTATCAACTCCCCAACTCAGCACCCAGCTGATGCAACGAAAGACGAACCCAATGCGTGAAGAAATTCTAAGCCTGTTAAATGTCTCACGATTACCAGGCAGGCTAACATCTGAACAAGCGGCTCCTCTCCTTGGCTTCAAGCCCCACGACGTGATAATTCTCGTGCGGGCGAGACTCCTCAAACCTCTCGGAAATCCACCGGCTAATGCAGTTAAGTATTTTGCAGCTTCGGATGTTGAGAAGCTTTCACGGGATAGTGAATGGCTAAACCGTGCCACCAAGGCCCTCTACCTCTACTGGGAAAAGCAAAATAAAAACCGCCACGGTGAACGACGCACGCTCAAAACGGAGGAATTATTGGCCGCCTGAAATTCGCGACCACCATTTTCACCCAGAATGCAATATCACTATGAATATAAATGAATTAACAAAGGCGTCCGGCATCAGCGGGATTTTGGCGCTAAAGTCAGCCACCGAAACACTCCGCGAAAAAGGCGTTCTCGATTTTGGTCCAAAGTATGACGTGCAGCTCAAAATGCGCGCATCCGAGGCCTTCAAGATGGCAATCTCCCCAACGACCGACGCTCTGGAAACGCTGATTCTTTTTTACGTAATCGTCTTGCTATTGATAGAGATGAGATTCGACAGCCTCATTTACGACTTTGACCGGGCAATAGACGAACATCTTCGAAAGGGCGGCCTTGCCGCTGTGCCGGGGGTTATACCTGAACCCCCACTGCCGGAGTCGGATTTAGCGGAACGGGTTCTAAAAACACTCATCACCTTGGAGGACGGAGGTTTGATCTAATGGAAACAAAATATGAAATGACGAGGAGTCAAAAGAGGCCGCAACAGCCGGTGCCTACTCCGCCGGATCCGGTCACCCACCTACGACAGCTTTTAGGCGAACGCGCCGTTCTTATCCCAATCAAACGCGGAGAGAAGAGGCCCACCGAGAAAGGCTGGCAGGCGACCACAATCGAGAAAATGTCCGAGGTGCAGCACCTTGAGCAACTGCGTAACGGGAACATCGGAGTGCTCCTGGGAAAGCCAAGCGATGGCCTGTGCAGTATCGATATAGACGACGACACAGATGCGGAACGGTTTCTCGACCTGAATCCTGCACTGAGACTTACACTCCAGAGTCGCGGTGCCCGAGGGCGGAATTTCTGGGTTCACATTTCAGGGGACTATCCAGACCTGACGAAGCTAAGTCAGGTCGGCACGGGGCGAGAGGGAGAAGAACCAAAAGCATGGGGTGAATGGCGGAGCACCGGCGGTCAGACCGTAATTCACGGGAGGCACCCATCAGGCTCTGATTATCGCATTTTAAATAAAGCAACGCCGGTGGACATCCCCTTCGACTCGATCGTCTGGCCAGAAGGTCTGATTCTGCCCTGGGACGTTGGGCTCTACGATGAGCTCGTGCAGCAGCATGGGGAGCCCTATTTCATGTCAAAACAGGGTTCAATCACCTTAAACGACACTTTTTTTGCGGCGAAATTTGCCGTGGAACACACGATTGTTCACGAGCCAGCTGAGCGCCAATTCTACCGTTACGATGAAGCGCACGGGCTCTGGTCGCCCCAGACGATCGATTCCGTGAAACTCACGTTCGCCGAGGATTTAAAATCTTACGCCGATTCTCAACAGCAAAGTCAGATTGAACGCAAACGAACAAACCCATTTCTTACCAGCCTGGCCGACATGCTCCGAGGGCACACGGAACATTTGGATGTTTTTGGCCAACGCGAGAAGAGTATTATCCATGTTGGCAACGGGATGTTGCATTTGAACACGAGTCCCCCTGAATTGCGCGAATTCTCTCCCGGCTATTTCAGCCGTAATCAATGTCCCATTGAAATAGAGGAAAGCGCCGACTGTCCTCGATTTAAAAAGGAACTGCTGGCCACAGCTCTAGATCCCGACGATATCTCCCTACTTCAGCGTTGGTGCGGGTCACTGCTTCTCACAGGAAATTCAGCACAAAGAATCATGATTCTTACCGGCACTGCCGGCGGTGGAAAATCAACCATTGCGGAGATTGTGGAAAAAATTATCGGCACACAAAACGTTACGGAGCTTCGCACTGACAATCTGGCCGACCGATTCGAGCTGTTCCGTTATCGCGGGAAGACTCTACTTACCGGCAAAGACGTTCCGGCCGAATTTCTGATGCGCAAAGGTGCGTCGACGCTTAAAAAACTGGTCGGCCACGACATGTTGTCCGCGGAGGGCAAGAACTTGAGTGCTCCCTTCAATCTGCGGGGCGAATTCAATGTTTTAATCACATGCAACAGCGGTTTACGTGTAAGGCTGGAGGGCGATGCGGGCGCGTGGCGGAGACGGCTAATGATAATCGAATACACCAGGCAAAAGCCTGAACATCGAATCAGCGATTTTGCGTCGGTGTTAGTGAGCAAGGAGGGCCGCGGAATTCTGATGTGGATGATTGAGGGAGCCATAGCGCATCTGAAGGAGTTGGAGACATTCGGAGATTTCGTCCTCACCCAGGCGCAACAGGACCGAGTCGAAACCTTGTTGGCGCAGAGTGACAGCGTGAGGGAATTCGTCAGAAGGCATGTCAAGGTGTCGGACCGAAGTGACTCCGTCACTACAGATGAGCTGGTTCGCTCCTACGACGAATTTTGCTCAATGCATGATTTTCATCCGGTTTCGCCCTTGGAAGTCGAGAAGCAACTTCCGAATCTGATGGAGGAAATCCATGGGAGCGTCAAAAGGCACGACATTCAACGTGACGAGGGCACCCGCCGGGGCTACCGGGGCGTTCAGATCGACCTCACTTATGCCCCTTGAACTCAGTAGATTAAAACAGCTCCGTGACGCAGGAGACAAAAAGATCGCACAATGTCCTGCTTGTGCGGCTAAAGGAAACGACTCCAGAGGCGAACATTTGGCTATATACCCAAATGGAAAATATAGTTGCGTCGCCCACCCAAAGGATAAGCTCCATCAGGCCGAGATCTTTGGCTTGGCCGGTATCCAGCGTTCTGAAATCGGGACCGGGCCAATTCCTGTTCCTATCCGGAGGCCCGAATCTGCAATTAGGACGCCAAAGGTAATTTTGGTCCTGAATTCTCTCGCAGCTCCTGAGAGCGCAACTGGCAAAGTCAGTGATACCCCTGATCCGCTCACCGAAGCAGTATCAGAGCCCATAAGCTCCGACCGCAAGGCGGTTGAATCTATACAAGAAGAAGAAATGGGCGAAATGATTATGCCTATTCCGGACAACGGAAAGGCACAAGCGAATGACAGTCACGGTTATGACGTTGCGTTCCAGCTTATGCGACAGGTAAAGGAATGCCCGGATTCAGCATCCAGGACCAAAGCTGCGAGTAGGCTAATGACACTTTTCGAAAACGATGTTTGGCCTCCAGATGATTTTTACTAAGTTCCCGGACGGTTCGGACGGGTGAATTGGTTGTCTTTACAGATAGTAGAAAAGGGAATGAATAAATAAACTGATGCATAAATATAATAGGCATTACCTCTACCCGTCCGAACCGTCCGTGCTTAATACCAACTCTCTGCCAACACAGCCCGTGTTACAAATGCCGCACGATCGACGCGAACCACCACTGCCCATGAGGTGAAAGCATCCTCGCGGAAACAAGCCAAACCTTTCAGAATGGCAACGCTATCTATTTGTCTGAAAATAATTTAAATAGTTATGGGTCAGGCGAATCGTCAGCGAAAAAGGCCTTCTGCCCGCGCACAGCCCCAGGAATGGCCCCCCAGCCCCCCGCCTAGTCCTCTTCTTGCTCCACGTTCTAGCCAAGATTCGCTCGGCAGAGCTTGTACTTTTATATGGTTTGTGTTATTCTTGGTTGTGCAAATAGTTTGCACTCTCGAGGGGGAGATCAACACTGAGAAGGAGGGGTTATGGCGTACAGTTACACACCGGCATTCGTTGCCTATTGCAAGGGTGCACCAATTGAAGAAATATCTGCCGAATTTAATATCCCGATCGGCAGCCTAAAATCCAAGATGCGTCAGGAGGGCTGGAAAAGCTTGGCCGATTCATTATTGGATCAAAACGGTCCAGTTCCTGGCAATGCAGCTGAAGCGTTGGTCAGGATCGAAGCCAATCGGGCCAAGAATTATGAAACAGCGACGACGCTCCGCGACGCATTGGACCGCACGCTAGCTCAGCTTGAGCTCGGCTCACTACGGGTCAAAAAATATTGGCAACACAAGGGACAGATTGTCGAATATGACGCGGAGCCGAGCATAGCAGATGTCCTGAATATCGCAGTGTTTGCCCGAACCGTAGCCGATCTTACCTATCGCGCCCTGGGAGACACCGTGGCAAATGGTGGACACAAGGCCGACGCAAGCCCAGGAACCACTCCCCCGACCCCGCCAATCACAATTGTATTGCCGGACGTCATTGCGAGACCGCGGCACGCACACACGGTGGACATCGAGAGTGTGGCGATCGAGCATCCGCCTTTGCTTTCGGTTCCGCCTGAGGCCTAATTCATGGGCGCTATTTCGCACTCAATTGACGATTTGGAACCGAACGCCGCAACCTGTTGTAAGAACACGGATATGCTGGTGGTTGAACCAGAATTGCCGACGCCATATCCGAATCGCACGACACCGCCTTCCCGCATCGGGTTCCCATGCGCGATCAGGGAGCGCGAGATTTCGCCGCATGTAGGCATCATACGCCGCGCGTTGCCGTTCCTTTTCAGAAGGTTTCTTTCGTCGTCTTCGTTTCATCGTTAAGGTGGTTGGAAGTTAAGCCGCTTTCGCCTCGGGGTCGGCCCGGAGCAGAGCCCAGGCTGAGGAGACCGGGATTTTAAGTTCGCGCGCTATTGCCCGCACACCCAGTCCGCGTGCCTTTAGCGCTTTTACGTCGCCGGGGGTGCGGTTGTGGCCGGCACGTCGGCCGAGCTTCACTCCGCGGGCTCGCGCGGCTGCGAGGCCGGCATTCACACGCTCCCGAATGATCTCACGCTCAAACTCTGCAACGGCCATCAAAACGTTAAGTTGGAGCCGGCCAACCGGGTTGCTGTGGCTGGTATCAATGCCCTGCGTGGTCGCAATCAGCGCGACAGCGTGCCGCTGCAATTCGTCGAGGATGAGCGCCAGATGAGGCAAAGATCGCCCCAGGCGGTCGAGCTTAAATACAACGACCCGTTCAACTTTACCTGCGCGCACAGCGGCCATGAGGGTATCCAGACCGGGTCGGTTGAATTTGGCACCGGAAATCTGATCGGAGTAAATTTGGAGATCACTCCAGCCGCGCCGAGCGCAGTAGTTACGCAATTCATGTTCCTGACTGTCGGTTGTCTGGTCACCAGTTGAGACGCGGACGTATATTGATGTGTTCATAAACTACTCTTTCCGGCCATCAATCCGTCCGGCCGAATGGTCTTCTATTTCCTCGGAAATCCACCATCTCTCGCTCTCGATTTCAGGGGGTGTTTCTGAACAGGTCCTTCGGCTCTGTGCGGACAGGTGCCGCGATTTAACGGCGCGAGTAAAGGCGTTCAGGAAAGCCCGCCGAAACGCGGGATCCTTCAGCAGTCCGTTTTCGTGGAGTCGTTTGAGCCGTCGCCGGAAAACGGCCGGCGCATTCTGTAGTGCGCGTTCGCCGATTTCTATTGGCCAGTAACTCCACTTTCCTTTTTCTGGTTCCATCGACTCCAAAATTCGGCCGGGAGTCACACACGCATCAGACGCCCGGGTGGGGATCTTTTTAATTTTTCGTCCCTTTCGGATTTGGCGCTCTCGAAAATAGGCCCGTTTCTTTTCTGAATCCCACTCGGTTTTGCAAACCCTTGTTGGGCCAAATTCCAAAGTCTTCGACAGCCCTACAGAATCAACCAGGGTGTAGCAAAGTACTTGGAGTTGCCGGGTTCCAGCCCGTAAGACTATCCATCCGACGCTGTATAAAACCAAAGACCTGTTACCAGCACGTCCAATTGAGGCAATTGACCGGATCATTTTGGCCTCAATTCGAGGGCCATTTTGACTGGGGCGTTTGAATTGTCGTTTTGCTCTGCTCATAGATGCGTTATATTTCTCAAACGCATCAGGAGGTAGGTGCCACGATAAATTGCGCGTGAGCGAACAATTCATCGGGAACACATTTTCGGAGAAACTTTCTCCGCACATCGGGCCGATTCTGGCCCTACCACCGCGACTCTCGCACTGGCGAAAGCTCGGATTGGTAGACTCACCGCAACGGGTGAGTCGTTCCTGATGCTGCCGGTAAGATGCCTCGTCAGTTAAAAAAGGCAAGTCTCAACTCTTGAAGTATGGATGTCCTGAAGCCATCCGCGTGCGCAATCTTCACCCACGAACG
>Ga0193718_1000061_pt1 | contig 22131 bp, 21 predicted proteins | sample U2a1metaG_FD_144918 | JGI IMG/M metagenome (GOLD analysis project Ga0193718, IMG submission 144918) | Soil microbial communities from a riparian zone of the East river system, Colorado, United States - U2a1 | ecosystem: Environmental > Terrestrial > Soil > Riparian zone | place: USA: East River... | reverse complement strand
CGGATCGATCGCCACCTGCGGCGCGCCCTCCGGCTCACCGGCGTTGTTGATCGGCTGGCAAATCACCAGCCGCCACCCGTCAAAACTCGGGTGCTTGCGAGTCGCAACGACATTGCCTTCAACTCTTGCCAGGAGCATAGCTCAGTAAATTCTCAAATTATCCACCATCACGCACCGCCGCACCCGCGTGAATGTTCTCGGATTCGTAATGCCTTCGCCCGTCGGCGTGGCAACCGAGAAACTCAAGTAACCTTCCCCACCGAGTCCCAACCCCGCCATGCACGGTCCATTTTTAATAAATATGGTGGTATCCAGCGCGCGGGCCATGGCCGTCATGTTTTCGACATCGTGCGAATGAATAATCGCCGTGTGCCGATATTCATGTTCGGCCTGTTTCGACAGTTCAATGCCTTCCTCGACGCTCTTCACGCGCACGATGGGTAACATCGGCATCATCTGCTCTTCCTGCACGAACGCGTGGTTCGCGTCGGTCTCGGCAAACAGCAATTGCGTGTTGGACGGCACCTCCACGCCCGCCGCTTTCGCGAGCACCGGGGCGTCTTTGCCGATAAATTCCTTGTTGGTCGAAGCGTGCGGACAACCGCCGCCCTGCCCTTCCTTGAATGTGAACGCCGCTTTGGTCAAACGCTCAAGCTGGCTGTCGTTCAATTTCACCGCGCCGTTCTCGGACATGCGTTGCATCAATTTGTCCGCCACGCTATCGAGCACGAACACTTCCTTCTCGCCAATGCACAGCAAATTATTGTCGTAAGCGCCGCCCTGAATAATTGCTTTCGCGGCGCGTGTCGGACAGCACGTGTCGTCCACAAACACAGGCGGATTGCCCGGTCCCGCGCAAATCGCGCGCTTGCCGGATAACATGGCAGCCTTTACGACCGCTGGACCGCCGGTCACGCACAGCAGGCGCACGGCCTCGTGCTTGCAAATTGCATTGAAGGAATCGAGCGTCGGTTGCTCGATAATCGTGATAAGGTTTTGAATTCCCGTCTCGCGCTCAATCGCTTTGTTGTATTCGCGCACCGCGAGCGCCGCGCATTTTGCCGCGCCGGGATGCGCGTTGAATACCACACCGTTTCCGGCGGCAACAATGTTCACGATATTGCCGCTCAACGTCGGAATCGAATGCGTCGAAGGCGTAATGGCCGCCACCACGCCGAACGGAGTATATTCCTCCAACGTAATTCCATGATCACCGCTACGACCGTACGGATTCAACCACTCGACACCGGGGACGAGCTTGATGATTTTCAGCTTCTCAATTTTGTGATCGAGCCGCCCAATCTTCGTTTCATCCAATTCAATTTTGCCCCAGGCCTCGGCATTCGCTTCGGCCATGGATTTGACGATTTCAACGACCTTCACGCGGGCAGCGACACCCTTCTGGCGAAGCTGCAAAAAACCTTCGTGCGCTGCTGCACAAGCCTCATTCGCGTCCTGAAAAACGCCGTATTTGCCGCGGCCGCTGCTCATGGTAATGCTCCCTCCGCTAGCACGGTTCTTTTCGCCGCAACCACAATCAGCCTTGGCCGATGCCGGACTCGCCGCAGGTTGTGCGGAAGTCACCGAACCGTTCAGACGGCCCAACACCTCAGTCACCACATCCCGAATTAAAGTTTCATTCACGGCGCTCATAGCTCAATTCTTTATTGTTGCGCGTTCGTACTGAAAATTTCTTTTCCAAATACGTCCACCGTATCCACGATCCCGATGATCACGGCGTCCACCGGGCAATCCTTCAGGTTCGGTGCGAGGCGCGCGGAGCTGCCCTGGCAAAACAAAACCATTTCGCCAATGCCGGCGCCGACGCTGTCCACGGCAATGATCGTGTTCATGCCGGGGCGGAACTTGGTCGGATCCTTTTCGTCCACGAGTTGCGGGCGAAGCAAAAGAAGTTTTCGCCCGTTCATGGACGGATCCTTCTTTGTCGCGACTACCGAACCTTCGACTTTGGCGAGAAACATAATCGTGTTGCGTGTTCCGTGTTGCGTGACACGGCGCTTTCGCGCCCGCAGAGGTCACGTTTCACGTTTCACGTTTTACTTTTTCTTCGGCAAAACCACTTCCACGTCCTGATGCGGACGGGCGATGACATGGACGCTGACAACTTCGCCTTTGATGGCTTTGATCGCCTGCGCGCCGGCATCCACCGCGGCTTTGACCGCAGCGACGTCGCCGACGACGACCGCCGTCACGAGCGCGTTGCCGACTTGCACCATCGGGCCGGCGAGCTCGACGTTCGCAGCCTTGAGCATGGCGTCCGTGCCCTCGACAAGGGCGACGAGTCCGCGCGTTTCAATGAGTCCGATTGCTTGATGTGGCATAATATTATGAGTTAATGGTTGAAAGCTGTGTTCGTGTTGGTTGTTCCGTGTCGTGTTCTCTGTTTTTCTCCAAAAATCTTTTTACTTCGCGGGCGATCACCAGTTCTTCATTCGCGGGTATGACCAGGACTTTCACGCGCGAATTCGCGGCGCTAATCACTCCCTCTTGCGCCTTGGTGGAATTGTTTTTTACCGGGTCGATCACAATTCCCAACTGATCGAGATTCGCGCAAATCGATTCGCGCAATTCCGGGCGATTTTCACCAATGCCCGCGGTAAAAACAATTGCGTCCGCGCCGTTCAATTCAAAAAAGAAGCTACCCATCCAGTGCCGCGTGCTCGCGATGAAAACATCCAAAGCCATTTGTGCTGCCACATGGCCCTTCGCTGCTTCGGCCTGCACTTCGCGAATATCATTGGACACACCGCTCAAACCTTTGAGTCCGGATTCCTTCGAAAGCTGCCGCTGCGCTTCCTCGATACTGATGCCGAGGATTTTTACGATATATGGAATCGCCTCTGCATCCAGATCCCCCACGCGATTGTTTTGCGGCAGACCGGATTGCGGGCTCATCCCCATGCTGGTGCCGATGGCTGCGCCATTCAAAATACCCGTCACGCTCGAACTGCCGCCGAGATGACACGAAATGACGCGCAACGGCGCGCCGGTGACTTTCGTTTTGCCGCCGTCAACGTAAAGATTTTGCGCACGGTGGGCGACGTCTTCGCGCCCCAGCAATTCCGCCGAACGTTCAGCAACGAATTTGTGACTCGCACCATGAAAACCGAACCGGCGAACACCGGCGTTATGCCACGCAACAGGAACGGCGTAGCACGTCATAGCCGGCGGCGCGAATTGATAAAAGGCGGTCTCGAAAAGCCCCAACAACGGCGTGTTCGGCATGCGTTGCGCGAACATTTTTATTCCAGTGATGTAAGGCGGATTATGCGCGGGAGCGAGACCGTTGTAATCCGCCATCGCCTTCAGCACGCGCTCATCGAGCAGCACGCAGCCTGTGACATCTTTCGCCAGCACCGTTTTGAAACCCACCGCCGTCAGTTCGCTTTCACTTTGAATCGCGCCGGCTTTTTTCAATTCCGCCAAACGATCCTCAATCGCCTTCGGGTAATCCGTCACCCGCTCGAAGCCGCCCTTATGGAGCATGCGCTCGGGGCTGCTTGAAAAATCAAACAGCCGCCACTTGAGCGACGTGCTACCGATATTTGCGACGAGAATTTTCATGAATGTCAAATGACGAATGACAAATGGCCATTCGTCATTCGGGAATTCGTCATTTTATTGCAGCCATTTCCCGAGCCCGGACAAACCTTCATGCGGACGCGGAATCACCTGGACGCTGACCACCTGGCCGACCTGGGCCGCGGCGGCAGCGCCGGCATCGGTGGCGGCTTTGACCGCGGCGACATCGCCCCGGAAAAATCCGGTCACATATCCGCTGCCGACCTTTTCCCAGCCGGTCAACGTGACATTCGCCGCTTTGAGCGCCGCGTCACACGCTTCGAGCAAGGCGCACAGTCCTTTGCATTCGATCATTCCAACTGCTTGTTGTGCCATAAATTAGTTCGTAGTTAAAAGTTGATAGTTGAGAGTTACTTTTTGGCTGCGCCGTTGTCGCCGATGAATGCGGCCAGCAAATCGTCATGCGGGCGCGCAAGAATATGCGAGCTGACGAGTTCGCCGACTTTCGAGGCGGCTTTGGAACCCGCGTCCACCGCGGCTTTCACGCTGCCGACGTCGCCCTTGCAGAGGACGGTAATCAGCCCGCCGCCGATGGGAATGGTTTTCACAAGAGTCACGTTGGCGGCTTTCACCATCGCATCGCTGGCTTCGATGCTGCCGACGTAACCTTTCGTTTCTATCATGCCTAATGCTTCGCTCATATTTTTGTTGGTTGGTTGTTGAGAGTTAAGAAAATTATTTAATCAATTCGCACAACGTTTCTGGCTGCAGATTGCACGCATTCCCCTCATCCGTATCAATGTGCACTTCCAGTTTGAAACTTTTATCCACGCGACAAAGCATCTGATCCAGAATAATGCCGCACGGCCCGCCGATCTTCAGCTTCATGCCGTCGCCGGCCTTCACGCCGTAAAACTTCGCATCATCCGGTGACATATGCACGTGGCGCATCGCGCGAATCACACCTTCCGGCATTTCAAAAAATCCTTCTGGCCCCATCAACATGGCGCCGAGCGAGCCCTTGATGTCTCCGGAAATCCGCAACGGCAAATCGAACCCCAGCGCGATGCCGTCGGTATAGGCCAGTTCCACCTGGTTAAAATTCCGGCACGGACCCAGAATGCGCAGATTGGAAATCACGCGGCTGCGCGGCCCAATCAAAGTCAAAGTCTCCTTCGCCGCGAACTGCCCGTCCTGGTAAAGCCATTTGTGAACCGTGAGCTGATGGCCTTTGCCAAAAAGTATCTCCACCGCTTCCTGCGTAAGATGACAATGCCGCGCGCTGATGTTCACGAGCAAAGGATTCGGCGCGCTGCCACCGTCGGGCAACGGCTTGCCCATCCGTTGATAAACGGCCTGCCGGACCATGTGCTCTACCACCGCACGATGCGTTGTTGGACTTGGTGCAACCATAGCAATCCGCTTGTTTTGCCAGATTTTGAAAAATAGTCAACAATAATCTTGCAATATCTTTCACAATCTACCAAACTCTTGCTCGATGTCGGCAGAAGAACGCCAAAAACGCATCGAAACCTACCTTAAACAGGTGGAATTCGCGTCGCTGGAAGAATTGGCGAAACATGTAAATGCCTCTGTGTCAACGGTTCGCCGGGACCTGACCCTGATGGAAACGACCGGCGTGCTGAAGCGCACCCACGGCGGCGCGCGCTTGACCGAGCCCCCCTCTTCCGACGAATTTATTTTTTCCGCGCGCGAAACGCATCAGCTCATCGAGAAAGAAGCCATCGGCAAAGCCTGCGCCGAATTGATCCAGCCAAACCAGAGCGTCATCATCGACGCCGGCACGACCGCGTATCACGCCGCCCGCTATCTCGAAGAAAAGACACCGCACATCATCACCAACTCCTTGCCGGTCGCGAATTTTTTTGCGGGAGCGAATCGTCTGGAAGTTGTCGTCTCCGGCGGCGTGATTTATCCACGGCTCGGAGTTCTGGTCGGTCCCCTCGCAGTGGAAGCATTTACCAAAATGCACGCGGACGTCGCCATCATGAGCGGCGGCGGAATTGTCCTCGAAGGCGTCAGCAACTCGCACGGCCTGCTGATTGACATCCAGCGCGCGATGATCAACGCCGCGCAAAAAGTTATTTTCTGTTTCGACCACACCAAATTCGGCCGCCATTCCGTTTTGCCGTTGTGCGACCTGGATTGCATCGACATCATCGTCACCGACAGCAACGCGCCGAAAGATTTGGTGGAACAATTTCGTGGGAGAGGGATTGAAGTGATTGTGGCGCAGTTGGGTGGGAATGGTGGAGTGGAAATTTAAAAAGATAACAGCTTCCGCTTTTATGTTTGATTGGTTCAAGAAACCCTCCGGTAAGTTAGAGAAGAATAGAAAACGGGAACACGTTCCTGAACCCCCGTTCAGGCCTGCCCAGTTGCCGCCGCGCCGAGCCGATCAGCCTAGCTCACAGAAAACAGATATTACTAGAGTTGAAATTAAGCATGAACAGTTTGTCTTAAGCCTTGGAGGCGATTGGTTAAGGGTACCCAATTCAGACCCGAATCAGTTCACGTTTGAATCGAAGACCTATAAGACGAGCGTGATTTTATCCGTAATGCTGCTGCAGATTCAAAAGGACAAACTTCTTGAGGTTGCAAGAAAGGTTGCAGAGGTTCGGGAGCAAGCAGAACGAGATTCGCGACAGGGCCAAGAAATACAGTTTGGCGATAAGTGGGTGGAGCTTCGCCCCACGGAAGACATGGCAGAAGTTGCCTACGCTGCTTTTGACGACAAGGCGATATTTCGATTTTTTGCCTTCGTCACACAACGAAAGATTTTAAGCTTCTGGGTCGCAACTGAAACGCGCGACAACAATTTTTCAAAGACATTATTTGAGGAGTTGTATAAAGGCCTGAAGTTTTATGTGCCCTAAATTATTTCACACTTCGGATTTCAGCCTAAACCAACCCCTCCAAAATATTCGGTAACCGCTCGAGACTGCGGAGCAACGACGCACGCGCAATCGCTTGTTCGTCCTCCTGCGAGTTCGGGAACAGAACCGTCCAGCCAGGCGCGGCGAGGCATTGTTCGCGAGTAACCGGGACGTAATTTCCACTGCAGCCGTTCGAATTCTTACAGCGTCGAACAAAGCTTGCTTCCACTGCTCGAAACTGCTCTTGTACAGGTCCGTAACTGGCGGGAAATTTGATGGCATGTCTCCCCGACGGAACGCGCGTATTTGCTCGGAAGTGAAAGAGTTGTTTCAGTCGGTTCAAGGCTTATTGATGAAGGTGTTGTTGCTTGACCGCGAAAACCAGCAAGCTCTGCTGGGGCGGGGACTCGTGCCGCTGCGCCACCTGGCCACTGCTGCCGTCCAACAACCCCAATACGTCGCCAACGTTTACAAGCGTCATACCCCAGGCTGATTTATGTCCATCGAGAAAGTTATCGTCCTCGAAGACGATTTGATCGTCCGCAATAGCCTCGAGCAATGCTTGCGCCGACGCCGATACGACGTCGCCAGCGTCTCCACCATCGCCGCCGCAACGGAACTTCTCGGCAAAGACAATTTCGACCTCATCTTCCTCGATATGCGACTGCCGGATGGCGACGGCATAGATCTACTCAAGACGATTCAACAGCGCCCGCAAAAACCGCTCGTCGTCGTGACCACTGGCTTTGGCAGCATTGAATCAGCGGTTGAATGCATGAAGAACGGCGCGTTTGATTATGTCATCAAGCCGTTTTCCAATGAACAAATCGAGTTCACGCTGCGCAAAGCGGAAGAGTTCACGCAACTCCTGCGCGTCAACCGTCATCTCAGCCAGGAAACCGAAACCGGTGCCGGCGAATTGCTTGGGAACAGCCCCGCGATGGAAACCGTCCGCCAACTCATTCGCAAGGTTGCGCGGACGCACGCCACCATTTTGATTCATGGAGAAAGTGGCACTGGCAAGGAACTGGTTGCCCGCGCGCTCTATCTGGAAAGCCAGCGCGCCAGCGCGCCATTCATTCGCGTGAACTGCGCCGCCGTCTCGGAAAAGCTCATCGAAAGCGAATTCTTCGGCCACGAAAAAGGTTCCTTTACCGGCGCGTTGACCAAACGCGAAGGCCGCTTCGAACTCGCTCATGGTGGAACGATTCTTCTCGATGAAATCAGCGAAATCTCACCCAACGTGCAAGCCAAGCTGCTGCGTGTATTGGAGGAGCGCGAGCTCGAACGCGTGGGCGGCAACCGCACCATCAAAGTGGATGTCCGCGTCATCGCCACCACCAACCGCAACCTTGAAAATAGTGTCGAGAAGAAAGAATTTCGTCAGGACCTCTATTTCCGTTTGAATGTCGTGCCGATTCACGTTCCCCCGTTGCGCGAGCGCCTCGAAGATGTGCCCTTTCTCAGCAACGAATTCATGCGCCGCCTCAGCCGGAAGCACGGTGTTCATATTAAAGACTTCTCCGATGAAGCGATGAGTGCACTTAAGAACCACAATTGGCCGGGCAACGTCCGCGAACTCCAAAACGTCATCGAACGCGCGGTCATCCTTTGTGGGGAAAATGGTGTTTTGGAGCCTCAACATCTCGGTCTGACACCGTCGCAAAAGCTCGTCTCTTCAACGCCGCCCGGTAGCGTCACTGCTTCCTCTTTCGCTGGCAGCGACACTCTGCCGCCGCTTGCTGAAATGGAAAAACGTCACATCCTGGCTGCGCTCGAGCAGTGTAAAGGCAACCGGACCCACGCCGCAAAACTCCTCGATGTCAGCATCCGCACGCTGCGCAACAAATTGCACGAATACAACGGCACCTCGCCGAAGACGGAAGAATCGTCCGTAGAGGTTTGACCTGGGTTTATTGAGCGCGTCGGTGCTGAGACTTCAAATGACGAATGGCCAAGCGGTCGCGTCAGTTCCATTCATCATTTGCCTATCCTTTCTGCAACGGTGGTGCCACAGGCAAAAAACGGCCTGAAATGGGCATTTTTAAAATCAAGGGACGATGAAGTGGGAAAATGTTACCGAGCTCGGGAGCATACTCAAAAGATATTGTGATGATCGAAGTCCTGTTCCTATCTACCTTTGATAAATTTGGCTGCTCATTTTTGCTAAATCGCCAATCTGCTATCATTTAGCGCTCTCGAGTCCTACGGCACTGGACATATCGCACCGAGCTCGCTTAATCTTCTTTTGACTGGTTAACGACATGCTTGAAGAACTTAAGCCATTATGTCAGAAACCGAGCATCCCGGCGGTAATTCATTCACCAGAAAACAGGTTGTTGCGGGAACAGGCAAGGCAATGAAATCGAGATTAAAGGACAAATGGATTTTGATAACCGGCGCGTCCAGCGGATTTGGAGCGGCGGCCGCGAGATTATTTGCCGGGCACGAAGCGAAGCTTTTGCTCGGCGCGCGACGGATCGACCGACTGGAAAAAGTCGCGGCCGAAGCCCGGAAAGCCGGCGCCCACGAGGCGCATTGTCACAAACTGGACGTCTCACAAACCTCGAGCGTGAAGACGTTCGTCGAATGGGCGCGGACAAAAACGTCGCAGGTGGACGTCTTGATCAACAACGCGGGTGGCGCTCTCGGTGCGGATACCGTCGCCGAAGGAAAAGATGGGGATTGGGAAACGATGCTGCAAACCAACGTGCTGGGCGTGTTGCGCATGACGCGCGCCGTGCTGCCGCTGATCCCCCACGACGCCGGCAGCTCCATTATCAATATGGGCTCTTTCGCCGCGCACACGGCTTATGAGGGCGGCTCGGCCTACTGCGCGGCAAAGGCCGGCGAATTGCAAATCACCCGCGTGCTGCGGCTCGAATTGAACGGCACCGGCATCCGCGTGGGCACGGTGGACCCGGGCCTCGCCGAAACGGAATTCTCTCTCGTCCGCTTCAAAGGCGACGCCGCACGCGCAAAGAAACCGTATGAAGGAACCAATCCGTTGGTGGCCGAGGACGTCGCGGAGATTTTGGTGTGGGTCGCAAGCCGTCCGCCGCACGTGAACATTGATGAAGTGCTGGTGCGCCCCGTGGACCAGGCGGCGATGCACAAAGTGTACCGACGCAAATAACGCAGCCCGGTCTTCCACCGAAGCGACGTCAGATGCCGCGATTGGCCCGCCAGAGCAGAACCGCCCCAATCGCCTCAAAAATAAGATTGGGAACCCACATCAGCAAATGTGGCGCATATTGCGAATGCGAGGCGAGCGATTGGCCGACGACCTGGATGGTGTAGTAAATGGCCACCAACCCCAAAGCAATGAACACGCCCACATTGGTTTCACGCCGATGCACCCGGATACCCAGTGGAATTCCGATCAGCGTAAATCCGAAACACGCGAATGAAAACGCGACCTGTTTGTGAATCTGGATCCGAATCGGCTCGGTGAAGTCAACCGTGGTTCGCTGCTGCAGTTTCTTCTTTTTAGCCTGGTCGCTGAGCTGGCCTTTGTTCACGGGAATCGGCGGGCTGATTCTGCGCTTCCGGAGTTCGTTCTGCAACTGATCGAAAGTCATATCGGTGACACCGACGGTATTCTTGCCGGGGGAACTCAGATCCACGATAAACTTTGCTTCAGTTCCGAAAAAGGAAAGCCCGCCGGGAAAAATATTTGAGGTGGCATTGGTCAGGGTCAAAATGAGTTGCTGGCTGCTGGTGTCCACCTCGAAATGGCCGGTCGGCGCCAGCACGGTGCGATTGTTGGTTGCATCCTCGATCTCATAAAGCATCACGTCCTTGAGATTCTGGTACCGGTCATTTTTGCGGGTATAAATCGTGTAAGCCGACTCCCCGGGTTTGGCCGGAGGAAAATCAACATACTCGCCTTCAGGCAATCTGAAATTCGCCAGCGCCACCCTCATTTGGGAACGCAAATCGTTGTAAGCGACGCGGCAGGTCGGCGCGATTTGCATATTAATCCACGCGCTGAGCCCGCACAGCAGCAGGCCGAACATCAAAATCGGCGCGGCCAGGGACACCAGGCTGACGCCGCTGGCGCGAGCGGCGGTGAGTTCCTGGTCGGCGCTGAACCGCCCGAAAACCAGCACGGTGGACGTCAACATGGCCATCGGCAACGCGAACGCGAAGAGAAACGGTATCAACAAGGCAAACGCTTTTGCCACCATAAGAAACGATGCCTGGCCATTCACCAGGAGCGGAAGGAGTTCCCGCAATGCGCTCCCGACCAGCAGCACAAAAGTGAAGACCATCATGGTCATCATCAATGACGCGGCGACCTGGCGAAGCAAATATGTATGTAACGTCTTCAAGTTCGATTGGCGCTTACCCTAGAGAGAATGCGGCGAATCGGAAATACAAAATAAGTGGCCACACCACGCGGATGTTGGCGCGGAGTGTTAACAAAAAACCCGGATTGACCAAAATCAATCCGGGTTGCGACTAAATTAATTCCTAAACTTAAGGCAAAGTCGTGTTCACGACCACGTTGCTCGAAGTGTCCCACAAGGCGACCGACTGCAAATCCAGAATATTAGCCGGCGTCGGCGCGGTCATGATCTTCAGGTTGCCATTGGAGTCAGACGTATTGGTCTGCACGACAGCGCCATTGAAGACGAGGAGATAGTCCGTGCTGGCCACCAAGCCGGAAGCATCCAGCTCGAATTGCGTTTTGCTGGTGGTGGCTTTGATTCGGAGCGAGGCGGACACGGCATTTGAGCTGATGTCACGCTTGATCATGTATTGGAGCGTTTCGGGCGATGTAACATCCGCCGTCAGCACAATCTGCGCGTTGGTGTTGACGATATCGAGCTCGAGGAGATGGCTGACGGAATCAACCGGCAACGAGAGTTTATTGTGGCCGCCACCATGACCATTTCCGAGGCTGCGAAAGTGCAAGGCGACTTTGCCGTTCGCGTCGCTGGTAAAATCCGCCACGTCGGTCAGATTCGTATTGTCGGCGGTAATGACGAATACACTATAAGGTGTGCTGGCGGTGAGGCCCGAGGCGATCACGTCCAATTTCTGGTTGTTGGCATTACCTTGTTTGACCTGGCTTCCCTGCACGCTGCCGGTGGCGTTTGTTTCAACGCCGCCGTTACTCATCGTTTCGTGGATCGCGAAATGAAGGATGTCCGTCCCATGTCCGCCGTGCGGTTTGGCGAGCAACGGTGTCACTGCCAAGGCCGCGATTCCGGCAACCAATCCTGATTTCATGTTCATTTTCATAATGTGTCCTGTTCCGTGGAAAACCTTTGTAACATCCTCCAGCTAGAGTGTCAAAAAGCCAAATATGGGGTGATTCCCTAGTTATTTCCCCGGGGTAAAACCTTATTCCGCAAACTGCAGACTTCGCGCCTCTTTTTATCGATAACCTGCTCAGTTTTTCCGCGCTGGCTTTGTCGGCGCGTCGCCTGCGTCAATGTCCGGCGATGCGGTCCGAATGTTTTTGTATTCCAAGCTGCCTGAGGTTTCATCCACGAGTTTGGGTCCGGCGTAAATCACGGCGAGTTCGGCTAGCGCGGCGGAGGTGTCGTTTCCAAAACCCGAAAGCCCACTGAACTTCAGTTGCCGCGCGGTGACAGTTTTACCGAACGGAACTCTTTGCTCATCGAAGGTCGAGGAAAGGTGGCCAACTGCTGTTTCCTGCCAGTTCGTGCCGTCATTGCTCGTTTCCAATTTGAATTCACGAATGTCGCCCTGATGCTCGCGGTGGTTTTGTCGCGGCATCAAAATGAGGCCGTTCATCGCCACTGGTTTCGCAAAGGCAACCCGGATTTCGTGCGGCGGTTTGGGACCGTTCCCCCGGGCGTCCGCACTCGACCAAAACGTATTCGGATCACCATCCACAATTTCATTTGCGCTTCGGCCATCCGCAGTGGCCGAAGCGCCGAGCGACCGCATGATGCGCGTGTTGAAATGCAGGCTCGCAAAATCCGCCGGGGAAATTTCCGTCGCGGGTTGGAATTTCTCGCCGGCCATGTAATCGAGCAGCGACCGGCGCAACTGTTGCGCCACCGGACTGGGGTTTCCGTTTAAGTCAGCAGAGCAAACCAGCAATCTGCCGCCCCCGACGCGCGCCTCAAAAATCAACGCGAGCTTGTAGTTTCGGTTCCAATCATCAATTGCCGAGACAATCGGTTTCAAATTTTTCGGCAGGCGGTCGAGGTTCACCGCGCGCGTGTTACGGAGCAATTCCGTCCATTGCCAGTCGCAATTCGGCCCGGTCGGAAACTCCGCGAGCGCCGCGTGATTCGTGTCGCACCAAAGGCCGAGCATGCGGCTCCAGGTCGGGCCCATGAGGGCATTCCAAAAAACCGGCACTCGCGCCAGCGGCGGAGACGCCCAGTCCAAATCGGCGTTGCGTGGAAGAAATAAAACTCTGCCTCCCGCGGCCAGTTTCTTTTCCGCCTCGTCCCACGCACTGGTCGCCAGGACATTCGCAGACACGGCGCCAGAAATTTGCGCCGGATACAGCCAGAAGTTCCAATCGTTTTCAAAATCAAACGATGGCCGGGAAAGTGTGGAATGGTCGGATGCTGGTTGGAGACGAACGACCAAACGGTACGCCGCCGGCGCGGGCAGCTTTGACAGATCCACCGAAATTTTTCCGAGCGAGAAGTTCTTGCCAACCGGAATCGTCGCGGCCGACAGAGTATCGTGCGCAACGATCTTGCCGTTGGCATCGCGGATTTCCCAATTGGACTCGGCGTTGGTCAATGCCGAGGTGCTGAAATTGGCGACTTCAACCGACGCTTCAATCTTGTCGGCCGTTGTAAAGACACGTTGTCTCAGGCGGACCAGCGGAACGACCGAGCTGCAGAATTTTCTAAATTCCTCCGGCGTCGTGTAACCTTTGCTTTCCCAAAGTGGATCGAGCAAACCGACGAGGGCGGTGCCCTGGCCGGTGTAATCGTGCAAATCCAGCAGTTGAACACCCGCGAGACCTAGCGTGCGGAGATTGGCTTCCATTTCCTCCTTGTAACATTCGAGTTGGAACCGGCCGGAAGCCCGGGCGAATTCTTTATTTTGCTCCAGCAACCCATGCGCCGCCGCGGAATCGCGGAAGATTTCATAATTCCCCGGATGCATGAAGCCGGTGAATTTTTTGATGACCTCGAAATCGGGATACGCCACCCCATTGGCCACTTCGTGGCCAATGATGGGCACCGCGACTCCCGCGATGGAATCGCCGTAATCGGCGCCGAACCAACCGCGCTCGCCACGGACCCGGCCCAGGCCAAGGCGACCGATGGCCAGGTAATCCGCGCCCCCATTGATCGGTTCATCGCGCGACTCGATCAATGACCACCCGGTGTTCGGCGTGTAAAGATGCCGCGGATCTTCGGCGCAAAAATGCTTCACCCACTGTGTCAAGACCGGTTTCCAGTTGCCGTGGGCTTCGTTGCTCGCGGAGACCAGCATGAGCGAGGGATGGTTTCCGAAACACCGCAGGATGCGCTCGGTTTCGGAATAAAGCTGCTTCTCCATCTGGCCGCCGGGCGAGAATTCGTTCCACATACCGCATTCGATTTGCAGATAAAAACCCAGTTCATCGGCCGCCGTAAACGCGGCTTCCGGCGGACACCAGGAATGGAACCGCATGTGATTGAGGCCATAATCCTTGCAGGTCTGAAAGATTTTCTTCCACGACGCGACATCTGTGGGCGGGTAGCCGGTCAATGGAAAATCGCCGCCGAAATGCGTGCCGCGCAAATACATGGGGCGCCCATTGAGGATGAATTGATTCCCTTCGGTGTGAAAATCGCGGAGGCCGAATCTCGAATCCGCACCCGAATGCATATTCGTGAGCCAGACCGTTAACCCATATGCCGCCGGGCTAAATTCATCCCACAATTTCAGTTCGCCGGGGATGGATAATTCGCATTCAAAACTCCCGCCGTTCGTGTCCCAATGAACATCAAAATATTTTTTCAAAAGAAGGCTTGAGACGAGATTCGAAGACGAAGGGGAAAAAGGCGACCACAGTTGCACGACATTGATGTCCATTCCCGAACGGCCCGTGAGATTTTTGATGTCGCCTTTGACGGTGACTGTCTTAGTTTTGAGATTCGAAAAGATTCGCAAGTCCTCTATCCACACCAGTGCCGTCGCGCGCAATTCGATTTTTCCGACGATGCCGTTCCACGCATCATCGAGCGAATCGGAAACGCTGTGGGCATCGGGGCGATACGGCAAAATGATTCGGTTGTCCACGCGGATGGTCAGGCGATGTTTGCCGAGCGGGAAAATGCCAAAATCATATTCGTGCGGCGCGCACAGGCTGATGTCCGAGCCGATTTCCTTTCCGTCCAGCCAGACGGTGGATTTCCAGTGCGGCCGTTCGAGAAACAACACCACGCGTTTGCCGCTCCACTCGGGCGGAATCTCGACATCGCGCTGATACCAGGCTGCACCAAGATAATGACGCGTTGGCTGGCAGAGGAATGGCACCTTTACGCCGCCGGCATTCGTGTACGCCGCGTAGTCCGACCGCAAAAACCAAAAATGATCGTAGAGCGACAACACCCACGGAGTGCGCGTGGAGATTTCATCGCCATACCCCTGCGATTCGAGAATGCCCGGCAATTGGATTGTCTCCGGCAGATTTTGCGCGAACCACTGTTTGTTGATGCCGGCGTCATCGCGGTCGAGCGCGAATCGCCACTCACCTGCGAGGGGGATCGTTTCAGCGGCGGTGGACTTCAGCACGAAGCAGAAGACCAGTGACAGCAGCGCGAATTTGATTTTCATTGGGAGAGGATTCAGGTCGGAATGTAGCGTGCTCACTGAAGGAAACCATCCCCAATTCTGGCGAGCAGATTGTCCGCTTCTCCAAACAAGTAATATGGAATACAGAGCGAAGACTGGTGGCAGGACCCGGAATTGAACCGGGGACACAAGGATTTTCAGTCCTCTGCTCTACCAACTGAGCTATCCTGCCAAACCAGCGTAAACATTGACGTTTCTCACTCTCACGAGTGCCGAGATTATCTCATTGCATCCCGCCATTGTATCCCGTAAGCTGTTTTTGATGAAAGCAACAAACGATACGACAATGGCGGGAGCTAAAAACGTCCCGGTAACAAAGCGAGACCCGCACCTTTCCAGTGATGGAAAGTGGCGTTCGTTTCCGAAAGTCCCGAATCTGCTGCAATACGTCATTGCCGGGACATACTACGCGCGGTGCAAAGTGAATGGCAAGCCCGTTCGTGCAAGTTTGGACACGGAAGTCTTTTCTGTGGCCAAGCTGCGACTGGCGGACAAGCTGAAAGAGCTACGGAAGCCCAAGGCGGTCGTGGGGTCGTTCGGTGATGGACGATTGAAATACGAGTCCGAAACGGCCAATGGTTACACGTCCAAGAAAAACCGATTCGTCAAACTCGCCCCCCTCTCCATTACGTATCGGTTGCGATGTCTGGAAAATCTCCGGCGCACGCTGATTGAAACCTTGTTCCATCCGAGCAAGACATGGAAGGAATTGAGCCAGCAGGCCCGCAAGGACGACTTTGCCAAATTGGACGCCATGAACGCCCGGGACTTCACCAAAGAGCACTGTGAAGCATGGCAGGCACGCTATTCAGCCTATGCGCCGTCGTTCTTTAACAACACGGTGAACACTTTCCGCCGTCTGCTTGAATTGGCGGGACTGCCGCACGATGACAACCCGGCATTCAAAATCGGACGCCGGGACATTCTCGAAAAGCCGATTCGACTGCCACGCCCAGACCGCTGCTTTGCTTCACCGGGGCGAGACTCAGCGAAGCGAAAGCAGCGGTCTGGGGGGACGTGGACTGGCAGGAAAACACGCTCGAAATTCATTCCGTGAAAGTCCGGGGAGGTCACGATCAAAACGTCACGCGGAAAATCCCTCTGAATCCAGCGTTGAAACAATTGCTTGAAGGGTTACGGCACGGGCAAGACCCGAAACCGACAGACCGGATATGCCAAGTGTCGGAATGCCAAAAGAGCCTGGACAGGGCTTGCAAGCTGACAGGATGCAAACGAATCACCCACCACGATTTGCGCCATTATTTCGTCACGAAATGCCTCCAGTCAGGCGTGGATGTGTTCACGCTGGCAAAATGGGTGGGACACCGGGACAACGGCAAGCTGCTCTTGAAAGTCTATTCACACCTGCAAGCTGAGCACTCGCAAGCGATGGCGGGCAAGGTCTCGTTCGGTGCGGCTCCATTGCCCGCGAACGTCACACCGCTTCCCAAGGAGCAAGTAGCATGAAAACATCCAATGACCCGAACATCGAAACGCTGGCCATGCTTGCGTCACAAGCGCGGTTCGCGAACCTCAATCCCGCTGCCGCCATCCGCTCCGCATTCGCGTTGTGGCTGGAATGTCAGGCAGTGCTTGAGAAACACGGCGAGAATCCGCATCCAGCATCCATGCCAGCCCAAACTCAAAAGGCTATCATCCAAAAGCCGACACAATGGCCGATACCACTCCACAACTTTTACAGCTTGGTTGTAAAGGGACGCGACGAAGGGGCCAGCGAAAAGCGTTTGATGAAATTTCTGCCGGAATTCCTGCTCGCAACTTCCATCAAATTGCGCGGCAAATCCATTCGGGAAGGACAGGCGGCAGCCAAGAAACAAATTGCGGGATGGCGAGACACTGGACTTGAAGAACCCCATTGGGATTGGCTAGTTGAACCGTATCTAAAATGGTGGCAACACACTGGACGCCTTGAAGGGAAACGGCAGGGCGGCAAGACTCGCGCAACGCAGCGAAAGAAATAGCTTTGCTGACAGTCCAAAGTGCGTAGCTGGCAAACTGGCACGCACAGCTAATCAAAGACGGCACGCAGCTTGAAACGCTGCGTGCTTTTCTGTTTTTAGCCCCGCGCACCTGCTTTTGAGGAGGGCACAAGTCAGACAAGTGGGGTGATACGCTGACTTCAACAGATAATACTGTATGAGTGCAAAAACTAAATCAAAAATCATCACGCTGACACCGCGTGAACCTGTCCAACCTCAACCCGAACGAATGGCGTATGGCGTCGATGAGACTGCCGCCATTTTGGGTCTGTCGAAAATAACCATATACCGATTGATCGCTCGTGGCGCGCTCCGAAGCAGTGGCCCACTGCGAACAAAAATCATAAGCCGCGATGAGATTCAGCGGTTTTTACGGCAAGAGGTGGCAGCGTGAAATGTTCAACTCCAGAAGAACGGATTTGCGACGCGCGGAAACTGTTGGACACGCTTCAATCACAATCCGACAAGGTTCGTTCAGAGCACGCCCTTGTGCAAAGAACAGCCTCCGATTGTGTCTCGCTTGAGGTGGAAATTATTCAGACAAGTAACACTTTCGATCCGAACGATTCGGCAGCGGTGGACTCGCTCGCAGTGCTCCGAGCGCGACACCGCGAGAAGCAAAACTGGGTTGCAATCGCCCCGCGTGTCCGAAGCGCGATTTCGGACTTGGTAAAAACGCTTTTCGAGGCCCCGGCGCTGGTCCGGGAAATAGCTGAGAGGCGCGCTCCGGTTGGGCGTGCCGCGCCGGGATTCTCTTTTTCAATGATGAGTTGAACTGAAAAACAAAATGCCGCCGCGAGGACGACGAAATCAACGCGACGGCAAAAACTACCTACATGAATATTATCTTAGATGAGCGGGACACAACAGACAAAATTTCCAAGCGCCAAGAACGCCTTGGCAACCCTCTGGGGGCACTGGTGAGCATTTATCGCAATGCCCGAAATACAACTCCATTGGGCACCCGCGCTCTTGCCGAGGTGCTGGACGACATTCGCAATGGCCGATTCAGAAACCAAGTGGCGAGACTTCGCAAGCTGCGCACACAGGACGAGGACAAATACGACGCGGCGAAAAAATACCTTCGCGCGTTTACCATGAGTGGCGTTTCGATGCGGGAGAAACCAAGTCGAGTGATTACGCACTCCAACATTCTGCAATTGGACTTTGACAACCTGGGGAAACAATTGAAACCCATTCGCGCGAAATTGGAGAATGACCCGCATGTGCTTTTTGTGTTTCTTTCGCCGTCCGCCGATGGACTGAAAGCGGGGCTGCTGATTGATGGGAAGCGCCACGAGGAAAGCTTTTTGGCGGCGCAGTCCTATTTCCGCGAGCGTTACGGGATGGCAATTGATACGTCGGTCAAAGACCCCGCCCGGTTGTGCTTTGTGTCCCATGACCCTGAGTTGTGGATAAACGAGCGAGCAATTCCATTTGAAGCACGTATCGAAAATCGGAAAAGCGAAAAAATTTCCTCAATTTATATTGATACTGTTTCTGGTAATTCTAATTCAAATACCAGGTTAGAAATCGGTAATAACACACACACACAAATCACATCTGTCTCTCTGTCTCTCTGTGTCATTCGTTTTACGGAGCAAGAAATCATTAAAAAGTTTGCCTCGGTAAGCTCTCGCACGAGCCACGACAAACTTTTCAAGCTGGCGCGTGGAGTCAAAGCATTGGAAAAGCAAAACGGCGCAAAATTCTCGGATGATGATTTCAAACGCGTGTTCGAGAAATGGTTTAAGGCATCGCGTGGTTACCTTCGCCCCGGACAAACACGCGCGGATTATTTCGATGAGTTTTTGGGTGCGTATGATTGTGTCCGCCGTCCTTTGGGTGAGAACGCGCTCGCGATAGCATGGCAGAAGTCCCACGATGCTCCGCTGCCGGAAGCCGCAAACAAATTCAAATCTCCAAAAATCCGTGCCCTCGTGCGCCTTTGCGCCGAGTTGCAAGGCATCGCTGGTGGTGAGCCGCTTTACTTGTCCTGCCGGAACGCGGCTGAGTTGCTGGGCGTGTCGTATAAACAGGCTGCCCGCTATTTGAGTTTGCTGGTTCGGGAAAGTCTGCTCTCTGTCATTGAACCCGGCAGCGCAAAAAACAATCGCGCGAGCCGCTACCGATTTGTTGGTGCGCCAAAGCAGAAGCCGTTTGTGGCAGAGCAATCCAGAATTTCCTTTCCTGATTTCAATAATTGAAACGCGCATGAACTCAGACCTTTCTAAAATTTATGAAAAGTTTGGCGGGTATCTAACACCCGAGGAGGAGGCTGACCTTTTTTCGGTATCCGTTCACGAGGTCGGGCACGGGTTGGTGGCTGCACAGTTTGGGTTGGCGTCTGAGGAATTGGTTGTCAGTGCCAATGCCGCCGTATGCGTGCACCAGCAGGGTTCACCGTTGGCTAATGCGGCAGTGAGTTTCGGTGGCGTCCTCGCGCAAGGGCTGTGCAATTGCCGGAGCCTGAGCATGAAGTTGCCCGAAATTCCATTAACCAAATTCAGTTTATGCCGTTGGGTGGATACCTTACCCCTCCGTGAATTGAGCTGGTCTGACCGGCAGGGAATTGAATCTTACCCCAATCGTAATGAGTCGGCTCGCGTGGCATTCGACATATTAAGCACCAGTCTCGATGCTCTGGAATACCTGGCACGCAGCCTCGCCGACCGTTCGCGCCAAAAATTTGCAAAAGCGTCCCTTCGCCCATCATTTCTAAACCAGGCCGAAGTGGATCGCTGGGTCTGCGAACAAAACGAAGCCGCTGCCGCCAAGGTGATGGACCAAAAACTACGGCGGGCTGTGATAGACGGAGAACGAATCCTTGCCAGCTTGCCACCAGTCAGGATTCCAGAGGTTTTTAATTACGAAACGTTCAAGGCCGCGAGTGGCGCGAGTGATGACGAAATTAAAAACTTCTGCGCCTATCGTGTCCAGTGCGAGAGGTGGCAGATAGGTCTGGGCGCACCATCACCGGAGGCAATTGAAACCGCCGTGACCTTTTTCAACTCGAACGCCGTTCACACCCGCCACAGTTGGATATTCCAAGCGCGGGAATTTGCAGCGTGGAAAAACACCAACAAAAAAATATGAAACGCAAATACGAAAAATTCGATAACGAGACCACGCTGGGTGATGACGGACTGTCGGCATGGGCCACATCATCGACTCATTGCCGTATCCAGACAAACGAACCGAAAATTGCCGCACAGTTGCGGAGGCTGCCCGACTGTGAACCCATCGGCCACAGCGTCACGAGGGGTTTTGTCCGACTGTTCTCAATCCAGCGCACGCTCCCGTGGATTAAAGTAAACGTCATCGAAAAATTCACATCGATATTTGCTCGAAAAGACGCAAGCAATTTCGTCCAAAACACTCGCCACGGGGTTTTGATTGCGGACGGGGACAAACGGCCCGCCGACCCCGCCGGGCACGCCCTAAACGAGATTGCCGCATGAATAAAGTTATCAATCAGCCCGTCAGCCAAACGTCAAAGTCGAACCCGCCCTGCTCCACCTGCTGCTGGTGCGTGCGGCACCGCTTGAACGAATACCGTTGCCATTTGAACCCGCCCACGCTGCGATTGCCTTATGAGAACCAAGCAGTGTGGCCGATGATTCCAGACGTAGGCCCAACAGGGTGCAGCAAACACGAAGTCAAAAATCCGGTCACGTTCAGTGACCACAACGAAAGGACGAATGAAATCCATTGCAGAACTTGAAGCGGAAATAAGGCAAGAAATTCCAGTCCACGCGACGGAAACTCCCATTAGCGGGCTTGCCGACTGGAGCGAAGCCGAAATTGAAGATCACCGCCAAAAGGAACGGCGCGATGCTGTTCGCATGGTGATTCACAAAAGGAAAAGCGCAGCGGCGGCGGAAGAATTATACGCTCGGTTAGAGCAACAGAGCGCCGCACCGCGAACCTTTTCAGAGGTTGTGGTGCACGCCATGGACTCGTTGTGCAACAGGCACCGCCGATGAATGACGACCCGTTATTGAGCGATGATGAATTGCGCCAGCGGACAGTTCAATTTTTCTGCCCAGTTTCGCGCCAGATATTAGATGGGGAATTTGACTGCGGACACCCGAACAAATTGAAGCTGCTTCACGAAATTTTAGCACCAATACAAAACAAATTTTGCCAGCAAGCTACCGGCTACCTGCGGTGTTTGGCTGCAAAAACAGAAAGTGAAAAATAATATGAAAATGATGCAAGGAGGAAAACGGACAGTTCAAAACACCAAAATTCACCATCTCAGCCAGACCGAGTTGGTTGAAGAATGCGAACGAATGGAGGCATTGCTGGAAAAGGGTGAACTCACACCAAAGCAAGGACGTGACCTCGCTAAGGTGCGGGCAGCCATAGAAAAAATGGAGGTGCTCCGTTATGGCATCTAAAACCCCATTGTTGCCAGCCAAGAAGCCAAAAGGCAGTCCCGGCAGACCTACCTTGCTGGACAACGCAACGACGCGAAACCGGCTCGTGCAATTGATTGCGAAGGGTGTGCCGATGAAACATGCGTGCAACGCCTGCCGATTGAATTACCAAACCTTTTTGAATTACCGCCAGCGGCATGAATGGTTTCAAGAAGATTTGAACGAGGCTGTAGCCCTAGCAATCGAACGGCACCTCGAACGAATTGAGGCTGCGGCCAAAACCGATTGGCGCAGCGCAGCTTGGATGCTCGAACATTTGCACCCGGCCCACTTCGCTCGTAATCGCATCGAAGTCACCGGAGCGGACGGCGCTCCCCTCACCGGCGCAATCGCGCTTTACCTGCCGCAAAAAGATAATGGGAACGGCGGCGCTCGCGTCCTTACCGTGGACGCCGTAAAGGAGATTGAAAATGGAGAATGAACTACGCCCGCAGCCGGGGCCACAGGAAAATTTCT
>Ga0193718_1000060_pt1 | contig 22135 bp, 19 predicted proteins | sample U2a1metaG_FD_144918 | JGI IMG/M metagenome (GOLD analysis project Ga0193718, IMG submission 144918) | Soil microbial communities from a riparian zone of the East river system, Colorado, United States - U2a1 | ecosystem: Environmental > Terrestrial > Soil > Riparian zone | place: USA: East River... | reverse complement strand
GTTAACCACGGATAATACAAAGTATAAACTCAAGAGCGCGGGAACGGTCAACCTCACGGTGAACAAAGCCTGGAGTGTGGCGGCCAACGCAAAATCCACGATCGTCATGGACTTTGACCTTCGAAAGTCAATCCGACAGATGACGGATGCAACCATCCGGTACAACTTTGTATCCGATGCCAATCTGCAAACTGCCGTTCGCCTGGTAAGCCAGGACAACGCGGGTACCATTAGCGGAAGCTATACGGAACAAACCAGCAGCAATGCTGACAAGGTGATTGTATATGCTTACAAAAAAGGTTCCTATACCGCCACCACAGAGACACAAGCTCAGGGGGATGATGCCATCTTCTTTAAAAACGCGATCTCGAGCACGGAGGTGAAACCAGGTCTTTCCGGTAATACTTACAAACTGGCCTTTCTGGAGGCCGGGGATTATGAGTTGCATTATGCAGGGTATAAAAAGGATGCAACTACGAATCAATTCACTTTCCAGGCTATGTTGAAAGCACAGACCTCTGCCGGCGGAACGGTGGGCGACTTTGTAACCATCCAAAAAGGCGCTACCCTGACTACTTCTTCGACGATCACAGGGACCCTTTAAGTCGGTAATCGGTAATCGGTGATCGGTAGAGTGTACCTTGGTTAATTGGGTCCACACAACCGATTACTGATCACCGATTACGGATCACCGATTACTGACTACCGGCTCTCACGTCAGTTTATCTGCTATAAAATTCAATAGTGGATAATAAATTTAGCAATTCCACCCGGTCAGCTAGTTTCATCCTATACTTGTCTATTGCTAGCATCAAAACACTTAAATATATGGCAGCACAACTTCCCGACACGATTATCATCGAAAAAGAGAAAATGGGGCTTTATACCAATCCCCTGGAACAATTCTGGATACGGCTCAACAAGAAGCGCCCCGCTTTTTGTCCTCTGGATTCCTGCCAGCGCGGGTACGTCGCTACCTGGGAAATAAAGGACAAGCAACTTTTCCTGAAGGACGTCGATGGCAACTTTGTGAAGCGGTCACTGTTATTCGGCAAGAGGGTTGTCCGCTATTCAATCAAAATGCTTTTCTCGAAATCCGCTTCCCGCAGAGTGAAGGCAAGCTGGTATTCGGGCAAGCTCAGAATACCGCGGGGCAACATGACGGCCTATGATCATCAGGACTACAACTCCCGGTTTGAAAAAGAAATGATCGTCACCGTTGACCGTGGAAATGTGATCAAAATGGTGACACTGGACTATACGCAGCATATGTTGATTGTGAGTTGAATTTTCAACCGCGGAGGCGCGGGGGCGCAAAGGAGGCGCAGAGGTTTATTGTTGACGCTGCGTGGCGCCATTACGCCTTCGTGGTAAGAATACGGGGAGATAAATTCCCTTATTCCCCAAGATTTGAAATTGTCCAGTGTGCATTCCCGGTAGACTCCAAACTAACTTCCTGATTCATTATTCTTCATTCGTTATTCAAAATTCGAATTCGAATTTTGAATAACGAATGAAGAATTTAGAATGATGAAGTCTTTGTGCCCTCCTAATTCATAATTCATATAATTTTTATACATTCGGAACTTCAAAAATCCATAAAGGCATGACCTGTAGAAATTTCACATTTGCTATTTTTTTAATGGCTGTTGGACTGATGTCTTGCAAGAGGCATGCTCCGACGGACCTTACCAGGGAAAATCTCATTCCGAAACCGGTTTCCGTGACGGCAACAGCCGGCGTATTTGAATTAACCAATGCGACTGCTATATATATAGAGGGTGAATCGGCTGAAGCGAAGCAGGTTGGGCAATACCTTGCAGACAAACTAAATGCTTCAACCGGATTTGGTTTGAAAGTTTCCTCCGCCAACGGGATTCCCGGAAAAGGAAATATCTACCTCGTCGCTTCAGGGACGGATCCCCAACTTGGAGAGGAAGGGTATGAACTTGTGATCACCAGCGATCTCCTGAAAGTGACTGCCAATCACCCTGCAGGGCTATTCAGGGCCGTGCAAACGATCCGTCAGCTCCTACCGGACAAGGTAGAAGCATCCTCGGTTCAGCCGGGGCCGTGGGAATTGGCAACGGGTACGATTCGCGACTATCCCAGCTATTCCTTCCGCGGATCCATGCTCGATGTGGCCCGGCACTTTTTCACCGTGGAAGAGGTGAAGCGTTACATCGACCTGATTGCATTTTACAAAATGAACGTATTGCATTTGCACCTGTCTGACGATCAGGGCTGGCGGATTGAGATCAAATCCTGGCCCAATTTGACTACGCTGGGCGGCAGCACCCAGGTAGAAGGGGGCAAAGGTGGATTCTATACCCAGGAGCAATACAAAGACATCGTCAAGTATGCCGCGGACCGATACATTACCATTATTCCGGAAATCGACACTCCGGGTCACATCAACGCAGCCCTGGCTTCGTATGCTGAGCTGAATTGCAATGGGAAAGCCCCGGCGCTGTATACGGGAACAGAAGTAGGCTTCAGCACCCTGTGTGTCCGGAAGGACATTACCTACAAATTCATTGACGATGTTTTCCGCGAGTTGTCAGAACTTACTCCAGGTCCCTATCTTCACATTGGTGGCGATGAAAGCCACGCCACAAAAAAGGAAGACTATATCTTGTATGTCAATAAGGCCCAGGACATCGTTCAGGCCCATGGAAAACAGATGATCGGGTGGGAAGAAGCAGCTCAATCCAAGGTGAAACCGAACACGATTATCCAGTTCTGGAAGCATGGCACCTATGCCAAGGCTACTGTAGCGCAGGGGGCAAAAATCATCATGTCGCCGGCAAAGGTGACATACGTTGATATGAAATACGACTCAACCACCCAACTGGGCCAGAAGTGGGCCGGATATATTGAAGTCGACAGCGCCTATAAATGGGATCCGGCTACCTATGTAGAGGGATTAGGAAAAGAAAACATTTTGGGAATAGAGAGTCCGCTCTGGACGGAGAAAGTCACCACCATGAATGAAATTGAATATATGGTCTTCCCGCGTATGGCGGGGTATGCGGAGATTGGCTGGTCTCCGGCGACAGGCAGGAGCTGGGACGAATACAAAGTAAGGCTAGGGAAGCATGCGGGAAGATTCAAAGCCCTGGATATTGATTACTATAAATCGAAGTTCGTGCCCTGGGTTGAGCAATGAAATTTATGTTGGGGATCATTAGATTAATTGGATAGCAATGTCTACATTTGCGCAGCATTTTAAGTAACCGTGCCTTCAACAGTGCCCTTCAGTTTCTTTGTTGTTTCCACCTTCCTTAATGAAATAATTCAATCAAATACCTTGGTTTCCCCGTCTTTTTCATCAGGGGACAGAATTTAATCGAATCATTCAATGCCAAAGCAGAAAGAGAACTGGTTTTCTCTTTATAACAGTGTTTTTTTTAATCAATTAATTATAACAAACAAATGGAAGGAACAGTAAAATTTTTCAATGACTCAAAAGGGTTTGGGTTTATTAAGCCGTCGGATTCAAGTGAGGACATCTTTGTCCACTCTTCCGGTCTGATCGACGAGATTCGTGAAAACGATAAAGTTAAGTTCGATGTAGAAAGAGGAAAGAAGGGCATGAATGCCGTAAGAGTTGAACGCATAGATTAGTAAAATAACTCTATTTAGACTTTGATTCTTAAGAAAGACCACCCCAAAAGGTGGTTTTTTTGTTTTCCCACCAGGTATAAACCACAGATTCGCAGATTATTAGAATAGGAGCTTGAAATCAGCGAACCCCGACACGTCGGGGCAGGTCATCGGGCTTATTTTTTCCCCTATATTTGGCCAACCTATTACTTACTGTCCCCTTACCATTCTCCCTATGAGTAGTCCTGATCCCGGCGAAAAAATCCTTTCTATCGATATTGGCGGGTCGCGCATTAAGGCGACGCTGTTGGACATTGAGGGAAACATGCTCATGGATTTCGTGAGGCTGAACACGCCCACTTCCGGTGATCCCGAACATATTTTACAGGCGATTGTGGAACTTACCAAAGACTTCAAGGCTTATTATAAAGTCTCGGTGGGATTTCCAGGTTACGTAAAAAAAGGCGTGGTGTACACCGCCCCGAACCTGGGCACAGAAAAGTGGAAAGGAGTTGACTTAAGCAAACGGCTTGGCGACATCCTGAAAAAGCCCGTGCGGGTAGTAAACGATGCTGACCTGCAGGGATTAGGGGTTGCGAGCGGCAAAGGCCTGGAAATGGTCGTGACACTCGGCACCGGTTTTGGAACGGCCCTGCTGATGGACGGAATTTTGCTTCCCCATTTCGAGATCGCTCATCACCCGATCTCCAAAGACAGGGACTATGACCAATACATCGGCGCGAAAGTGTTGGAGGAAGTAGGGCTGGAGCGATGGAACAAGCGAATAAAAAAAGTAATTGCTATTCTAAAAACCGTTTTCAACTATGATCATTTGTATATCAGTGGCGGAAATTCAAAAAAGATCAGTTTTGAGACCGATGACACCATCACGCGGGTATCCAATGCCGATGGTATAAAAGGCGGAGCCAAACTCTGGCAAAAAGATAATCATTACAACGTATAATGACCATCATAAAAAATAACCTCCTGGGATCAACCCATTTCACTTATGCAAAGTAACGATCAGAACCTGGCGCAAACTGCTATCAACACCGTCCGGGTATTGGCAGCGGATGCAGTACAAAAGGCGAATTCAGGTCACCCCGGCATGCCGATGGGCGCCGCACCCATGGGCCATGTTTTATGGTCCGAGGCCATGAACTACAATCCGCAAAATCCGGAATGGGCTAACCGGGACAGGTTCATTCTTTCGGCAGGACATGGATGCATGCTGCTGTATAATTTCCTTTTCCTTACGGGATATCCCGATATCACGATGGAGGATATTAAAAACTTCCGGCAAATGCACAGCAAGACAGCAGGCCATCCCGAATATGGATTGCTGAAAGGCGTGGAGGTTACTACCGGACCGTTAGGTCAGGGTTTTGCCAACGGCGTTGGTTTTGCAATTGCTCAAAAGTACCTGGCTGTGCGCTACAACAAGCCGGGGTTTGAGATTTTCAACTATCACATCTATGCGATTTGCAGCGACGGCGATTTGAATGAGGGCGTCAGCTCCGAGGCTGCTTCGCTGGCGGGCCACCTCAAGTTGGGAAACATCATTTATTTATACGACGACAATCATATTTCCATAGAAGGGGATACGAAAATTGCATTTACGGAAGATGTAGCCAAACGCTTTGAGGCGTATGACTGGCATGTGCAAATCGTAGAGGATGGAAATGACATACAAGCCATTGCTCAGGCCGTAAAAAAGGCGAAGGAAGAAACACAGCGCCCTTCGATCATAAAGATCCGTACACACATCGCCTTTGGCAGCCCAAACAAGGTAGATACGGCAGGTGCGCACGGCTCTCCCTTGGGAGAAGCGGAGCTAAAACTGGTAAAACAAAATCTGGGATTCGACCCCGAAAAATCGTTCGTCGTTCCCGATGATGTAATGGCGTTTTACCGCGGCTGTGGAAAAAAAGGAAGCGAGAAGGAAAAGACCTGGAACGAACTGTACAAAGGATATCAGAAAGCCCATCCGGATCTGGCAAAAGAATATGAATTATTGAGTAGCGGAAAATTGCCGGATGGGTGGAAAGAAAAGCTGCCCGTTTTCAAAGCTGAAGAGGGAAAGATAGCCACCCGCCAGGCATCCGGAAAAGTGTTGAATGCCATCGCTGACTCACTTCCTTCCCTGATCGGTGGCTCAGCCGACCTGGCGCCTTCTACCGAAACGTGGCTGAAGAAGTACGAAGCGTTTACGGCAAGCAATTATGCCGGTCGCAATTTTCATTTCGGTATCCGCGAACATGGCATGGGATCCATCCTCAACGGAATGGCCCTGACGAAAGGCATCATTCCTTTTGGCGCTACTTTTTTGATTTTTTCCGAGTATATGCGCCCTCCCCTCCGGTTGGCGGCCATTATGAAAGTGCGGCCCATCGTTGTTTATACCCACGACAGTATTGGACTAGGTGAAGATGGCACAACCCATCAACCGGTGGAACAATTGATTTCCCTTCGATCCATTCCTAACATGACGGTGATCCGCCCTGCCGATGCCAATGAAACCGCCCAGGCCTGGAGAGTTGCCCTCGAACATCAGGACGGCCCGGTGTTGATCGTCCTCACACGACAAGGTCTTCCGGTCATTGACCAGACAAAATATGGAAGCGCATCCCAACTGGAAAAAGGCGCTTATATTTTATCCGATTCAGAGAAACCAAAGGTGATCCTGATTGCGACCGGTTCCGAAGTTTCCCTCATCATGGAGGCCCAGGCAAAACTGAAGGAACAAGGCATAGCGGCGCGGGTAGTGAGCATGCCTTCGTGGGAGTTGTTTGAAAAACAGGATTCCGCCTACAAGGAAAAAGTATTGCCTTCCGGCATCCGCAAGCGGCTGGCAGTAGAGACCGCTTCGCCGTTGGGGTGGCATAAATATGTTACCGATGAAGGCGCCATCATCGGTATGACCACATTCGGTGAATCGGGTCCTATTGGTGATCTAATGAAATTCTTTGGCTTTACGGTGGATCATGTTGTCAAGAAAGCAAAAGAATTGATTTCCTGACCGTAGCCGTTTGCCACTGAGACACAAAGACACGAACGCCTTTTTGGATTTAGCTGTTAAATCAAATATCAATGAATTTGCGTTTTTAGCTTCGACGTAGACCCCGGGATTATGGTTAAGTAATGAATAGCAAAACGAAACAAAAAAAATAACCCTCGTGTCTTAGTGCCTTGGTGGCAAACAACCGATACGTAATCACTTGAATATGAAAATAGGGATCGCTGCAGACCATGGTGGATACCTGCTAAAAGAAGAAATGAAATCCTGGCTTACTTCGTTGGGCCATGAGTTGAAGGATTTTGGGGCGTTCAGTAAAGACGACACAGACGACTTTCCGGATTTTGTTGAGCCGTTGGCAAGGGCCATCGCCTCGGCAGAAATAGAACGTGGGATAGCCGTGTGCGGAAGTGGAGTAGGGGCTTCGATCGCGGCGAATAAGGTCGCGGGGGTTCGGGCTGCATTAATTCATGATAGTTTTTCAGCGCACCAGGGTGTCGAGGATGATGATATGAATCTGATCTGCCTCGGCGGAAGAGTGATCGGCACCAGTATGGCAAAAGAACTTATTGCCGGTTTTCTGATGGCGAAGTTCATTGGCGGCGAAAGACACAAGCGAAGGTTGGAAAAAGTTAAGCAGTTGGAGAACGAGTAAAAGGGGCAAAGGAATGGATCGAAAAGGGCCCAGGACCATATTCCTCGATATAGGTGGAGTTTTATTGACCAACGGGTGGGACCGCCCGGCGCGACAAAAGGCGGCCGGGTTCTTCGACCTTGACTTTGAAGAAATGGACGCTCTTCATCAATTTATTTTTAATATTTATGAAATTGGTAAGATCACATTAAACCAATATCTCGATACGGTTGTTTTCACCAAGCCCAGAAGTTTCAATCATCAACAGTTTAAGGAGTTTATGTTTGCCCAATCGGAAGAATTGCCGGATATGGTACCCTGGTTGACGGCGTGGAAAAAACAAACGCACCACCGGATCATTGCGATCAACAATGAGGGTAAGGAGTTGAACGACTACAGAATAAAGAAATTCAAATTGAAGAACTGTTTTGACGCGTTTATTTCCTCTTGCGAAGTAGGCATGGCGAAACCCGATCCGGAGATATTCCAATTGGCGTTGGGTGTTGCTCACACCCGGGCGGAGGACAGTATCTACTTTGACGATCGCCCCATGCTCGTATTGGCAGCAGCCACACTGGGTATGCGCGCATTGCAACATGAAGGATTTCAACAGACCAGGGATATTCTGGAGAACTTATAGGAACTTTATTATCACGACATGAAGGGCGATAACTACGTTTTTGGAATGATCGGTCTCGGCACGATGGGCCGCAACCTCTTGTTGAACATGGCCGATCACGGTTTTAAAGTGGCGGGCCACGATAAGGATGAAAGCAAGATAGCCCAGCTTGGCAAAGAATCGCAGAAAGCGAATGTGAAGGGCTTCCATTCTGCAGCGGAATTCATTGAAAGTTTGCAGAAACCAAGGGCAATTATGATGCTCGTGCCAGCCGGCAAAATTGTCGACAACGTTATCGAAGAACTTGTGCCCCTGCTGGATGCCGGGGATCTGATCATCGATGGCGGGAACTCGCACTTCACCGATACCAACCGCAGGGTAGCAGCGCTGAAAGAAAAAGGATTGCACTTTTTTGGAATGGGTATATCGGGAGGAGAGGAGGGAGCGCGGAAAGGCCCGAGCATGATGCCCGGCGGAGACCCGGAAGCGTATCGGGTGGTTCAACCCATTTTTGAATCCGTAGCAGCCAAGGTAAACGGGGAGCCCTGTGTCACGTACATCGGTCCTGGCGCCTCAGGTCACTTTGTGAAGATGGTGCACAATGGTATTGAATACGGTCTGATGCAATTGATTGCAGAGGCTTATGAAATGATGAAAAAGGGGCTGGGCCTGTCAGACGAAAAAATTCATGATACGTTCACGCAATGGAACAAAGGCAGGTTGCAGTCCTTTTTGATCGAGATCACTAAAGATATATTTGCATTTAAAGAATCCGGTCACCTCCTGCTCAATGATATCAAAGACGAGGCCAGGTCAAAGGGCACCGGGAAGTGGACGTCCCAGGTGGCGATGGATTTGCAAGTCCCCCTTTCGGTTATTGATACCGCTGTGTCCATGCGCGACCTTTCCAGGTATAAGGCACTCCGTGTGAAAGCGGCCTCATTATATCCTAATGAAGGTAATAAGGTTACCCCGGCGCCGGATGAATTTATAAAATCATTGGAGGCCGCCCTTTATTTCAGTACCATTATTTCCTATGCGCAAGGGATGCATTTGCTTTCGCAGGCATCGGCGGAATATCAGTATAGCTTGAAGCTGGATCGTATCGCACAAATATGGAGAGGGGGATGTATTATCCGCTCTGCTTTCCTCAGGGATATTTACCAGGCTTTTAAGAATGACGCGAAGTTGCCCCATTTACTTTTGGATAAGGAAATACAGAAAAAAATCAGTAGTCTCCTTCCGGCAACGCGATTGGTTTTATCCTCTGCCATTCAGTCGGGGATTGCTCTTCCGGCCTTCACCTCATCCCTGAGCTACTTCGATAGTTTTAGAAGCGATCGGATGCCTTCCAACCTGATCCAGGCCCAACGCGATTATTTCGGGGCTCATACCTATGAACGGATTGGTAAAGAAGGCGTATTCCACACTCAATGGTTTGCCAAATAAGATCCAAAAATGAATTCAACCAAGAACCCCATTCAATCTCAGCCCACCCTCTTTTTTATTTTTGGAGGAACAGGAGACCTGACTTCACGCAAGCTGATCCCTGCTTTGTTTAATTTGTTTCTCGACAGCTGGCTGCCGCAGAACTTTGCCATCGTCGGCCTGGGCAGAACCGAACAAACGGATGATCAGTTCCGTACGGCATTGCTAGGAGACATCAACACCTTCTCACGCCGGGGCAAGGCGGATGTGGAGAAATGGAAAGGGTTTTCTTCTCATGTGCATTATCATGGTTCGGATATCAAAGAAGAAAAGACCTATCTGGAGGTGGCCGAAAGAATCAAGACGCTGACGCAGGAATGGAAAGAAGAACCTTGCGTTGTCTACTATCTCGCGGTAGCTCCGAGTTTCTTCACCACGATCGCCCAAAACCTTGCCAAGCATAAGCTTGCTTCCAACCCGGAGAAGGCAAGAATCGTCATTGAGAAACCATTTGGACGTGACCTGGAGTCTGCCAAGGCCCTCAATAAACTTCTTAACAACATCTTTGCCGAGAATCAGATTTATCGCATTGATCATTACCTTGGAAAAGAGACTGTTCAGAATATTCTGGCTTTTCGTTTTGCCAATTCTATTCTCGAGCCGCTCTGGAACCGGAATTATATTGATCATGTACAGTTGTCCGTTACGGAACAGTTGGGCGTGGGAGACCGGGGAGGGTACTACGATGAAGCCGGGGCCATGCGCGATATGGTTCAAAACCATATTTTACAACTGCTGTGCCTGGTGGCGATGGAACCGCCTGTCAGTTTTCAGGCGGACGAAGTGCGGAACCGCAAAGTCGATGTCTTGCTGGCCATGCGTAAATTCAATCCAGAAGACATCCAGAAAAATGCCGTGCGCGGCCAGTACAGCAAGGGGTGGATAGAAGGAAAAGAAGTTCCCGGCTATCGCGAAGAGCCGGGAGTCAACCCTGAGTCCAACACGGAAACATTTGCGGCCATCAAGTTTTTTGTCGACAACTGGAGGTGGCACGGTGTCCCGTTCTACCTTCGGACGGGAAAGCGTCTGCATCAATCCTCATCGATGATTACCATCCAGTTCAAGGATGTGCCCCACCTGATTTTTCCCGCCGAGGCCATTGAAGGCTGGCAGCAGAACCGCCTCATCATCAGCATACAGCCGGAGATGAGCATCCGCCTTCAGGTACAAGCCAAACGGCCGGGGTTGGATATGATCCTCAACCCTGTAGACCTGATCTTCGACTATAGCGGGACCTATAAGGGAGAAACTCCGGAAGCGTACGAAACGCTGCTGCTCGATATCATGCTGGGTGATCAAACGCTCTTTATGAGAGGTGACCAGGTAGAAGCAGCGTGGGATTTACTCATGCCCATACTGACGGCATGGGCAGGCAAAAAGAGTTTGAATTTTCCAAACTATCCGGCCGATTCATGGGGGCCCGAAGTCGCTGAAGCGCTGATCGCCAAGGATGGATTCCATTGGTTTACCTTGCCGATGAACAATAAAAAGTGAACCTTGATTAACGTATATAAAGATCCGGATACGGTGCTGCCTGCCCTGGCTGATTACATTGTAACCCAGGCCCATGAGTCCATCGCACGTGGAGGAAAGTTCAACCTGGTGCTTTCCGGAGGAAGCTCACCCAAGAAACTATACCAATTGCTCGCTTCGGAGGCCTATCGCGATAAAATTGAATGGCCTCAGGTTTATTTCTTCTTTGGAGATGAACGCTATGTACCGGCCAATCATGCGGACAGCAATTTTTTAATGGCCAGGGAATCCCTTTTCACACCCTTGAACATTGCCCATGACCGGATTTTTGCTATTGACACAACGTTATCCCCGGCTGAATCCGCGCGAGCCTACGAGCGGGATATCGTAAAACACTTTCATGGTCAACGGTGTAGCTTTGATTTGATCCTGTTGGGATTGGGAGATAATTCTCATACGGCTTCACTGTTTCCCCACACCCGCATTTTACATGAAAAGCAGGCTTTAGTGAAAGAGGTTTTTGTGCAAGAAGTAAACATGTACCGAATCACCTTCACCGCCCCGCTCATCAATCTGGCACACCGCATCGCCTTCCTTGTCTACGGTTCATCCAAGGCAAAAGCAGTCCGTCATATTCTGGAAGATCCCTTTAACCCGGAAGAATTCCCGGCCCAACTCATTCGTCTCACAGAGGGTGAGGTTCAGTGGTTTCTGGATGAGTCAGCTGCGAATTCTATTTCCCGCAGATTCCAGTAATTTGTTTCCCGCAGATCGCGCAGATTTACGCAGAATCTGTCGAGTTGTTTCAGGCAGAAGTTTCGACTCAATTGACAAAGGGGCTGGTTCGCCAGGTCCTCGGCATTCTTTAGAACTGCGTATGGAAACATTATTCAGGCAATCATTTCTGCGCAAATCTGCGCGATCTGCGGGAAGCCATTTCTGCGTAAATCTGCGAGATCTGCGGGAAACCATTTCTGCGCAAATCTGCGCGATCTGCGGGAAACCATTTCTGCGTAAATCTGCGAGATCTGCGGGAAACAATTCTCGGGAAATAATTACATCTGCCTCAGCGTGATCATCTTCTCCTTCTCGGCATCCCAAAGCTTAAGCCGGAAACATCGCATCATCTCCATTGGATTCCAGGAGGTTGTGGCAACGTCTTTCAATTCGGGCATATGATCTTTGGCTTCCTTCAGGCGGTAAAAAGGTATTCTTGAATTTACATGATGAACATGGTGGTATCCGATGCTTCCGGTAAACCACCGCATCACCGGGTTCATGTTCATAAAACTGGTGGAAGACAGCGCTGCATTAAAGTAGGTCCAGTCGCAATTCTCTTTGAATTTTGCATCGGGGAAATTATGCTGGCAATAAAACAGGTAAGACCCCATGCCAAAAGCGAGTAAAAACGGGAAGAACCAGCTGAGCAGAAATGTTCCCGGACCGAGAAAATACCAGATGACGGTCGCGGCAGCGCCATGAAACACCAAAGCGAAAAGGGAGTCGGCATGCCGGGCCGGGCTTTGAACAAATGACTTCATGTTAAGCCAATAAATAAACAGGGTAAAGTAGCCGAAGATTACCGTGAGAGGATGCCGGTTGATCAGGTAAATCCGCCGCTCGTTCCTGGTCAACGTTAAAAATCGCGACTTACTGATCGTCGGGTACGATCCAATTCCCGTAATGGTCAATTTTGAATTGTTATTATGATGGTGCTCATGCGAACGGATCCAGATCGTGGTTGGCGCTAATAAATAAATACCAATTGTCTTCATCAACCACTCTGCTACCAGGGAGTCCTGAAGGATTGCACGGTGTTGATAATCATGATAAATGACAAACATGCGAACGTATAGTAGGCCACAGATGATGCTGCATGCCAATCGAAGTACCAAGGGGAACGTACTATTAAGCGTGGCCGCGAAAGCAAATGAGATCAAAAAGAGGGTGACCAGAAGCTCAAACCAACTTCTCAGTCGGTTTTCATGGGCAAATTCCTTGCTTGCCTGAAGTAATTCCTTACATGTTCGCATGATACTGGGTCGAGGGCTCGTTGAAATCGTTTGCAAGATAATCAAAAGTGAGGCAATTGCCCGGGGATGGTACGACGAACGGTCTATTGGCGCTTGTGTTTCCAGCGACGGTGCGACCACAACCAGATGGAAGGATCAATCAGGATTTCCCGTTCGAGCCGTTTTGTAAAGGCTTCTGAAATCTCATCCATGGTAGTGTTTTTGGGCTCAGCAAACAAGAGTTCGGGAAATACGTCGTAATATCCTCTGCGCAGGCGTCGTACATTCATGTACACCACAGGATAATTAAATTTTAGGGCTAATTTTTCCGGCCCGGTAAACACAGCTGTATCCTGGTGGAGGAAGGTAGTCCAATAGGCGTTCTCGCGGGAAGCCGTCTGGTCGGCAATAAATGCCGTGGCTGTAATGAGTCCCTGACTCCGGTTCGAAACCATATCGCGTAACGTAAGGTTTACCGGTGTAATACGTGTGCCGAACCGTGTGCGCATTCCGGACAACATTTTTTCAAAATAAGGGTTGGATAACGGGCGGTAGATCACGACCAATTGAAAGCGGGTGTTTAATGTAAAACTCGGTCCGGCCCATTCCCAATTTCCATAATGCCCCATAACGATGATGAAGCTTTTTTTCTCCTCGTAAAGCCGGTCAAGCCATTCGGCGCCATGGAAAACACAATGCTCACGCGCCTCCCGTTCAGTCATCCTTAGCGTTTTAAGCGTTTCCAATGTCAGGTCGCAGAGGTACCGGTAATACGCCGCGCTGATGGCTTCGATCTCGGGAAGGCTCTTGGATGGAAATGCATTTTTAAGGTTGTCAAACACCACTTTTTTCCGGTAGCCTGAAAGCCGAAGCAGATAATAAAGGACGTCGGACACAGCATACAGCGCCCGAAAGGGGAGTAGTGCGATCAGGTACAGAAGTGGATAGGTGAGGTAGAAGGAGAGAGCTTGCATCGGAAAAATCGGTTGCAGGTCGCAAGTTACCGGTTGCCGGTATTTTTCCTCATCTCTTGATTTGAAGTGTGAATCTCAATTGCTTAGTAGCATAGTTAAGCATTGAGCCGACGGACCGGCAACCAGTTCAGCGAAAATCTGCGAGATCTGCGGGAAACAACCCGTAGAAGTGCCGGATTTTGACTATCTTTGCGAATTCATTCAAAGCAAAACCACGTTTTTAGTGAGTACTAGCTCGGAAACCCGATTTTTGAACTTATTTCGCATTTACTTGTTATAATAATCAATGAGACAACTAAAAATCAGTAAGCAGATCACGAACAGGGAAAGTCAATCTCTGGATAAGTATTTGCAGGAAATTGGAAAAGTGGATTTGATTACCTCCGATGAAGAGGTAAAACTGGCGCAGCGCATCCGGGATGGCGATCAGATGGCTCTTGAGAAATTGACCAAAGCCAATCTCCGGTTTGTGGTTTCCGTAGCGAAGCAATATCAGAACAATGGTCTGACGTTGGGTGACCTTATTAATGAAGGCAACGTTGGTCTGATTAAAGCCGCCAAGCGCTTTGATGAGACGCGTGGATTTAAGTTTATTTCCTATGCCGTCTGGTGGATCCGTCAGTCGATCATGCAGGCCCTGGCAGAACAGTCGCGGATCGTACGACTCCCGTTGAACCGGGTAGGTTCGCTCAATAAAATTTCGAAGACCTTTTCAGATCTGGAACAAAAATTTCAGCGCGAGCCATCACCGGAAGAGCTGGCGGAAGTGTTGCAAGTGACGACGGAAGAAGTAGTCGATACGTTGAAAGTAGGCGGCCGGCATGTCTCGATGAATGCTCCCTTCGTTCAGGGAGAAGAAAACAGCCTGCTCGATGTGCTTGAAAATAACAGCGAAGAAACCCCCGATGCGGAATTGATGGTCGATTCATTGCGAAGGGAAGTACTGCGTGCACTTTCTACCCTCACCCAACGGGAAGCGGATGTAATAGCCTATTACTTTGGGCTCAATGGAGTACACGCTATGACCCTGGAAGAGATCGGAGAGAAGTTCAGCCTTACACGGGAACGTGTTCGCCAGATCAAGGAAAAAGCCACAAGGAGACTCAGACAAAGCTCAAGAAGCAAGACCTTGAAGTCCTATCTTGGGTAATAATATCTAATAAAATTAAGTAAAGATCAGCAATCACAAATCAGCAATAAACAATCAGAAATCCCTCAAACGCATTGTTTATTTTTTATTGTTAATTTTTGATTTTTGACCGAGAGGAACCTTAGCGGCTTCGTGGCACTAGATACTTACCCTTCCCTTCGAAGCCACTGACCGGTAGATCGCTTCCACCACTCTAATATCTTTCAATCCCTCTTCGCCGGGGACCAGAACCGGCGTGCCACCCATGATCGACACGGCATCATCGTCCATTTGTTTCGCTTGTTCATTGCGGATCGGTGCGTTGAGTTTGATGCCGTCGCTGGTAATTCCATCGATGCCATTGTAGGCCTGAAAGGGGGCGAGTTTGTACCAGCCCGTTGAACAGGTTACCATTAGGTTGCCCATCTCTTTTCCAAAACTGGCTTCGCATGCCGCGGTAGCGCCTCCCGGAAACTCAAGATCAAAGACCATGGTTTCCTCAACCTCCTTGTATATCTCCGGTCGTGTCGTGGAGGCCTGGGCCGATACGGCAATGGGTTCCAGCCCGACAGCGTACCGGGCCGCATTCAATGGGTATACACCCATGTCGAGCATCACCCCACCCCCCAGCTTTTTCTTTTGCTTCCAGTGGTCGGTGCGACCATCGAAGTAACCTGCTGCGGCATTCACTTTTAACACCTTGCCATAGGTCAATTCTTTCCTGAACTTTATGATTCGTTGGGTATTGGGTTCGTGATGCATACGGTAGCCAATACTTAGCTTTACTTTATTTTTGTTGCACGCATCGATCATCCGTTGGCATTCGGCTTCGGTCATGGCCATCGGTTTTTCGCACCACACGTGTTTGCCTGCCTGCGCTGCCCGAATGGCGTATTCCGCATGCATGGAGGGCGGCAGAACAACATACACCACATCGATCTCGGGGTTGTTGGCCAGGGAATCAAAATTCTGATAGTTGTAAATGTTCTTATCGGGAAGGCGATACGTTTGCTTCCACTTTTCGGCTTTGGCTGGGGTGCCGGTGACAACCCCGGCCAGGTAACAATGCTGTGTTAGTTGCAGCGCGGGGGCGAGCAAATCGGTGCTATAGTAGCCCAGGCCCACCAGCGCCACACCCAGTTTTTCTTTTTTCTTCTGTAGCAGGCTGTTCGAAAATGCATACTGGCTGACGGCAAGGCCAGCCACACCGGCTGCGGCATGTTGGATAAATTCTCTTCGGTTGGTCATAATGGTTTTTTTCCCGCAGACCTGTCCGACGTAGCCCTAGCGAAGTCGGATCTCGCAGATTTACGCAGAACTTGCTCAAATCAAGGAGATATGAGGGAAGTATTTTAGTAAATACTAATTTGCTTAAAAATATTCAAACTCCATTGGACACTACCCTTTTTGATCGATATTGTTCAAAAAGCGGCGATTATTGGCGTGGAAACGTCCGTTTGCCGGACCTAATTTTGAGCTATCAATTCAAACTAAACGCGATAGATCTATGGAAACGAAAACCCCAAAGGCGTCCGGCACCATGGCTCCAACAATGGCTCCGGCTAATGCTCACAAAGATATTCCGGGCAATCCCTCTACTGCCGCCAGCAGTCATATCAAGCTCAATGACCGTTCCAGCGGCAAGCCGCTCCGTGTTTTATCGGAGACGGATTGGAAGTTTTGGATTGATCAGGGATACATTGTTATTAAGAATGCGGTTCCACGGGAGAACGTCGATCGTCTTGCCCGGTTTCTATGGGAATTTGAAGTGAAGGACTCTGGCAATCCCGATTCCTGGTACGCGCCGCCACGCGCAGAAATTCAAATGAAGGAACTCACGAATAGTGGAATGGTAGAAATCTATCATCATCAGTATCTGTGGGACAACCGCCAAATCGAAAAAGTGTATAATGCTTTTGTCGATATCTGGGGCACGGAAAAACTTTGGGTGACGATTGACCGGTGCAATCTCAATTTTCCCGTTCGGCCCGGATTTCCATTCAAGGGATTCATCCATTGGGACTATGACCCGGAAACCAAACCTCAAAACGTTCAGGGTGTGCTGGCATTGGCCGACCAGACGGATGAAAACATGGGTGGATTTCAATGCCTGCCGTGGTTGTACAAGAACTATGACACGTGGAAACTCACGCAGCCCGCAGACCGGGATCATTTTAAACCGGATGTCACCGGCATTGAGTTGGTGAAAGTAAAAATGAATGCAGGCGACCTGCTGATCTTCAACAGTACGCAACCGCATGGGATTCGCCCGAACACCACTCAGGATAAAGTCAGGATAGCCCAGTATATATCCATGATGCCGGCAGAAGAAGACAACGAAGTACTACGTCAATGGAGGATCTCATCGTGGCAGGAACGACGGGCACCGGAGGGGTATGCATTCCCGGGCGATCCCCGCGGGTGGGAAAAGACAAAGTATAAGACAGCGGAACTTTCTCCTCTGGGTAAGAAGTTGCTCGGGTTTGAGAATTGGTAGTCGGTCATCGGTGATCGGTGGCGATCCAAGGTTACTAAAAGTGTGGCCACGAACCCGGTTATCGTTTGATTGATACTGCTTCCATTTATGGCAATGAATTTGATGTTTTCGATCTTCAACTTAAAGACGAAGATTTGTCCTATATTGACACCTTCAATGAAAATTTACGCGCAGCGGATGATCCTATGACGCTATGGTGACCTCATAACTGGATGGGTATCATCCTGCAAATTCTAAAATCCTGAAAATTCTGATGAAAATTCTGATGAAAATTCCACTGACCGAACGCAAGTACATTCCCACGTTTGTATTTGTGACCAGCCTCTTTATGCTTTGGGGTATTGCTATCTCTATGGGGGATACGTTGAATCGACATTTTCAAAAAGTGCTGAGCGTATCCCTGGCGCAGTCGGGTTTGGTCCAATTCTCTATTTTCGGGGCCTATGCTGTCATGGGCATACCGGCCGGACTTTTCATGAAGAAGTACGGCTATAAGAATGGTGTCCTGCTTGGCCTTTTTCTTTACTCCATCGGCGCTTTTCTATTTGTACCGGCCGCCGGCGCGGAATCGTTTACTTTTTTTCGCGTTGCCCTGTTTGTGTTGGCCTGTGGCCTATCTACGCTGGAGGCAGTAGCCCATCCGTTTGCGGCTGCATTAGGAGACGAGCGTAAGTCGGAGCAGCGCATTAATTTTGCTCAGACATTCAATGCCGTAGGTACCATCGTAGGGCCGATTCTGGGTGGATTTTTTATTCTCGGAGATGTGATCACGGGCCACACCCAAACGGACCTGTATTCAGTAAAGATGCTTTACATCGCCATTGGGGCAACGGTGTTTATCATCGGGGTGGCCTTTTGGATGTTGAAAGTTCCTGCCATTCAGGAAGAAACATTTCCAGGCGGTGAGCAGCGTTCCTACCGCGAGTTGTTTAAATTCCGGCATTTCAAATGGGCCATCGCAGCACAATTTTTTAATGTAGCGGCCCAGGGCGGCACATGGGCTTTCTTCATCAACTATGCCATCCGGTACATGCCGGGAATGACGGATCAGGCAGCGTCCTATTATTTTTCATTCAGCATGGTGATGATGCTCACAGGAAGAGTTATTGGAACCTACCTCATGACCTTTATCGCGCCAAACAAGTTACTGGCCATCTATACAACCGGAAGTATTCTTATGGCACTGGTTGTTTCACAACACCTGGGATGGCTTTCGTTTGCCTGCCTTATCGGACTGCAGTTTACCTTCTCCATCATGTTCCCGACGATTTTTGGTTTGGGCTTGAAGCACCTCAATGACTTACGAGAAAAAGCCTCCTCCTTTATTGTGATGGGGGTCGTGGGCGGCGCTTTGTTCCCGCCGCTGATGGGCTATGTTGCGGACAAGACAAGCGTAGCCATAGCGTATCTATTGCCTATTATTTGCTACACTGTAATCCTGGCTTTTGCTTTAAAGTTCTATAAGCCCGTGGAGATCTAAAGGTTTTTAGTCTCCCTGCTATGTGTCTATGTATTTTGCCTCTAAAGTCTTAGCCTGATCTTGCGTTTTTCGAGAAAGCCCGTTATCAGAATAATCAGCAACGCAAACAACATCGATTTAAAAATACCCACGATTCCGGTTCGGAACAGCAGCGGCAAGCTTATACCAATCAAAGAATAGATTGGATAATAGAGATAGGGCATCAGGTAGCTGGTCAACGTACTCGTCCCCGCCGGTTTGATGATGGTGAACCAATCCTTTTTCCCTTTCACGTCTACCAGCCAGATCAACCCTCCAAACACGATCACACTCAGGCCGATACAGATCGTTACCCAGGATGGAGAGGCTCCGATTTTATGAATACCCCAGATCGGGCGGGTGAGTAATCCAAATAACAACATCACCAGGGTACATCCTCCGAGCAGGAGCCAATACGCTGTCTGACGACCAGCCGCCATCAGCTTGGTATAATACAGCGAGATAATGATTCCCGCCATGACAAGGGACGACGTCGATCCATCTCCGAGGAACCATAGAAACGGTCTGATTGCTGAAATCGGTCGCAACCATCCCAGTTCTCCCGCCGCATTGAAAAAAACAAAGAAGGCGAATACCAGGAGGTGGGCCCCAATCTTGTTCCTAAAAGCCAGGAAGACGAATGAACCAACTAAATAGGCCCAGCCGATCAACCCGAGAATTCCCCACCAGTGAAATTTCATCCAGACCGGATCCTCAGGAGTTCCCCCTCGATAAAGCAAAGCCATGATCACCAGAATGACCCAACCCGAACCTTGCAATACATATTTTTTTGCTCGATTGATTTCTTTTGAATAATCCAACCAGATAAGAAAAAAGCCAATGGTAATAAGAATTTCCCACACCGGCTTGGGAAGAATGGCGATCGCATTATAGCTCTCCATATTCACATGAAAAACGCCCATCACAATCAGCGCCAGGGAACGCAGCAGAATATGTTTACTGAGGGTGAGGGGAGAATCGCCCTTTTGTAATCGATTGGCCATGGCAAAGGGAATAGAAAGACCCACAATAAATAAGAACGCAGGAAAGATCGTGTCGGCAAATCCCAGCCTGTCCTCCTGTGCCGTAGCATGTTCAAGCCACAGGGGAATGTCTTTGAGGGTCCAAAGGTCATTGACGAAGATCATGAAAAACATGGTCAATGCCCGGAATACGTCAATGGAGTTGAGCCGGAGCTGGGGGATTGCGTTTGATTGATTTGTATTTGTCTGCATTATGGAAATATAGAATAATTATTTCTTTTTGTTGCAGTGCAGTAGCCACAAAGACACGAAGTTTTTTGAAATTCATAGCGTGATATATTTAGTGGCTTCGTGGCGAAGATAATCTTATATTTAAAGTCTACAATTCGCCCTCTTACGTCAATGACCAAGACATCAAAACCTTTTTTAGGTGATTCATTTTTATTGGAAAACGAGACCGCCATTCTCCTGTATGAACAATTTGCTTCACCCGTGCCGATCCTGGACTATCACAACCATTTGTCCCCGAAAGACATAGCGGAAAACCGGAAGTTCGGGAATATCACCGAGGCGTGGCTGGAGGGGGACCACTATAAATGGAGAGCGATGCGCATCAACGGAGTCGCTGAAAAATTCTGTACGGGCGATGCCTCTCCCCGTGACAAGTTTATCGAATGGTCGAAAACGGTGCCGTACACTATGCGGAATCCGTTGTATCACTGGACTCACCTGGAATTGAAAAACTATTTTAGCATTGACACGGTACTGGATGAATCGTCGGCCGGCGAAATTTATGATGAATGTACATCCTTATTACAGCAGGACGATTTCAGGGTGCAGTCGTTACTGACAAAGATGAACGTCGAGGTGGTGTGTACCACCGATGATCCGGTCGATAGCCTGGAATACCACCGGCAAATTGCGCAACAACCGGGAGAAGTCAAGATGTTTCCATCCTTCCGGCCTGACAAAGCCTATGCTACCGGGGACCCGGTTGTTTTCATGCAGTACATCGCTGACCTATCGGCCGCCTCGCAGGTGCGGATAAATTCATTCGATGACTTGGTCGGGGCTTTGCGGGAAAGAATGAACCTCTTCAACGACCTCGGCTGCCGCAGTGCTGACCACGGACCGCAATCCTTATACTTTGATCCGGAGGCATTGTCAAAGGCGCCCGCGCTATTCAAAAAATTACAGGGCGGCAATAAAGTGACCGTGGAAGAAAGACTTCAATTCCAATGCGCCTTGCTCCTTCACCTTTGCAAGCACTATCATGAGTTGGGGTGGGTACAGCAATTTCATTTGGGTGCACTCCGCGATACGAGTACCAGGATGATGCAGCAATTAGGTCCGAATACCGGATTTGATTCCGTCGGGGAGTTCCCCCAGGCCCAACACTTGTCCCAATTTCTTGACTACCTGGACAACACCAATCAGTTGACCAAAACGGTTCTCTATAATTTAAACCCGTCGCAGAATGAGGTCTTTGCTACGATGGCTGGAAATTTTTGCGATGGGTCGGTACCGGGTAAAATTCAATTTGGTTCTGGTTGGTGGTTTCTGGATCAGAAAGACGGCATGACCCGGCAACTCAATGCCTTGTCGAACATGGGCTTGCTTTCCCGGTTTGTTGGCATGGTCACTGACTCCAGGAGTTTTTTGTCATTTCCACGTCACGAATACTTCAGGAGGGTCTTATGCAATTTGATTGGGACCGATGTGGAGAAGGGGGAGTTGCCGGATGATATTCCACGACTTGGGCAAATGATACGGGATATCTGTTACTTCAATACCAAAAAGTATTTCTCGTTATGATGTATTTAGAGACATAGGCACAGATTCTGGATAAGACACTCACTCTGAGAGCCTAATTTATAATTACCTATCTGCCTATGTGTCTATGTTTCTTATGTGTTAAATCCACGGTCAGAACTGAATAAACCTCGCTATTCCCAATTCCAGGCCTCTTAGTTCAGCCAGGCCTTTGAGACGGCCAATAGCGGAATAGCCGGGGTTGGTCTTTTTTCGCAGATCATCCAGCATTTGGTGACCGTGGTCGGGGCGCATCGGGATAGAGGCTTGTTTCCGATTCATCAATAGCAGTATTTCTTTAACAACCCCGGCCATGTCTGTGTCGCCGTCGAGGTGATCCGCTTCATAGAAATTACCTTCTGCATCTCTTTTGGTGTTTCGCAAATGCAGGAAG
>Ga0193718_1000059_pt1 | contig 22223 bp, 13 predicted proteins | sample U2a1metaG_FD_144918 | JGI IMG/M metagenome (GOLD analysis project Ga0193718, IMG submission 144918) | Soil microbial communities from a riparian zone of the East river system, Colorado, United States - U2a1 | ecosystem: Environmental > Terrestrial > Soil > Riparian zone | place: USA: East River... | reverse complement strand
CTTGCGGCCAAACCGGTCGAGCAACGGTCCGTAGAGCAGCTGGCCGAAGGCGAGGCCTATGAAATAACTGGAGACCGAAAGCGCGACGCGCGCAGGCGTCGTTCCGAAGTCGTGTGCAATTTGCGGAAACGCAGGCAAGTACATGTCAATTGAAAAAGGGCTGAGTGTCATGAGTGCGCCCAGGATGAGGATGATATAGCGCTTATCCCGAAGAGTTGAATTTGGCATAAGCGGCAAAGATAATCCGAAATCAGATTAGTAGAAAAATGAAATGGAAATTTAGCAGCTAACTTGCTCCGCCGTGTGCCAGGATGTCTTTTACTGCTTTGGACGGGGTATTTCTTCTGCCCGCCGTGGTCCGCAGTTCAGACAATTGTTAAGAGACTCTGACAAACCCGGCTTTCTCATCATTCTTATCTTTTATAATTTTAAAATTATCAAGGAGCACATCTTTCACCTTGACGCCTGATTCGGAAGTCCAACAGGCTTGCAATACCAAACAAAAAACAACGGATACAAAAATTAGTCTATAAAAAACTGATGCTACTTTTTTTACAATGCCATCCAACAAACGCTTCCCTTTGGCACCGTAATCGACCTGGGTGCCGCCAGCTTGTGTGGCGCTGCCGGTGTTGTTCCAGCCACCTCCGAGTTTACTTACTATTCGCTGACCCTCTATGTAGAAATGTTTCGTGTAGCCTACACTCTTGAGCACAAGGTATGGGTTCACATAAACGGTGTAGTTGCCCATCTGACCACTCCCCGCCCTCCACTGTCCATTCACAAATATCCGTTGCCCTGTACTTTGCCCTTTCAGCACCCTTTCGCCCGCGGCATCGTATATATAGTGGTAGAATGCTCCGTTATCGGAGATCGCTCTTATCCTGTTCTCTTCGTCCCACATCATGTTTCTCCGCTGGCTGCTTACATCGTCTGTAAAGCCGGTCTGGTTTCCGTTGGCATCATAAGAAAAAGTCTGCTTCCCGATGTGGATCGGTGCGTGGGGCTGGTCGGTGCCATACGTGTAGGCATTGTCGTAGGTGGTCTTCTTGGCTACATTTCCTTTGCTGGTATGGTTCTGCGTTTTCTGTGTGATGCCCCCTACGCTGTTGTAATTCATCGACAGATTATAAACTTCATCATCATTCGCTCCTTTATACGATCCACTGGCGCTCGTAAGCCTGTATAAATCATCGTATGAATAATTGTATTCACTCAAACCGCCCATTAAATTCGTCGCCGGAACGGGCGCGTTGTTTTTCAGGTTGAGTATGTTGTTTACTTTATCGTACGTATAAACATTGTCCATAAACGACCTCTTCGCCGCCGTCTGCGCCGTCATCGTCTTGAGCCTTCTCCGGTCGACCTCATAATTATAGGTGGTCTTGGTACCGTTCCCATAGGCCAGGAACAATCGCTGCTCAAACTTGTCGTAACCCAGTTGCTTCACGTAACTAAAAGTAGCGTTTTTCTTCTTGCCGTCCATGCGCAACAGCAATCCTCCGACATTGTAGGTGTAATCCACCTGTTCCCCATCGGCATACACCATCGAGGTGAGCCTGTTCCAGGTGTCGTAGGTCCACGCCGTGGTGTAGGTCTGATCGCCGAATTGGGGGATCACAATCGTGCGGATGTTTTTCACTACTTCGCCCAAAGGGCCATAAAAAAACTCCTGTGCTCCGGTGGCATCTTCCTGTAAAACAATTCGTCCCGCTCGGTTATCTGTTGCCCCGGCGGCTCCGTAGGTGTAGTTCACATTGTTCTCCGGGCTCTGCGGGTAGGTGATGGACTCCAGCCTTTCAAAATTGTAAGCGTATTGAATGGCTCCGCCCGCTTTAATCAGGTTGGCCGTCTCAAGCTGCGACAAGTTGCCTGCCAGATCATAGGTGTAGCTCGTTGTTCCGGCATCGGGATGCTTGCGGCTTACCCTCCTTCCAAAATTATCATAAGCAGAAAAGGTAGTGTGATTCAGATCATCGGTAGCTTCGATCTGCTCGTTGATGGCATTGTACTTGAAACTGGTCCAGACCGCATTGGCGCTCGTGTAGTTCTTCACCGAGCTCACACGGCCGCGCACATCGGTGAACTGCTCGGTTTGCTTTCCGTTCGCATCGGTGGTTTTGGTACTGAATTGTTTCTTTCCGTTGCGGTCGTTCTCAAAGCTGTAGGCCGTGCTGGTCGTCGCCCCATCGGGCAGGGTCACTGCCAGGGTCCGGTTGAGCACATCATAGGTACTCGCCGTCGGGGTCACCGCATCAAAGCCCAGGTTGATGACTCCCGTATTGCCTTTGTCTTCCGCGCCGGGATAATAGGCTTTGGTCGTCCTTCCAAACGCATCGAACAGCACCCGCCCACTCACCACCATCTGCTCCTTGTCGGCGGTATTTTCGCCCTGGTAAATCGCTGCGTCTTTTTTGGTCTGCAAAACTCTTCCCAACCCGTCTACAAAAATGGAGGTCTCCAGGTCATTTTTAGGAGACGCCGGATCAAAGTGCTTCGTCCATGCCCACGGTACTGCCGCTTCGGGGTGGTATTCAAATTTCAGGGTATAGCCATTCCCGCTGGCTTTTTCATACGGCCCTGTGATCTTCACCACCCTGCCCAGGTCATCGAGCTCATACTGTATTTGATTTCCATTGAGGTCTTTGCTGCTCAGTACCTGCCCAAAGCGGAAGTCGTAGGATGCCTCCGAGCTGTAGCCATAGCTGTTGCTCACCTTCACCGTATAGGTATAAACCTGGTCGTCGTACACGTAGTCGAAGCTCAGGCGCTGGTCTTTACTGTTTTTGGGCCGCGTGATCTTTTTCAGGTTGCCAAACACATCGTATTCCATGTCATGAACAGCCATTTCACCTTCAGCAAGGTATTGCCTGATCTGCGTAACCTCGCCGGTGGTCTGATTGATCGTGGATTCACGCCTGCGGTAGGTTGTTCCGTTGCCTTTCACCGTAATGGATTGGGGTGTGCCGATGATGTATTGACTCGCCACATTATGATAGGTGATGCTTGCGCTCAGGTCATCTTCCGTCCCTTCGTCACCCAGGTCGGTGTAGGTGATCACATTCCCTTTGGTGTCGTAACCATACGTCATACCGGTGGATTTGCCGGCTGTGCTTTGTCCTTCATAAAACTTCTGGCTGGTTTCAACCAGCGCCGGGAATGCCTTGCCTGCAGCATCGGTCTTGATGGAAGCGGGAAGGTTTGCTCCCGTACCGGTGTCTTTTAACTGGTAAAGGTTTTCTTTCTCCACAAACCGGTTGCCGGCGCCATCGGTCATCGTTTCGGTAAGCAACAATCCTTTTTCATAGTAGTTGTCGCTGGCGAAGGTTTGGGTCACGCTGGTGTACACGGCATTATTCTTCTGGGTGTCGTGCGACTCGGTCGTTACTTTGTTGAAGCCGAAGAATTCGCGCTCATGGCGGTCGTACTTTCCGTTTTCATAAGCAAAGGAAGTCAGCACTGTATCGGCACCGTCGCCTGCAAACCCGTCAAACACTTTTACGCTGCCCAGCACCCAGGTGCTGTGCGGCATATCATAGGTGTTGCCCATGCGTTGATAATTCAATGTGAACGCGGCTCCCAGAGGACGTGTAACCCCGCGCAGCAAATTGGTGCGCCCGATTGTGGAGCGCGACACACTGAGCCTGGCGTCCATATCGGAGGTCACAAAATCGGGGTAGCCCGCCGTGTTCGCCGTGGTTCGCCGTGACCTTGCAACGCAAAAGGTCACAACGAACACGGAGAACCACGACGTGCACTGCGAGAGTATCCTATAGTCAAAAATAGGGGAGCAATTATCTGTTTAGGCAACTAATAAGGGACTCTGTGCACATTTCAACCTTATTTTTTGACAATGGGTGTAGAATCAATTAGTTGGAACGGCCCTAGCCAGCCCGTCGAATTGTAGGCCGATCGCTAACTAAAACCAAGGACCAACTCATTTAAAAAAATAATACCTTTGAGTCAACAAATAAATACATGAAAGCGTCCTATTCCCTTGAATTTGTTTGCTTATTCTCCATTGAAATGCCAACCGCTGAAGGCAATGCCTTTGTCTTCCTTGCGGTAGATGTTTTTTCTGAGTTTGTATTTTCGACCGGTGTCGAAAAGGATAGGAAAAAAGATAACCTCCTCAAACATGTAAGGCTTCTGGTCAATGATAAAGACTTTAAAAAAAGACTTCCTGTACCCTTTACCCTGGTTTTTCATAAATATGAAGAGCTCAGGAAGGACATTGATAAAATCATTGAGCCGTTGGGAGGAAAAATGATTGTAGATGACTTGTTTGTGACCCGGGTGCTCACGCCAGTGATAGAACACCTGTTTAAATCGTTGAGCAAGAAATAAATCAAGTATTGCGTAAAATGCAGTCCCCACTCAATGCTTAAGACCAGGGACTCAAGACTAAACTTCCATGAAGGTACAGGGCAAAGACTACCAAACGATTTGGATCAACGAAGCAAATCGGGAAGTGATCAGTATCATTGATCAACGCCATCTACCACATCAATTTGTCATAGAAGACTTGCATTCCGTCAACGAACTCGTGCACGCAATAAAGGACATGCATGTTCGGGGAGCAGGCCTGATCGGCGCTGCTGCCGGGTTCGGTATGTATTTGGCTGTGATAGAAGCCCGCGATAATAATTCCATTGATCATTTGCTGGAATCGGCTGAATTATTGAAAGCGTCCCGGCCTACCGCTGTCAACCTGGAGTGGGCAGTCAACCGGCAATTGGAAGCTATTGCCAATGGAAATAATTTCAACGAAAAAATAAAAATTGCGCATGAGACGGCGGTTCACATTGCTCATGAAGATGCTGAATACTGCCGGAGGATAGGTCTGCATGGCGTCCCTATCATTGAGCAAATCAGCAAGAAAAAGAAGGAAAAAGCGGTGAACATCCTAACCCATTGTAATGCCGGATGGCTGGCCTTCGTTGATTACGGTTCGGCCACGGCCCCTATTTACGAAGCGTTTAAAAGAGGAATCGATATTCATGTCTGGGTCGATGAGACCCGGCCCCGCAACCAGGGAGCAAGCCTGACAGCCTGGGAATTGTTGAACCAGGGTATTCCGCACACCATCATTGTAGATAACGCAGGCGGGCATTTAATGCAGCATGAAATGGTCGATCTTGTTATTACCGGAGCGGACAGAGTAACCCGCAACGGAGATGTTGCCAATAAAATCGGTACCTACCTGAAAGCATTAGCGGCCTATGACAATGGCATTCCTTTTTATGTGGCCTTGCCGTCCTCTAGTTTTGACTGGAGCATTCACGACGGTATCAGGGATATTCCCATCGAAGAAAGAAGTCCGGATGAAGTAAAGTATGTGTATGGTTTATTCGGAAATGAAGTAAAAAAGGTCTTGGTTACTCCCTTTGACAGTCCGGCTGGGAACTACGGCTTCGATGTTACCCCGGCCAGGCTGATCAGCGGATTAATAACCGAACGGGGGATCTGCCGGGCGAAGGAAGATGACATACTAAAAATGTACGGTGAAAAAGTAAAGCAGGTATGAATGAGGAAGGTGTAATTAAGTTCAATTGTCAATGGACAAAATCCGGACCCTTGAATGGCGTCTGGATAAAGGATATTAACCCTTGGCGGGATAAATTGTATACATCAGGCCTTATCGGTGTCACGAACGACGGCATAGGATATGGAAACATAAGTATCCGCTTTCGGCAAAATGAGTTCATCATTTCCGGTTCGGGAACAGGAAAATTTAAAAAACTGACGGAAGAGCATTACGCCCTGGTAACGGATTTTAATGTTAATGAAAACACCCTTCATTCAACGGGTCCGATCATAGCGTCTTCAGAATCGCTGACGCATGCGATGATTTACGACTATGCGGGAGATGTGAATGCAGTGATCCATGTTCATCATTTAAAATTATGGGAGAAGCTTTTGAAAAGCCTTCCCGCCACCGCCGAGAACATTGCATACGGTACACCGGAAATGGCAAAGGAAATAGTGCGATTGTTCGATGAGCAAAAACTCTCCCACCATAAAATATTTGCTATGGCCGGACACAGCGGAGGTATTGTTTGTTTCGGCGAGAGTTTAATTGAGGCAGGGGAATTATTGTTGAATGAGTTATCAAAAATGTGAAATGTTAACTATTTTACGACGTACTAAAACACGTAGTGACATAGAAACATAGACACATAACTAATTTCAAATCCGGTGCGTCCTTTATCCCGCAAGAATCATATAAATCATTATAATCAAAAGAATCAAAGTTCAGACGATTTACACCGAAACAAAAGGTCGTAGGTTGCTGATCGTTTATCCTGAATGATAATTACTGAACATCCATCTACTTTCTTACATAAAAACCTAACCGACACAATCCGGAACGCTGCCCTGGAGGCGGAATGTGAGGGGAGGCTTCACAACGACCAACTTGATATTATCTACCGGCAGCAGTGGTTCAAGATGTTCGTACCACCGGACTATGGAGGTCTTGGTTTATCCCTTCCGGAAATCCTGAAAATTGAAGAATGCCTGAGTTGGGCGGATGGCAGCACCGCCTGGGTGGTTACACTCTGCAGCGGCGCGGGATGGTTCATCGGCTTCCTGGATCCTGGTTTGGCAAGTGATGTGTTCCGCGATGACCGTGTATGCCTGGCAGGGAGCGGTGCTATCGGAGGCGTGGCCCGGATAATTCCCGGGGGCTATGAGATCAACGGCAATTGGAAATATGCTTCCGGCTCTTTGTACGCCACCGCATTCACCGTAAACTGCCATGTTGAAAAAGACGGCCTGCCCCTCTCCCATCCTGATGGTTCCCCGGTTGTCCAATCCTTTTTCCTGAAAAAGAATGAAGTGAAATTGATCACGAATTGGAAGGGCATGGGGATGGTAGCGACCGGGAGCCATTCGTTTGAAATACGCAACGTGCAGGTGCCTCTGATCCGGAGTTTTTCTATTGATCCGGCCCTGGCAACGCTCCGGCATCCCGTCTATCAGTTTCCTTTTTTGCAACTTGCGGAAACTACGCTCGCTGTAAATAGTTCCGGGTTGGCAATCCGGTTCATCGATTTATGCGAGACCCTTTTTGAACAAAAAGGAAAACAAACCCTAGGCGAATTGACCCATGCCCGCGGGAAGTTGAATGAACTAAGAAGCGTGTTCTTCGCCACGGTATCGGCCGCCTGGGAAACACTGATCGCAAACCACCCGATCCCGGATCCCCTACTGGTAAAAATCAGCGAAGCCTCCCGGTTGTTGGCCCATACGTCACGGCATCTCGTTACCGAACTTTTTCCGCTGTGCGGGCTGGAAGCGGCTAATCACCAAACAGAGATCAACCGGGTATGGAGAAATATTCATACTGCCGGCCAGCACGCGATATTCCGGGTAAAGACGTCTTAAATTTGAAGTAGAGATCGTCGACTATCATTAACTCTGAAAATATGAAAAAATTAAAGAATGTGCATCCTGGTGAAATTCTCAAATTAGATTTTCTGGATGAAATGAACATCACCCCTTACGCCCTGGCAAAAGGAATCGGCGTTGACCAAACCAGGATCAGTCAATTAATAAAAGGCACTCGCAGCATGTCGGCCGACACGGCGCTGCGATTGGGAAAATTTTTTAACATCTCTCCGGAATTTTGGCTAAACATTCAAAGCCGCTTTGATTTGGAGGAAGAAAGGGAAAAGAACGACGAGTACAACAATATCTCGCCCTACCAGTTGACATAGAATTGCCTACATTGGACAACGGCAGAACCTATTGCACACCAATTTCAAAAAATCATTTTTTATGAGCATTCGTTCAAATCCCTGTCTACCGCTGATCCTTGCTCTATTCCTTGCAAACTGCGGCCCAAAGGACGACCTGGTTCAGACCGACTCCTTTGCCTCGCTCAGTAAATCCTTCAAACAGCCTGGACATACCTTTGCCAGCGCTCCCTTGTGGGTCTGGAATGCCGATGTCAGCAAGGAAATGATCAGCTCGATGCTCAAGGAATTCAAGGACAATGGGTTCGGCGGTGCATTCATTCACCCCCGGGCCGGCTTAATTACTCCTTATTTATCGAAGGAATGGTTTGACTTATGCGCGTTTACCTTACAGGAAGCCAAAAAGCTTGATCTCGACGTCTGGATCTATGATGAGAACTCCTACCCTTCCGGGTTCGCAGGGGGGCATGTTCCGGATGTCATGCCCGAGTCGTACAACCAGGGCCAAATGCTTCAGCTTGAAAAAGTGAAGGTGCTCCCGGACAACCCCGACGATTATTTCATGGCATTAAAAAAAGTCGATAGCAATTTCCTCGATGTAAAGAAGCAGTGGCAGGCAGAAAAGAGCAAGAAGGGGGTTTATTACCTGTTTAAGAAAACATTTTACGGTCGATCGGACTGGTACGGCGGGTTCAGCTACGTAGACCTTATGGTAAAAGGGGTAACCGAAAAATTTATCGAACAAACTATGCCGGGATATGAAAAAATCTTCGGCGCGGAATTTGGAAAATCGGTTCCCGGCGTTTTTTCTGACGAACCCAACATTGAAGTGCAGGGTGAGCACGCGATTCGCTGGACACCCGATTTGTTTGATGTCTTTCAAAAGAAATGGGGCTACCCTCTTGAAACGAACCTGCCTTCGTTGTTTGAAGAGACCGGCGACTGGAAAAAAGTCCGCCATAATTATTACCAAACGCTCATGCAATTATTCATAGACCGATGGTCGAAACCCTATTCGGACTACATGGAGAAAAGTAAGCTGGAATGGACGGGCCATTATTGGGAACACGAATGGCCGAATCCAAATACCGTTCCGGATAATATGGCCATGTATGCGTGGCACCAGCGGCCTGCCATCGATATGTTATTCAACCAATTCGATGAAGAAAGTCCGCATGCACAATTTGGGAATGTGCGTTCTGTAAAAGAACTCTCCAGCGTAGCCAACCAATTAAATAAAAAAAGAACCTTAAGCGAAACCTATGGAGGCGCCGGCTGGGAGATTACATTTAAAGACCTGAAACGCTTGGGCGATTGGGAATTTGTTCTGGGTGTGAACACCCTCAACCAACACCTTTCCCACATGACGATCATGGGAGCCAGAAAATATGACTACCCCCAATCCTTTTCCTATCACAATCCATGGTTTCCGTATTACAAAAGCCTGAATGACTATTTTACACGTCTCACCCTGATGTTGTCCGGCGGCCAACAGGAAAATAAAATACTGATCATTGAGCCGACCACCACGGCGTGGATGTATTTCAACCGGGATAATCCCAACCCCCGCTTCGGGGAGATCGGCGATCAGTTTCAGCATTTCGTTACCCGCCTTGAAAAGTCTCAGGTAGAATATGACCTTGGATCAGAAAACATTATCCGCGATCACGGAAGTGTTAAAGATGCACGGTTCATTTTTGGATCGCGTGAATATGAAACAGTTATTCTGCCCCGGGGAATTGAAAATGTCGATTCTGCCACCTTTGAACTTCTTGAAAAATTTGCTGCCGCCGGGGGCACTATTTTACAGTTCAGCCAGCTCAAGACGATTGACGGAAAAGCGGACAAGAGACTGGATGATTTCTACGCCAAAGATTACAAGGGGTTGAAAAGGGTCAATGCATTGACGGACGAGATTATCCGGAAGGGTATTCCAAACAAGGATTTCGTTATCACTTTATCAGACTCTTCGAAAGGGAATTTGTATCATCACCGGCGCCGGTTGCCTGATGGTGAGATTCTGTTTCTGACCAATTCAAGTTTGGAGCATCCCGCTCAGGGTACAGTCCGACTACAAGGGGCCGATGCACTGGTATTGGACTTATTCTCAGGTGAGATCTTCCATTACCCTGCCACCGTCAATGATAATCACGTACAATTGGAGTTTACTATTCCTCCGGCCGGCAGTCAGTTGTTTTTCATCCCAAAGGAAAAACAAGTAGGCCTCAAAGATTACGCAAAGCAAGAAGGTGAAGGGACTGACCTACCGACAACAACGGAGGTAAGGCGACTGGATGATAACACCCTCACCATTGATTTTTGCGATATCGGATTTGGAAAAGTGAAGTTAAAAGATTTTCATACCTACGACGCAACCGACACACTCTTCAAGTCTTATGGATTCAAAAATGGAAATCCCTGGAATACCTCAGTTCAATTCAACAATAATACCATCTCAAGAGATACATTTTCGGTAGGTACGGGGTTTACCGCTACCTACCATTTCACAATTTCTGATAAAGTTGATTTCTCATCCATAAAAGCAGTTGTAGAAAGGGCTGCTCTTTACCAGGTGCTTGTTAATGATAAACCCGTAAAGCCCGTTACAGATACCTGGTGGCTTGACAAAGCGTTCAATGTAATTGAAGTCGGTCCGTATCTGCACATAGGCCAAAACAAATTGTCGTTGGTGGCCAATAAGATGAGTATCCACGCGGAAATTGAACCGGTATATTTATTGGGTAATTTCTCCCTTTCGCCCGCAAGCAAGGGTTGGACAGTGGCACCACCCGTTGCCATAAAAACTGGCAGTTGGAAGGATCAGGGTATGCCGATGTATTCGCAGAAAGTCAGTTACGACAAGAAATTAAATCTTCAGAAGAAAACGGACAAGCACTATATGATCGAGCTCGGAAAATGGGAAGGGACGGTATGTGCCGTCACCGTCAATGGACAAGTCGCAGGAATTATTGCTTATCCTCCCTATCAATTGGACATTACAACCTCATTAAAAGAGGGAGACAATACAATTGAAGTTGCGGTCGTGGGCAGTTTAAAGAATCTATTAGGTCCGTTTCACAACAAACCGAAGCCGGGACTGGTTTCTCCCTGGCATTTCCGGAATGTGAAAAAGTACCCTCCTGGAAAAGAGTATGATGTTTATGATTATGGGTTGATGGAGGATTATCGGGTGGTGGAGAAGTAAGGTTGTCTATGCGATTTTGAAATATAGATATATAGGGCTTCGTTACGATGAGTCTAAAAATAGTTAGCATGAAAAAATCATTCGTTCAAAAAGGGGGCGCGTTCACCACTGTACTAATCCTGATCCTTACCCATATTCAGGCTCAGCAACTTGATCCGAACTTTAAACCATCGGTTGAATGGAGTTACGGAAGGGTGTTTGATTTCGAAAAGCAGCCCGACGGAAAGATCATTTTGGCTGGTGATTTTCAAATCTTTGACAACGTCGCCCAACAACATCTGGTCAGGATCAATCCCGATGGAACTCCGGATCCATCCTTCAATACTGGCGCAGGTCCGGACCAACGAATTGTGGACATTGTACTTCAGCCGGATGGCAAACTGTTGGTGCTCGGGCCATTTACTTCCTTTGACAATCAGCCCGCCAAGGACCTCGTAAGGCTCAATTCAGATGGTTCCATTGATGTGACATTTGATACGGGCACGGGCTTTAATGCAAGTCCAAACGGTATGGCGATTCAAACTGATGGTGAAATCCTGGTAACGGGACCTTTTACTTCCTACATAGGTACCAGCCGCAACCATTTAATCCGCCTTCATTCCGATGGATCGCCGGATACCGGTTTTGATATCGGTGCCGGGCTTTCCGGAGGCGTATCGTATATTATTACGATTCAACCCGCCGATAACAAAATTATACTCGGTGGCGGCTTTTCACAGGTTAATAATTTAACGAAAGGAGGCATTTGCCGATTTAACCCGGATGGATCAATGGATAATACGTTTACGGCCACGGGCATGGGACCGACATCAGGTGTTTATGATATTGACATCCTTGCCAGCGGTAAGATTCTGGTCGGCGGCGGGTTTACGTCCTTTAATGGCGTTAATAAAGCAAATACGGTAAGGCTTAATTCAGATGGTACCACCGACGAGACGTTCATTGCAGCGGCTGACGGTCTGATTTCGCAAATGGTTGTGATGCCTGACAATTCCATTTTCATTATCGGAAGTTTCTCAATCATTGACGGGGTAAGTACCGGCTCCTATGCTCGCGTTACACCGGATGGAGCCCTGATGAACAATTTTGCGTCAAAACAAGTGCCGACGATAGGCCGCGCAATGGCCGACGATAACAAGCTGATTGTTGTTACGAGTGGGCTTGTCGATAAGCTCTCCCGATTAAACGCCGACGGAACGCTCGATGGTTTGTTCAGTCAGAAGGCTATCTTCAAAAACGCAGGAGGTGTAATTTCATCCATGCAGCGGTCAGGCAAAATTATTATTGGCGGTCAGATGCAATACCTAAATGGCGCCGAAAAAAAATTCCTTGCAAGGCTGACTCCGGACGGAAAACCGGATAACACATTTAACATCGGAACCGGCCCCAACAGCAACGTCAGCAGCATTGTTATTCAACCTGATGATAAAATTCTTCTTGGTGGCTTATTCATGACATTCCATGACCAGTCGGCATGGCGAATCCTTCGGTTAAATTCAGACGGCAGCACAGATCAAAGTTTTGTGTCTCCCCCATCCGACTTCGGGTCAATCTATTCCATGGCGCTCCAGAAAGATGGAAAGATCATCGTGAGCGGGCTATTTCCCTGGCAGTATAAAGGCGCGACGGTCAGTAATATTTTCCGTCTTAATGCGGACGGCTCATTGGATCAATCGTTCAACGTGGGCCAAGGTCCGAATTCCGTGGTCAATATTTCTCTCATTCAACCCGATGGAAAAATTGTGGCCTTCGGCTATTTTTCGCTTTGGGATGGGAATCCTGCTTCCAGAGTCGTAAGACTGAACACAGACGGAAGCCTGGATACAAGCTTTACACCGGGAAGCGGTTTTGACAATTCGATTTTGACAGCGGCATTGACACCCGATAATAAGATCTATGCCGGAGGCTATTTTGGATCGTTTAATGGCGTTCCCGTTCCCTACCTAACCAGGCTAGATCCGAACGGCACGCAAGACGCCACCTTTAACCCGATTCTACCAGGAACCCTTAATCCCGTTAGCTCTTTAGTCGTTCGCAACGACGGAAAGGTGATGGTTGGCAAGAGTAAATACCCCTTCGCGGGAGACTATCCGACGTATTTTTTTCAAGTCAATCCCGATGGTTCACCCGATCCGGATTTTTTATTTCAAGGACCTAACCAGGGGGTGGACTACATTCTAAACGGCATCGATGAAAGTATCATTGTCTCGGGCGGCTTCAACTCCGTTAATGGCGTTCCAAGGATAGGAATGTTTGCCATTCTACCCTCACTGCCGGCACCACCGGATGTTCTTACGATCTCATCGGAAGGTACACACAGTGTCGAATCATCGTGGAATGATAATTCAGGCAATGAAATTGGATTTGTCATTCAGCGATCAGCAGAAACGCCCATATCGTTTACTTCCGTCGACACGACTTTTGCAAACATCGTTAGCTTTAAAGACAGAAATCGTACTCCCGGAACAAGTTACCTCTATCGTGTTGCTTCCTTTAATAGGGCGGGTTCTTCTTCGTTTTCCAGTACGGCAACAGCCAGTACAATCCCTTTTCCGGCACCGTCTTCGCTAACAGCGGAATATAAGTCCAACGGGAGATTTGTTCTATCCTGGATTGACAATACGACAGGAGAAGATAAATTCATTGTCGAACGCTCCTACGTGAACGATTTGAATGCCTTCAATGTGGTTGACAGTGTTCCTGCAGACATCATTACATTGACCGTTCCGCTTATTTCTAACCAGTTCCAATATTATTACCGGGTGAAGGCTGTGAATGCAGAAGGTTCTTCATCTTATTCCAATACAGCTTTTGTTGACATCACTACAGGTCTTAAGGAAAATAAACCACCTTCAGCATTTGTTTGGAAAAATACTCAAACCAGTGAGTTCACTGTTCAAACCAACTGGAACAATGGCTTTGACCTTGTGATATCGGATGTTATGGGTAAACCGGTGTATTCAGCCAGCAGTCAGGATGATCAATTCCGGTTTCACCTGCTTGCCTATTCTGCAGGAATCTATATTCTAAGAATCGCCTCAGAGGACAAAATCCTTTCAATGAGAATATTGAATTGATTTCATCGAAAACAAACTAAATGGTCATGAAACAGTCATTCAGGCATTTCATTTTCTTATTTTTCTGCGTTACGCTCCTTGGGTCATGTGTCTTTGCCCAGCAAACTAACCTCTGCGTTGGCGCCTACTATTCTGAAGAAGAAGGTGCCAGAAAGCTCAACCAGGTATTAAAAAGCATTCACACACTAAAGGAATGGCAAGCCCACGCCGACAGCGTCCGCCGGCAGATCAGGATAGGAATGCAGATGGAACGATTCCCGGCGAAAACACCTCTGAATCCAAAATACAGAAACAAGAAGATCCTGGACGGATACTCCGTGGAGGCTGTTGTGTTTGAAAGTCTTCCCGGTTTTTATGTTACGGGAAATCTGTATAGGCCACTAGGCAATTTCAGGAACAAATCATTGGCGGTGATCGCCTCGCCTCACGGTCATTGGAACAAACCGGAAGACTACGGCCGCTTTCGCAACGAGACTCAACAGCGGTGCGCCGCTTTCGCTAAAATGGGAGCCATTGTCTTTTCTTACGACATGGTCGGCTATGGTGAAAGTCAACAACTCGACCATCACGGTGAGAAGGTAGTTACCTTTCAAACCTGGAACACCATTCGCATTATTGATTTTCTATTGTCCTTCCCGGAAGCGGATCCCGACAGGGTGGCCGTTACGGGCGAGTCGGGCGGGGGAACACAGACATTTTTGGCCACTGCCCTGGACGACCGTATTAAGGTCTCCGTACCCGTCGTAATGGTTTCGGCCCATTTCTTTGGAGGCTGCACCTGCGAAAGCGGGATGCCCATACACAGGACAGGGAATAAGGTTTTCAGCAACGTCGAGATCGCCTGCCTGGCCGCGCCAAGACCCATGCTCCTGGTATCCGATGGCGATGACTGGACGAAGAACAATCCGGCGGTGGAGTTTCCTTTTGCGAAATACATTTACAAACTGTACGGAAAGGAATCGCTTGTAGAAAATGCCCACTTCCCCAACGAAGTACATGACTACGGAAAAAACAAGCGCATGGCAGTTTACGAGTTCCTCGCCAAACACCTTGGATTGAAAATTGCGAACATCAAGGATTCGAACGGAAATGTGAGTGAAGACTTTGTGACGATTGTTGAAAGAAAAGACCTGGAATATTTTAATCCGGAAGAACTGAACGGGCTAATCAAAGGCGAGCGGGTTTACAACGTTCTTTTGAAATCACAGCGATAGGACTCAGAATTTGAATTTTGAATATTGAACAAGGAATTTAGAATAATGAAGGGGTGGAATGCCCCCCTCTTAAATTCTACAAATGGGATACATTCACCATAAATCCTGAATTTTGAAGTAACTTTGAATAAATTAACCAAATGCGCAAGAAATTCTTTTGGGTTGCCGCGACAACCTTCTTCCTTCAATCCTGCATCATTTCAAACACAAGAACCAATGGGCGTGTCCCTCCGGGCCAGCAAAAAAAAATAAGCGGTAGTCAATCCGCCAAGCCCTATGCGCCTGGCCAGCAAAAGAAAAAACACTAGACCGAGCCATCCGGTGCGCCAACCCATTCCGTGCAGATAGCAACAAATAGTTCAGACTATTCTTTCAATTTAAACGCCACATACGTATCCCCTGATCTCGTCCCAACTTTTCCTCCTCCCCCCGCGGCGATCACGACATATTGTTTTCCATCCACGCTATAAACAGCCGGTGTAGCATATCCTCCTGCAGGAAGTTTATACTCCCAAAGAATCTTGCCGGTTGCTGTATCAAAAGCCCGGAGTTTTTCGTCGCGTGCCGCCGCAATGAAAATCAATCCGCCCGCCGTGACGGCAGGCCCGCCAATATTCTGTGTTCCGGTAGGCGGAAGGCCTTTCGCGATGAGGTCAGGATATTCTCCGAGCGCAACCTTCCACAGGATCTCGCCCTTGTTAAGGTCGATGGCATTCAGTGTACCCCACGGTGGTTTTAAACCAGGATGCTCGTCCTGATCCATTAGGGGATTCCATCCGTTGTGCACATACCTGTATTTCGTTTCCCCCGAGATCGTTTTAGGTGCGAATTGCGTAACAAACGCATCTTTCTTATCGTACAAAAAAGCAATCAATGCATTTCTGTCTTTTTCTGTGATATTCGGAAACGAGGGCATCTGGCCTTTGCCAGTCGTGAGGATGCTCTTGACTTGCTTTTCAGAAAGGCGCTTTGAAATATTCTGAAGGGATGGAAATGGCTTAACACCTGCACGATCAGCTCCATGACAGGTCGCACAATTGTTTAATGTATAAATCCGCTGTCCCGCTGTGGCGAGCAACTCATCTTTTACAGCTTCGTCCAATGGCTTCATTTTCATTTCCATCGGGATCTCGTTTGCATTCACATACAGAATTCCTTTCGGATCAACGGCGGCTCCTCCCCACTCCGCTCCTCCCCTCGTTCCGGGAAACTGGATTATCCCTTCGGTGCTGGGTGCGGTGAAAATCGTACTCATTTTATAGCCTTTGATCTGTTCCAAAACATATTGTCTGGCCTCGGGAGAAATATCGGTAATATCTTCCTCCGTAAATTTTTGTCTTGAAAATGGCGGAGGCTTTACCGGAAAGGGCTGGGTTCCCCAGACCTCTTCTCCCAGCAGATCGGATTTTGGAACAGGTCGTTCTTCAATCGGAAATAACGGTTCACCGGTCTCGCGGTTGAAAAGAAATACCATACCCATTTTTGTTACTTGCGCTACCGCATCGATTCGTCTTCCATCGTGCGTTACGGTAAGAAGGTTGGGAGGAGCAGGAAGATCATAGTCCCAAAGATCATGATGGACAAGCTGATAATGCCATTTCAGTTTACCTGTTGCCGCTTCCACAGCGAGCAGACAATTGGCATAGAGGTTTTTGCCTTTCCTGTTCCCTCCATAAAAATCAAACGCAGCGGATCCCGTTGGAATATAGACGATCCCTCTTTTTATGTCAATGGCCATCCCTCCCCAGCAATTCACCCCTCCTACTTCCTTGTATGCATTTTTAGGCCACGTATACCATCCCGGTTCACCAGGTTGTGGTATAGTGTGGAAAGTCCAGACCGTTTTTCCGGCGCGCACGTCAAAGGCCCTGATAAAACCGGGGGCGCCATCATACCCTTCCCCCACGGCTGAACCCTGAATGAGGATATCCTTAAACACTATTCCCGGCGATGTTGACTCCACGGCGAGTTGCTCAGGATCGCGTCCTAATCCTTGGCGCAAATCAAGTTTCCCTGAACTGCCGAAACTCTCTACAACCTTGCCGTTATCGGGATTTACAGCATAGAGGAATGACCCTGCAGAAATGAACAAACGCTTATCGACTCCATCCGTCCAATAGGTAACACCCCGATTCACTCCATAAGCCTGCGTGTTTTCAAACGGGTCGAACTTCCATAATTCTTTTCCAGAGCCTGGCTCCAGCGCAATTAGTTTTAGCTGGGGTGAGGTGACATACAGCATACCATTTGCAATAATCGGATTGCATTCTATCGTGGAACGATTGCCGCTATCGGCTTCTCCGGTGTGGTATGTCCATGCCACTTCCAATTTCTGAACATTCTGGCGCGTGATCTGATCCAGGGAAGAAAATGCAGTGCTCTCAGCATCCCCGTGGTACACGCTCCATGTGCCCTCATTTTTATGATTTTCACCACACGAGCAGAGGAACACGATAAAAGAGGTGATTGACAAATACTTCATTATTGGGTCAGTTAGGACATTTTCATTCGCTCCTCCTTCGAGGGAAAAGGGTCATTCAATTTAAGACTTAAAATTTGAAATTCGGGATTCCCGTACTTCATTATTCTACATTCCTTGTTCAATATTCAAAATTCGAATTCCAGGTGGCTGTCGGCCCGCCCTTGTTGGTGTTGTGCGATGGAGCGCGCGCGGGATCACCAACAAGCAAGCCTTGGACATGTTTGTAATCTGAGTACTGGAGTCTCATAGTAAAGTGACGAGCCTATAGAGTGTTTGCCCAGACGAGCCATTGTACAGTTTCGCGTAGGACGCTGGCGGAGACATCAAAATGGACTGTCATCCCGGCCACGCAATAGTGTTCTATGGAATGATGAACTATCATGAGCCGGGATCCCCAACAAGTTGCAGGTCACTTGGATAGAAAGCGACGTTTGTGATGGACGAATACCAGGCAAGGGCTTTATTCCATTGAAAAGCTGCAGCAATTAAACAGGGATCCCGGCTCATGCGCCAAGCAGCATTTCATCGACAACGGGTGCGTGGCCGGGATGACACCAAAAAAAAATCGGGGCTGACACTTTCATCTTGTGGTCTCAATTCAAAGAATCGGAGGGCTTGTTGGTGTCTCCTCCCTCATCCTGCGCAAATACCAACAAAGGCATTAGGCATTATTCCGTTCGCAAGCTATCGATTGGGTTTGCGCGGGCTGCTTTGATCGCCTGGAAACTTACTGTGGCTAACGCAATGGCCATCGCTGCCAATCCGGCCACGACGAATACCCACCAACTGATTTGAATGCGATACGCAAAATCCTGCAGCCACTGGTCCATGAAGTACCAGGCAATGGGAGATGAAATTATAGTGGCAATCAGCACTAACAGCACAAATTCCTTACTTAACATGGCGGTGATGTTGGCAACGGTTGCTCCCAGTACTTTTCTTATCCCAATTTCCTTTGTTCTGATTTGAGCCGAGAACATGGCCAGGCCGAACACGCCCATGCAAGAAATAAAAATGGTAATCATCATCGCCGCATTCATCAGTATTGCTGCTCTTTGTTCTTTTTCAAACAACATGGCGATATCGTCATCCAAAAAGCTGAAATTAAATGGTTGATCCGGATACACTTGTTTCCATTGATTCTCTACTTGAGAAAGCAGGGCCTGTACATCGGTTGCCTCCTTCCCGGGTGTGCCGAGTTTAATGACAATGTTATTTTCTTCTTGTGGATTATTCGTTATCGCAATGGGAGCGATCAATTCGTGAAAGGAGCCTTCATGAAAATCCTCGACTACCCCAACGACTGGATACGGATCCGCGTCCCAATAAATCAATTGGCCAAGGGCTTCTGCTGGCTTTGTAAAGCCAAGGAACTTGCTATACGACCGATTTATGACAAATTCTTTAATGCTGTCAGTTTGCTGGAGATTCCTACCAGCCAATAATTTCATTTCGTAAAAAGGAATGAAATCTTCATTGCCGACTTTTACCGAAACTCCAATGTAGCTTTCATCTTTACCTTGGTTTCTCAGCGGTCGTATCGCTCTTGCCATGCCGACAGGAGGAAACCCTTGTAAGGCAACCCTATTTACACCAGCTAATTGTTTTATCTTTTCGGCCAATACAGATACATTTTTCCTTTCACCTCCCCATAAACTAATAATGGCACCATTGGTAAAATTCAATTCTTTGCGCATAAATCGTATCTGGTTGCCGATAACAAGCGTGCCAATGATAAAGACCAGCGATATGGCAAATTGAAAAACGATCAGTCCTCTCCGGAGATACCCCCTTCCATTGCCCTTGTGACCGCTGACACCTCTTAAACTCTGTGCCGGCAAATAGGATGACAGGACCGTTGCTGGATAAAAGCCTGCCAGCAAAGAGGTTACTATAATCGCCAGCAAAATGAAAAGTAATGTTGGAGGGTCGAATAAATCGAATTTTATACCGTTTGGTATGAAGGAATCAAACTCACGCAGAACCGGGTTTACCAATAAAAGAGAAATGCATATGGCAATGGATGTGTGCACCAGGGTCTCTATTAAAAATTGAATGACCAAACTTGCTCTTACACTACCCATTACTTTTCGGATGCCTATTTCCTTTGCTCTTCTGATCGATTGTGCAGTGGATAAATTGACAAAATTGACAATTGCAATTATCAGGATAAACAAGGCGCCTCCCATTAAACCATACAGTGTTGGCAAATGAGCCTTCGCGAATTGATCGCCGTCTTCATGCCAAATTCCACCTCCCCTGTTATAGTCGCCGGTGAAATGAACGTCAGGCAAAGGTTGCAGTTGTAGGAGCATTTTATTTCCTGGTGCAACTAAGAGGGCTACCCGCTTTTTGATGAACTGCTCAAGTTGGAGGTTTACCTGCGCAGGGTCAGTGCCTTGCGCAAGTTTAACAAAAACGGTTGGTGAGTAATTGTTATTGGTCCAACCCTCAAGATGAACCTCAGCCTTTAAAAAACTCTCCCTTATTGTACCCATGGAAATAAAATCGGTATAGCGGAGATCGGTGTTTTCATCCCAGTCTTCTATCACTCCCGATACGCTGACATGCAGGGAATCATTATACACAACCTCTTTTCCAATAATCTTATCGAACTGCAATGAACCAAAATAGCGAAGGGCCTTGCTTTTCGTGAGGACGGCCTTAAAAGGTTCGTTCAGTGCGGTCGCTGCATTGCCAGCGAGCCAATGGTATTTGAAAATGTCAAAGTAGGCTGGCCCTGTGAAGGTAGTCGTGATGTAACCGCCTTCAATTCTGCTATCAAATCGCTCGGCTTGATTGTCCCTATTTAGAATGCTTATTTGGGCGTCGTATGGGTAAAGACCTGCTATATTTTCAATTCCAGACATCTCTTCGCTGATCGCCGTTGGCATGGCAGGAGGAACAGCTTTCCAATAAAATTTCTGCCCATTATGTTCTTGAGTTTCTGTCGTGATGCGATAAATACGTTCTTTATCGGGATGGAATGTGTCGAAGCTGAGTTCATAATGAGCGATCAGGTAGATGACCATGCAAGCCGAAATACCCATGGCGAGACCCATTATGTTAATAATGGTATAAATCTTACGGCGCACCATATTGCGCCAGGCGATTATCAGATAATTGCGTAGCATATCAAGATAATTTAAAAATTAAAATTCGGGATTCCCGCACTTCATTATTCTACATTCCTTATTCAATATTCAAATTCGAATTCGCCCGCCCTTGTTGGTGTTGTGCGATGGAGCTCGCGCGCCGGATCACCAACAAGCAAGCCTGGGACATGTTTGCAATCTGAGTATAGAGTCTCATAATAAAGTGACGAGCCTATAGAGTGCTTGCTCGGAGCGCTTGTTGGTGTCTCCGCGCTCATCCCCCGCAAACACCAACAAGGGCGTAAGGTGGGTACAATCGTGGTCGGGTTCCCCTTCAATTTTAAATTTTAAATCTTAAATTAACCATCAGTCCATTTTTCGATTAAGAGCATTAAGCTCCCGGTACGCCTGAGCAAGCCGGTTCTTAATCGCCGTCTCCCCCTCGCGCAACCAAACGCGAGCATCGTAATATTTCTTGTTTGGAGAATCAGCGCCAGTCGGATTTCCAAGCTGGGACTGAAGAAAACCCTCGTTCTTTTTATAAAAATTATGAACTCCCTCCCAAAAGGCCCATTGAATATCCGTGTCAATATTCATCTTAACCACTCCATAACCAATGGCCTCGCTGATCGCTTCCGGTTCGGAACCCGATCCGCCATGGAATACAAAATTGACCGGGTTATCCTTGGTCTTGAATTTCTTCCGGATGTAATCCTGTGAATTTTTGAGGATCGCGGGTTCAAGCTTTACATTTCCGGGTTTATAAACTCCGTGCACATTGCCGAACGACGCAGCAATGACAAAGTGGTCGCTTACCTTCATCAACTCTTCAAATGCATAAGCAACTTCTTCGGGCTGGGTATAGAGCCGGGTGCTCTCAACACCGGTATTGTCTACTCCGTCTTCTTCCCCGCCTGTCACCCCCAACTCGATCTCCAGGTACATGTCCATTCTGGTTAAGGTATCCAGGTAGCGCTTGCTGACTTCGATATTCTCCTCCAACGATTCCTCGGAGAAATCAAGCATGTGTGAGGTAAAAAGGGGCCTCCCATGCCGTTTGAAAAATTCTTCCCCATGCTTTATCATGCCGTCTACCCAGGGTAAAAGTTTCTTTGCCGCGTGATCGGTATTTAATAATACAGGAACCCCGTAAAGGTCACTCACTTCATGGACATATTTTGCAGCGGCCACGGCACCGGCAATCGATGCCTGCTGGGCATGGTTATCCAATGATTTTCCGGCAAAGAATGCCGAACCACTGTGGGAGAATTGAATAATTACCGGGGAATTAACACTTTTGGCCGCCTCCATTGACGCATTGATCGTGTTGGTGCCAATAACATTGACGGCGGGTAAGGCGTACTGATGGGCGTTGGCATGGGCAAAGACTTTCTTGGCCTGGGCATATTGTAAGACAAGGGACATGGTGCTTCATTGTTAGGTTGGGCGG
>Ga0193718_1000057_pt1 | contig 22413 bp, 24 predicted proteins | sample U2a1metaG_FD_144918 | JGI IMG/M metagenome (GOLD analysis project Ga0193718, IMG submission 144918) | Soil microbial communities from a riparian zone of the East river system, Colorado, United States - U2a1 | ecosystem: Environmental > Terrestrial > Soil > Riparian zone | place: USA: East River... | reverse complement strand
CTTAGCAACAAACTCGCTCCGACCACCAGCATTGATATTCACTACGGCCCCGGTGGCGGCGGTGAAACGTATGCCGGCGTTCAACAAACTATTTTGAGCACCTACGATCGGGCCTGGATTTCGCCTGACGGCATGGACAAGAGCGAGGCCATCGTCGAAGTGGAAGTTATCATTGAGAGCGACGGAACGGTCAGTTCTGCTCACATCACCACCTCTTCGGGCGATGCGCGGGTGGATCAATCTGTCAAACAAGCTTTGAACCGTGTGTCTTCCATCCCCGGCTGGGATGGAAAAAAGCGCACCGTTGAATTCAGCTTCAATACAAGAGCCAGAGAATCTATCTGATGAAACTTAAACTATCCTTCCTTTCATTTTCGTTGTTCGCCGCCGTGGTGTTGCCGTGGACGCTTCACGCAGACAATCTGGGACAGATTTCGAGAGATATTCGCCCCGGCGCAGAACCCCCGACCTGGGTTTCTCTTTCCGGCTTCAGCGGCGAAGCCGCCTCGGTCTTGCAATTCGACCTTTATGTCCAGGGCTTCAATTTCACCAACAGCGACAACGCCCAATATATTATCGTCGGCAGCAACAACGGTAATTTTCAGGGCCGCGTCACGGATCGCTTCAATAAAAACACGGTGATTTCCAAGGCTTACTCGGGCGCGTCCTTGAGACAACAAACCCATCTGTTCGTCGATCAATTCCTGGCCGCAATCAGTCGCAAAGGCATTGCCCAATCAAAAATCGCCTTTAAGAAAGACACCGGCGCGAACAGCGAAATTTACGTCGCGGATTTCGATGGCTTCGGCCAGCAGGCCGTCACAGCGGATAATACCATCGTCGCCGCGCCGACCTGGGCGCCGGGCAAACTCGCGATTTATTACACGTCCTACAAACTCGGCAATCCGAACATCTTTTTTCACGATCTCGCGAGCGGCCAGCGGCACGTCTTCTCGCGGTATTCCGGATTGAACACCGCCGCCGCGGTCTCCACGGGTGGCAAGGTGGCCATGATTTTGAGCAAAGGCGGCAGCCCGGATGTGTATGCCTGCAATGCCGACGGAACCGGCCTGGCGCGATTGACGAACACCCGCGAAGACGAATCCTCACCCTGCTGGTCGGCGGATGGCGATTGGATTTGTTACGCGACGAAGATGGGCGAGCGCCGGGTGCTTTGCAAAGTTTCGGCGAGCGGCGGCGCGCCTCAACGCATCCCTACTTCCGGAGTTTTGAATCCGACCGAACCCGACTGGTCGCCGGATGGCAAATGGATTGCGTTCACATCGCAAATGTCCGGCTTTGAAATTTGTGTGGTCCCGGCAGGTGGAGGCGCGGTGACGGAGTTGGTGGCGGGAGAAGATCCGTCATGGTCGCCGAACTCGCGAACGCTTGTTTTTACGCGACGCGAGGGCGGACGACGCGTGTTGTCTCTGCTTGACGTGCCCACGAAACAATACAAGGATGTTTCCCGGATTACGGGAAGTAACTCTCAACCCAGTTGGGCCAAATAGCCCGTTTCCTAAAAAACTATGAAAGCAATCCGCTTTACCACTTTAATGGCGTTTGGAATAGCGCTGAGCCTTTTTGCCTCCGGCTGCCGGCCGGAGAATATGAAAAGAATCCCGGGGCAATCCATGGCGACCCCGGAAGTTCCTGCAATGCCGTCTCTCCCGCCGCCATCAATACCGCAGGACACGAATAGCAATATAGCCTTCACTGATTTCCCCGGCCATTCGAATTGGGTTGAGAACGCGGAACAATTCAAGGCCGACTCGATTCATTTCGCGTACGACAGTTCGGCGGTGCGGTCAGCCGATAAATCGAAAATTGCCGAAGTGGCAAACTACCTGAAAAGTAATCCGCAAACCGCCGCCCGCGTCGAAGGCAATTGCGACGAGCGCGGCACCGAAGAATACAATCGTTCACTCGGCGAACGCCGCGCACTCGCGGCCCGCGAGGAACTCGTGCGCCTCGGCATTGCTTCCGACCGCGTGGACACCATCAGCTATGGCGAGGATAAACCGGCCGAAACCGGACACACCGCGGCTGCGTGGGAAAAAAATCGGCGCGATGATTTCGTTCTCTTAACTCCGCCGGGCAAATAATAAAAATATGAACGCATTCAAATTTGGCACTTCACTGGCGCTGGCAATCGCTGTGAGTCTTGCGGTCACCGGTTGCAAACACAAGGTGCCGCCGATCACACGGTTTGGACCGAACAACGGCCTGAACGGCAGCAACCCCGGAGATATCAATGGCGGCGGGACGCTCGGAAACGGACCCGCGCCCGTCGGCGGTGGCGAGGGTGCGAATTTCAATCCCGACGATATGGCCCAGGACCGCTCCGCGTTCGCCGCGGACACAGTTTATTTTGATTACGACAGCTCGACCATCAAAGGCAGCGAGCAATCCAAGCTGACCGCCATTGCTTCCGCCCTGCAAGCCGATGCCTCAGCCAAGCTATTGGTGGAAGGTTACTGCGACGAGCGCGGCACTGAGGAATACAACCGCTCGCTCGGCGAACGCCGTGCCCTGGCCTCCCGCGAAGCGCTGGCCAATGCCGGCATTAGTGCCGATCGCGTCGCCACCCGCAGCTACGGTGAAGACCGCGCCGCCGACCCCGGCCATACCCCAGCCGCCTGGTCCAAGAACCGCCGGGACGAATTCGTATTGCTCCATCCGAAATAACCCTTTTCCAGGGAACCTTTTCGGCCCAAAAACCGTCTTAATTTCAGCGGGGTTTGGTGATTCGGGGGGATTTGGGGAATAAGTAGCGCAGACTGGCAGTCTGCTGTATCGCAGATTGGTAATCTGCGGGGCGTGAATAGCACTCGGCCGCCCCTTGCAATGGTGGCTTTTGTCGCTTTACTATAAGCGCCGGGTAGCTTAGCCTATTGTTAGATTGTTAGCTTTTATGAATATAATGTTCGGCATTTTTAACCTTGGGGGCATGGAGATTATTCTCATCCTCGCGCTTGTCTTGATCCTGTTCGGGGCGAAAAAATTGCCCGAATTGGCCAAAGGACTCGGACAAGGCATTAAGGAATTCAAGAAGGCGACGCGCGAAGTCACCGACGAAGTGCAGAATTCGATGGAAGAAACTCCGGCTCCTGCAAAACGCCTTCCCGCTCAGCCCCAACCGGCTGACCCCCAAAAGACGGTTTCCCAGACGCCTCCCGGCTCCAACGTTTGATTCGTTAAACGGTTCCTCCTGCCATGGCCAATGAACCGGAAGCGGAGCAACTCGACGAGCACGACGACGAAGGCGGTCCGATAAAATCCTTCCTGGAACACCTCGAAGACCTTCGCTGGGTGTTGATCAAAAGCGGTGTCGCCGCGGGCCTGGCGATGCTAATATGCCTTCTCGCCGGCAATTACGCCGTCCGCGTCATCGAATGGCCGCTCGCCCGCGCGCATCCGCTGCACTTTACCGACACCAAAACGGTAATCGTATCGTTTGGGACCAATCAACTCACCAGCTTTCGAGTTGGGACCAACGACGCCTTTTCCGCGATTGTCGGCACCAATAGTTTTATCCACCTGGAAATTGTGCCGCTCACTATCGGCACCAATCAACTGCTCGGCTTGGCAGTGCCGCCCGGTCCGCAAGCCTCACCCGGCCTCGGAATTCAAATCATCAACCTCAGTCCTGCCGGCTCCTTTATCGTCGCCACCAAAGTCGCATTTTACGGCGGGTTGGTAATCGCTTCCCCATTGATCCTCTATTTCGTCGCGCAATTCGTTTTTCCCGCGTTGAAAATGCTCGAGAAAAAGTATGTCTATCGCGGCCTGATTTTTGGCGCCGGTTTGTTCATGTCCGGCGTTTGCTTCTGCTACTTCGTCCTCATGCCCATCGCCCTCGCGGCGTCGGTTCAATATGCCGACTGGCTCGGTTTTTCGGCTTCTCAATGGCGGGCGGAAGATTACGTCGGGTTTGTCTGCAAATTCATGCTCGGAATGGGCCTGGGATTTGCTACAGCACACTGGCGCGATCCCGTCGTTACGTCATTGTCATCGTCTTTATTCTCGGGGCCGTCCTCACCACACCCGAGGTCATCACCCAGGTGTTGATGGCGTTTCCGCTGTGGCTGTTATACGAAATCACCGTCATGGTCGCCTGGTATTGGGAACAACCGGACCGCGCCAAAGCCCAGCGGCGATTGCTGATCGTATTCCTCGGGATTATCGCGCTCGGCGTCGCGATATGGCTCGGATATAGATACGGCTTGCCGTGGGCATATAACCATTGGCACCGGCAAAATTGACCCGCGGTAAACTCCGCACTTTACAACTTATTAAATCGCGTTAATCTGCGTTCAAGAAACCAATTCTACGAATTTATGCGTAAGACCTTGCCTCTTCTTTTCGTCCTCGGGATCGCTGGCGTATTCGCTTCCGGTTGCGCCAATGTCGAAAGCAAATTTGGCCGCGGCATGGCTAACACCTTTGAGATTGTCCGCGGAGGTGAATTCCGCCGCTCAGTCGAGCAGACCGCGCTCTTCGAAAGCCCGGACACCGCTTACTCCACCGGCTTCGTGCACGGTGTGGACCGCTCGCTCGCCCGCACCGGCATCGGCATCTATGAAATGGTGACCGCTCCCTTCCCGCCGTATCATCCGATTTTCACCGACCACTTCGCGCCCGGGCCGGTTTATCCCGATAATTACACCCCCGGCTTGATGGCCGACTCGATGTTCTCCACCGATACCTATCTGGGTTACGGCGGCGGCGACGTCCTTCCGCTCGTGCCCGGCAGCCGGTTCCAGGTGTTCGAGATGCACTAAGTTTTCGAAAAGAATCACGATTGCGCCAACGTAACCGTTGGCGCTTTTTTGTTATGCGGCTTAAATCGCCCTGCAAGGTCAACCTGATCCTGAACATCCTCGGCAAACGGTCCGACGGCTTTCACGAGCTCGAAACCGTCATGCACCCCGTCAACGTCTTCGACGAAATGGATTTCGCGCGCGTGCCCCACGGCTTTCACCTCACCTGCAGCGACCCCACGCTCCCCACCGACGCCGGCAACCTCGTGCATCGGGCGGCAATGTTGTTTCTTCAAAAAACAGAAATTCGCGATGGCGTCCGCATACATCTCGAGAAAAAAATCCCCCTCGCCGCCGGCCTCGGCGGTGGCAGCGGCAATGCCGCCACCACCCTGCTCGGCCTCAACGAAATATTTGGAAAACCGCTCTCCACTAAAGCGCTGCACGACATCGCGGCAACCCTCGGCTCGGACATCCCGTTTTTTCTGCAAACGAAACCGGGATTGGGAACCGGCCGGGGCGAGCAAATCCAGCCCCTCGACTTCTTTCCCGCCATGAAGGACGCGGCCATTCTGCTGGTCCATCCCGGCTTCGGCATTTCGACACCGTGGGCGTATCAAAACCTCGCCCGCTTTCCGGGCGCATTGAATGGCACCCCCGGCCGTGCCCAAAAGCTGATTGCGCTTTTGCAAACCTCCGATTTGCGAGGTGCCGGCGCCGAATTTTACAACTCGTTGGAAGCGCCCGCGCTCGAAAAGTATCCGCTGCTCGCGCTGTTTCAGGAATTCCTCCGGGAGAACGGCGCCGCCGCCACCCTGATGTCCGGCAGCGGCTCGACGACGTTTGCGCTCGCCCAAAACCTGTCCGCCGCCGAACAACTCGCCGAAAAATTCAAAACGAAATTTGGTGAGACATATTGGGCCGCGGTGGTGCCTATCGGTTAGTGGCACGTGCGTCCCGCCCGTGCGTCTCTAATTCCGTAATAGGCCACTTCGGTGGGGCGAGACTCCTGGCGCGCCTTAATTCCTCCCGACAGGAACTCACGGGCGGGACGCCCGTGCCACTATTGCGAATGCGGCGACTCAATGACTTTCGAGTTCCCACCAATTTTCTTTTTCACACTCTCGAAACGCTTATTCCAATCGGTCCAACTCAACACCCACGCGTCCCCGGTGAATTTTTTCCGCGCCGCCACCCACATGTTTTCGAGTTCATCCAGTTGACGCTCCGCCTCCGTATGATAATCCCATTTCAAGTAAGCCTCGATGAGGTTCAATTGATTCTCGGGAAAGTCCGGCGCCAGTTCCACGGCCTTTTGCAAATGTTGTCGCGCCTTGCTCCGGCTGCCGATGCTGATGATGGCGGGTGCGCCTTCGTACAGCAGACCGAGGTTGCGGTCGGGGCCGCCATAATCGAAATGTTCGTCCAGCGCGTGGGCGGCGAGAAATTCGCGTTCCACGTCTTTTACCAGTCGCAACCCGGAGAGGCTGTGTTTGGCGTCAGCCACCTGGCCGATGTTCATTCCGAGATAATAATGCGGTTGGACGGAACCGGGTTTGAGAGCAATGGCGGCGCGGCAGGCCGCAATCCCTTGTTCGGCGATTTCTGCCTGGCGTGACGGATCTTTCTGCAAAGTGGACATGTCATAGCAGGCGCGCCCAAACTGCCACGCAGCTTCGGCATTGTTTGTTTCGGTCTGGAAACGCTGGCGGATCTGCGCGAAATTTTTCCCCAGAGAGCCGACCACGGTATTCGTCTCGCTGTCAGCCATTGTTTGGCCTGCGCCCAGCGCAAAAAGACAAACCATCCCGACATGTGTGATTCGGCGAAAAAAGAGCCCCGAGACAAGCAGACTCTGGAAAATAATGGGTTGCCAACGGGTTTTTCCGAATTATACTGCCAGCTAAGTGAGTTCCAACGGCAAAATGTTGCGGTCCGTATCATGCCTGGCCTTGCTACTACTGGTAGCGGGTTGCAGCGGCATCAACGCTTCTAAAAGCGTATCGCCGCTCGACTTTTTCCTGCCCGGCTTGCTAAAGGCTGATCCCCCTCCGGCCATTTCTGACCCCGCTCAGCCCCTGCCCGCAACCAAACCGGTCAAACTAGTAGCTCAAATCTAATTATAAGCTTATGCGATTTCCTTTCGCGCTTTCGGCGAAGATCGCCGGCCATATTATTAAACACAAGCTGCGGCGGACTCCCAAGTTCGCCATGGTGTTGCAGCTTGAACCCTTGCACACCTGCAATCTGACGTGCACGGGCTGCGGCCGGATTCGAGAATATTCCACCAATCTCAAGGACATGGTGCCCCTTGAAAAATGCCTCGCCGTCGCCCAGGAATGCGACGCCCCCATGGTCTCCATTTGCGGCGGTGAACCGCTGATTTATCCCAAGATCGAGGAACTCGTGAACGGCATCCTTTCGCAAGGCCGCATCGTTTATATCTGCACGAACGGCGTGTTCATGCGGAAAAAAATGAAGGACTACCTCGCCAGCATCTACAGTCCCGAGGCCGAAATTAAAGTCCAGAAGCTGCTCGCTGAAAAATTGATTTCCGAAAAAGACGCCGAGCAAATCCGCAAATCGGACGAGGCGGCCAAAAAGAAGTCGGTGATTAAGCCCAGCCAATGGATGTATTGGAACGTCCACGTGGACGGCTTGGAATTCACGCACGACCTCATCGTCGAACGCGAAGGCGTGTTCAAGGAATGCGTTGAGGCCATCAAAATGGCGAAAATTCTCGGTTACCAAACCGCCACGAACACCACGGTTTACAAAGAAACCGATGTGCAGGAACTCGAGGACATGTTCGCGTTCCTCTCCTCGCTCGATGTGGATGGCCACACCATTTCGCCCGGTTACGAATACGACGCCGCGAAAAAGGACATGGTCAAACGCCTGAACAAGCAGCCCGAGGATTTCTTCCTCACCCGCAAGATGACGCGCCAGAAATTCGCGCGCATCCAGGAGTGGGGCGAGAAGTTCACCATTTTCGGCACGCCGGTTTACCAGGAATTCCTCGCGGGCAAACGCGAGTTGACCTGCACCGCCTGGGCCATTCCCACTTACAACGTCAAAGGCTGGAAAGCGCCCTGTTACCTCATGACCGACGGTCATTACGACGGTTACCAGGAAATGCTCACGAAAGTGAACTGGGAAAAATACGGCGTGGTGGACGGCGTCGCGCGCGATCCGCGTTGCGAAAACTGCATGGTCCATTGCGGCTACGATCCCAGCGGCGCGCTCGGCACGAATTATCAACGCGGCGACAACTGGAAGAATTTCAAATATAACTTCGGCGCCAAGCCGCAGCCGTATCCCCAGAGTCCCGAGTTGGTGGCGAAAGCCTTTAACGGCGTCTCCATCGGCAAAGGTCATCTCGCGGAAGCGAAGGCGGCGATCAATTCGCCCCGCGCCGCCATGAATGGCGCGCAATCCGTTTTCCAACGCCGCGAAGAACCGCACACGCACGCCGCTGAAGGCGAGAGCGGCGGCGGTTGCGGAACCGGCGACACGACGCAGCGCGATGAATTGCTGGCGAAGATAAAGTCGAAGGCGGAGTGAGGCGAAGCCTTGTGAATGCAAGCGGAGAAATTGCTCGAAAAGGCTCTGAACAGCCCGCAAAACCTTCGCTTTGCGGAGGCATTGAAGCTGGCACAAGCCTTCGGATTTCAAGTCGCGCGCGTTCGCGGCAGTCATCACATTCTCAGACGGCCCGGCGTGCCTGAGTTGCTGAATTTTCAGAATGCCGGCGGGAAAGCGAAACCGTATCAAATCAAACAATTGATTGAACTTGTCGAGACATATAATTTGAGCCTGGAACGCTGAATGAAAGATTATCACGTAAACGTATTTTACAGTGAGGAAGACGGCGGTTATATCGCTGATATTCCTGACCTCAAATACTGCTCCGCCTTTGGAAAGAGCCCGGTGGAAGCGTTGCGTGAAGTAGAAAAAGCTAAAGATCTCTGGCTGGAAGCCGCCCGCGATCTCGGCAAACGGATTCCCAAACCACGGTATCGTCCCGCAATCTATCAACTGGCAAGCTAATCTAAATGAGCGCACTTTTTTTATCTCCACCTAGTTTTGACGGTTTTGACGGCGGCGCCGGCGCGCGTTACCAGGCGCGGCGCGAGGTCACCAGCTATTGGTATCCCACGTGGCTCGCCCAACCCGCCGCCCTCGTGCCGAACAGCAAATTGCTCGACTGCCCGCCGCACAACATCGACGTCGCCAAATGCCTCGCCATCGCGAAGGACTTCGACCACGTCATCATCAACACCTCCACGCCGTCGTTGAAAAACGATTGCAAAGTGGCGGAAGCCATCAAGAGCCAGAAGCCCAGCACCAGGATCGGTTTCGTCGGCGCGCACACCATGGTGTTGCCCACCGAAACGCTCAAGGCCTCGCCCGCGATTGATTGGGTTGGCCGCAAGGAATTTGATTTCACCTGCAAGGAAGTCGCCGAAGGCCGCGACCTCGCGAGCATCGCCGGACTTTCCTACAAGGACAGCGAAGGCAAGATTAAGCACAACCCCGAGCGCGAGATGATCCAGAACATGGATACGCTCCCGTGGGTGGCGGATGTCTATAAGCGCGATCTCGAGATCGAGAAATATTTCATCGGTTACCTGCTGCATCCCTACGTGAGCCTTTACACCGGCCGCGGCTGCCCCGCGCAATGCACCTTCTGTCTCTGGCCGCAAACCATCGGCGGACACAAATATCGCGTCCGCTCGCCGCAGAACGTCGCCGACGAGATGACTTACATGAAGAAACTCTTCCCGCAGGTGCGCGAGTTTTTCTTCGATGACGACACCTTCACCGCGAACCTCCCGCGCGCGCGCGAAATCGCCAAGAAGCTCGGCTCGCTCGGCACGCCCTGGAGTTGCAACAGCCGCGCCAATCTCGATTACGACACCATCAAGAGTTTCAAGGACAACGGCCTGCGCCTGTTCCTCGTCGGCTACGAAAGCGGCAACGACGAAACGCTCACGCGCATCAAAAAAGGCGTGACCACCGACGAAATGCGCAAGTTCACCAAATCCTGCCATGAAGCCGGCGTGGTGATCCACGGCACGTTCATTCTCGGGTTGCCGGTTGAAACGAAGGAAACCATCGAGCAGACGATTAACTTCGCCAAAGAGCTCGACGTGTTTTCGTTGCAGGTCTCGCTCGCCGCGCCGTATCCGGGCACGGAGCTTTACGACATGGCCAAGCAAAACGGCTGGTTCACGAAGAAGGATAAAACCGACCTCGTGGAGGGCGACGGCTTCCAACAAAGCGCGCTCGAATATCCGGGCCTGAGCAAGGACGAGATTTTCGAGAACGTGGAGCGCTTTTACCATCGCTACTACCTGCGCCCGAAACCCATCCTGCGCATCATCAAGACGATGCTCGAGGACAAGGACGTGTGCGTGCGCCGTTTGCGCGAAGGCTACGAGTTCTTCAAGAGCATGTCCCAACGCCGCACCGATTTGGCGGCGTCCAAGGCGGCTTCGGCTTAGCCCGTTAACTGGATTTCAAAGAACATACGAAGCGGCGCTCTCTTGGGCGCCGCTTGTTTTTTTGGCAAAAGGGATTCCGGCATACCCCCCCGGCGCACAGGCTTTAATAGGTTGGCACTCGTTGTGGGAGCACAGAGGTCGGAGGTCAGAGGTCTGAAGTCCGAGGGCGGCTTGTGGTATTGATGCGGTCGCAAATGGGTTCGTTTTTTCTGATGCTTGATACCTTTGGTTAGGAATCGCCTTTGTTTATGGGTGGATTGAAAAATCCAAGATGGGTTCGTTTGGTAATTTTTCATTTTGCGAGGGCCTTTTCCTACCACAAGACCGGGCGGGATGAAATTCCGGGGGAGCGCGCGCGTCTCGCGTGCAGCCGACGGTGTCGCGCCGTCGGCTTTATGACCACCATCCTGGCCCATCGTTTGGTTGCAGCAATATGGTGAGACGAAGTTCGCGGCGAGACGCCGCAAACCACACGCCGGAGGCGTATGCTCCCCAAATCCAACTGCTTGGCTCCGACTGGGGGTTGACGGGCGCGTCGAGCACTCTCTCTTGACCAGGCTTGACTCGCCTTGACTGCGAGCGGAAGAAATCGAAACGCGGAATGTGGAACGCGGAGCAGCCTTCGCAAGGCTACGGCTCGCCAAGACGCGGAACATTGGGGGAAATGGGCTAAACGGGTTTTCTCGCGCGATGTGTTTGGGCGGCTCGGTTTGATTGCCTGCGGCAGCCATAGTCATCCCTTTGCCTTTCTTTCCTCCTCTGAACCGACCTTACCGCAAGGTTTCGGATTTGGAAGGAAAACTTTAACGCTAAGACGCAAAGAGGCAAAGGCGCGCAGATTTTTGAACAGAAGGTAACGGAGAGAACGGAGAAAGCTCGGAAAGCTCCGTTTTCTTTTGTTCTCAGGAATATCTCCCATTCCGGCTTCCATGTTCTGCCATTGAACAAATCCGCGCCATCTGCGTAATCTATGCATGAGGTTAAGGTGATGAACTGGCTAAAATCGTTTTGGAAGAAACTGAACACGCCGCAAAGTCGGCCGAGCGTTTTCGTTCCTCATTGGAGTCCGGTCAATCCGCACCGCGAGGAATCTCCCAGCAACTTCACCCCACACGCCCAGCAAGTGCTGGCGCTTTCGCGCCGGGAAGCCGACCGCTTCAACCACAACTTCGTCGGCACCGAACATTTGTTGCTCGGATTGATTAAATTAGGCCAGGGCGTCGCCGTAACCGTGCTTCACAAAATGGGACTCGACCTCGATGGCGTTCGCGCCGAAGTCGAGAAACAAGTCGGGGCCGGTCCGGACCAGGAGAAGATCGGCAATATCCCTTATACGCCACGCGTGAAGAAAGTCCTCGCGCTCGCCGCCAAGGAAGCAAAGGTTTTAAACCACACCTACGTGGGCACTGAACACATCCTCCTCGGTCTCCTCCGCGAAGGCGATGGCGTCGCCGCGCGGGTACTGAATAACCTCGGAGTGAACCGCGAAAAAACCCGCGACGCAATCCTGTCTGAACTCGATCCCAACTATAAATGCACCACGCCCGAAACCGCTCCCGCAACATCTTCCAAACCTATGACCACGAAATCAACGCGCGAACCCGTGGATATCACGTTGCGCTACGATGTGTATTGCAAGGAACATAACGAAAGAATAGTGGTCTATCGCAACGCCCTGTTCAAAAACATACGCGGTCTGTTCCAAAAAGGTGATTTCGACGTGCTCGGTGAATACATGGAGCTGGAACAGCGTGACGGCCAAACCATTTTCATTTCGCGTTCATCCGTGGTCCGGTTCTGCCAACACGGCGTAAAGCCCGAGCCGGAGGACCTTTCCGGTGCCAAGGAATAGTGCCGTAAATATCAGTCCTTTAAAAATATCTGTTCCCGATGGAATCGAAGAAATTCTGGTTCTGGTTCGGCTACCTTTTCTGGCAACCGAATCGATTTGCCTTCAAACGGAACAAAATTTTGTTCGAGCGCAGGCTGTGGGAAAAAACTCCGCAGTCGTTTGCTGAGAACAATGGTTAATTTCTCGTCTAGCGCGATAAGGCCGGCATCAAATGCCGCATCATGCAGAGTGGAAAGGCACAGGCCGTTTCGCGGATTCAAGCGATCGTCCGGAAACTTCCCCCACGGTTTGATATGACTAGCGACAAGGAGACGCGGGATGTTGATTCCGCTGATGCAGCAACGAACATCGTAGGCTGTGAGCACAGTCTGTCGAAAGAATTGCTGGCCTCGACGCACTTTGACTGTCGCTTGCATTTCCGTCGGTCCAGTCGGTGCGACGAGTCGAATCTTGTCGCGTGCGAGGAAGTCCACCTCCTTCGATTCGTCGTGAGTGAACAGATCGTGAAGCAGTTGTTCACTTTCTGTTCCCAGCGCCGCGAGGTGTGCTTGAAACTCGTCCCACATGGCCTTGTCTTGCTTCGTCGCGCCGGGCAGTCCCCGGATGCCCCGAGCGCGTTGTACGGGATCAAGGGCTGCGAAGTTACACAGTTTCATCGCCAGACTGTTCGCTGTCCGTCCCATCTTCGCCGCCGTCTCAATTATGATGGGATTCCCCTTGTGAAGTTTTCCAAACGGCAGTTTGCAGTATAAATTAAGCGCAATTAGAAAGTGTTCGCGGGTCCATTTTACTGCCGGAGCTTTCGCCATATCGCTAGATTGATGGATTTGTTCCCCAAAATGAAGCTAGAAAAGGCTTGCGTGTTTTGGCGTACCTGGCCAGGTGTATTTGCCGAAATATGGACATTGAACAAAAGATAACAACAATCCGGCCCGATCCAGCCGCAGTATTTTCATGCGCTCTGTCGCTTTGGCAAGAGATCCAAATGCACGCCAACAACGACCGGAATCTGAATCTCAGTGATTGTTATAATGGCATGGATCAATTCATGAGAGAATTGATGCGAATCGCGACGCTATTTGAGACGTGGGCGTGTGAGCACTTGAATTTCAACGAGCTGAATGATGTGTGGCCCTACTTGTTGGAGGACAAATTTGGAGAGGCATGTCTCGACCTTTTGCTGCCGACCGCACTCGCACGGTTCGATGAATCCGATTGCTTGAGGGTCGCGTTGCGGTTGAAGTTGCCGGTAAATATCGATAGCAAACTTCCCGTCCCGTTTGATTTGACCTTGCCCAATCCTGTCATCAACGCAGGTTTTCGGCAGTTCAGAATTCAAACGATTCGAGATTCATCCGAGGGTGGGATTACCGTTCCATTCGTAGCCGGTGACGAGCCTTTCGATGAGGAATTCAGCATCCCTTATTTTGGCGTTTACGGGATAGATGCAGATGGAGAACTGGAACACATTGCTGACCGCCGGACTTTTCTGGAAGCACGAGATCTCGTCCAAAAGTTTGCACCCGGAATTGAATTGCCATCTTCGCCAACGTTTTCGTAAATCACGACCGGACCGCTTTCTCGGGCGTGGTGTCTTTGCCGCGGATGCGGCTGATGTTCCATGAGCGCCGTTCGTGGGTTAATCGATCGCGATTCACACCCCAATTTTACCGCAGCTTGTCACGCCGTAAAAGCTTGAAGGTGAAAGTCGCGCAGACGCAGAGAAAAAAGCCTCCGTTTTCTTCGTTAGCTTCTGTTCAAAACCTTCGCGTTAATTCCCTCAGTCGCTGAAGGGGCCAAGGTCGCTGACCGTTTTTCCTTCCAAATCCAAAACACTGCGCTAAGGTTGTTTCAGAGGAGGGAAGAAAGGCATAGGGATGAATATGGCTGCCGCAGGCAATCGAACCGAGCCGCCCAAACACATTGGGCGAGACAATCCGTTTACGTTACGAGATCTCCGCAAAAGGCCCGCTTGCGGACGGAGCGCGGAGCATTGCTCCGCAATTTCCGTAGAAATTCGAGCGGAGCGATGCTCCGCGCTCCGCGGTTTGCCGCGTTTGCAGAACTCTCCGTTACCCGTTGATGATCAACGCCCCGAATTCACATGCCAGCCTATTAAAGCCTATTCCACCAGGGGGTATCCCCTCCGCATTCCACCCGCCACTTGCACTCGTCACTCGTCACCCCGTACACAAATCCGGCTTTCGCGGTGTCTATTGGTAAAAGGCTGACCATGATGACATCTTCAGAAGGAAGTAATGCCAATAACGTCCGAGCGCGGCTTTGGTGGGGCGCGGTGGCGGGCGCGGTGTTGATGACGCTGATTGCGCTGTTATGGCCGCGGTCGAAGGGGGTTTCGGGCAATGCAAATTTACCAGACACAGCGAGGGCTGGTGGGCGTTCAGGGGCTGCGACGGGGCAGCCGATGGCGTTGCGGCGATTCGGTGTGGCAGGTGCCCGGCAGCCCGTGAAGTCGGCGGAGGAAATTGTGGCGGAGAAAGTTCGCCAGTTTGGCCAGACGCGTCGCGCCATCGCGGAAAGAATCGCGCGCCGTTCGAATCAGGATTTGCCGACGGAAATCGATGCGTTTTTCAAGGCGATTGACAAGGGTGATTGGGACGAGATTCACAGTCGCTGGCAGGAATTGGCGACGCATACGCATCAGTATGAGCATTCGAAAAGCGATCGCCCCGATCTGGAGCCTTATTGGGCGTCGGTGCTGGATGCGTATGGGGTGGCGGAGCGCCCAGGGATGGTCTATGTGGGCGGCACTGATAATGGCCGGTGGGTGCCCGAGTTGCTGAATGAGACCAGCGGCGATCCGCATATCATGATCACGCAAAACGCGCTGGCTGATTCAACTTATCTGGATTATGTGCGCGAGCTTTACGGCGATCAATTCAACACGTTGTCCCAGGAGGATTCGCAGCGCGCTTTCCAGGAATACACCGCCGATGCGCAAAAACGTCTTCAACATGATTTGGATTTTCCTGATGAACCAAAGCAGGTGCTTCCGGGTGAAAATATCAAGATGGTCGATGGCCACGTCCAGGTTTCGGGCGTGACTTCGGTGATGGCGATCAACGAGAAGCTGGTGCAGATGTTGATGGGGAAAAATCCGGAGCTTGCGTTCGGCATGGAGGAATCAGCGTCCTTGCACGGCCTTTACGCAGATGCGTTGCCACTGGGGCCGTTGATGGAACTCAACGCGCAGGGCGGGCAAGACACGTTCACCGGGGACACCGCCGCGCAATCGGTGGATTACTGGCGGTCCGCGACCCAAACGCTGCTGGCCGATCCCGCGGCGAGTGGTTCGAGTTATACGCTGAGGGCGTATTCGCATGACATCAACGCCACGGCCAATCTGCTGGCGGCGCACAATTTCACAACGGAAGCCGCGGATGCTTACCGGCTCGCCAGCCAGGTCTGGCCCGATAATGCGGAGCCGGTGGAGGGGTTGGCGCAGGTGTTGGTGCAAACGGGTCACGCGGATCAGGCGCGCGTTTTGCTCGATACCTTTGCCACCAAATATCCGGATCAACGGACGGCGATTCAGCAGGCCAGTTCCACGATTCTTTGGACGACGCCGTTGCATTGAGGTGAGGGGGCGGCGTCCAAGGTCCAAGGTCCAAGGTCTAAAGTCCAAAGGCGGAGGTCAGAGGGCGGAGGGAACATCGAACATCGAACATCGAACATCGAACATCGAACGTCGAACATTGAGAGGGGATGGAAGGCTTCGGTTCTCTCGGTTGCCTTCCCTGTCCGCCGTAGCTCCCGTTCTCCGCAGCTTTAGAACGCAGAAAAATATTCGGGCAGCAGACGCCAAGGAGGTGGGGGTGGGGAACCCCGCTGAAGAAACGTACTACTGCCCGAACACTGAAATTCTATGTTTCCCGCCCGTTTTGTCAACCCCCCGCCTGCTAATGTTAGCAAGCCTGATACATTCGTTTTTCCCATGTTCCCGATTTGGCAGGGGAATGTTTGTCAGGGGAATAGCCGGTATTCCGCCGACTAAATATTCCTCTGACGACTGTTCCGGTTTCCTCTCGAATGAGCCCGGTACCAGCGGACGTGAGGCCGCTCCTTCTGAATTTGCGAAGGCTGACTCACGTCGGCTGCTACGGTTCAGGGGTTAACTCATGTGGAAATGTGACCTGCTTTTAATCAGACCCGTTTTCGCTCTGTAGAAACCATTCAAGTCCTAGCCCTGGAAGGGCGGAAGATGGTAGCCCCGGGTAAGGTTGCGGAGCAGCCGCAGCCCGGGGTAATGGCCCAATAAAACCCACTTTTTCATCATCCGCCCCCGTGAAAGGCGGATGATGAAAAAGCGAAACCGAAGCCTGTGACAATGATTTCTACAGAGCAACCCGTTTTCCCATTCCCCTGACCCGGCTCCGCCCATGATTGAACGAACAGATAACCAAAACTGTCTAATGTCACGAAAGGAACGGTGTAAAATGAGGGACGGGGGTAAAAGGAGAAAACGAAGAATTCCAACTACGCCAACGGTGTTATCCACCTTTAGAAACGGGCGCAAAAATCAAGGTTTCTAAAACTGTATCAAAGTATATCAAAATGGATAAAGGGGGGGTAGCCACCGTGCCGTTCCTCCCGCGCTTTCGAGATCAGTCAGACACCAGACGATCCTCACTCAATTCTAATCACACTCACTCACCCCGGGGCGCAGCTCATTTTTGGGAAAAAGTCGGCGGGGCTTGGTTCCGAAGGAACCGCTGAAAATAGCCCGGCATTTCAATGCCGGGACTCAAAGCGGAAACAATTCAAGTCCCGAAGGGACGATTGAAGAGATCCCAAATTCGGCCGTCCCTTCGGGACTTGGTATGCAAGACCATATCCCGGCATTGAAATGCCGGGCTATTCTCGGTAAGTCCCTCCGGGACTCAGGCTTTTGACCAACCACGCTTGTTCAAAAATTGAGATGCGCCCCACTACCCACGAATCCATGTTCTGACGTTGCAAAGCATCACGCCGCCGCTTACGATTTGTTGGTTCCGCGCCAGCGAGTTTTGGCGCCGCATGCATGGCTGAATATAAAGTTAAATTTGAAGTTTTTGAAGGGCCTCTTGACCTGCTCCTCTATCTCATCAAAAAAGAGGAAGTGGACATTTATGAGGTCAATCTCACCAAACTGGCCAAGCAATTCATCGAGTATATCGATACGATGCGCCTGTTGGACCTCGAAATCGCGGGCGAGTTCCTGGTGATGGCTTCGACGTTGATGTATATCAAGAGCCGCGAGTTGCTGCCGGTGGAACAACAGGTGCAGGTGGAGGGCGAAGAAGAGGGCGAAGACCCGCGTTGGGAACTCATCCGCCAGTTGGTCGAATACAAAAAATTCAAGGACGCCGCGGCGCAATTGCAGGTGCTCGAGGTGGCGCGGGAAAACACGTTTCCGCGGTTGCCGATCAAGCCGGAATTTGAGGCGGAGCGGGCCGCGGTGAAACCGGAGGTGTCCATTTTCGATTTGTTGAACGCGGTCAATACGGTGCTGCAGCGGTTCACCAAGCGCGATGATTTGCGGGATATTTTTGACGACAAATGGACGGTGAGCGAGAAGATCGAGCAGGTGATGAAGGCGTTGACGGAGCGCGGGCGGTTGACTTTCTCGGAATTGTTCGCGCAGGCCGCGAGCCGTTCCGAAGTGGTGTGCACGTTTCTGGCGTTGCTGGAATTGATTCGGATGAAGCAATTGGTTTGCCTGCAAGCGGAGCCGTTTGCGGAAATCGAAGTGACGCGTTCGCAGACGGTGAGCCTGGGTTCGAGCCCGTTGCCGGATGCGGCTGCACCGGCGGAGACAGTGCCCGCGACAGGACTTGAACCTGCGGCTGATAACCCATCGGGTGAAACGGCCGCCGCGACAGCCGATGAGACTTCGGCCCCGGCAAGCGCGCCGCAATCGTAAATCAAAAATCGTAAATCAAAAATTTGTAGATGGACTTGAAATTTATTTTGGAATCGATCCTGTTCTCCGCGCAAAAGCCGCTCAGCGTGAAGGAAATTCGCGATGTGCTGGGCAACGCCGCCGAGCAGGACGATGCCGATGCGACCGTCAAAGGGCTGAAGAAGATTAAAGAGGCGGACGTGACGGCGGCACTGGAACAACTCATCCAGGAGCACGAGGATGCCAAGCGTAGTTACCGGCTCGCGTGTGTGGCGGGTGCGTGGCAATTCGTGACGCAACCGGAATTCTCCCCCTGGCTCAAGGCGCTCGTGGGCGTAAAGGCGCGTCCGCCGCGGCTCTCGCAGCCCGCGCTGGAGACGCTGGCCATCATTGCTTATCGGCAGCCCATTACCCGCGCGGAGGTGGAACAGATTCGCGGCGTGAATGTGGACGGCACGATGCAGACCTTGACCGAGCGCGGTCTGGTAGAAGCCATCGGCCGCGCGGAGGTTGTGGGTCGTCCGATGACTTACGGCACGTCGGCGTTGTTCCTGGAATATTTTGGCCTGCGCGCTTTGGAGGATTTGCCTGCGGCCGATGAACTCCGCAAAATCGTCGTGGAAAAACCGCCGGCACCGCTGACGGCGGATCCGGGATTGGCGACAGCGCCGCCGGAAGGCCTGAAGTCGGATGACGGAAGTCAGAAGGCGGAGGAGCAGAAAGCGGAACAGCCGAGCGAAGAGGCACCGACGTAAAATTTTATGAAAACGATCTGGGTTATTTTGCTGCTGGTTGGAGTGGCCTTTTCCGCAACGGCCCAGATCGATACCAACAAACCGGCGCGGTTTAAGACCAAGGTCATTTTGTTTGAGGGCAAGAACGGGGAGGATGGTTCGAGCATCAGTGTCAATCCTTCTCCAGAAGGCACTTCTTCCGGTAACGAAGTCACCGAAGCCGGCACAACGGTTGGGCGCGAATACGAGTTAAAATGGGAATATATCGGACGGGCGGGCGATAAGGATTCCTATCATTTCACCTTCACGCGCATGACGAAGGCCGGCAGTTCAGCCAAGACGAACACGTCCAAGGACATTTTATTCAATGGCACCAAGGCGATGGTTTTCGAAGATGAACTTCATAAGGTCACCATTGAAATCCCCAACGAGAAGGATTTGAAGAAGTAGCTGTGCCGAGGAATCCGATTTGATTCTTCCATCGGATTTCTGCATCCTGTCTGCTCAGTGAACATTCCCGAACATCGCAAGGCCATTGATAAGTTGGACGCGCACATCGTCAAGCTCCTGAACGAGCGCACGAAACACGTCCTCGCCATCGGCGAGATCAAGCTCAAGGCGGGCGAGGAAATTTATGCGCCGCACCGCGAGCGCGCGGTGCTCCAGCGCATTTGCTCGCAGAATGATGGGCCCATAACCAACGATTCGTTGCGCGCGATTTACCGGGAGATCATGTCGAGCGCGTTGTCGCTGGAGAAATCCATGACGATCGCTTACTTCGGGCCGGAGGCGACGTTCACGCATCAGGCGGCGATTCGGAAATTCGGTTCGAGCCTGTTGTATTCGCCGCAGAAAACCATTGGCGATGTTTTTGCGGAGGTCAGCAAGAACCGCGCGGATTATGGCGTGGTGCCGGTGGAGAATTCCACCGAGGGCGTGGTCACCCACACGCTCGATATGTTCGTGGACAGCGATTTGAAGGTGGTGGCGCAAATCATTTTGCCGGTGCAGCAGTGTTTGCTCAGCAATTCGCCGCGCAAACAAATCAAGAAGCTTTATGTGCATCCGCAATCGCTGGCGCAGTGCCGCGGTTGGATTCAAAATAATTTGCCGAGCGTCGAAATTATCGAGACTTCTTCCAACGCGCGCTCTGCTGAATTTGCCGCCAAGGAAAAGAATTCGGCGGCGATTGCGGGCATTTTGGCTGCGGAAAAATATGGCCTGCCGGTGCTGGAACAGGACATTCAGGACAATGCGGCAAATGCGACGCGCTTTTTGGTGCTCGGCCGCAAGTGCAGTCCGCCCACGGGCAATGATCGCACGAGCCTGATGGTGAGCATCACGGACAAAGTTGGCGCGCTGCATCATGCGCTGGCCGCGTTCCGCCGCAATCGCATCAACTTGACGAAGATCGAATCGCGCCCGAGCAAACGCCGCGCGTGGGAATATTTTTTCTTCATCGATTGCGACGGTCACCAGGAAGACCGCAAAGTGGCCAAAGCGATTGAGCGGTTGGCGCAGGAATGCAGTTTTGTGAAGGTGCTGGGGTCGTATCCGAATTCGGATTGAGGCGGATCGCCGACGTGATGGCCCGGCGCCGGTTTGGAACCCGGCGATACAGCAGATTTGGAAATCTGCGCTACTTCAAATCGTCCGCGCTTGAGGCTTCGACGTCGGGATCAATCGAGCCTGGCACTGGGTGAAAACCTTGGAATCAAATCCGTACTTTTTTCTACTTCCCAAAGTTAGCTTCAGTGCTAGGCTGCTTTTATGTCTCAACAGAACACGAATGACTTCTTCATTTGGGGGATTGATGATTCCCCTTATGGTCCTGTTGAGCTTCCCACGCTGGTGAATTGGATCAAGGACGAGCGCGTGCTGGCGGAAACCTGGGTTTACGCGCGCAGAGATTCGAGCTGGCAACGCGCGGCGGATATTTCCGAACTGAAAATGTTCTTTGGAAAGAAATTTACCCGCTCGGCGGATGGCCCGGCCATGAGCCCGGGCGTTTTGCGCCGGATTAAAATTCTCGCCGACTTGAACGACGCGCAACTCAGCCACCTTTCCGATTTCATGGAAATGCAGCGAGTGCCGCAGTGGACGACGGTGGTGCGCCAGGGGGATCCCGGCGACGCCATGTATCTCATTCTCGAGGGCGAATTGCGCGCGCGGGTGATGGTCGCGGAGCATGAAACGATTTTGTCCACCTTTGGCCCCGGTGATTTCTTCGGCGACATGGCTCTGTTCGATCATGGCCCGCGGTCGGCCGATGTGATTGCCAACGTGGACAGTTCGCTGCTGAAAATTTCCTCCGCGTCCTTTGCGCGGCTCGCCAAAGAAGCTCCCGCGCTCGCGACCCCTTTCCTCCAGGCGACCTCCCGCACCCTCGCTTCGCGCATCCGCGCGGACAATAAGCGCCTCGGCCAGATGACGCAGCAGTTCAGCGCCAGCCACAAATAATTGCACCTCCGTCAAGGGAGGGCGGACGTTAGTCCAGGGCAGACGCATCTAAAATCTCCGCAATTTAATATGTTGATAGCATTTTGGCTCGACACTGAATTGCTTCTGTTTAAAATTACAACTCCCCCATTTGCCTCTATTCCAAATGGGGGAGTTGAGTTTTTTTGACCTGTTTTCGAAGGTTCGAGTCTCTCTCGTGTCGGGACTGATCTCCACGCGAAATAATTCCTGGCTCCCTGGTTAGTTTTACCCCATTCACCGACTTCTCATCGACTGAATTAAATCCATTTAGACTTCCTCCTGGCATTCTGTGGAATTTTAGATGCGTCTGCCCTGGACGTCAGTCGGCCTCGACACTTGAAAGCGTAAGTGGAAAATCACGTTCCTGATTACGACCGTTGAAGGACTGAAGTCCGCGCTCCGGGGACATTGCCTGATTCCGCCGCGGCTGCCATTCGTCATTGAAAATCCGGCGTCTTCCCTGCATTCTGCTCACGATGAATTATCTCGCCGAAGCCAAAAATGTCTTCGACATCGAGCTGGCCGCGCTCAAACAGGTTCGCGCGCAACTCGATGGTTCCTTTGATCGCGCAGTGGAAACCATTGTCGATACTTTGCGGCGGCGCGGAAAAATCGTGGTCGTGGGTATCGGCAAATCCGGCAACATCGGTCAAAAAATCGCCGCCACACTCACCAGCACCGGGTCCACGAGCGTGGTGCTCAACAGTGTGGACGCTTTGCATGGCGACCTGGGAGTCATTAATGACGGCGACGCCATCCTGGCCTTGAGCTATTCCGGCGAGTCGGAGGAGTTGTTGAATTTAATGCCGTCCTTCAAACGGTTTTCCGTGAAAATCATTTCCATCACCGGCAATGGGAAATCTTCGCTGGCCTCGCACAGCGATGTCGTTTTGAACGTGCGCATTTCCAAAGAAGCCTGCCCGTTCAACCTCGCACCAACCGCCAGCACGACCGTGACGCTCGTGATGGGCGACGCGCTGGCGATGGCCGTATTGCAGGCCCGCGGCTTCAAGAAGAGCGATTTTGCCCGCTACCATCCCAGCGGCGCGATTGGCCGGGCGCTGTTGCTGCGCATCGGGGAAATCATGCGCTCGGGCGAGCGTAATGCCGTCGCGCGCGAAGACATGGTGGTAAAGGAAGCCTTGCTCATCATGACTCGCGCCAAGTCCGGCAG
>Ga0193718_1000056_pt1 | contig 22471 bp, 19 predicted proteins | sample U2a1metaG_FD_144918 | JGI IMG/M metagenome (GOLD analysis project Ga0193718, IMG submission 144918) | Soil microbial communities from a riparian zone of the East river system, Colorado, United States - U2a1 | ecosystem: Environmental > Terrestrial > Soil > Riparian zone | place: USA: East River... | reverse complement strand
CGCCGGAAGACCGGCTTCGAGGTGCAGATCACTCGCGCCCTGCTGCCGCGCGGTGGCAATCAATGTTTCAAGATCCATTCGTCGAGCTTAATGCAATATCTTTATAACACAAAATGGAGCGGAAAGTTTCGGACGGAGCGACTTTTAAAAGTCGTAGATGTGTTCAATCACGATCTTCTGTCCAAGCAACTGTTGAAGTGTTTTGTGGAGCTGATTTACCGGTGTGGCCAATGCGACTCGATTGATTTGAGGTTTTGTTGGAATGGGCTGGGTGAAAATAATCTGAAAATCCTCCGAGTTACCGGTCCAATCCCGGGGTGCCAGGACGGTGATCAATATGGCTGAAGTATTTCCCGCGATTTCTTTAAAAGCGACGTTTTGGGACGCCAGTTCGCAGGCATTTGAGCTAAACGCAGCGTAGCGAGGGATGCCGATGAGCTTCGTTCCGTCAGGAAGATCTTTCAAAAGTTTCAGATCCGGCAGGCGGGACTGGATTTCCGTGGGCACGTGATCGACCACCGCCGCAGTGACGAACCGCGGATGCTCATAGGCGGTTCTGGTTCCGAGTCCAATCAACCATCCATAGACGGTTTTTACCGCCAGCTCCGTGGTGAGGATGTATTTGCGCTCCCATTTCCGCAACGGATGCGGGCCGAACAGGGAAGTGTCCGTCCAAAGTTTGATCAGCCGCGATTTGAAATCGAATTCATACCAGGGCGCATTCGCGAGAAAATCCACATAATCTTTGGAAAATTTCGCATTGAATCGATCTTCATCGGTTAATGCCACGCCGCTTCGTGTGTCAGTCAGCCGCCCGATAAGCGTTTCATAGATCGCCTTAAACCCGAATTCAAATGTGGAACTGGTGGCGATCACCATGATCATGACATGATAACCGCTGTTGAATTTGAAGTTGCCGCGTATTTGCGCGAACACGACACCATAGCTTTCCCAAATCTGTCTGACGTGAGTCATGAAGGGAAACTTGGTGGCCGTCTCGTTCTGAAAAAAATCCGCCTGTTCGGCCGGGCCGAAGACCAGGAACCATTCCGGATAGGTTAGAAACGTCTGGTCCGGCGGGCGAATGTGTTCGGGCGGAGTAAAAGAAGAACTGTGGTTCACCAGCCATTCTTTTTTGATGACCAGCCCTTTGCCGTACGGAATCGTGGTCGGAGCTTGCTGGCCCCGGAAAAACATCAGGGCGGCGATGACCGCCGAGCAATAGCTGAGGATTTGCAACCGTTTCATCTTCCGCGAATTACTTTTTTACCAGCCGAAGCAATGCGTTGTCTGAGGGGTCTTTATCCTGGAATAGACGTTTGCCGGAATCGGTGAACCCGAGGTCGCAGACCAGACGGGACCATTCATCAATGGGTTTGAAACTGCGAAACTCCGCCTGGTTTTTATCCCACGGCACGTTGAGGCCGAGGTTAAAGACAGTGTGAACCAGCGAAACAAACGTGGCCATTTCCGGCGAGCGCACGTCGTGGTCGCGCACTACCAGCGAGCCGCCCGGACGCAGCACGCGATGGATGGATTTTACAAACCCGGCAAAATTTTCGGGCGTGCAATGATGGAAGCCAATATAAATCGTCACGAGGTCCACGCTCGCGTCAGGAATTACGGCGGCATCAATCGGACGATAATCACCCAGGTCAATGAACCGTCCCAATGATGAAAACTGTCCCCGTTCAAAAATCTCTCCCACCGAATTATTCGGGGCAATGTCGTTGATGATGAAGATGCCCCCTTCAACCTGAAGATGTTTCCGAAGCTCGCTGATGTAACGTCCAGTCGAACCAATTTCGACATAACCGTTGATTCGCTTTGTATCCCCAAGCAATTCCAGCGTCTGCCTGCTCATCTCCCGCTTTTGTTTTTTCAACGCCGGCAACGCATAAGTGAGTTCGGACAAAAAGGGTTTGATCTCCTTGAGCCGGCGTTGCACTTCGACGTAAATTTCCTGGTCGGAGGATTTCGATTCGCAAACTTCCGCGATGAGATGGTGAAACTTGTCCTCGGGATAAAGGTGAAAAATGACTTGGAGAAAGCGGTAAAATCCGTCCCGCATTTTCGTGTCTGAAAAGACCGTTTTGAATTCGGAGGATGTTTTATTCATGGATGGCCTTGTCGGTGGTTGATAGTAGGTGTCCCAAATCACATTTCGCAACCTGAATTCGGGGTCGAGCCGCGCTTTTAAATCAAAGAGCTTTTTAGCGTTGGGATAAGCCTTGTGAAACTGCTCCACGGTGGCGTGTGGCTGGTAGGGCAGGTAATAAGAGCCGCCGGTGGAAATCGTGGCCTCAATCAGTTCGCGAGTCCAGACGGCAACCCGGTTTCTTTCCACTACGTTCGCCAATTGTTTGTAATACACGACGAACGCGAAAACTTCCTCGCGCGCCCACGCCAGATAAGAGCCGCGATCCGCAACGGCGTGCCGGACGGAGATGTTGAGGACGTTGACCCCATGCCGGATGAATATCTCGGACATCAATTTTGAGAATTCCTCGAAGCGTTCCACCGGAACGAAGTATTCCAGCAAGACGTGAGTGCCGGCCTTGCGGGACCGCGGTTCCAGTTCCGCCACGTCATAACCTGCCTCGTAGTTTCTCCAATGCACTTTCCCGCGAAGGTAAAGGATTGGTTCGATGAAAAACTCGCGGCGCCATTTGCCAAACGGTGTTTCGGCGAAGGCCCACAGAAAATAACGATTGATCGGATAGGATTCGCGCAGCGGCATGAGCCGTGTTTTGACCGTCGGTTTCTCATGCGTTTGTTCCCACGTCACGGACCTCATCCGGGTAAACTCGGGAGGATAAATGTCCGCGTTATGGAAAACCGGTTCGCTCCGGCCCCGAACGGTCTCTTTGAATAAAGGCAAATACTCTGAACGCGGAATTTTCCGGTGAACCCGTTTGACCGGGACGTTGTCCGCCAAATCCAATTCGGCTTCAACGATGATGCCGATGCCGTTGTAGCCTCCGATGGCGCCGAAAAAGATTTCGGGATTTTCAGTTTGGCTCGCCCGCACGATCGAGGCGTCCGGGAGGACAACGCGAATCCATCGGACTGAAAGTATCACCGGCCCCAGTCCCATATATCGGCCATGCCCGTTGACGCTCAACGCGCCACCGACGGTAAAGTTGGCATAGCTCTGCATGGTTTTCACGCTCAGCCCGTGCGGGTCCACGTACTGTTGGATGTCGCACCAACGGATGCCCGCCTGAACGCGTATCCACTCTTCCTCTTTCGAGAAATCCAGCACTTGATTCAGGCCGCGCAAGTCGAGGTGCAGGCTGTCGGGACTCGCGGTTTGCCCGCCCATGCTGAAACGACCGCCGCCCACGGAAATCGGGCCGGAGGTCGTGCGCAGAATCTCTTGAATCTCCTCGACCGATTTCGGCCGCGTGATCTTGCCGACCACCACAGGATTGAGCGCGGTAATATCATTGATGATCCATTTTGCGCCTGCGGTTTGCGGATCCGGAAGCCCGTTATCGTTCTTGAGATAATCAACCGCGGCTTCCAACGGAGGCCCGAAGCCATTTTTCAATCTTGCGCCGCGTCGAAACAAAAGCTGCCAGAACAGATAAATCGGGCCAAACACCGGCAGGAGAAACAAAGCGAGCCAGAGGCCGGATTTCCCCACGTCGTGCAGGCGCTTGGAAGAGAGGGTGAATACGCTCCAAAAAAATGGCGGGTAAATCAGCCAGGTGCTTGCCGGCCCAAAGAACCGGTTCAATGCGGTATAGAAGATATAAAAGCAGCACCAAATCAGCAGGGAAGCGTGCCAATACGTCGAACGGGAGATACGTCCACGCCCGGTAAACAGCAGATAAGAAACCGGAAGCTTTTGCCGTAGATTGATCATCTCACGGCAACTTGTATTGTTTTCCATGACGACTGTCTAGACCGGTTCGTGTGGAATTGGCTTGTTTTTTCCTAAATATTATTTATAGTGCTTTGCTATGAAAAGGAGTGGCTCAAATTTGCTGCCGATTCCAGTGGACAGAAAATTGAAATCGCTGATCGAAGATGCCGCGGACCAGACCGGGCTTTCGCAGGCCGACGTCATGCGTTCGGCATTGAAAATTGGTGTTCCACAAGTGGTGCAGGGTTTGCGCGTGCGGAAACACCCGAGGCGAAACCTGGTGGAGTATCTGGATGCATTCGACGGATTAATTAAGCCCTCCAGGGAAATGGTTTTAACTTCGCGGATCAAATGAGATATTTGCTGGATACGAATGTTCTTAGCCGGCAGGACCCCCATCCGCGTGCGCGCGCCTGGATTTTGCAGCATCAATTGCAAATCGGGCTGGCATCGATGACCATTGCGGAAATCGCGCAGGGTATCGAATCATTGCCCCCGAGCCGCAGGAGGCTTCAGTTGGAAAAGCTTCTGGCAGAAATGCTCGAAGACTTTCCGGTCGTGGTGTTTGGAACGAATGAAGCGCTGGTCTGGGGACGCTACGTATCCAAAGCGAGCCGGCCCTTGCCAATGCGTGATAGCGTCATTGCCGCCACCGCTCTTGCGAATAATTTGCAGGTCGTGACGGAAAACGAGAGGGATTTTCCTGAAGTGGAAACAGTAAATCCGTTCAAAGACTGATTGTTTTCTCCCGTTGCCAGAATCAATTACTTCGGCAGCCCTCTCACGAATTTCTCAATTCGATCCAACCCCTTTTCGATATTCGCCATGCTCGTCGCGTAGCTGATGCGCAAATAATCATCCGCGCCGAACGCGATCCCAGGAACCGCCGCGACTTTTTGCTGTTCCAACAATTTCGCGCAGAAATCGGCGGATTTCATCCCGGTTTTCGCAATGTTCGGAAACAGATAAAACGCGCCCTTGGCGTTCACGCAGGAAATGCCCGGGATGCTGTTCAATTTTTTGAACGCGAACTCGCGGCGCTTGGAAAATTCCGCCAGCCACTTCGGCAAATGATCCTGCGGCCCCGTCAATGCCGCCACACCGCCTTTTTGGGCGAATGAATTCGGGTTGCTCGTGCTATGGCTTTGAATCGCATCAATGGCTTTGGCGATCGGTTCCGGAGCCGCGCACCAGCCGAGCCGCCAGCCGGTCATGCTCCAGGCCTTGGCGAAGCCGTGCACAATGATGGTGTGTTCGTAATGCGCCTGCGAAAAACTCGCGACGCTTTTTACCTGGGCGCCATCATAAATGAGATGCTCATAAATCTCGTCGCTCATGATGAGCACGCCTTTTTCGACGCAGATATCTCCGAGCGCTTTGATCTCGTCCGGAGTATAAACCGAGCCGGTTGGGTTGCTCGGAGAATTCAGGATGAACAACCGCGTGCGCGGCGTAATGGCGGCGCGAAGTTGTTGCGGCGTGACTTTGAACTCCGTTTTGTCGCTGGTCTCAAGAATGACCGGTGTCGCGCTGGCGAGCTTCACCATTTCCGGATAGCTCAACCAATAGGGCGCGGGAATAATGACCTCATCGCCTTCCTCGCACAGGGCGATGATGACGTTGTAACAGGAATGTTTGCCGCCGCAGGAAACAATCACCTGCGATGGTTTGTACGTCAGGCCGTTTTCGCGTTTGTGTTTGTCCGCGATGGCTTGGCGCAATTCCGGGATGCCGCTGGCGGGCGTGTATTTAGTGAACCCGTCCGCGAGCGCCTTGGCGGCGGCGTCTTTGATATGTTGCGGCGTGTCGAAATCCGGTTCACCCGCGCCGAAGCCGACCACGTCCTCACCGGCGGCCTTCATCGCCTTGGCCTTCGAATCAATGGCCAAGGTGAGGGACGGGCTGAGCGACGCGGCGCGTTTTGAAATTTTATAATTCATAAAAGCCGGAAAAGATTACGGTGGAAGCTCCCGAGCGCAAGTGAAATGCTGGCGTGTTGCGTGTTGTGTGGCTGCCGCGCGTGTTTCTCACTGTGAGTGTTGCCAGTCGTGACGCAACACGTAACACGCAATACGCAACAGTCAATTCCCCCCCGCGCCCTTGATGCACTGCTGCAGGCGGCGGAGGTCGTCGAGATCGTCGGCGGAAATGGTGTGGCTGCCGGGTAAGCGGCCGCCTTTCCGCGCTTTCCATTTCCAACTTTCCACGTGGCCATCGGCAAAGGTGAGGTCGCAACCGCGCGTGTTGTGGCGATCTGCCGGAATATCCAGCCAGTAATCCTGGAAGTAATCACCCAGCGAAATCACCCCAAACGTCGGGTCGGAAATCTCGTCCGCATCCGTATCAATGAATACGAACAAAGTGGATGGCGACCGAATCTCGCTTTCTCTCTCAAAATGATTTGCGTTCGTCAAATTGCAGCTGTTGCTCATGTTGAAACTGCGATTGCGCAATAGATCCGGGCGCCCGGTGACGGTGGAAGAGTCCGCCGGACAATGATAAATCGCGGAGTTGCGATTGTAATCGAAGAGCATGGAAGTTTGGTCGTTGATCGGGTTCGTGTCCTCGGTTGCCAGGGTGGTGCACCAGCTACTGCCTCGGTTGCCAATCACCGGCGAATTGGTCGAACCCATGGTTACGTAGGCAACGAAATTATTCGGCACCAGGCTGCCGTTGTTATCGTGCGTGTACATGTGCCAGCACAGTTGCAATTGGCGGAGGTGGTCAATGCAATCAATCGTTTGCGCGCGCGCTTTGCCCTTGCTCAAGACGGGCAATAACAGGCTGGCGAGTATCGCGATGATCGCGATGACCACCAGCAACTCCACCAGGGTAAAACCGCGCTGTGCCGATTCCCGGTCAGGATACGTCTCAAGTCTCGCAGGTTGGCTCGCAACCGTGTTCATGGCGCTTTGGTTTGACGGAGTCTGATGGTAGCACAAGAAAGGAAATTCGTCACTATTTAAACAGATGGAAAGGGGCTCCATTTGTTCCAGCCAATTATCCCGGCAGCTCTAATCCGTCAGCAACATATCCAGCGCGCTGACGCCGTGCGGCGCGAGTTCCCAGCGTGCGCCGCGCTGGACGACCAGCCGGCGGCAGGGATTTTTCTTTTCCTCGGCTTCGTTGACCGAGAGCAGTTGATATTTGCTTTTGCCTTTGATTTCCGAAGCCGCGCGCGGAGTCACTTCAAACGGAATGGCATTATAATTCAGCGCAATCTCATAACCGGCCACGCCTTCTTTTTGCGCGACCGGATTAGCCTTGATCAACAGGGGATAACGCTTCAGCCAGGGAAAATCTGTCTTCTTGACCAGCACGCGGCACAGTTCAGTTTGGTTCTGGATGAAGTTCAGGAGGCTGAAAGTTGCGCCGGTAGTCTCATGTTCGCCGAGCAGGATGAGCCGCGGGTCGAGGCCGAGCAGATTCTGACCGTTCCAATCGCCGTGATCATTCCGTTCCTTGGGAAACGTTTTTTTGTACCAGGTCGAGAAATGATCGTTGGCCAGCAGGTTCAACTCGAAATGAACATGCGCGCGGTCTTTGGAAATCTGCTCGCCGGTGTTCGAAGTGTGCCCCATGGTTGCGAACACTTCGCCGGCCTTCAGCGTTTGGCCGGCCTTCAATCCCTCGCGCGTGGTGCTGAGATGCGCATAGAGCGAAAAAACATCGAGCCCTTCAATGCGATGATGCACCACCACATAATTACCGTAATTCGAAAGCGACGGCCGTGAATTAATGTAAACCACCGTGCCGTCCGCCGTGGCCATCACCGGGTCCGTCGGTTCATTGCGCTTGTCCCGCTGGAGACAGCGGATATCGAGTCCCTCATGCATTTGCCAGCCTTCGGTGCGCACGCAGCCGAAGCAACCGCTTGTCCATGTTTTGCCGACCGTTGGGACAAAAAACTTTTCACCGCCGCCATCCGCGTCAAAGAGCGTTTGGTTTGCTGTTGGGAAATGGAAAGGTTCTTGCGCCAACGCTGGGAGAGAAAACAGCAGAAAAATTCCAAGCACCAACATCCAAGCTCCAGAGAAGCACCAACTTCCAAACATCAAACGAGCCCAACTGTGGAGCTTGAAATTTGGAATTTCTCGGGAGCTTGGCCCTTGGAATTTGGAGCTTTTTTTCGTCACCATTTGTCGTTCGATTCGTTCTTCTTGGCGATGTTATTGAGGCCCAGCGCAATTTCATCGGCTTCCTCACGCGAGGCATCCGGCGTGAACTGAATGATGCCATCGGAGATAATTCTCGAAAACTGCGGCGCCGCGAGCCAGCGCGTTTCTTTCCCCTTCACACCAAATTGGGTGAAGATGGCGTAATGTTTGCCGGTATTGCCCGCGGAATATTCCTGCAACAACCAGGTGCCCTGGCGGTTCAACTGAATTTGAATATCAAAACCGCCGAGGGCGCTCACCACCTGCGCGGATGCCACATGCGCTTCCGTGAGGAAAGGTTCCTGTTCGACCTGCACGTCCACCGGGCTGGCGCGATAGATCGGCACCTTCAACGCGCGCGCCGAGCTTTCCCCGCCTGCTTCCAGGTGGATGCGCAGCGTCGCGAGCTGTTTACTCTTGTCATTTTTGTGGGTGCGACAGCCGCACGCAATGGTCGCCACCAGCGCGAGCAACAAATAGAGATTGAATCGGCCTCGCACAGTAATCATAGTATCTCACACCAAATCGGAATGTCGGGCGAATGTAAAGAATTATGAGTCAACAATACAACAAAGTCATCAAGCGAAAACGTCGTCAGAGTTATCTCAAACGAAAAAAAGTTGCCGCCAAAACCAAAGCCAAATCAAAACCGGCTGCCGCCAAGGCCTGATAACTTTTCAAAAAATCCCAAGCCACCTTCAAACAAGGTGGCTTTTTTATTTTTAATTCGTAGCAGCCGACCGTAGGGCAGGCATCTTGCCTGTCTCCATCTTTGTCTTCAGATTTGGGAGACTCAAAGAATGCGAATGCCCAACGTTGTATAAAAGGCGCGAGTGAAACTATGATCGAAAACCGTCCGTTGGCAGGCTCTGATCAACCTGGGAGCGCTGGCGTCTCGCCGGCGAGAACCTGTCGCGCAACCGGCCGGCGAGACACCGGCGTTCCCAGGAAGTTCCCCAAAAACTAGCAAGTGCATCCTTGAAACTTGTTCCTCGTAGCAGCCGACGTAAGGAAGCTCGAATCAAACGCCGATGGACGCTGATAAACGCAGATGTTCCCGATGAAACTTGAAAATATGGAATTTTGAAAAGCACCCATCACACAGGTGATCCGTGCCCCAAATTTCGCGGAATTTCCTTTAAAACCCGTTCTTATCTGCGTTCATTTGCGTTCATCTGCGGTTTTAATCGGTCGGTTTCCTCAAAAACTATTAAGTCCATCGTTGAAACTTATTCACATGAGGAAATTTTTCAAAATCCGGACTGTGAATAAATCAATTTTGCAAAACGCAAAACACCTTTGGTTATTGGGGTGATTTACTTAATCGCAAATCATTCATCGTGGGATTTCGGTGAATAAGCTGTGCATATCAAATCATTGAAGGAAACGCGTTTTTGTTTATGATGTTCACAGTTCATTGAAAGAACAGAGACGGACGGCAGCGGTCAACAGATTGAAGTCGGAAGTCTCTAGGATAATCCCAGGTAACTGGGGAAAGGCAGAGTCAGGCTGGTTGGCTCGGCCCCTCTTAAGCCGGATCGCAAGGTTCGGGAGCGGAGGCAGAATTCATCAGTTCCTCTGACACGTTCGCGCGTGTCAGTAACGCGAAAAAGGAACTTGGCGGCGAGGAGCGATTAGAAACCGTTCCGAGTCGAATCAAGTAGCTCAAGAAAGTTTCGAGCTTGAGTGAATCGCAGTTACCCAGAGGGTAAACGGTTGCTACTGTGCATCAGCACGGACGAATGACTCTGGCGGTTCCGCGAATAAAAGCGCGGGGTCAGCCAAACGAAAGAAGCCGAAAGGCAAGACAAACTGAGCATTCGAACCGGGAAGGAAACGGGGTCCAGGCAAGGCCCGTGAAAACCTTCCAAAACGTCAGCGATGTAAAAAACACACCGCCGGCCTGAGAACGAAAAGCAACCTGAGAGTGAAGAGGCGAGACCCGTGGCACCGGGCGAACGTTCCGACAAAATCGGAAGCTGACCCGGCGCTAAGAGGTAAAGACGCGGATAAGAATTCGCAGACGTGTCTAGACCTGGTTTGTAAGCCGGTGGCGCAACCATCAGCTCAAGCAAGCTGAAAAGCCTCACTCAAAATTCAGCGCTCGCAAGACGCTGGACGGCCCTGCTACGAGGCCGAAGACTCCGCTTGCCGTGGAGAATAGCGTCGGGAAGCTGGCAGCCCCCAAAAGGGCGCGCCTAATAGCCAGCGCGGGAAAGAGAGCATGGCGACCTCCCATCCCCCGATTTGTCCCTGCTTGACCGAAAGGTCAGGCGGGGACTTTTCGTTTTTATTTTGCTCGCTCGGTCCTGCTCGTCCTCGTCCTCGTCCTCGTTTTTTCGGCTCGTCGTTCGAGCTTTGTCGAAATCGAGGGACGAGGACGAGGACGAATGAAAACAACCCGGAATTTCAACGCTGAATAAAGATCGCAATTCTCCCGAGTCCCGAAGTGGTGTGGTGGGAAATGAGGGACAAATCTCAGCGGAGGGGGTGTTGCCGCGCGTCGTAACGCAGGCGTCCCGCCTGCGAGTTCACGGGGCGTCCGCGCCCCGTGTTCCTTCGAGCGGCGAGACGCCGCCCGAACTCGCAGCCGGGACGGCTGCGCTACCAGGCAACGCCTGACGTCCTGGAACTGACCCTGACCTTCTATCGCACCCATCCCGCAGGGACGAACTAGAATAACCCGGCGTTTCAACGTTGGGTCAAGGGCGCAAAACTCGAGGTCCCGAAGGGAACAATGAAAATAGCTCGGCATTTCAATGCCGGGTTAAGTTCGTAAATACCCCAAGTCCCGAAGTGACGGCAGAGTGCTCCAATTTCTAGGCCAAAGTTTGAAGTCTAAATATATCAAGTGATGATGTCGAAAGATGAAAGACCAGGAAAATTCCCGCAACCATCGCGATTCCGCCGAATACGATGCTCCATGCACCGCCGCGACGTGAATATTTAAGCAACTGAATCAATCCTCCGATTACAATCACGCCGGATGCCAGAAGACACAGGCAACCCGTGATATTGGCTGCATAGGAAAAATCTTCTGCGGCCGAATACCACATTCCATCGAAATCAACCCATCTGGATGAATGATGCTGCGGTAGTGTCATATACCAGACGATGGGAACGATAATCATCGCTGCCGCGAATAACTTGAAACCAAACAACAGCGCTGCGAACCATCGCTCCTGGGGTGACAGCCTTTCAATTCGTTTGGTAAAATAAAGGCCAACTTCCTTTTGCACATCGGGATTAAGAACCCAAGTTCATTGATTTGCAAGTGGTTTTTGCTAGTCCATTGTTCCGCAGGGACGAACGAAAATAACCCAGCGTTTCAACGCTGGGTGAAAATCGCAATTCTCCCAAGTCCCGGAGGGACGGCAGAAACTTTGAATCAGCGATTAGCTCCAAGGACTATCTGTATTGACCTATTCATGCGGGTTGCTGCCTAGCGATCCCGTTCGGCACCTTGAACCGCCGCCTCGCGATGCTCCACCTTAATGATCACATTTCGTTTAACACCCGCCATCGCGGGCAGGATGTGATTCAGAACCTGCTCCGCCGTCATCCGGAACTTCCGGCCACGCGCACTGATCTTTAGCCAGCCCTGCTTGTCGCGGTAATAGCGCTCCATAAAATTCATAGTGCCAATTAATATAATATAGCTGTCATTGGTGAGCTTCATGCAAAAGTGCCTCCCAGCCCAAGCTCATCTCGAGCTGGCAATTATAACCGCAATAATGGTTCCCAAGACAACCAGCCCTAGAATTCCGGTGCCAACTTCAAATACAACACGATGTGTCGGAGTCTGCTTCCAGCGCTCGTGAGCTTGGGCGCGATATGAAGGTGAAAAGCAATAACGCACCAAAGCCAGGCCTCTGATGATGTAAATGATAGCGCTCATACCCCGTCTGAAATAGGCCAAACGTCAGTTTGGCCGCGCGCACGCTCGTTTGTCATGGCTTCCTTTTGCATTTCGAAATTTAAAGCCCAATTTCTCAGGTTTGCAAGAGTGGTTTGGCGCGCGCAAACGGGGCCTCATTGGCAATGTTGTTTTTTCAATCCATCGTTCCCGTTTGTTGTCCCAAAGGGACGGATGAAAATAGCAGCCCAACGTTTCAACGTTAGATGAAGATCGCAATTTTCCCAAGTCCCGGAGGGACGGCCGAAAAAAATGTTTCGTGAGGGCTTGACGATGCGTTCTTCCTCGTTTGAAAACAGACCATCCCGCGTTGCCCGCATCGATTTTTTAGACCACGTCTTCATAAACTCTGAATCTCTCTGCATCAATCTCCAAAGCGGCCGCGTCCTGCTCCTCCGAGTTGGCGAATACGAAGCGCCGATACGGTGGCTGTCCCTGCATCTCGCTCAAAGCGTAGAGCAACATACCTTCAGGCTTGCTCGACCTCACAGCATGGACTCCGCTGAACTCTGCGACAAAAACCTTGCCGCTTGCACCGCGAACTCGCACGCGAACGGAATCATCACGCCGCTCGACGGCGACGACCGAACCATCATGAAAGTCCGGCTCGCCGACATAACCAATGAACGATGTATCTCCCATGACGTGTGTAGTGGTTAACGACCCACGGTCACCGCACGGGAGGCGTGGATTGCCACCGCGACGCTCCCGCCGGGTTCGCTGCAGCGATTTTTAGGCGTTTTTTTCACTGGCAACAAAAGTCTCAACCACGTCATACATCCCCGGATCGAACGTAGCCATAGCGAGTGCCTGCTGTAAATACGGAACAGCGGCGGCATTCTGGCGCATGGCCTGGTAATCTTCGACACTTCGCCATTGAGCATACATCGTCACTTTGGTGCCATCGAGACCGCGATGGAGGCTTGCGGAAATAAAACCTGGGACCTCGCGCACGGATGAATCTGTGGCGCGGGTAAGTAAAGTAATGAGTTCTTGTTGCTTTCCTGGCGCAACGGTGAAGACGTTGATAAGTGTAATTATCTTTCTCTCCTTGGTAATCGTGATCATAGCTCAGTCGTGCGTGCAGGTCGCCTGACGTAGAAAGCTGAGCCATCGCCGACTCGCGACGCGAACCGCGACAGCGGAACTGACCGCGCCAGCGGCGGTTGGCTCCGTCGACTTAGGCGTCATGGCGTAAACCTCCTATCTTGGCTCGAAATATCCACGTCAAGCCACTGATAATCCCAATGCTCAAAGCTGCATACTCCAGCACGGGCAATCCGGGTGGCTGAGGATCAACAAACTGCTTCGCAACTAAATAGGGAATAAGCCATGCCATCGCCGTGATGAAACCTGTCATAGAACTACGGAAACGCCAATGGAAGCACTTGGCGATGAATGCGCATAAACCAGAAACACCAGCAAATGAAATAAAAATCATGTCTGGCGAACCCCAGTAACATAAAATTGCAAATGCCACAGCACACCCAATGAATACATAAGGCGCAGACCGAAGCGTCTGGCCAACCGCTGCGTCGTATCTTTTCGGGTCTATTGCCATAACGTGTGAATGACGCCTAACGTAGCTGAGCCACCGCCGGCTCGCGACGCGAACCGCGAAAGAGTCATGATGATACTCGGATGTGTCAGGGGGTTTGGGTTGCGGGCTTTCTCGCCCACCAAGTACCATTACTCCACAAGATTCTGTCTTTTACAATTTCGCCGCGCAGGCTCATTTCTGAATTGGAGCTTTTGAAAATTCTCCCCGCCATCGGCATTTGGCTCTGGAGAATGGAGCCATCAGCACAAATACCAGCTCGTGTTGCAAAGTGGTTAGCCTGTATGATAAAAAGTTCATTGTCAGTGCCAGTAATCCAGCATGGGCGTTCCAATTTGCCGCCCTCATACCACGTGCCAAACAAGGCACGCTCGTCCTTGGAAAGAATTTTCTCCTCCGCCTTGCCTGATAATTCAACCACTCCGAACAGACGAGTGTTAAAATCATTATCGGGCAAATCATTCCATTTGCCGGCGGCGGTGGAACTTGAACACGTCATATGGACGCAATTTTCGATTCCGCTGGCGTCGTTTGGTTCGCCTTGATTCCAGTTGGTATATTCCACTTTTGCACCTGTCACCCAAGCAAATGGACCTCCAGTGTTTATCCTGTGCAGCCCAATCCAAAGTCCGGCACGCCCGTCATCTGCGCTAAGGCTAAAATTAGAAAACACCCATTTTTGTTCGTCAGCACTTTTGATGGTGGCCAATGTGCCACCTATTGTTTCAGCTTCCGCTTCTGACCTTATCCAAGTGTTGGGCGAGAGCAAATAGTAAACATGTCCGTTGGATGGGTTTTTAATTGGGCCGGCAACAACGTCCGACTTGGCGTGAGAAAGGGCAGCAAATAACACAATGACTGCACTATAAACGGCGATGGAGGTTTTCATATCATAAGGTTGAACACCGCTGCTAGTATCAAGTTGTGCCTAACACGTATTCGGCAGCCAAAACGCCGCATAACACAACCGGCGACGGTCGGAAATCAATCGCATATCCCGCAGTCCTCGTTGCATTTCAGTTGATTATTACCCCAAAAATCCCACCAGTAAAGACTACGTTCGAAAATTGATCATCGCGTGCTAAACCAGGGCTGAAACCAGATTCCCCTGACGAAAACATTCCCCTGACTCAATTTCTCAGATGTAGGAGCGCCGATTTGTAATCGGCTTTTGCCTCCGCGCGCACATTTAGGCCGATCTGTTAAGCCGACTGCAAGTCGGCGCTCCCCTCATCCGCGTTCATCTGCGGTTTAAATGATTCCTGTGACCGCGCCACTCATTAACTCACAACTCATACACTCTCTACCTCCTCAACTTCAGTGGAAAAATACTTGCCTCCCCGGGCGTTCCGACCCAAATTCAGCAGACAGTTACCAAACGTTTACCAAGAAATCTGATTCTTATGGGACGCATCTACAACAACATCGTCGAAACCGTCGGCCACACCCCACTCGTCAAACTCAACAAAGTCACCGCCGGCCTGCCGGCCACCATTCTGTTGAAGTGCGAATTCTTTAACCCGCTCGGCAGCGTCAAAGATCGTATCGGCATGGCCATGATCGAAGATGCGGAAAAGCAGGGCATCCTCAAGAAAGAGACCGTCATCATCGAGCCGACCAGCGGCAACACCGGCATCGCGCTCGCGTTCGTCGCGGCGGCCAAAGGCTACAAGCTCATCCTGACGATGCCTGAGACGATGTCGCTCGAACGCCGCACCTTGCTTGCCATGCTCGGCGCGAAACTCGTCCTCACGCCCGGCACGGAAGGCATGAAAGGCGCCATTGCCAAGGCCGAACAATTGGCCAAGGAAACACCCAATTCGTGGATACCGCAGCAATTTGAAAATCCTGCAAACCCGGAAATTCACAAGAAAACCACCGCCGAAGAAATCTGGAACGATACGGATGGCAAAGTGGATATCCTGGTTTCCGCGGTAGGCACTGGCGGCACGATCACCGGTTGCGTGGAAGTCATCAAGCCGCGCAAAGCTACCTTTCAGGCAGTGGCGGTTGAGCCGAAGGATTCACCGGTCATTTCGCAGACGCTGGCCGGTCAGCCGTTGAAACCCGGCCCGCACAAAATCCAGGGCACCGGCGCCGGTTTCGTCCCGAAAAATCTCCATCTGAAAGATAGCAAAGGAAATCCTCAAATCGTGGAATGCCTGCAAGTCACGAACGACGAGGCATTCGCCATGGCTCGTCGTCTGGCGAAAGAAGAGGGGATCCTGGCCGGAATTTCCTCCGGAGCGAACGTCGTCGCCGCCATCGAATTGGCCAAGCGTCCCGAGAACAAAGGCAAAATCATCGTGACCATCGCCTGCTCGACCGGCGAACGTTACCTCAGCACGCCGCTGGCGGCTGAAGCCCGCGCCGAAGTCGGCGGCTGATAAATGGTAAATTGATTTGTGAAACACGCGCCTCCCTTGATGAGGGAGGCGTTTTGTTTTTGAATGCCAGTCTTTTCGGCTGATCAGCCCGAATCGCCCGAAGCCGTAACAATGCAGTTGGGAAAGGGGAGCACACGCCTCCGGCGTGTGGTTTGCGGCGGCTCGCCGCAAACATCGTCTTACCATTTTCCTGACTGAACGGTGAGCTGAGATGGTGGTTACGAGGTTTTCGGCGAGACGTCGAAAACTGGACGCGGGACGCGTGCGCTCCCCAAAGCAATTCGTAGGGTTAGTGTCAGGTGCTCGGGTTGCTCCGAGCGCAAGAGTGAGACGCGAGGGCGCGTCTCACTGCGCCCGGGGCGGGCGCGGTCCCCAATGCGACACTCGAAGAATTGCGTTTACTCCAGGGCCGTAACTGTCAGAGGCAGCCGCACTCGGATATCATCCGAGGCGGCGCCTACCAACACTTCATAACTGCCGGTCTTGACCTCGTAACGTTTTTCCGTCGTGTTCCAGCTTCGGAACCGTTCCATCGGTATCTCAAGCGCGATCTTAGCCGTGGCATTTTTGGTAAGATGCACCCGCACAAATCCGCACAACGCCTCCTTCGGAGTAGGTTCTTTTGAATCTTTGCGGTGGAAATAAACCTGGGCCACTTCGTCGCCATCACGCGAGCCGGTGTTCTTCAACGTGAACGACAGGTTATAAATGTTGGTCTGGCTCTTTGAAAGATTCAACCTGGCTTTGCCATATTCGAAGCGTGTGAAGCTGAGCCCATGGCCGAAGGCAAATTCCGGAGTTCCGTTGAAATAACGATAGGTGCGATTGGACATCGAATAATCTTCAAACGCCGGCAGGTCTTCGGTCGCAGCATAAAACGTGACCGGGAGGCGTCCGCCCGGATTGGTGTCGCCGAACAAAACTTCCGCCACCGCGCGGCCGCCGGCTTCGCCGGGATACCACGCCTGCAAAATGGCCGGAAGGTTTTTCGCTTCCCACGGCATCGCGACGGCGCTGCCGCTGCAATTCACGAACACCACCGGTTTTCCGGTGGCGTGCAGCGCCTTCAGCAATTCCGTCTGCGGCGCCGGCAGTTCAATCCGGGTGCGATCGCCGCCGGAGAAGCCTTCGTAATTAACGGTCATTTCCTCGCCTTCGAGATAGGGGCTCAGCCCGCCCACATAGCTGATGACATCGGCGGTTTTGGCGGTTGCGACGGCGTTGGACATCGCGGCAGCACTCGACTCATCCGTGACAAATGAGTGTACCGCCAACGGGCAACCCGGTTCAAAGAGCACCTCAATCCCGTTGCCGGCAACGCTCTTGATGCCGTCCAGAACGGTGATGGGTTGCGAAGGCGTGCCGTTGTAATTGCCCAGCAACATCGGCACTGAGATTGCGTTCGGACCGACCACCAGGATGCGTTTGATTTTTTCGCGCTGGAGCGGCAGCAAGCCGTCATTTTTCAAGAGCACCATGGATTCGCGCGCCGTTCGCAGCGCGAGTTGCGCGTGGGCGGGGCTGTCATTTTCCGTGATGGGGATTTGCGCGTAGGGCACCGAATCCGGCGGATCGAACAAGCCCAACTTGAAACGCGCCGTTAACACGCGTTGCAACGCTACGTCAATTTGCTGCTCGGTGACCAATCCCAATTGAACCGCGTGGACGAGGTTGTTGTAATCCGAGCCACAGCAAAGGTCGCATCCGGCCTTGACGGCGCGCGCCGCGCCTTCCTCGGCGGTGGCCACAACTTTGTGGGCTTCGTAAATGTTGGCGATGGCGCCGCAATCAGAAACGACGTGGCCATCAAAACCCCATTTGTTCCGCAACAGCTCGGTGAGCAAAAACGGATTCGAGCACGCGGGCTCGCCATCCACCCGATTGTAAGCGCCCATGACCGCGCCGACGTGGCCTTGCCGCACGGCGGCTTCAAATTGCGGCAAATAGGATTCAAAAAGGTCGTGGTCCGAGACTTCGGCATCGAAGCGGTGCCGAAGTGATTCCGGTCCGCTATGAACGGCAAAGTGCTTCGCGCACGCCAGCGCTTTGAAATATTTCGGATCATCGCCCTGCAAGCCGCGAATGAACGCCACTCCCATTTGTGCGGTGAGAAAAGGATCTTCCCCATAGGTTTCCTGGCCGCGACCCCAGCGCGGATCGCGATGTTCGGCGTCCAAAACGTCAGCCCGACATACCGCACGCTGTCGCCATCGTGAGCGTTGGCGTAGGCGTTATGCTTGGCGCGCGCTTCGGTCGCGATGGTGTCGGCGACTTCATGAATCAATGGCGTGTCCCAGGTGGCGGCCATGCCGATGGCTTGCGGAAAAACGGTTGCGACCCCGGCCCTGGCGACACCGTGAAGGCATTCGCTCCAATAATCGTAAGCGGGCACTCCGAGGCGCGAGATGGGCGGCGCGCCGTTGCGCAATTGCGCCACTTTTTCCGAGAGCGACATCCGTGAGACCAGATCCTTAACACGCGTCTCGGTCGGGAGCTTTGGATCTTTCCACAAGACCGGTCCGGCGATGGCGGGCGTCAGCGCGGCCGCTCCGTCGTTCGGATTCATCACGTCGGCTGCCGTCACGAACAAGACCTTTTCACCCGCAGGTTTTCTGAGTTCCAACGTATGGAACATCGCCTGGTTTTTCTCGGCGATGAACGTGAACGCCACCGGTCCGCCTTCCAGGTCGGCGCCATGTGTCACCGGGACCGTGAGGAAGTAAGGTTTTCCCGCGCCACCCGCGGCCGTGAAGACGTCCAGATTACTGGCTATCGAGTGCCCCTGATAATTGATGTCAAACAGCCGTTGTCCGGTGGCCGTGGCTTCATTTTCCACGAAGCCAAGGACGGCGGTGTATTGGCCGGCTTCGACGTTTGGAACCGAGACGGTGAAGTTTGTACCATAAAGAGTGAAACCGCCGGGCGTTGCTTGGCTAACCGCGCCCGCCGTTTGAGCGCCGGACCAATGCGCAAAAGAGACGGCGATCGTCAGAACGACCATTGAAACTGCCACCCGGTATTTGAGGCGTGCGGAATAGTGCATGAATCGGGAATTCGTTGACGTTACGGCCAGACGTTAGCGGGAGACGACCGGAGGGGGCAAGCCGCTTTCGGCCCGCGGCGTAGTACGGAGCGCGGAGCATCGCTCCGCAATTCCCGCGGAAATTCGAGCGGAGCGATGCTCCGCGCTCCGCAGCTTGCCACTTTTGCAGAGATCTGCCTAACGGTGTCGATTGGTGCCGGATGCCTCGCGACCGGACGTTCCCGACCATTCATCGGGCTAATATTTGTCGATGACCGCACCGGGACCATCAGGCAAAAAACATGTTGCGCTTTGGCGGTTTTGCTGTAAGTAACAGGGTGTCGAAGGTCTGATAGCCGCGTGGGCGAGGTTAGTTCCTCAGATGGCTCAGGTGGCGTCTTCCCCAAATTCAAAGTTCAAAGATTCGGGTATTCTCGAAATCTTCGACGACTTAAAAGTTGTATGAGCAAAGAAAACACTGAAAAAAACGGACAGGATTCCGGTACCGGCTACCTTGAAATCTCGGAAAAAGGTTTCGGTTTCCTCCGCACACCCCAAAATCACTTCCACCCCAAACCGACCGACATTTTTGTCACGCCGGACACGATTAAACGCAATTTCCTGCGCGAGGGCAGCCTGGTCGTCGGCCCCACGCAACCGCCGCATCGCGGCACCAGCCCGCAGCTTAAATCCGTGGATGAAGTCAACGGCATGCGCTTCGAGGATTACACGAAAGCGGTGCGCTTCGAGAACCTGACGAGCATTGATCCGATTGAAAAATTCCGGCTCGAAACCACGCCGGAACTCATCGAGACGCGCGTGATTGACATGGTTACTCCCATCGGAAAGGGCACCCGCGGCATCATCGTCGCCCCGCCGCGAACCGGCAAGACCACCATTCTCAAGCAAATCGCCAACGCCATCACGGCGAACCACCCGGAAGTTCACGTCATGGTGCTGCTGATTGATGAACGGCCTGAGGAAGTCACGGATTTCCAACGCTCGGTGAAGGCCGAAGTCGTCGCTTCGTCGAACGATCAGGATCTGGAAACGCATGTCCGCCTGTCGCGCTTCATGATTGAGCGCTGCCGTCGCATGGTGGAATCCGGCAAGGATGTTTTTGTGCTGCTCGATTCGCTCACCCGCGTTGCCCGCGCTTACAACAGCGTGCATGGCGGCAGCGGCCGCACCATGACCGGCGGTGTGGATGCCCGCGCTCTGGAAATTCCGCGCAAGATGTTTGCTTCCGCCCGCAAGATTGAAAACGGCGGCTCGTTGACGATTCTCGCGACTGCGCTGGTGGATACGGGTTCGCGCATGGATGAATTGATCTTCCAGGAATTCAAAGGCACCGGCAACATGGAGCTGATCCTCGACCGGAAACTTTCTGAACGCCGCCTGTTCCCTTCAATTGACATTCCGAAGAGCGGCACGCGCAAAGAAGAGAAACTTTTTCCACCGAAACAAATCGAAGCGATTCGCAAACTGCGCCGAACCATGGTCGATCTCAATCCCATCGAAGCGATGGAGACGCTCACGGCGGCGCTGAAGAAGCACAAGACGAACGACGAATTGCTGGCGAAGCTCGATAAAGGTTCCTGATCGCGTAGCAATTTTCGTCACAAGATTCCAAAAACGGGACGCTCTGAACAAGGGCGTTCCGTTTTTCTTTATTTAGTTCCACAGGTTTCAAACTTCTCCCGCTGAGGAATCTTGAGGTTGGTGCAATTTTGCCAAAAAAGGGTTGGTCCAAATCGCTCGTAAGCTGTTCGACGGCACGGCAATCGCTGAGTTTAGCTTAAGGCAGACGTTGTGTTTGCCGACAGTAATAAGAAGTAGAAGAAAATCGCAGAAAGTTGTCGCCGTATGAAGATGTTGCATGTAGCAGGGAAGACGGTTTTAACGCTGGCTTTCATTTTGACAATGGTCAGTTGTTCCACCACGGGGACGCAGGTTACCCCGCGGGCCGATGACGTCGCGCCGCATTTTACCGATGAAGCGTCGGTGAATGCAGTATTGCAGTTCTCCAGTTGGGAATATACTTTCCTCATCCGACCGCAGTACTTGGAACACGGTTTTCTCCAGCAGGTGCATCGGGAAAACATTGGAACGGTATTTGACCAGTTGAATGTGAAGCGCGGCACGGCGGTAGTCATTGTCGGCTGGACCTACAACGGCCAAGTGCTGACCCAGGTGGTTTCCGATTGGAAAACGATTCTGGGCGGTTGCGGGTTTCAGCGCGTCGTAGTGTTGCGCGCGCAAATGGGAAATAAGTTGAACGGCTCGGTAATCGTTGACGACTCCATCTTACACATCGGTTCCGTCGAAAGCCCCTCGCGAGGCGGCTGAAGGGCTGCCGTATTCGCGCCCGCCGCTAGAGCGAATGCTTCGCATCCACCAGGCGATCCAGGCGGGTAAATTTCCCAACGCCTCCACGCTTGCGCGTGAGCTGGAAGTCAGCACCAAATCCATCCATCGCGATATCGAATTCATGCGCGACCGGCTGGAGCTGCCGATTGAATATGACGGCTCGCGGTTCGGCTACCGCTACACCGAGGAAGTGAATGCTTTCCCCACGGTGCAAATCACGGAAGGCGAAATTTTCGCGCTGCTGGTCGCCGAAAAGGCCCTGCAACAATATCGCGGCACCAGTTTTGAGAAGCCCCTCCTGAGCGCCATCAAAAAGATGGAGCAATCGCTGCCGGACACGATTTCGCTGAACCTGGCGGAGATCGAGCAAACCATTTCCTTCCGCACCCGCGCCGAGCAGATTTTAAACCTGGAGATTTTCGACACACTCGCGAAAGCCACCGCGCATCGCCGGCAAATTGAAATGACCTATCGCAAACCGGGCCGCAGCGAAATGGAGTTGCGCATCATTGACCCGTACCACCTTGCGAACATCAACGGCGAGTGGTATCTCTTCGCGTACGACCACGGCCGCAAAGACATTCGCACCTTCGCCCCGGTGCGTATTCAGTCGGTGAAACCAACCGGAAAAATATTTGAGCGTCCCGACAAATTTTCCCTCGAGAAACGATTGAGCGGCAGTTTCGGCGTGCATTCGGGAGAAGGGGAGTACGAGGTTGTCCTCCGTTTCAGTGCGCGCGCAGCGGACTTGATTCGCGAAAAAAAATGGCATGAGTCGCAGCAGTTGCGCGAGCTGAAGGGCGGGGGAGCGGAATTGCGAATGAAACTGTCGAGCCTCCAGGAAATCGAACGCTGGGTGCTGAGCTGGGGCGGCGACGCGAAGGTTTTGAAGCCCAAAGAATTGGTTGATGCGGTGCGACAGGCCGCCGAAAAAATCTTGCGCGGGTAGCTCCAGGTTTCTTCATTAATTGGGCCCGGGCAGACGCAATCTAAACTCCACAGAATACCAGGAGTAAGTTTAGATTAATTTGGTTCAATCGATTCAATGGGGCCAACAAACCAGCGGCCCAAGGATTATTTTGCGGCGGGATTAGAGCGGGCAAAATAAAACTGTAGCCGCGAAAGAACGCAAAGAACACAAAAAGGAAAAGCCCTTTGCGATCTCTGAGTTCTTTCGTGGCCAATTAAAC
>Ga0193718_1000055_pt1 | contig 22632 bp, 20 predicted proteins | sample U2a1metaG_FD_144918 | JGI IMG/M metagenome (GOLD analysis project Ga0193718, IMG submission 144918) | Soil microbial communities from a riparian zone of the East river system, Colorado, United States - U2a1 | ecosystem: Environmental > Terrestrial > Soil > Riparian zone | place: USA: East River... | reverse complement strand
GGAACGGGCCTCTCTCACGGCACGGCCAAGACCATGGTGGAAGGCCTTGGCTACGGAAGTATGATCCGCAAGGACGGCAAGCTAATAGTCGTCCCGACTGGCGGCCTCACAATGGAAATCGACTACGGCCCATTCAAAATCCCAAGCCTTAACATCCCCTGGGGCGATATTTCCACCGCCTGGAGAAGTACGGGCATACCCAATATCGAAGTCTACATCGGTTCAACTCATCGACAGATCAGCGCCGCACGTAAAGGCAACTATCTCAATTGGCTGTTGCGAATGCGATGGGTAAAAAACTTCGTGAAAAAACAAATCGACAAGAAACCCGCCGGGCCCAGCGATGATAAAAGGGCGAAAGGCAGGACGTACTTGTGGGGGAAAGTTTGGGATGGTTCAGGGCAAGCATGTGGGAGCCGTTTGGAAACGCTGGACGGTTATACGCTGACTGCAAAATCGAGTGTTCTGATTGCAGAAAAAATCTTGCGAGGAGATTTCAAAACAGGATACCAGACGCCGGCGATGGCGTATGGTGAAGGGTTGGTCTTGGAACTGGAGAAGAGTAAACTTGTCGATTTGTAAAAAAATAGCCAGCTGGCAGTAGGCAAAGTTAGGCTCCTAATTCAGTCCTGAAACCAATAACCTATCAAGTTCTTCCTTGTCCTTCATGCTGACACCAAGGATTCTGTCGGATTTCGAAGAGGCAGTGACGATCTCTGGTTCCGCAGGGGTAGAGACCCGAACATATTTGATCAGTAGCCTTTCGCGATAGACGGTATCCGTATTTGTGATATAGACCGTATCCCTTTCCATTTTCGGCACAATCACCAGAGGTTGTTTCACCGAAGAGCCATTGGAAACCATGGCCGTTAGGGATCCGACGATCACGGCCAGGATCAACGCGGCGTAGGCGGGTATCTTGAATTGAAGAATCACGGGGAGAAGAAGGGGTCCTTTTTTGGTTTCCCTGAGCTTATGCTTGAGCGCGATCAGAACGTGGGGGGCAGGCCTCACAGACGCGACAACCGGGTGATCCAGAAGCGTTGCATGGATCCGTTGCAGGGTATTGAACTGCTCTTCCGAGCCGAGTGCGTCCAAAACAAACTGCTTTTCTTCCGCACTTAGATTGGTGAACAATTTCGTACTCACCAAGTCTTCTAATTTTTCTTCTTCCGTCTTCATAATCGTCTTACTTGATTGCAGGGTTAAAGATCTTCAACATGCCGGCCAATTTTTTCTTTAGATAAAACAACCGTGATTTCACAGTCCCTTCGGGAATTTCCATGATCGTCGCAATTTCAGATATGGTTAGCTCCAATTCATACCTCATGATAAAAAGGCCTTTGTCGTTCTCGTCCGCCAGCGACAGAAGCTTTTCGAGTTGACTCTGAAAATCCTGCTGGTCCAGATCGCTTTGCATAAATTCAACATGCTGTCCGTTCGTCCAATTCGCTGATTTTCTAAAGTTTTCTTTACGGTATTCGTTTTTACACATATTGTGTGCAACGGAATAGATCCAGGTTGAAAAAGGCCTGCTCGCATCGATGCGATCCGGCCCTTCGATCAGTTTGATAAACAAGTCATGTAAAAAATCCTGCGCTTTCGGCTCATCCTTCCATAACATGCGGTGAAAGTATCGCACCAGTTTCTAACTGTAGCGGGAATAGAGTTCCGTCAAAGCGCGCTCGCTGCCTTGCTGCACCAGGCGCACCAACTCTTCGTCCGTCTTCTTTGACAGTCTGTTTATAAACATCAACCTACTTGTTGACTAGGGCTCAAGTACTTCCATAAATATCCGAAATCCGATGGACGCATCCGGCCCGGAATAGGAGTTTATGCTCACAATAGTCGATTCTTGCGGAACGTGGTTCCAACTTCCTCCGCACGCCTTGCCTTTTTCATCTGTCATTTCGGCAACGTTCCCCACCACATCAAAGAAACCCATTTCGTTTGGGAAGTATTGGGCTACGGGACCAGCCATAACAAATCCATCCGGGGTAATCATTTTATTGCGGGTCATACACGCCGTCATCTTTTCAGGGCACTTGAAATTTCCCAAAGCGCACTCAAATCGATTGAGGTATTTATTCCTGTAATTGTATGCCCGGTACCAGGGTATAGGATATCACTTCCTTTGAAAGGAATGGTCCTGGTTTGTTTGGAGAGTTCGTCTGATGTATTAGCTGGAACGCCCACCTCAACCGTGTTTTCGTCAATATTCCACGATTGGAATTTCTTATATCCCAACGCGGCGATCTGCCATTCCTTCATCGTGGGCAACCTGAATTTTACTTTCTTGAATTTCTTATCCGGGTTATTATTTTTATGGGCTTAAAGGATTCCTCCAGTTCTTTCATTTTGATTTCAGCCAAAACAAACGATGCACTGTGCCCTTCATTTCTGTGCAAAAAGTGATTGATGAGTTCGGTTTTCCCTCCCTCCCCCGCCAATTTTATCACGATTTGCTGAAGACGCTTCGATTCTTCCAGGTTCCCATCCTTAACATAGTGATCATTGAGCAAAATCATTGGAACGAGGTAGTTTGAATTCAGCACTTTACCTGCAGCCAACTCATTTTCTCCATTAAAATCAACGGCCAGGTAATCCAACAAAAACCTTTTCTCCAGATTTTCCTTGATGATGGCAATGTTATCAAGACGTTCTTTGCTTAACCTGGAGGCCAGCCCGACAACATAAAGCTGATCTTTGATCGCGGCAATGCTTTCCCCGGAAAGGGTAAGAGCATAATAAAATTTCTTATCGGGGTTTTCCAGGGGCAACGTTGAACACAATAATTTCTTTGAATTTTTTGCTACAGGGCCGTCAAAACCGGTCAGTTTAATATCCACCTGATTCAGCTTTTGATTCCGGTAAATCGGCTCCAACAATATGTCCAGATTAAGCACAGTCACATCTTCCCGGACGTTCATGATGTCTTGTAAAATAAAAATCGGAATGGTGGTATTGTCCCCCTCCGTGATCAGGACAGCGTCCCGGTCCAGCGACATGAGTACGTTGTAACTGTAGTTCAGCAGGGATCCGGAAACCAAGCCACTTTCGAAAAGTCTATTGCAGAACGTTTTGCGATCCTGCTTATTCAGAAGCAATTCATTGAGCAACAACAGGGAGGAATAGCTGGAAGGGTCGTCAGGTTTCATGGCAAAGGCCTGGCTGAGCCAATCATACGATTTACCGGAAAAGCCTTCATTCCATCCTTCGACCAACAGTAGTTCAAAGGAGCCGGGAACAGCCAGTTCCATTTCGTGAACAATTTGGTTTAATTGCTCCACCGGCCGTTGCGCATAGCGGCTAGCCACAAAATAATTGACCCATGCCTGGGGATTGTTCCTGTTCCGCGCTATTTCTTCCCGCCAGCTCGATGACTGCTCGGAATACCAGCTCATTGGGTGAATGATTTTTGTTTTAGGGAGGATGATTTCGGGCGATCCAGCGAGGAGGCATGAGGAAATCATCAAAAAGAATGAGAAAAAGAAGTCTTTCATGGTTATGGATATATTGGTTTCCAGTACGCTGTACACTCCAACGAGCTTAATGTTCAATGAAAGTGGATTATTTTTTTGTGGCTCACGTCCTCGACTAGCGGGTTTGTTCAGAGGACAATCAGGCCGGAGTCCTGATTGGTAGCGGGATTTGGCCAAGGTGATCACGCCTCATTCTCTGCTGCGGAATTCAATTACTAAGCTTTCCAGAGTACAACGGTCCCATTACTTCAATTAGACTTGATTCAAGCCCCACCTTCTCCCGACGTCGTCGGGATTCGGTGGGCAGGCCTGAAAGGACGATAAGAAATAGCGAAGGGTGAAGCTTCGTCAAATTCCGCATTTAGTATCCTAAGCCCTGAAGCGGCGGAATGATCCTCAGCGAACCTGCCACGAGGTTTGCCTTGTGACGATTGACTATCTATTTTTTTTACCTTTCCCGTTTGGTATAAATGGATCTTCTGGTTTAGTTTTCTGCTCAAAATACTGGATTATTTCCTTGTCTAGTGGGTTTTCCAGAATCACATTATAGCTTTTCCAAAAATCGGCGTGATATTCTTTGGTCTGCAAGGCAAGGGAAACGTCTTTTGCTTTTTGCGACGATAGAGACTTTCGACACGCCGCAACATCAGTGGTAATAACGTTATTGATCAGCAATTCCCCGTAGTAGTCTTCTGTTCGCAATACTTTCCTTTTGATTTGGTCTACATTTTTAGTGGTGTATTGCCTTTTGGCATAGCTCAGATACGGCGTTTTACGATATCGCTTGAAAATGTAGATCTCGTTAAAAGTCTCAAGAATCCAGGGACCGAGGGTGTAATCGACTACTTTTTGCTGGCCGTATAATTCAAAACGCAGAATAGCATGGTCATCATCACTGATATAAACTTTATAGAAAGCGGGAAATTTTTTGGTATTTATGGCTTCTATCTTTATAATGGATAGATTTTCGTCATTGATTCGAGTGGCTCCTTCCCATTCATAGGTCATCGAATTTGGGAAATTGAGAAAGCTCTCCAAAAATACAAAAAGTGAAGCCCGACTATATTTCACTAAATTTTTGTCTAATAAAATTCTCAGAAAATTTTTATTGTAATTCCAACCTTCCCGCATGGCACTTCGCCTTACTTCGTTGATGTAAACCTCTTCTTTAGCTTTATTTCTTGATTTTGTTTGTCCGTAACCGGGATCATAAATGGTTATGGCCGCCTCAATCAGGGTACCCGGATAGGAAATGCTGTCGGTAAAATCGCCCTTCTCCCAACTTCTGTGAAAACCTTCCATTAAATAGGGAGTGGTGGGATAAACCAGTGGTATGGCTTCTAACGCTTCCCTCACCAATTTTCTTGCGCCGTCACCGGACACTGTAATTTCACTGAGCACCGTGGGCGATTCTTCGAGATATATGCTTGTTGTTTCTTTAAGATTGGAAATGATTTCTTTAAACGTCTTATAGCCGATGTAGGAAATCTGCAGGGTGTCACTGTTTAACTCAATGGGCACAAAAAAGTCAAACTCACCGGCTTCATTTGATACTATACCGATAGGGCTGTTGCGAATGCTGATATTCGAATAAGGTAAGGCCTGTTTCGATTTCTGATCAAGAACCCTACCGCTAATTTCAATATGACTCTGAGCCCATAAGGAATTTGGAACCAGCAACAAAACCAGAAGGCAGAATTTGGGATTCATTCAGGCTCTATTTATTGGCATTCACATCCATGAAAACCCTGAAGCCTACCGTTCCACTCGGACCTAAATAGGGATGGATACTTATAATAGTGGATTCTTCCGGAGAGTGGTCCCAACTGCCACCACACGCTTTACCCTTTTCGGCGATCATTTCCTCAACATTGCCAACAATGTCGAAGAGGCCCATGTCATTCGGAAAATAAGAAGCCACTTTGCCTGTAATGGGAAATCCGTCACCATTGGGACGAAACACGTAGCACGATGTGGCCCCGGTAGGCACTTTAAAGTTTCCGAGCCAGCAATTACGCCAGTTCTGTCCTTTGTTGCGGTAATCAAAGACGTGATACCAGGGATAAAGAATGTCATTTCCTTTAACGGGTATGACTCTTTTCAATCCACCTACCTCTCCCCCAGGATACTTTAGGTCCCTGACCTCTACCGTATTCTCCTCAAGGTCCCAGGATTGAAATTTTGGATAGCCAAGCGCTGCGATTTGCCATTCCTTTAATTCCGGGAGTCGGAATCTGACTTTCTTAAACTTCTTTTTTCCTTTACTATTGTTGTATGTCTCTGTAAGCCATTCACAATACGATACGGCCCCTTGGTAAGATATGTTTACAATAGGATACTCATCGTAATCTTTGTTGTAGTTTGTTTCTTCTGATTTAAGCTGCTGGGAATGATTTCCTTTAAAGAAAGCGAGAAGAGAACCTTCGTATTGACTGATGTCAGGTTTATACTTTTCATATAATCTTGTTTGACCTGACCGGATCAACGAGCTGAGGAATTGGTTGTACCATTTGTTCGTCGTCTCTGTCGATGCCGCATATAAATTCCCTTTTACTATCCTGAAAGAGGCCTCCAGTTTCTTTATATCGAATTTAAAAGGCCTCGTTGCCAGGATCGTTACTTCATCCAATATGGTGGCTACCTCTTCGAGCAGGAAGATTTGTTTCGTAGTATCTAGATTGGACAGCCTGTTCTTATAGGACGTGTATCCGACGTACGAAACAAATAAAGTATCTTCTAAAACCGGATTTGATAAAACCAGTCCGAAGCTGCCGTCCGCATCAGAATTGGTGCCATTGGATTGTTGCTTTAATCCAATTCCTGCATTGACCAAAGGCTTCTTTGTCTTTGAGTCAAGGATTGTCCCGGTTATGGTAAGACTTCTTTGGCCGATGCACAAGGAGGCTGTGATCAAGAAAAGGAACGTAATAAAAACAATTGACTTCATTTGCTTTTCCTGAGGGCTGATGCAGATGTCGCCGATTCATTTCCTATTTCCCCCCACTCCGCCCCCACCTACGCCAAGGCTTCGGTGGGCAGGCCGGAGAGGGGCTGGGGGTGAATTGAACTGTTCCTCCAGTGGCATTTCCCACTCCAAGCCCTTAATCTCTTTTTTGGTCAGGGGCACTGCCTGTTTGAAATTATTCCAGAATTCTGCGTCGTAGGGTGTGGGTTGGGAATACAAACTTTTTTCCCGGTTCATAAGGTTCTTGAATTCGGGCTTAGGACTCTTCGTATCGAGCCCTGTGAGAAGCAAGGTCGTGTGACCCAGTGCTTCGAATTCAACCGAATCCCCTTTCGCGTTATAGATATCATCCCAGCACCTTTCGTCAAAGTATTTAAGGAACATCTTGCCCTCGTGACGTTCGAACTCATAGGTCGTGGATATCTTTTTTCTTCGGCTAAAAAAAATTGAGTCTTTAGTCAATCGCCAGGATCCCTCACTGTACTTCCCCTCTTTGGCATATTCTTCCCATTGATATTTATGCACAGCATAGGTTGCTGCATCAATATATAGTGTGTTCTTTCGTTCAAAATTGGGAGACCTCTTCAGGTAACTCATGAAACTGATCACATAAATCAAATTGTCGTTCAAATTAGAAATACCCTCAAGAGTATAAATTTTGTGGTGCAGGGCGTCGGGGATGTGCGAATTTCTATACTTCAATGGATTGCATCGCAAGGCAGTGAGGACCAGGTTATACCTTTCCACTACCGTGTTTTTGAACAACGTATTCCGGTAGTTCCTGCTTGCACGAACGCTGCTGCGATTAACCTTTTCGAGAACCGGAGTGCGATTTCCATAAATATGCTTATAGCCATTATCATAAATATCGAGGGCAGCCTCTGCCAGGACTACACAACGCGTATTCTCCCGGTGAGTTTCGCGATAGAAATAGTGAGAAATATAGGGCTGCGTTGGATAGTTGGTGTCGATGTTTTTAAACGCATTCGCTACAATATCCTTGAGCATCAATTTCGAATCGGTTATAGTTACCTCACTCAACTCGATGGGCTTCATTTTTAGCCGAATTACCTCCGCATTATTGGGAAATTTATTGACCGACAATTCATAGGAACTATACCCTAACATGGAAATCACCAGCGTATCGGTGACCTGTGGCGAGGGAATATAAAAATCGAATATTCCATCTGCGTTCGTGACCGTTCCCACAGATTTTCCCTTGAGACTCACGGACGCATAGCATAATGGCTCTCGCTTTTCACCATCTACTACTTTTCCTGAAAGCTGAAGAGAACCCTGTGCGAGCGACAGATAAGGACAGGACGCCACTACCAAACTCCAAATTAATGTCTTCATGGGTTCCCGTGTTTATTCATACTTCAAAATATCTACCGGATTCACCTGGGCACTTTTTATCCCATGATAGCCCGACATGACGAGGGTAATGGCGAAGGCAATACATCCCGGAAGAATAAAATACCAGGCCGTAATGTCAACGTGGTAGGCGAAATTCTGAAGCCAGTGGTCCGACAAATACCAGGTCACCGGCCAGGCAACCAAGACGGAAATGATCAGAAATTTGAGAAAACTCTTCGTATGTAGAAGAAACAGTTGCGCAGGCGTGGCGCCCACCACTTTTCGTATGCCCATTTCCTTCGTGCGGAGAGTGACGACGAGCGCGGAAATGCTGAAAATGCCAAGACACGAGATCAGGATTGAAATCACCAGCCCGATCTCAGAAATGTTTTTTACCTGAAAGTCCTTTTCGTAAAGGCTTAGGTATTTGGCATCGAGGTACTCCCATTCGAACGGCAACTCCGGCCATTGTGCCTTGAATTCCTTTTCAATCAGGGAAATCAAATTGTTCGACCTGATCGGATTGAGTCTTATGTAAATAAATGGACTTCCCCAACCCTCGTTTGACAGGAAGATGATCAGCGGCTCAATTTTGCTGTGCATCGATGCAAAATTGAAATCCTTTACAACACCCACGACACTGCCCTCGCGATCCAATTGGTTGCTTCCATGGACAGGTCCCTGGATCTTTTTACCAATCGCATTCTTCCATCCAAAAGTCTTGGCCGCAGTCTCATTGATAATGAAGGAATGAGAAGCATCCTCCGTCCGGCTGCCGTCAAATCCCCGGCCTTGTATTACGTTGATCCGGAGCGCGTTCAAATACCCGTAGCCACAATTCATCATGGGCACAAGCAATTGCTTCATCCCCGTTTCACTTTCGACCTGGAACACATATTTGGTTTCTATCATTTCCGGGTAATACGAGCATCCGTCAACGCCCGCCACACCGCTGAGTTTCCTAACCGCCTCATTGAATGCCGTTACCTCATTAAAGCTGTCTCTCCGGAGTTTGATGACCACGGTATTCTTATCGTTAAAGCCCTTATTGGCATCCCGGATAAAATGAAATTGATTGATGATAAGAATGATCAAGGCGATCATGATGATGGAGAACGAGAGCTGAACTGCCACCAGTGATTTTCCGATGTAAATGCCCCTGAGACCCGTGCCCATCTTCCCCCGAAGGGAATTCATGATATGACTCGTTTTTGAAAGCAGATAAGCATTCACACGGTTGGACGCCACAAGGATCGCCAGGAATCCAAATGCAACGGCGGTAAAAGCGGGATGGAGTACGATGTGCCAGTCAATGTGAATGGCCAGGTAATCAGACGCTAGCTGAAAACCCAGGTAACAAAAAAGGACGACCAATGGCAAGACGATGAGTAACGTAAATATCGTTTCCGCCCATAGAATCTTTCCATGGCCTTGTACCATACCCCCGAAGATCCTGAGTATCCCGATTTTCTTAAGGCTGGTATTAAGTTCAGCGAGCGTAAGGTTGAGGTAGTTAACAAGGCCGGTAATCAGGAAAAGGCCTGCGACCGTGATGAGTATGAATAAACTGTTCTTATTTCCCTTTTCGGCAATATCTTCATTGAGGGTTTCGGAAAAATGAATGCTTGTGATGTTTTCAAAGAGAACCTGGAAGGTGGCCTTGTACTCGCGGACAATCAGTTCATGAAAAGTCTGAAGTACCGAATGCATTTTGTTTTCTACCTCCTCCCTACTCGCCCCCGGTCTGAGTAAAACATAGGTATACGCATTCAGGTTATCCCATCCGTCATTGCGATCAAACGTCTCCCACGATATGAGCGCATCAAACTTCAAATGCGAATTGGCAGGAACATCCTTGATGACTGCCGCAACCTCCAACAAAATATCCTGACCATATACTACGCTCTTGCCCATCGGATCCTGATCACCAAAGAATTTAGCCGCCGTGGATTCGGTCAAAGCAATTTTGTCAGGCCCCGTTAACGCATGCCGGTTTCCCTTAAGAAAATCAAATGTCAGGACGTTTAGAAAATTACTATCCGCGGCCAGTGTCACTTCGTCATAGAAGATTTTATCTTCGAGGTGGTATATGGGTTTATCTTCATACATGAACCGGAAGTAATTTTCTATCTCAGGAATGTCATCCAGCAGCGCTTGCCCCAGCGGCAAAGGGCTAACGGCATAATGTGTCACGTGATCCTGAAAGCTGACCCTGGAGCTAATCCTGTAAATCCGATCGTGATTGACGTGAAACTGATCGAATGTAAGTTCATTGACCACGTAGGCGGTCAACAAGAGCGCAAACCCCAAACAGGCCGACAGACTGAGTATTTTGACCACAAAAATCAGTTTGTTCCGGGAAGCACTTCGCACAGTCATTTTAAAATTCAAATTCCATAATGCTCCCCCACTTCCGGGCGCAAACTCGTTCTCCCTTCTTCTAATATTGGACCACCGGAAGAACCGGAGCACATCCCACATGTATTTCAAGTCGGCAGATCGCTTGCCCTCATTCGTCAGCCGTTCGAAATACAACTCATGCGCATCCCCCTGGATTTCTTCCAGCAGATCGGGGTTGCAATACCACCTCAAAAAGCGATCGGCCCACTTTGGGGGTAGGGTATTCATATTGGTTTGAATGAAAAGTTTGGGACGCCCTGGTAAAGTTGAAGTTTGAGTTTCATCGCTTCCTCCAGGGTTTTCTTGCCGCTTGCGGTCAAAACAAAATATCGTTTTCTACGACCGCCCCTTTCCTGCGTAGCGCCACCCATCTTTGACTTCAGGTACCCCTTCTCCTCCAGCCTTCTGAGCACTTCATGAACCGCACTGATATTGACATGCCGGGCTGTTTTATCAACGATGTATTTCATAATCGAGACGCCATAGGCATGGTCCGTCAACGAGGCGGCGGAGAGCAACACGAGCTCCTCAAATTCTCCCAGGTAATATCCTTTGGTGGTCATATTTGTTATACAAACGTGAATATAATAGATTTATTTTATATTTGTATAAGTTATTGCGCATTGTACGAGCACATCCAGTGTATTCACAATGCGGTCATGAAAACGTTAGAATCGCAGTTTTATGCTCAAAAAGACTGTCTTGAGTATTCTTTTCCTTTTGCTATTGTCCGTCTCCCACGGACAAAGTAAAAACGACAAACAGTTGGAGAGAATTCTTGATGGATTGCTGTCGGACAGATTTAAACCTAATGACCCGGGGTGTGCTGTTCTTGTCGCCAAAAAGGGCCGGATTGTTTATGAAAAAGCGTTTGGAAGTGCAGACTTGGAATTAAAGGTGGCCGCCCGGCCCGATATGATTTTCAGGCTAGGTTCAATTTCAAAACAGTTTACGGCTGTTGCCATTCTTCAACTCATTGAACAAAGCAAAATAGGGTTACACGATAGCATACAAAAATTCATAAAGGATTTCCCTCCCAAAAAAAATACGATAACCATCGAACATTTGCTAACCCACACGTCGGGAATCAAGGAGTACACACAATTGGATATACTTGATCCCTTTATCCGGAGAAAAGATTTAAGCCCTAAGGAAGTAATCAACCTCTTCAAAAACGAGCCTTTAGAATTTCAACCCGGCTCGACATTCAAATACAGCAATTCAGGTTACTTCTTGTTGGGTCACATTCTTGAAGGCGTTACCGGCATAAAATACAAGGACTATATGGAGTCAACTATTTTTAAACCGCTGGGGTTGGCGAATACCTACTACGACGACCCAGCCAAAATCATCCCCAATCGCGCGAAGGGTTATAAGAGAGAGGGCGATGTGTATGAAAATGCCGATTACCTAAGCATGACTATACCGTTTGCAGCAGGGGCGCTCATTTCAAATGTAGCGGATCTATACAAATGGCATCAAGCCCTTCACCAATACACATTGATAAAGAAAGAAACTCTTGAAAATGCCTTCATGCCATACAGGCTGTCGGATGGGGCTTACTCCAACCACGGATATGGCTGGTTTGTTCTCGACATGAATGGCAGTCCGTCCCTACAACATGGTGGCAACATCAATGGTTTTAAGAGCAATGAAATATATTTTCCAAAAGAAGATGTCTTTGTGGCTACCCTTTTTAATTGTGAATGCGCACCTATGGAGGAATTGTCGCAACAAATTGCTTATCTGTCGATCGGGAGAATTTTTGCGGAACCTGGCGTAGATGTGCCAGACGTCATCCTGACAAGTTATGTTGGCAACTATGTTATGCCAGAAAGTCCACAACGACCGATCCTCATCTCCAAAGAAAATAACCGCTTGTACGCAGCGGTTCCGGGTGAATGGAAAGCGGAACTCGTTGCGGTATCAGAAACAAAGTTCAATATTAAAGACATTCGGCCGGCAGGAACAATAGAATTCTTTAAGAATGAAAATGGAAAAGTAATGAAAGTCGTTACAACACAGAGCGGAAAGCGATACGAAGCAATTAGAACCGAGTAATCACTTCATCCATGAATTACAGAAGTTGTTTTCATCGCCGATAAAATTTATTTGCCAGGTTCCTGGAAGTTTTTAGAAGCATCGTCAATCACCAAAACCCAATCCTTCCCTTGTTTCGGTGGAGAGAAAAGTTGGAGTCCCATTCCACGCACAGCCTCACCTTTTGTCGCCAACCCCGTCCGCGGATCAAACCACCAGACATTTTTCGACGCGCCAGAAACTTTACTCAAGTCAATATTTACAGGCTTATTCTGCGGTAAATAAATCATAGCGTACGAATTCTGCTCGTCGCGCGTAGCATAGACAAGATCAACATAGGTACTTCCTGGATCCTGAATCAGACTTTGATCACCGATTCGCGAAAAGTAGGGCCTCGACAACATGAGCTTTTTCAAATAATGCATCTGGCCTGCCGCTTCGGCATGGGCTGCCTTCCGCCACGGAATTAAGGTATCGCCATTCGTGATGGGCTTATATAAATCTTTGTTGAGAAACTGCCAGATATGATGATGGCCATACGTAACTCCACAGCCTCCTGCAAAGACGCCCCGGTAAATCCTTGCCCGAACGTCATAGGCAGTGAAATAGCCGCGTTGCCGCGTCCATTTCCCATCCCATGGATTGACCGGGTGATCTTCGTAGCACGGCTCCATATCCAGGGTAGGCTTCTGTGGCCTCAGCGCCAAATCGCGGATCACCCAGTTCCAGGGATCAGCTTCGCGTGATCCGTGACTGGACTGAAAACTGTTCATATCAAGCCACGCTTCATTGTGGATGTATTGGGAACTGGAATTCGGGCCGCCAGCCGGATGGTAAGTAATGAAGGCATCTTTTCCCAGGGTGCCTTCAATTCCTTTCGCCATCGCCCTCCAGACGGGACGATCATCGTATTGCTTTTCCGGGCCCTCTGTTTTTGAAGTGTACACCGCAGGACGATCGCCACCCAATATCCATAGCACATTCCATTGCTTTGCATACCGTTTGGCTAGCGTAGTGGCATAAACCTCTGCATTCTGTGGGTTGAAAATAGCGGGGCCATCACCCCAGAGATGTGCTACCTTGTCTCCCCAGGTGGGCAACAGGCCAATGTATAATCCCTTTTCAGCAGCTTTGTTAATGACAAAATCAATGTGGTCCCAATAGTCGTATTCCTCCTCATTGGAAGGATTATTTCCGGGGCTTATGGCCAACCGGGTCGGGTCGTTGTCGATCAATGGCAAATCTCCATAGCGGTTGAGTCCATGAAGACCATCGAACTCGGCAAGGGCAACCGCCTGGATAACATTAAAGCCTTGTTGTTTTCGTATTTCCAAAAAATCTTCGACTTCCTCCCGCGTCAAACGGTGAAATAATTCCCAATCGGTGTCGCCCAACCAGAAAAAGGGTTCGCCGTCTTTTGTGGTTAGGAATTTATGGTTCTCGCTCACCTGGATTTGAGCAAAGGCGCAATGCGCTGCTAAACAAGAAAGGATTAATGGGAGAATGTGTTTTGGTTTCATGTGTTTGTTCAAGGTCAAAGTTTTCCTGACTATCCAAAATTAATTTAAAGTAACCACTATGACTAACTTGAGGTTGGGGACGTCACTCGAGTAAACAAAAATATGAAATGTCATCCCGGAACAAATTTCGTTCATCTTTCTATCGCTAGAATTGTGCTTGTCCGGGATGACCCCGATAAAGATCGGGCAGGCTATTTCATAGAAGGGATCCCCATTTTTAAGATGCTTCGTTAATGGGGTCACTATGATTCTAAGCAGATCACACAACACGAATGACCAGTTCATTTTTTTGAATCAGTCTCCCAAATGACCTTAGCTCATATCCTTTACTTCGAACAAAACTCTCAAATCCGGAAATCTTCTCTGAATCGACCGAAACCAACAACCCTCCGCTTGTTTGCGGATCGGCCAGTATGCCTTTCTGATAGTCTGATAACGGACTTATTTTGTGTCCATAACTGGCCCAGTTGCGACCCGTCCCGCCCGGCATGGACTTTTGTTCAATGTAGGCCTCGAGAAAATCAAACCTGGGCACGTTATCGAATTCAATCTCTGCAGATAATCCACTTCCTTCACATACTTCACACAAGTGGCCAAGTAAGCCAAATCCTGTGACGTCGGTCATGGCGTTCACATAAGGAAGCTGCCCGAGATCCGCGCCAAGCGTGTTCAAGGTAAGCATGGTATCAATAGCAACCGACAAGTGATGCTCCTGAACGATTCCCTTCTTTTGCGCCGTGGTGATGATTCCGATGCCAATGGGTTTAGTGAGATACAACACCGAATCCTTCTTCGCCGTATTATTCTTTTTGAGATGTTCCTTTCTCACCTTACCGGTGACGGCCAAACCAAACACAGGTTCCGGACAATCAATAGTGTGACCACCCGCCAGTGGAATGCCGGCTTCGGCACACACTTTCCTGCTTCCCTCCAAGACCTTTTTCGCAACTTCAGCGGGAATTTTGTCAATAGGCCAACCGAGGATAGCAATTGCCATCAACGGTTCGCCGCCCATCGCGTAGACGTCGCTGATCGCATTCACCGAAGCAATGGCCCCAAACGTGAAGGGGTCATCGACAATGGGCATAAAAAAATCGGTGGTGCTGACGATGCACGTACCATCACCCAGATCAAAAACAGCGGCATCGTCCTTCGATTCGTTGCCTACCAACAGCGATGGAAATCTCCCTTTGGGCAAATCGGAGTGCAGCATGGTCTCCAATACGGCGGGAGAAATTTTACAACCACATCCGGCGCCGTGGGAATACTGGGTGAGCTTGATTTCAGTCATGGTTCCAAATTAGGTTTTAAAAAACACATAGAAACATAGGCACATAGAAATACAAGAGCTTATTGCATTCCTTTTTAGTTGTCTTTTTTTACGATCCTTTCATTCCGCTTCCTATGTATCTTACATCTCATGCTTGCCACGGAAGTAATGGCGAAAGACCCAACGTAATTGGGACCCGTCTGACTTCTCTAAATTGCCTAACGAATTGATGCTACCAAAAGAAAGCTACCTATGTGAACTATGTGCCTATGTTTCTATGTGTTTGTGTGTTCGTGAACCAAACTGGAAACCTCATTTACCAACTTGCTCGCATACCCATCAACATCCTTCCCATCCCAGGGTAATACCAACTGAAGTTTTTCCTTCCGCCCGTTAATACTTCCCAGATAAGCTTTGTCGTAATAGGTCAGCAAGTTTTCGATCGTGGCAGCCATGTCGCCTTGCAACAGCTTTTGCTTTGCGTCCTTGAAATGCTGACCCCCGAGCTTCTTTGTTATTTTTCCCATGATCTCCAAAAATGTCGCCCGGTCAGCGGGCCCGTATTCATTCACCAGCCTTTGAATCCGTACTTCCTTTGAAACATCCATTTTCACCAGGGGTCGTTGTTTCATGGTCAACCAAAAATCTTCCGGCAAAAATATTTTCCCGATAGCCAATGACTCGTCTTCGACCCACACACGCTTTGAGGTATCCAATTTCGATATCGCTTCGAACAGATCATTTTGAAATTGCTCGGTAGTCGGTTGAGGCGGCATGAGCAGACCTCCAAAAGCAGATCCCTTATGACAGGCAAGGTCTTCTAAATCCAAAATCTGCTCTCCCTGCGCAGCCAGGGAGCGCAACACTTCACTCTTGCCACTGCCTGTACAGCCGGTGAGCAAAATAATTGGCAACGGCCTCTTAAAGGAATCGAACGCCAATTGCCGATAGGCTTTATAGCCACCGGAAAGGGACTGCGCCTTGATCCCTGCCATACCCACAAACTGGCAGAAGTTATTGGACCGCATGCCTCCACGCCAGCAGTGGACAAGGATTTCTTTTCCCCCGGCTACTCTCTCCGCTTCGTTGATGATTCCTTCCAGGCGGGGTCCCACCAACTTAAATCCTTCTTTGATGGCGTCGCCCTGACCTTTTTGCTTGTAAGTCGTCCCAACGACCACCCGCTCTTCGTTGTTCAGCAAGGGTATATTGATCGCTCCCCCAATATGCCCGGCTTTGAATTCGCCCTCCGAGCGTACGTCCACCACGGGGTGGTGTTGACGGAGGTCAAAAAAATCAGTGATCGAAATTGGCATTTACGTAAGATAAGGCAAGTTCGTAAATCAGTAGGCAGTAGGCAATGGGCAGTAGGCAATCAGTTGACAATTGACAAAGGGCAGTTGACAAAGCGGGGAACAATTGGCAGTAGGCAATCAGTTTGTATCATTGTACGATGACTGCCTTTACGAGGTCTCTTGCGTTGTGTTCTTTGTGTCTCCTTTGTGTTCTTTGTGATCTGCATTTGGTTCCGATTCAAGCTAGGGACAGGAAAATTTAAACCTGAAATCAGTAACCAGTAACCGACATCAATCATTAAAATTCACCCCAATACTCGTCGCCACTCCTATCCTAAACCCATAGTCGACATACTTTCCGTTTTGAAATGCAGCGGCGGCTTCGAGACGGAACAGGCGCAAGATCCCCTCGATGCCGTAACCAACCTCTGTATAATTCTGCGACGTAGGTGTGGCAAGGTAGTTGACAAAGAAATTTTCTGTAATGCCGGTGAGCCGCACTAATGGAATACGGGTGACCAGGAACTTGCGGAAATGGTAGTGCACATTGGCAGTAAAATACTTGTCGCTCGTGCTGTAACGGTAGTAGTCGAGCAACCGGAAGCTTCCAACGGGATCGGTCGTAACAAATGGAGTACGGTTCCCCAGGAAATGCTGATAATCCATGAAGAAAAGCTTGTCGGCGTTCAGGAACTTACCGGCTTTAAGGGCAACATCGAGCTTACCCCGGACACCGAGTCTTATGCCATGCTTTACCCCTAGTTCGATCTGATCGAATTTTACTTCGCTCCCCAAAACGGAGTTAAAGCCCTTTCTATAGTCAAGGGTAAAGAGCGGTGACGTGTTGTCGGCCCGGTACTTCACGCCATTGCGGATGCGGTACTTTTGCCACGGCCTCGCTTCAACGCTGATCGAACCGATCAGCGCATTGTTCGGGTTAAATGATGTCGTGCCCAACACTGAATTCACCGGTGCATTGGGTGCAAACTGCTCCTTGTTGCTGTTGAAAATGGTAAAGTTGGAAGTGTTGAAGAGTTCATGACGGCGGGCCCAGGAAAGATTGGAGGTAATGGTAAATTTATCACTGATACGTTGACGGTACCGGAGGTCTGCAAAATTGCGTTCATACAATTTCATCAGGTTGTCGCCAAGAAACAACGTGGTGAATGTATTGATTACCGGGTGGATCGGGTCATCGGAATTGTATTGTTGTATGTATCGGCCCGCCTCGAGCGTCAGGCGGCCTTTGCGCGTCCGGTAATCGGTGCGTAGAAATCCGGAAAATACCTGGCGTGAAAAGGCATAGCGGGCTACCGGCGTAATCTCCAACCGCTTTACTTCCGGCCGCTTGTCCAGATCAGTGGAGTCCCGCTTCACCCAGCGCTTGTAGTAGCTCACTTTGTAAATCAGGTTCCACCCTTCCACGGTATTGTATCCGCCAAAGGGCGTATGAATTTGAAAATCCGAAGTCTTTCCGATTTTGTAACGGTCGCCCGTCAGAACGTCCCACACCTGGAAACCTTTGCTCTTAGATGGTTTTAAGGAATCACCTTCGTCGCGCTTCCGCTGCACTTCCGATATACTATCCGTTTTTTTATACCCTCTCTCCTCTTCTTTGTTGAGTGGCGCCGGCCTGATATCGGTCCAGAATACAGAGTCTTTCTTGTATGCCATGGAGTCTACGGTATACTTTGTTTCAGAAAGCACATCGGGCTCCTTTTCCCGTTTTTGTTCCTGCTTTTCATATTCTTTTACCATCTTCTTCAATTCCTTGTTGGTTACCTCCTTCCCCTGCTCCAGGCGCTGCTGCAACTGCTGTCCTTTCTTACTGAACTGGCTTGTCACTTGCTTTGCCTGTTCCTTTTCCACCTTTTCATCAATAACAGTCATCTCCTGTGGCAAGGCGGGATTGAGGGTAATCTTGTAATCTTTAACCGTTGCCAGATAGCTGAATGTAAATTCAAACCCAAACACTTTACCATCCACGTAAAATTGTTGTGACACGGGGAGCCAGGCCTTATCCTCAATGGGATTGTATATCCCTTTCACCACAACTTTGATCCCTAGCTTAGTGGTTTTGAAGTCGAGACTGTGAATACTCCACCAGTCTTCTACGATGTAGATGACCCCTTCAAAAACATTATCGCCTTTGGATCGGGGTGTGACCTTGATTTTGCTGATCTCGTACTTTTGATCTTTGAAGGTGCCAAGGTATTCAAAGCGGTAATAAGAAAACGCTTTTGGCGAGAGTGGGGAAATGGTCTCGGCGATTTCAGGCTGATAGAAGCTGCCAAATACATAGGCATTTGGTGACGTATTCCTGTCTTTGCCGCTGGTGTACACGGCGATCACTTTTTCTTCAAATTTGTTGGGGCGCGTATACTTGATCTCACTCACGGATTCGGAAATGAAGAGTCGGTCTTTCGTAATGCCTTCTTTTTCCAGCGCCTTTTTGGCTAGCCAGGGATAATCGGTAAGCTTGCCCTTGCCTTTCATATACACTTTGGCGGTATACCGGTCGAGTTGCTGGATGTGGTATTTCGCTTTTGCGATCGCCTTTCGCATGATGGTGTAGGCAGGATCTTCTTTGGAGGCATTCACGGTCACGCTGGGCAAGAGCAAGGCTTGGGTCCGGAGAGTTACATTCATCTCCACAAAATCATTGGCGATGTCTGCAGATCGTGCCACGGTTTCATACCCCAGGAATTGAAAGAAAAAATCGTACGTTCCGGGAGGCAGAGCAATCTCAAAACGGCCTTGAAGGTCGCTCATGGCTCCGGTTCCGGTTTGTTTGACAAAAATCGTAGCGTAGGCTAATGCATGGCCATCGTCCCCTTTAATGACGCCGCGAATACCTCCAGCCCACACCACGGAGGATAGTAACAAGAATAGAATGAGCACTGCCGGCTTCTTCACGTTCAACGTTCGATGCATAGACACTGAATTCATCCTTCCTACTATGCGACCCTTACAAAAATCTTCTGCGAAAATCTGCGATATCTGCGGGAAACCCTTGGTTAACGATAAAACTGCTTTGAACGGATCATTTGTTCCACCGCTTCCGGAACGAGGTAACGGATGGATTTATTGTTTTTGATGCAATTGCGAATATAGGTCGCTGAAATATCAAGCAAAGGGGCATCGACCATGGTTACCTGGGGATGACGTTTCAATTCGGAATTTGTTACATGCGGGCGGGGATAGACGTATAAACCGTACTGCAGGAGAATCTGATCGTGGTTTTTCCACTTTGTAAAATTTTCAAGATTGTCTTCCCCAAGGATCAATTTAAATTCCTGACCAGGGTGCTTTTCATTAAGGTGAGCGAGGGTGTGGATGGTATAGCTGGGTTTAGGCAGATGAAATTCGATGTCCGACACCTCAAACTTGTAATTTTCGGCAATCGCTGCCTTTACCATATCGTATCGGTCGAACTCATGTAATAGGCCTTTGCCGGGCTTTAGCGGATTTTGAGGAGATACAATAAACCAGACTTTCCCCAGGTCCGTATTCTCTGCCATCACATTGGCAATGATCAGGTGACCGGTGTGAATGGGATTAAAGGAGCCGAAGAATAATCCGATTTTCATTTCTTCTTAAACTCGTCATACAGACGCTGCGCTTCCCGTTGTGACGTTTGCAGATCCTCATTGATCAGCACGGCGTCAAACCGGTCCTGAAATGTCATTTCAAACTGGGCCTTGAACAGCCTGCGTGACAAACTCTCCGGCGATTCCGTCTCGCGGCTTTTCAGTCTTTCTTTCAGTAAGTCGAGGGTAGGTACTTTTACAAAAACGGCCAGAGCCTTGTTGCCGAAATATTTTTTAAGATTGATTCCGCCTTTCACATCGACATCGAAGATCACATTTTTTCCTTCTCCCCAGATTCGATTGATTTCCGCTTTCAGGGTCCCGTAAAAATTACCCTCATACACTTCTTCCCATTCGATGAATTCGTCCTGATCGATCTTTTTCTTGAATTCAACAGGCGTGAGAAAATAATAGTCTTTTCCGTTTTGTTCTATTCGACCCCGTTTATCGCGGGTGGAGGCGGAAATTGAAAAACCCAGGTCGGGATTGTTTTGCAGCAGGTATTTTACGATGGTGGTCTTCCCGGAGCCGGACGGGGCGGAAAAAATCAGCGCTTTACCGGGCATCAAATAGCCATTTTTTGTTTGATCTGATTTTTTAGTTGCTCGACCAGGTCTTGCGATACCTGATCCCCACGGCATTTAATTCTCAACATTTCTTTGATGGTCATGTCCACTTCATAGGTTTTGAAACAGGGCATGCATTTGTCCATATGACCGGCGAAAAATGCCTTTTGCTCAGGAGTGGCTTCCTCATCCAGGATGATCTGAAGCATCTGCATGCACGAAGGCTTTGTGCCACCGGGCTGGATGAAAGGGTTGGTTAGTTGGCTCATAAGCTTACGTGTTTTTATAACCCATTTGTTTGGCGTATTCGCTTAATTTTTCTTTTAGCAACTGCCGTGCTCGGTGTAGCCGGCTTCTCACAGTCCCAATCGGTATATCTAAAATCTTGGCCATCTCTTCGTATTTAAAACCCTCCAGGTCGCACAGAATGATCACGGTTCTGAAATCCACGTCCAATGCATTCAGCGCGTTGGAAATCTCATCGCCAATCATGTCTTTGAGCGCTTCAACCCGCAAGTCGGGCGTAATCTGGCGATCTACGTCTTCCGAATTGTAGTATGTCTCAACTTCCTGATAATCGACTTTCGAAGGTTCTTTGCTCTTCTTGCGATAATCGTTGATGAAACTGTTTTTCAAGATTCGGAACAGCCATGCCTTGGCATTAGTTCCTTTTTGGAATGATTCTATGAAGCGATAGGCCTTCAGGTAGGTATCCTGAACCAGGTCCTTGGCATCGTCCTGGTCGAGGGTGAGGCGATAGCCAAAATTGTACATGGAACGAATATGGGGCAGAAATTCGTTATTGAAAATCTCATTTTTCTCCTTTTCAGGGTAATGCTGGCGTGGTGCTTCTTCCATAAAGGCTTCAAAAATAGCAAAAAGCGGGTAGAAGCAAGGTCCTGGGGAGAGCCCCGTCAGATTATTTTGTAATTCTTGTACTCTCCAATCCGGTAGCCGGTCAATGCTTCAATTTTATTCAGGATCCTGTACCGGAGTGAGATATCGGCCTTGGAAGGGTCATACTTAAAAGTCCAGTTCTTTTTTTGAATGGTCGGCAACATGACCCCCGGATGGGTTCCGGTGAATACGTCCAATGTGTGAACTTCATTATAGTCAAATTCCTGAATGTATTGACTTTTGCCGGCCATGGCCTGATCGTCATGGTAAAAGCTCATGAATGCGGCAATCTTGTTTTTCATGATCTCCGGAGGCCTCACAAAAGGATAGTGATAGACCGGCACATCGAGCTTTACTACACGAAGCTTCGTTCCTTTTTCACCACTCAAATAAGCATGCTGCGAGGTGTATTTTCTGAATCCTTGAGAGTCCCGGTAAGAACGAATCAATGGATTGTTTCTGAACGCTCTTACCTCAAACCTTTCTGATTTGCGGCCCGTGCTGATGTGATCATAGTCTCCATGAAAATTCAGGAAAGGAAAAAGCAGTCCCTCCACCCGCGGATCTTTGTCGAATTTGATAATGTAGTCCTTGAGTCTTGAAATATCATTCTCATGGAGAACCTCGTCGGCCTGGACGTGGATCACCCAATCTCCCGTCGCAGCATCAAAACCCAAATTCGACTGCTGTGCAAAGATTTTTCCACCTTCGCGCAAGTTCATATCCCAAATACTGTCTACGATCTTTATTTTTGTTGAATTCAGATTCAGGATGGCCTCTCGCGTGCCGTCGGTGGAGTCCCCGACAACGACAACGGCCTCGTCAACAATGGGCAAAACAGATTGAATGGACTCAAGAAACGGATAGAAATAGTCAAGCCCGTTCCGGATGTACGTAAAGGCGCTGATTTTCATGATGGTTAAACTATTCTATAATTCTTGTATTCCCCAATGCGAAATCCCAGCAGCCTGCTGATGAATCGCTTTATTCGCTCTTTTGAGGTGTAGCGATTCATGGAGATATTATGGTCAAATTTCCAATTCAACCTACCGATTCGATCCTTCATGACAGCAGGGTGAGTCTCGTTGAACAGTGCCAAAGAATCCACCTTGCTAAAATCAAATTCGGTTACGGGTGTAGCATGTTTTTCAATCCATTGATCATCGTTGTAAAAGTGCAACCAACCCTGCATTTTGGCATGCATGGTTCGGGGGTCCTTGACCCAGCCATAATGAAATACGAAAGCATCAA
>Ga0193718_1000054_pt1 | contig 22843 bp, 15 predicted proteins | sample U2a1metaG_FD_144918 | JGI IMG/M metagenome (GOLD analysis project Ga0193718, IMG submission 144918) | Soil microbial communities from a riparian zone of the East river system, Colorado, United States - U2a1 | ecosystem: Environmental > Terrestrial > Soil > Riparian zone | place: USA: East River... | reverse complement strand
CACTTCTCCTTCGATATCGGCGTTCTGGGCAGTGATATTACCATCCACATGACTGTCGTTGCCCAGCGCTACTTTCGATTTGGAGGTAATGTGGCCTCTTACTTTTCCTTCAATCCGGATATTGCCAAATGTCTCGATGTTGCCTTCCAGCACGGTGCCTTTGCCAATGACGTTGCTGGAATTACTGATCTCTTCCGCCGCGCGTTTTTGTTCTTTCGATGTTAACATAATTCAAAAGTTTAAAAAGTTACAAACTCTTCCGGGTTCAGGGAGTTGCCATTGTACCACAATTCGAAATGCAAATGCGGGCCATCGGTCATCTCTCCACTGTTGCCAACGATAGAAAGAATGTCTCCGGCATTCACAAAATTACCAACTTTTTTCAATAATTCGGCATTGTGCTTATAGAGGGAGATCAGGTTGCCCCGGTGCTGCACGGCAATCACATACCCTGAATCCTGCGTCCAGGACGCCATCATCACGGTTCCGTCGGCAATGCACTTCACGGGCTCATTGGTCTTGGCTACAATATCAACTCCATAGTGTGCTTTCTTCAGATCGTACTTATCGGAGATAAAGCCGGTAATCGGTGAAAAGAAAAAAGTTTCCTGCAGCTCATGGTTTTTGTTGCTGGTCAAAGGAACCGAAAACTCTGACCGTTCAAATTCTTTTCTGAACAGCGAGTCGGAAGCAGCCAACTTAAGGTTACCAACAGCAGAAGCCGGCTTTATTGCGCCTTTCAATTCTTTGGCCGGGTCAACAAATCCGCTGGACGTATCGCCGCTAAGGATACGCTGGAAATTTTGAATGAACCGGTCCTTCCGGTCAATTTCAAGAGCCAGCGAGTCCACCTTTAAGGCCAATGTATATAATTTCTTATTCTGCTCCATCTGCTCATGCCTGGGATCAAACCATTTGGCCAAAAGTGTCTTGGACAGGAAAAGGCTGAAAATAAAAATGATGATGAAGACCGTAGCCGATATCACCATTACCTTGGCATATGTAAATCCGATCGTCGATTTCTCCGCCAGGTTCTCTTCGTTGCGGATGACCAACTGGTATTTGGTCGTAAAGCGATCGGATAGGGTCTTCTTTTGTTTCAAACCGGCAAATTTTGCCAAAATTAGATATTCCGGCTGATTATAATATTGAATATCTGTTTTTTACGTTTGTATCTTAAATCATCAGTAAGTTGCTTTCCCGGATAAAATACCTCTTTTCGGCTGCCAGCGTGCTCGTCATGTTGGCATGGACTGGCTGTTCGGTCGAACAAAACACCATCACGGCAAACGCTTTCCATAACCTCACCGCTCACTACAATGGGTTTTACTACGCCCGTGAAAAAACACATGAGGTGGAGCTCGTCATCTTAAAGAGCCTGGATGACGATCACAATCAGATTCTACGATTGTTTCCCAAGCTGGACACTACGCTGGCCAAGACCTATTCCAAGGATACCGATGAAATTATCAAAATGGCTTCCATCTCTATCCAGCGGCACCCCAACAGCAAATGGGTAGACGATAATTATGTGCAGGTCGGTTTGGCGCGCTTGTACGCCAGTGATTTTGTGAATGCGATTCAGACCTTCAAGTTTGTCAACACCAAAAGCAGAGACCCCCGGATGCGCCACATCGCGCTCATCTACCTGATGCGCACGTTCATCGAGCAAGGCGAATTTGACAAAGCGGGGGAAGTCTTTCATTTTTTGGAAAAAGAAAAGCTGGAAAGAACGAGCCAGAAAAACCTTTACCTGGAGAAAGCCTACTTCTACCAACTGCGCAACGATTATGACAACATGGTGCGCAACCTCACGAAGGCCGATTCCCTTCTTAAACGCAAAGACCGCAGGGGTCGAATCTATTTTATCGTTGGACAGGTGTATCAAAAACTCGGGTTTGAATCGGAAGCCTATAACTACTACAAGAAATGCCTGACGACCAACCCGGAGTATGAAATTGATTTCTATGCCCGCCTGAATATGGCCCAGGTAGCCAAACTAAACGACAAACGAGATGTGCGCACGGTGAGAAAGCAGTTCAGCAAATTACTCGCCGACGCAAAGAATCAGGAGTTCAAAGACAAGATCTATTTTGAAATGGGGGAATTTGAGCGCAAACAGAACAACCTGCGGGAAGCCATCGAACGATACAAACTCGCTGCCCACGCCGGCAAAAACAAACGCATCCAGGGCCGGGCTTTTTTACGCCTTGGACAACTTCATTTTGACTCCTTGAAAAAATATAGCCTCGCCAAAGCTTATTATGATAGTGCCATCGCGGCGTTGCCACCCGATTATGAAGACTATGCGTCCATCAAGAAACGACAAGAAGTATTAGGCGAATTTGTAAAGTATACGGAAACCATCACCTGGCAGGATAGCCTGCTGCTCATGGCCTCGATGGACACGCTGACCTTGCGAAAGCATTTGGACTCGGCTGTGTCAGCCAAAAAGAAGGCAGCTGAACTCGGCAAAAAGAAAAGAAAAAGATCGGAAGGCGCCGCCACCAGCGGTGGAAACCAAAGCAGCAATTCGTTTTTTAACAACCCTGATCCTAATGCCCAACAAATAGATTGGTACTTTGGAAACGCCTCTGCCGTGGCCCTGGGCCAATCTGAGTTTCAACGGATTTGGGGTACTATCTCGCTGGAAGACAACTGGCGCCGATCGAACAAGACTCCTGCTATTGCTTCCCTTCCGGACCCCACCTCGTCAAACCAAACACCGGAAGAGAATAAAAAAAATCCGGAGAAAGGGCCAGCTTCCAAAGAGGTGGATGAGGTGGCGAATATCCTGACCCAACTCCCCACCACTGCGGATCAAAAAAAGGAAGCGCTCACCAAGATTGAAGACGCTTACTTCAAATTGGGTGACTTATATTATTTCCAGTTGGAAGAAAAAGAAAATGCTGCCGGTTCCTACAAAAGCTTACTCAACCGGTTTCCTGGTTCCGAACATGAGCCGGAAGTATTGTATAAACTGTACCTCATCAGCCGCGAAAAGCATACGGAGGGGGACCATTATGCCAACCTGCTAAAAGAAAAATATCCTAACTCCACCTATACCCGCATTTTATTAAATCCGGATTATTTGAAGGAAAGCAGCATCGCGGCTGAAAAACAAAAATTGATTTACAAAGAGGCCTACGAGAATTACCAATCCGGAAACCTCAGGGGGGCGCAGGAAAAAATCAATCAGGCGCTTAAAGAAGGTGACACCGGTTTTTCGCAACAACTTGAATTGCTGCAGATACTGATCACCGGAAAGACAGAGGACATTGCGCGTTACCAGTATGAACTGGGGGAGTACGTCAAGAAATACCCGGACGGTTCACTGAAATCCTATGCCGAGCAACTTCTCGCTGCCTCCAGGGCCTTGCAAGCTAAAATCGAAAAGGCCAAAGGTATCCGCTTCATCGCTTCGTTCAAGGAACCCCACTATTTTGTGATCGTGTACAAGATGGCCGATAAGATCACTGACCCCGTCTCTACCGGACTCGAATCATTTAACCGGTCTGAGTTCAAAGACCTGAAATTGAGCAGCAGCAACCTGATCCTGAATGAAGAATTTGCCCTTACCATGGTCATTCAATTTACCGATCGCGAGGTAGCCATTGATTACTTCAATAAATTCAATTCTCAGGCCGCCATAATGAAGCCCTTTGCCTTATATAAATTCTATACCTTTGTTATCACCAAAGATAACTTCGATCTTTTTTACCGAACTAAAGCACTGGATGAGTACCTCACGTTCTTCGACCGCAACTATCAGCCAAAAAATCCATAAGCTGCTGAAACTGGAGAGACCCTGGTTTCACAAAATCGTAAAATACACGTGGATCGCTTTTCTGTGCCTTGTCCTGGGATTCCCGGTTTATGTTCTCAGCGTCGGCGTTGACCTCTTTGGCCTCTATGGGCCGATGCCCAGCATCCGGGAAGTAGAGAATCCGGAGAATGATCTTTCTTCGGAATTGATTTCCGCCGACGGAGTTTCTCTTGGCCGTTATATCCGGCACAACCGAAGCCAGGTCAACTACAATGAGCTGTCGGAGGAGCTCAGAAATACGCTCCTCATTTCGGAAGACCACCGCTTTAATGATCACTCGGGACTCGACTTCATCGCTTATCTCCGGGTGCTGCGGGGACTGGTCACCCTTAGTCCGGCCGGTGGCGGGAGTACGATCACCCAACAGCTGGCGAAGAATTTATATACGATGAATCCAGACAAAAGTATGGACGGCTACATCGCCCGATTGGGGAATTTGCCGAAGCGGATTATACAGAAAACGAAGGAGTGGATGATCTCTATAAAGCTGGAAGAAGGGTTTACGAAAGAAGAGATCGTAACGATGTATCTCAATACGACCAATTTCAGTAGCAATGCTTTTGGGATCAAGGTCGCCGCCGAGACTTACTTTGATAAAGGTCCCGATAGCCTCAATCTTCAGGAGTCAGCGATTTTGGTCGGTATGCTTCAGGCCCCTTCCGCCTACAATCCGAAAATTAATCCGGACAATGCCTTGCGGAAACGCAATGAGGTCCTCTATAAGGTCTACCAAAGCGGCTACAAGATCAAGACGAAAGAACAGTTTGATTCAATCAAAGCCTTGCCCATCGAACTTAAGTATAGCGTTCAGAATCAAAATACCGGCATTGCTACCTACTTCAGAACCGTCACCGGCAACTTCCTAATGGCCTACTGTCGCGAGAGAGGCATCGACCTGTGGAATTCCGGCTTGAAGATCTACACCACGATCGACAGCCGTATGCAACGTTATGCCGAGGAGGCCGTGGCCGAACACATGAAAACACTTCAGGCAAGCTTTAAAGAAGAATGGGCCAAACGGAACAGGAACCCCTGGTCGGACGAAAATGGTCATGAGATCAGGGACTTCTTATCCAAGCGAATCCGAAAGACAGATGCTTATAAAATGTTTGCTGAGAAATACGGAGAGCGTTCCGATTCACTGAAGATCATGCTACGGTTAAAAAAAACGATGCCGATTTTTACCTGGGATGGTGAACGGGATACCCTGTTCAGCAGTATGGATTCCCTTAATTATTACGAGCGATTTCTGCAAACCGGGATGATGTCGATGGATCCGTCCACGGGTTATATCCGCGCCTGGGTCGGTGGTATTAATCATAAATATTTTAAGTACGATCACGTCAAACAAAGCACACGACAGGCTGGATCAACCTTCAAACCGTTTGTGTACGGCCTTGCTATGGAGTCGGGCTATTCACCCTGTCACCCGATGAAAGATATTGCCCCCAGTTTCAAAGTCCCTGGCAAACCCTGGTATCCGCGCAATGCGGAGCCGCCATGGTATGGCAATGGAGAGGAAATGAATCTCCGCCAGGCGATGGCGCGGTCCGTCAATTCCATCACGGCCCAAATGCTTAAAGCACTCGGAGAAGACAACGTAGTCGAGTTTGCACATCGAATGGGAATTGAAAGCAAATTGGACGCAGTGCCCTCCCTTTGCCTGGGAACGAGCGATGTCTCGCTTTACGAAATGGTAGGAGCCTATGGGACCTTTGTCAACAGTGGGGTGCACATTGATCCTGTTTTTATTACGCGCATTGAAGACAAAAATGGAAATGTCATTGAGAACTTTATTCCCAAAACCAGGGAATCCATCAATGATCAAACGGCCTATAAAATGATTTACATGTTAATGGGCGGTGTCGAAGAACAGGGAGGAACATCCTCAGGACTGGCCACTGACCTCCGGGAAGACAACGAGATCGGAGGTAAAACCGGGACAACCCAGGATGCTTCCGATGGCTGGTACATCGGTGTTACCCATGATCTGGTCTCGGGGGTTTGGGTTGGCGGCGATGAACGTTCCATCCGTTTCCCTTCGTGGGTCTTCGGACAGGGTGCTCACAGTGCACGACCCATTTGGGAAAGGTTCATGAGAAAGGTCTATGCCGATCCGTCCACGGGCGTTAAAAAAGGACGCTTCCAACGGCCCTCTTCGGGCCTGGATGTTGCCCTGGATTGCAACCGATACAAGGAGAACCCCGACTCCGTTCAGGTAGATGATAAACCGTGGGACATTAAGAATAATTGAATTCCGCTCCCTCTCCGAGCTGTTTCCCGCAGATCGCGCAGATTTACGCAGAATTGTTCAGCAGAGCTCTGGGTGATCCGCCTTCGCCATAGCTTCGCGCGCAAACTCTGCAGCCTAAGCGCTCGTACTTCTGCGTAAATCTGCGCGATCTGCGGGAAACAAATGCCGCATACGGAGTGCGGTGAACAAATGAATGTCCACGATCGTTTGTAGAAAGTCAATCCCTTTTTCTGATATCTTGAAGCCAAATGCCTCCTACCATTAAAGATCATGCTTCTTCCCTGCCTGATGCCCCCGGTGTCTATCGATTTTATAATGAAGAGGGAGTCTTGATCTATGTGGGAAAGGCCAAAAGCCTGAAGAAACGGGTCAGTAGTTATTTCAACAAGCAATCGCAGTACAATCGAAAAACAGAAAAGCTGGTGTCCGAAATCCGGAAACTGGAATTCACTCTGGCCAATACCGAATTTGACGCCTTGCTGCTGGAGAATAACTTCATCAAACAAAATCAGCCGAAGTACAACATTTTACTAAAAGACGACAAGACCTTTCCTTACCTCTGCATTTTAAAAGAGCGCTTTCCGAGAATCATTTCGACGCGCAAATACATCCCCCGCCAGGGTGAATACTTCGGACCTTACTCCAGCGTGGTTTCGATGAAAAGTGTACTGGAATTGGTCCGCCAACTCTATTCGATCCGAACGTGTACCCTGCTGCTCTCAGACGAAAACATTCAGCAAAAAAAATTCAAGGTTTGTTTAGAGTATCACATTGGCAATTGTAAAGGTCCCTGTGAAGGCCTTCAGGATGAAGCGGCTTACCTGGACGAAATAGCACAGGCTAGAAATATTCTAAAAGGAAACCTAAGCGTTGTAGAAAACTATTTCACTGACCACATGGAAAGGGCTTCGCAAGAAATGGAATTTGAGCGGGCTGCCTTGTTTAAACATAAATTGGAGTTACTGGAAAAGTTCCAGACAAGATCGTTGGTAGTCAACCGGAAGCTGACGGACATTGATGTGATTACGATCACCAGCGATGATCAGGACGCCTTTATTAACTATATGCAGGTGAAAGAAGGGGCGATCATTTTCTCAAAGAACCTGCAGGTCAGGAAAAAACTCGATGAAACCGACGAGGACATTATTAGTCTGGCAGCGCACGAATTGAGGACTGAATTCAGAAGTACGAACTCCATCCTGTTCAGCAATTTGCCTGTCACCGTTAAACTGGAGGAGGTGCAAAACGTTGTTCCGCAAATCGGCGATAAGAAAAAACTCGTTGCTCTGTCCCTGAAGAACGCCTGGTACGCCAAAACAAAAAAGGAAGCAGAAAAAAACGAACGAAAAGAAAAGAAAAACAAGGTGCTCGGCATTCTCCAGCACGACCTTCGGCTTCTGACCTGGCCTGAAATCATTGAGTGCTTTGATAATTCCAATCTTCAAGGTTCCACTCCTGTCGCGTCGATGGTGCGATTTGTAGACGGCAGACCCGACAAAGCAGGGTATCGTCACTTCAACATCAAGACCGTGGTCGGTGCCGATGACTTTGCTTCCATGAAAGAAATTGTCAGCCGGCGGTACAGCAGGATTATAGAAGAAGAGGGCGTATTCCCCAACCTGATTGTTGTGGATGGTGGCAAGGGTCAGTTGAGCAGCGCCTGCGAAGCCCTTCAGGAGCTGGGCCTTTACGGGAAAATACCGATCATAGGCATCGCGAAGAAATTAGAAGAAATTTATTACCCGGAGGATCCGCTGCCATTGCACATCAACAAAAAGTCACCGGGACTGATGTTGCTGCAAAAAATTCGCGACGAAGCCCACCGCTTCGCCATTACCTTTCACCGGCAAAAAAGAAGCAAGGCCACCTTCACAACCCAATTGGAAGAGATTCCGGGTATTGGAAGGAAAACCGCCGATAAACTTTTGCTGCACTTTAAATCGTGGAAGAAAGCCATGGACGCGAGCGAAGAAGAGTTGATAAAAGTTGTCGGGAAGAAAGGTTCACAAAGGATTCTGGCCCATGTCAAATCAGGAAGCACCCCCGCCGATGAAATGTCATCCCGGACAAGCACAAAATTACCGACGAAGTGATAAGCGGAATTTAGGCTACATATCCTTCTTCACCATCGGCGGCACCACCCCCATATTGTACCAGGCAAAAACAAACTGGTCAGCTTGCAATTCAATGCCCTTGGAAAGATTAGATGAACCGTGTCCGGATTTTATATCGACGCGAAGTAGCACGGGATTATCACCGGTACTTTTCTCCTGAAGTGTGGCTGCAAACTTAAACGAGTGCGAAGGCACAACTCGATCATCATGGTCTGCCGTCGTCACCAGTGTTGCAGGGTAAGCTGTTCCCGGCTTCACGGCATGGAGGGGCGAGTACGTTTTCAGGTATTCAAACATCTCTTTGGAGTCTTCGGCGGTACCGTAGTCGTAGGCCCAGCCGGCCCCTGCGGTAAACTTATTGTATCGCAGCATATCCATGACCCCCACCCCTGGTAACGCTACTTTAGCCAGGTCGGGACGCTGCGTCATCGTGGCGCCAATCAATAAGCCTCCGTTCGAGCGCCCGGCAATCGCCAGGTAATCGTGTGATGTGTATTTTTCTTTGATCAGGTATTCGCCGGCGGCAATGAAATCGTCAAATACGTTTTGCTTGTTCATTTTCGTGCCCGCCAAATGCCATTTATCCCCATACTCCCCGCCTCCCCGCAAGCAAGGTTGCGCATAAATCCCTCCGTTTTCCAACCATACAATCCGGGACGTGCTGAAGTTGGGCGTAAGGCTGATGTTGAATCCGCCGTAAGCATAAAGCCAGGTTGGATTTTTACTATTACGTTCTGTTCCCTTTTTGTACGTAATAAACATGGGGATTTTGGTGCTGTCTTTACTGGTATAAAATACCTGCTTTGTCTCGTATTCGTCCGGATTGAAATCGACCTTGGGTTTCTCATACAACGCCGATTTGCCTGATGCGATGTCATATTTGAAAATAGAAGGAGGATAGGTGAACGATGAGTACGAATAGTAGACTTCTTTATCCTTCGCTTTTCCTTCAAACCCACCGGCGGTACCAATGCCGGGCAACTCCACATTTCGTTCCAGCCTGCCCGTATAGTCAAATTGTTTTACAAGCGTTTGGGCATCTTTCAGATAATTGACAAATAGTCTCTTCCCCGCCGTGCTTACGCCTTGCATCGCATTTTCCGTTTCGGGGATGATATCCTTCCAGTTCCCGACCTTGGGGTTCGCAAAGTCCACTGCAATGATCTTGTTGTTGGGGGCACCCAGGTTAGTTTGGATAATCAGTCGCGAACCCTCATGGTCGATCACGGAATGATTATTGTCAAAATTACCGACGATGGTTACTAATTTACCTTTTGGATCGGTTAGATCCTGGGCATACAATTCATTTCCGGTAGTACTCACGGAAGCGTTGACAATCAGGAATTGTTCATCCTCCGTCAGGCCTGCGCCAATGTACCGGCGGGGCGTGCTATCGCCGCCGAAGATCAAAGGGTCATTCTTTTGGGATGTTCCGAGTTTGTGGTAGAGCAATTTATGATGCTGGGTTTTTGCCGAAAGCTCGCTCCCTTTAGGTTTATCATAACTGCTGTAATAAAATCCTTCCGTACCTCTCCAGGCAATTCCGGTAAATTTTAAATCGCGAAGTGTATCCTCAACGACCGTTTTGTCTGCGGTCTTGATGACAATGGCTTTGGTCCAATCGGATCCCCCCTCTGAAATCAGGTAAGCGGCAAGGGAGCCATCGTGGGTAAAAGAGATCCCCGCTAATTTGGTGGTGCCATCAAGGGAGAATGCATTGGGGTCCAAAAAAACTTCCGGTGTTCCATTCTCACCTTTCTTGCGAAACAGCACGTCATGATTTTGAAGGCCGCTGTTTTTATAGAAATAGTAATACCCGCCTTCTTTGAAGGGGGCACTTAATCGTTCGTAATTATAAATGGCTTCTAGACGTTTTTTGATCTTATCGCGATACGGGATGCTTTTGAGGTAGGCAAACGTTACGTCATTCTCGCGCTTCACCCAATCCGCCGTTTCTTTTGTTGTATCGTTTTCCAACCATCGGTAAGGGTCAGGCACCTTTTCACCAAAATACGTATCCACCGAATCTACCGTAGTGGTGAACGGATACTTTCCCGTGTTTTCTTTTTTGGGTGCACAGGCCGTCATTCCAAGGATCACAGCCGCCAGGAAAAATGTTGTTTGTTTTCTCATAGAAGTAGTTGGAGTAGTCTTGGCTAAATTCTTCTGTAAAGTGTTTATGGCGTTGAGTCAACGTTAGAATGAGGACTAATATACCAAAAGCAGTTGATTAAGGGGCTGACTAAAAAGGTATAGTTTGAAAGATCAAAACCAAATTATCTCTTGCCTCAGCGCCTACTTTGCGCCTCTGTGCCTCTGCGGTTAAAAATTTTCAGGATATCATTTCAAACTTAGTATACGGCACCAGCGCCTTCGGAATTCTAATTCCTTCCTGTGTCTGGTTATTCTCCAATAGGGCAGCTACAATCCTGGGCAGCGCCAAGGCACTCCCATTGAGGGTGTGCAGCAGTTGCATTTTGCCTTCCTTGTTTTTATAACGAAGTTTTAACCGGTTGGCCTGGAACGTCTCAAAGTTACTGACGGAGCTTACCTCCAGCCATCGCTGTTGAGCGCCGGCATACACTTCCATATCAAATGTCATCGCAGAGTTGAAGCCCATGTCCCCTCCACAGAGCAGCAATTTGCGATAAGGAAGTTCAAGTATTTCCAGGAGCCCTTGAACATGCAGACACATTTCTTCCAGGGTAGCATAGGAATCTTCCGGTCGGGTCACTTGCACGATCTCTACTTTGTCGAATTGGTGGAGGCGATTGAGGCCCCGCACATGGGCTCCCCAGCTTCCTGCTTCGCGGCGGAAGCACGGCGTGTACCCGGCATGCCGGACCGGCAATTGTTCTTCCGTCAGGATCACATCACGGTAGAGGTTGGTAATGGGTACCTCGGCCGTTGGAATAAGGTACAGTTTGTCTTCGCCAACAAAATACATTTGACCCTCCTTGTCGGGAAGCTGGCCTGTCCCATATCCTGAAGCTTCGTTCACCACGATGGGAGGTTGAATTTCCTGGTAGCCTTTTTTTTCAGCTTCGTCCAAAAAAAAACTTGTGAGCGCGCGCTGTAGCTTGGCACCCCGTCCTTTATAAACAGGAAAACCTGCTCCGGCGATTTTGGTGCCCAATTCAAAATCGATGATGTCGTATTTCTTTATGAGATCCCAATGCGGCAGGGCTCCCGGCTCAAGTCCGGGCAAGGTTCCGTGTTCGTAGACGGTGATATTATCGTCTGCACCTCCCCCTTCCGGTACGGGCTCCGCCGGAACGTTGGGGATCATATATAATACGCGCTGGAGCTCTTCTTCTATCGAAGACAATTGTGTATTCAGTTCAGCCGCCGTTTTTTTTAATCCGGTCGTTTTGATTTTTATTTCTTCTGCTTTTTCTTTTTGCCCTGATTTCATCAGGTTGCCGATCTCTTTTGCCAGCACATTGGATTCTGCCAGAACATCATCGTTCCTTCGTTGCACGTCTTTTCTTTTCTGATCGAGAGCCAACGCCGTATCGACCAGTACCTCGGCATCCTTTAATCTTCTCTTCTTTAGTCCCTGTATTACTTTCTCGCGTTGGTCGCGAACAATATGAATCTGCAACATGCGTTCTGCCTTTATAGTCATCAAAATTACTGAACCCTCATCACATTTTTTTCGTATTCAATTTGATTAATATTCAATTTTCGAGTATACTTGCACTGTCAATTCGGCTTCCCGGCCCTCTGAATAGATAAATCCAGTACTTTCGAGCTTCAAATTTTTAGAAATCAACGATTCCATGTTTCAGGCCTTTGCACTGAAGACTCCCCACGCTAGGCGAACTTTATCTTAAACACTTACTTTTTCAACCTATCTTTTTTACCCTCTCATGTACACAATTGACGACCTGAATGTTAAGCTATTGTCCGAATTAAAAGACTTAGCTGAAGAAATGGGCGTGAAAAACGCCAAAAAACTTGCCAAGCAAGAACTCGTCTACAAGATCCTTGATCAGCAAGCCAGCCATGAACCAGTGACATCAGCAAAAAGAGAAGCTGACCCTAATCAATCAGAGCCGGAGCGCAAAATGCGGCCTCGCCGGCGTGAAAATGTCGCGCCTCCTGCCGATACGCAACCTGATAAAAATCTATCCAGCGAAGAGATGCTGCGGTCGATCGATATCGATATGGAAAGCAATGTTGCCCGCTTTGATGAACCGGCCAAAAGTGCCGCCCCCGAATTTGAAGCCAACGTCCAGCAGCACGAAGAAGAGCGGCCTGCCATGCAGGAAGATCGATCCGATTTCAAAGAGGAACGCCAGCAACCGCAGGGACCTAAGCGTGAAACCAACATCAAGGAATTTGATGGCGCCATCACTAACGAAGGAGTCCTTGAGATCATGCAAGACGGCTACGGTTTCCTGCGTTCATCAGACTATAATTACCTCGCCAGCCCGGATGATATTTATGTATCGCCTTCCCAGATTAAATTGTTTGGTTTGAGGACCGGCGATACGGTGCGTGGGCAGATCCGCCCTCCTAAGGAAGGAGAAAAGTATTTCGCCTTACTGAAAGTGGAAAGCGTAAATGGTAAGACCACCGAAGAAATCCGCGACCGCGTGGCATTTGAATACCTCACGCCCCTCTTCCCTGAAGAAAAGCTGAGGCTCAGCACAACACCGGATAATATGTCAACGCGAATTCTGGATTTGTTCGCCCCCATTGGGAAAGGCCAGCGTGGAATGATCGTAGCCCAACCCAAAACGGGTAAAACAGTTTTGCTGAAACACATCGCCAATGCCATCGCCGAAAACCATCCCGAGGTTTATTTGATCGTATTGCTGATCGACGAACGTCCGGAAGAAGTAACCGATATGGCGCGCAGTGTGAAGGCGGAAGTTATCGCCTCCACGTTCGATGAACAGGCCGAACGTCACGTGAAAGTAGCCTCCATCGTTTTGGAAAAAGCAAAACGAATGGTGGAATGCGGTCATGACGTCGTAATTCTATTGGATTCCATCACCCGGTTAGCCCGGGCCTACAATACGGTTGTCCCCTCCTCAGGAAAAATACTCTCCGGTGGTGTGGATGCCAATGCATTGCATAAACCCAAGCGTTTCTTTGGTGCCGCGCGTAACGTGGAAAACGGAGGATCGCTGACGATCATCGCTACCGCGCTGATCGATACCGGCTCAAAAATGGACGAAGTGATCTTCGAAGAATTCAAAGGAACGGGCAACATGGAATTGCAACTCGATCGCAAATTGTCGAACAAGCGAATTTATCCTGCCATAGACGTTCCGGCTTCCGGCACACGACGCGAAGAATTGTTGATGAAAGAAGATGAATTACAGCGTGTCTGGATTTTGCGCAAGTTCATGGCCGACATGAACTCCAACGAAGCAATGGAGTTTGTGCTCAGCAAGATGAAGGGCACGAGAAATAATCAGGAGTTTCTTATCTCGATGAACGGGTGATCAGAATTTCTTCTCATGGAATGCCCCCTTAAACTCGGGGTACTCAAGCCGTTTCTGTCTGTCTATCTCCCTCGCCATGATCTGCGCTTCGGCAAAAGGAGTATCTTCAATTTCAATTTCCGCCGGCAAGGCTTTTACCGGAATTTTTTCGCGGATCAGTTTTTCTATTTTTTTGATGTAGTACACTTCGGCTTCGGTGACCAGCGTAATCGCTTTGCCTTCCTGAAAGGCCCTTCCCGTCCTGCCGATACGGTGCACATAATCTTCAATCAAATTGGGGACATCAAAGTTGATCACGTGAGAAACTTTGATCACATCAATACCCCGCGAGGCAACGTCGGTAGAGACCAGCACCCGGAGTTGACCGCCTTTAAATTCGTTCACCGCATTGATCCTGCTGTTCTGGCCTTTGTTGGAATGGATAACCCTGGCAGGTCCGAGCGACTTGCGCTCAACAAACTTAAAAACACTATCCGCTGATTCCTTCGTTCGGGTGAAGACCATGACCCGGTTGAACTCCTCTTTGTTCTGAAGGAGATACTCGAGAAAATGGATTTTCGTTTTCAGGTTTGGAATATGATATAGTTCCTGTTCTACTTGCTTGGCCGTCGTGGCAGGGGGGGAAACTTCCACCCGAACCGGGAACTCCAGGAATTCCTGTGAAAGCTTTTCGACTTTCTCAGAAAAGGTTGCAGAGAACAATAAGTTTTGGCGTTTGGAGGGAATGACTTCAAAAATCTTTCTGAGTTGACGCATAAAACCCATGTCCATCATGCGGTCGGCCTCATCCAGGATCAGCGTCTTAAGCTGTTTCACGGGAATCTCGTTTTTCAGGTACAATTCCATGAACCGTCCTGGTGTGGCCACCAAAATATCGACGCCCTGACGGATGGTCTCGATTTGGCTTTTGGGACCTACTCCGCCGTAAATGGCAGTTATCCGGAGACCAGTATGCTTTGCAAGGATCGCCGCATGTTCTGCCAACTGGATAACCAGTTCCTTCGTGGGCCCAAGAATCAACACGCGGGGAGCAGTGCCCTGAGCGTATTTCATTTGCATTAAAACCGGCAACAGGTACGCTGCTGTTTTACCGGTACCGGTTTGCGCAATTCCAATGACTTGTTGGCCTCCCAGGATCAGGGGAATACACCGTTGTTGGATTTCGGTAGGTATCTCAAAGCCGGCATCCGCAATCCCGTCGAGCAGCTGCTTATTTAATTTAAATCCGGACCAGGGACCGGAGACGTTATCGGATTGCACGGAATTCTAAATTATCTTTACCCACCATGAACTCTACTCTTATCCTCAACGCGAGAATTGTCAACGAAGGTAAGGTCTTTGAAGCAGACGTACTCACGAAAGGCCACTATATCGAAAAAATCGGACCTGACTTACAATCACAGACGGCCAATAGGGTAATCGATGCCAAAGGGCATGTTCTATTGCCTGGTGTAATCGACGACCAGGTCCACTTTCGTGAACCGGGACTGACTCACAAGGGAACCATTCTCACCGAGTCCAGGGCTGCCGTGGCAGGCGGCGTTACCAGTTTCATGGAAATGCCTAACACGGTACCGCCGGCATTCACCCGTGAACTGCTGGAAGAAAAATACCAGATAGCAGCCAATACTTCGCTGGCTAATTATTCTTTTTATATCGGCGCGTCGAATGATAACCTGGAAGAGGTCCTCAAAGCGGATGTCAATACAATTTGCGGTCTTAAAATATTTATGGGATCGTCGACAGGCAACTTGCTCGTGGATGATAGCAAAACCCTGGAAGGATTTTTCTCACGGTTTCCGTCATTGATTGCGACACATTGTGAAGATGAGCCGACGATCCGGAAAAACACGGCTGAATTCAGGGAGAAATACGGCGAAGATATGCCCGTGTCTTACCATCCTCTGATCCGCAGTGAAGCGGCCTGCTACCAATCCTCCTCCTTAGCAGTTGGCCTTGCTAAAAAATATGGCACCCGGTTGCATGTCCTTCATATTTCCACAGAAAAAGAAATTTCTTTGTTTGATAATGCAACGCCCCTGGAAAAGAAGAAGATCACTGCCGAAGCGTGCGTGCATCATTTGTGGTTCAACGACCATGATTATGAAAGGCTTGGGATGTTGATCAAATGGAACCCTGCCATCAAAACTGCAGCCGATCAGAAGGCTATCTTAAATGGGGTGTTGGATAATCATCTTGATGTGATCGCTACCGATCATGCGCCTCATACACTGGAAGAAAAGGAGAATTCCTATTTCAAGGCACCCTCGGGCGGACCGCTGGTCCAGCACAGTCTTCCCGCCATGCTCGAATTTTACCGGCTTGGAAAATTGAGCCTGAAAAATATCGTGCAGAAAATGTGTCATAACCCGGCCATCGCATTTCAAATTCAAAAACGCGGCTTTATCCGGGAGGGCTATTTTGCCGATCTGGTGCTGGTTGATCTCAACAAGCCCTGGGAAGTGAAAAAGGATAACATCCAATCGAAATGTGGGTGGTCGCCATTCGAAGGTGTCACGTTTAGGTCAGCTGTTACACACACCATCGTGTCAGGTCATTTAGCCTATGCCGGGGGTGAATTCGATGATAGCAATCGGGGGCTGCGCCTGGAATTCGAGAGGAATTGACGGCAAAATCATTTTTTGCAATTTAGTTGGAGGTGGCTAACTTTGCCCTCCTTAAAATGGTGAATGTAGTTCAGTTGGTTAGAACGCCAGATTGTGATTCTGGAGGTCGCGGGTTCGAGCCCCGTCTTTCACCCGGCAGTAGTCTTGAATAACTAGTCTTGAGTCCCGGGTGGGCATGTACCCCGAGTCGTCCTGTAACCCAATTTCCTGGTATGCTCGTGCTCGTATTTTTTGAGCACAGGATGACGAGGTTCATCCAACATCAGGTACCTGATCTCACCCAGGTCTAAAAGTTCAACGTTAAATCCTCCGTGTTGACGGGCAACTTCGCCGATCCATTCCGCTACGATCGGTCCCTTTCTTCAGCCCTGACCGAGGAACTTATAATTTTCAGGGCTATTCGCCATGATTCAATTTTCGGCAAATTTCCAAGCAAACCAACTGCTATCACTCCGTTTACGTAAATCATCTTCATTTTCTCTGACAAAAAAATTAACTCGTTTGAGAATCCAAAACCGTAACACCATGGACCAGCGCATTATTTCCTTATTTGATGAGTACACTCACAAACCGTTGACCCGCGAAGACTTTTTAAAACGGTTGACCTCCCTTACCGGGAGCACCGCCGCGGCGCTTGCGGCCGTATCCTTGTTGAAAGTGAATTATGCGAAGGCAGAAACCATTCACCAACAGGATGACCGCCTGATCACGGAACGCATCACGTACGCCGGAGATGGCACAGAGATGAAAGGGTACCTGGCCCGGCCGAAGGAAAACAAAAAATACCCTGCCGTGATCGTGATTCATGAGAACCGGGGGTTGAATCCTCATATCGAAGACGTCACGCGAAGGATGGCGCTGGCAGGATTTCTGGCAATGGCACCTGACGCACTTTCTCCCCTGGGTGGAACCCCTGCTGACGAGGACAAGGCCAGGGACCTGATCGGCAAACTCGACGCTGTGAAGAACCTCTCCAACTTTAGTAAAGGATTTGATTACTTCAAGAGCCGAAATGACTGCAATGGAAAATGGGGATGCATCGGATTCTGTTGGGGAGGCGGCATGGCCAACCAACTGGCTGTTCATGTCCCAGACCTGAAGGCAGCCATCCCATTCTATGGCCGGCAGCCCGAAGCGGCCGATGTTCCAAGAATCAAAGCCGCACTTCAACTTCACTATGCCGGAATGGACGAGCGCATTAATGCAGGCATTCCTGCATACGAAGAGGCGTTAAAAAAAGCAGGGACATCGTATCAGCTTTTTACCTATGAAGGTGCACAGCACGCCTTCCATAACGACACGGCCCCGACGCGATACAACGAAGCGGCTGCCAAACTGGCGTGGAGCAGAAGCATTGATTTCCTGAAAGAGAAATTGAAGTAAAACTATTTGAACAACTTTATTTTTTGTCTAAGTTTAGTATATGATTTCCTGGTTGGATTTCCATGCCTACCCGTTAGAAAAAAAGATCAAGACGCTGTACGAGCGCGGTACCTTCATCATGGCCATTCGTTATTACGGTCATAAGGTAAACTTATACTTGTTGGGAAATTCCTACGTCGAAGTCTTTGTCAATCATAAATTGGGGACCATCGATAAAATTTCGCTGCTCGACTGCGCCCATTCGAGGATGAAATTTTACGCAGATCAAATCAAACTCCCCCAGCAATTAATCGAATACTAAGACGAAAAAAGGCCCCAAATGGGGCCTTTTTTCCGGATGCTATCCAAAATTACTTTTACGCTGCGGCAGTCGCGGATTGCTCTATTTTGGCAGATTGCCTGAGGTGAACTGTTTTCTTTGCTTTGTAGCCGCAATAGCTGCATTGATAATGTTTCAAAAGCTCCCCTTCCTCGGTGGCAGTCGGCTGTTTGATAATTTCCTCTTTAACAACTTTGAAGGTCTGGTAATTGCATTCCGGGCACTGGATAGCATGCAAGTGGCCGGCATATTTTTCAATCTTGATATATCCGGTCTCTTCATCTTTCCAAACATCGTAGTCGACGGAAAAAACATTCTCTTCCGCCTGCATCCCCTCATCCAGGTATGCATCCTCTTCCTCCTCGCTAAGGAGTTTCATGGGCTTGCCGGTCTTGGGGGAAATCCGGGGCTTGTAGCGAAGTAACTTTAAGCGTTTTTCAACAAAGAAAGGGTAGTAAAACCGGAGGAGATTTTGAACGATCAGCGCCACAATCAAACCCATCATGGAGGTAACAAATATCCTCACAAATACCCACAGCGTGCTCAGTTTACTAATAGTTGAATTAAAATAGAAACCGGCTCCTATAATCAACACGATCGCAGCAATCCACAACACATTAATTTCATTTTTATTAATGAAATCATACCGCGCCTTGCTGTCCGAGGTAGTGGAGAGCTTCACAAAGTATCCCAGCGCTATCAGTATGCCTGCAGCCCAGCAAATGTAGGCCAAATTAGCCGCCAAATTGTTCCAGGATGCAAACTGGGCCGGGTCTTGCTCGACGATGTCGTTCATAATGATGTTCTTTATCGTTATTTATTATGGATAACAAATATAATAAACTGTAACACTTATCCCTACGTCAACAACCACCTATCTCAAAATATTTGGAATTCAATCAATTTACCCCCCCAATTAAGTAAAAATTCGGGAAACAGCCTCGCTCAACTCCCAAATCCCAATGCAAAGTTCGTGAAATCTTTAACGATTTTTATCGACTTCGGTTCGTTTTCAAACATCCCCATATGACCGGCATCTTCTAGCCCGTAAAACAGGGGGAACTTCATCAGACTGGACTGCGCCGACGACTGCTCGTAGGGAATGATGGAATCGTGCTCGCCAGCGATCACCAGGATAGGTTTGGGGAAGGTTTCCAGTAGCGCCAGCTGCTCCGGACGGTCACGCATGGCAGTGGTATAGGCGATGAGAGTTTCAGACTGAGTCCCGGAGGCGATTTGATGGACTTCGTTCACGTGGGGGTTTCCTTTCTGATGGAAAAGGCCGGGGACAAAGGTGTCGATAAAGGGCTGGACGCCGTTGCGCCTGACGAATTCGATCACTTTGTTTCTGTTTTCTTTTTTCTCCTCTGAATCGGCAAAGGCCGTGGAATGAAAAAGGCCGAACCCCGGAAACCGGCTTGGCTGGTCGTCAACCATGGCCATCGTCACGTAGCCGCCAAGGGAGTGTCCAACAACGAATGGGCTATCCAACCGAAGGTCGTCCAGCCAACCCAGCATGGTCAGCCCAATGTCACGGATGGTAAAGGGTACGGGGGGAAGCGGGCTCTTGCCAAAACCCGGTAAATCCGGTAGCAATACCCGGAAGGTGTCTGAAAGCTTGTCTGCCATTCCACCCCAGATCTCGTGCGTCTCACAAAAGCCGTGAATCAAAATCAAGGGATGGCCTTTCCCTCTCTCCTCATGATAAACCGGGCTCATGGCTAACGCCTTGCCACCGGCTCGAGCATGGAAATGACGGCGCTCCGGATTCCCTCGGGATCAAAGCCGCATTCGCGATGAAGTTCACTTTGCTCGCCATGCTCAACGACTCGATCTGGAATACCCAACCGTTTGACTTCTGCCGTGTAGCCGTGGTCCGCCATGAATTCCAACACGGCGCTGCCAAAGCCGCCCTGGACGCAACCGTCTTCCACGGTCAGTATTTTTTTGTAGTTGAAAAAAATCTCATGAAGCAACGCTTCATCCAGGGGCTTCACAAACCGCATGTCATAGTGAGCAGGATAAACGCCGGCAGCAACCAATTTCTCGGAGGCCTCCACCACATAATTTCCAATGGTCCCAATCGTCAAAATCGCTACCTCCTCTCCGTCCCTGATCTTTCGTCCTGTCCCGATCTTGATTTCTTCAAACGGTGTCCTCCAGTTGGGCAACACACCCTGGCCGCGAGGGTAGCGAATTGAAAATGCTCCCTGGGTCCTGGGCAACTGGGCTGAATACATCAGGTTTCTTAATTCGGATTCGTTCATAGGTGCCGATACAATCATGTTCGGCAGACAGCGGAAATACACGAGGTCATACGCTCCATGATGGGTAGGGCCATCGGCACCAGCAAAACCTGCTCTATCCAAACAGAAATTAACAGGCAGGTTCTGAACGCAGACGTCATGGATGACCTGGTCATAGCCACGCTGCATAAACGAACTATAAATGTTGCAGAAAGGAACCAGTCCCTGGGTGGCCAGACCGGCGGAAAAAGTTACGGCATGTTGTTCTGCAATGCCGACATCAAATGCGCGGTCCGGCATTTCCTTCATCATAATGTTCATGGAAGAGCCCGAGGGCATAGCAGGGGTAATGCCGATAATTTTGTCGTTTACCCTGGCCAGCTCGACCAACGTGTTGCCAAAGACATCCTGGTATTTGGGGGGCTGAGGTGTGTCGTAAATTTTTTTATGGATCTCACCGCTGATCTTATCAAACGTCCCCGGTGCGTGCCAGGTAGTGGCATTCCCTTTTTCTGCCGGTCCGTACCCTTTACCTTTGATGGTGACGCAATGAAGGATCTTCGGTCCCTTGATTTCCTTCAGGTCATTGAGTATCGCTACCATGTGGTCTACATCATGGCCATCCACCGGTCCAAAATATCGTAAGTGTAAGGACTCGAACAGATTGCTTTGACTCAACACGGTTGATTTTATCCCTGTTTCGATTTTCGAAACAATGTCCTGCGCGTTCTTACCAAAGTGGGAGAATTTACCGAGCAGGTTCCAGACATCATTTTTAAGTTTGTTGTACGTTTTGCTGGTTGTGATGTCGGTGAGATAATCTTTCAACGCTCCTACATTCGGATCGATCGACATGCAATTGTCGTTGAGAACAATCAGGAGATTGGTATCGGAAACGCCGGCATGATTGAGCCCTTCGAAGGCCATCCCGCCGGTTAAGGCGCCGTCGCCAATCACGGCGATGTGTTGCTTTTTTTCAAGGCCTTTGTATTTGGATGCTTCCGCCATCCCCAGCGCAGCGGAGACCGAGGTCGAAGAATGACCGCCCCCAAAAGCATCGTATTCGCTCTCCGATCTCTTGGGGAATCCGGAAATGCCCTGATAGATCCGGTTTGACTGAAAGTTGTCTCTGCGGCCGGTAAGGATTTTGTGTCCGTAGGCCTGGTGACCCACATCCCATACGAGTTGATCGTACGGAGTATCAAAGACATAATGAATGGCCACCGTCAATTCTACCACGCCCAGGTTGGCACCAAAATGACCTCCGTAAATGGAAACGTTGTCGATGATAAATTGCCGCAGTTCGTCACAAAGCTGTACCAATTGGGCCTGGTCCAATTTCTTCAGGTCAGAAGGACTATTGATTTGGGAGAGCAGTTTTCCGGGTGTGATCAGCATGTTCGGGACGCTATGACTGCCATTTTGCTAAACAGCCTTTCAAGGTAACTGTTTTCATTATTTTTCGATAAACTGGAACACAAATCTAAGGAATTTAGCTCACCTCAGTAAGCCACATTCGGTAGTTTTGGTTCCAAAGGCCACTTGCCGCTTACCGGCTCGCTCCATCCTCAGTGTCACCGACAGACTGGCAGGGCGGCTATTTCAGCGGGCAGGCCCGTTATTATAAATAAATCCTGACATTCCTGAAAATCATAGAATCCTGATATAATTTCGCACCCAGATTTATGCAAAAAGAAAATTTCGAAATCCATCTGCCGCTATTTGAAGGGCCCTTTGACCTCCTTCTTTTCTTCATTGAACGCGACGAACTCGATATCTACGATATACCGATCTCGAAGATCACCAACGACTTTCTGGCCTACCTCCAGCAGTTGGAGCGCCTCAACGTTGAACTCGCCAGCGAATTCATCCTGGTGGCCGCCACGCTGATGCGTATCAAATCCAAAATGCTGCTGCCGCGCCCGCAACTTGATGAACAAGGTAATGAGATCGATCCTCGTGAAGATCTTATTCGTCATTTGCTGGAATATAAAAAGTACAAGTCGGTTATCGGCGATTTCCACAACCTGGAGGAAGTGCAGCTGCAGAAGGAGAAACGCGGCAACATTATGAAGGAGTTGAAGCAACTTGCCGAAAGCTCGAATGTGGAGGCCGAACTTCAGGATGTGGACCTCTTCAAGCTGCTGATGGTCTTTGAAAAAGTACTGAAACGCCACGAAGAGGAAAAGAACCGCCCTGTTCATGAGGTGATCCAGTACCCTTATACTGTTGAAGGGCAGAAGGAATTTATAATGGGTCAGTTGGTAGGCCGTCCACGCATGGCTTTTACCGAGTTATTTGAAAAAGCTCCGACGCGGGTTGCCCTCATTTTTAATTTCCTGGCTATTCTTGAAATGCTTTCACTCGGCATGCTGGATATTCAAACCGGGGAAGGCTTTAATAATTTCTGGGTGATCCGGAAGGAGGGGGTGGAGGCAGGGAGCTAGCATCAATGCCGCACTCTTTCGCAGGTTTCCAATGTATCGGCGGAAACTAATTTATAGTTATCCGAAACTTCAATTTCTCCCTTGATTTCACTGTGTGTCTGGCAAAGGGGTATGATGTACCAGTCGCCGCCTTCGGTGTTGGCTTTTTGAACATGGGCGCCCACCAAA